>ERZ773059.368-NODE-368-length-24549-cov-7.133257_pt1 | contig 24549 bp, 26 predicted proteins | sample MGYA00580514_ERZ773059 | MGnify/ENA primary metagenome ERZ773059 (study PRJEB29015, sample SAMEA2737981) | human oral metagenome | biome: human oral; feature: human-associated habitat; material: dental | place: China | collected 2056 ...
CCGCCGACATTCTGCTTGTAAGGCAGACGCTCTACCAACTGAGCTAATCACCCGATAAGCCGACATTAAATCAAAAAATCAGACCACGCGCAAGGTTTTTATTTAAATAAAAATATATCCCATTGAAAGAATGTAGAATATTTTATTTAACCGAAAAAACACCGTTATGCCTATCTATCAATCAAAAATCAAATGTCCCAATTTATCCGCTTTAGTATGCAGATAACGTTCATTTTCCACATTTTCGCCGACATGTAATGCAATCCGTTCGACCACGTTAATGCCGGAATCTTTCAACGTTTGGATTTTTTCAGGATTATTGGTCAACAACTTGACTTCACGAATATGCAGATAATCATAAATCTGCTTGGCTAAAGTGAAGTCGCGCGCATCAACAGGAAGGCCGAGTGCAACATTGGCCTCGACCGTATCCAAGCCCTGATCTTGCAGACGATAAGCACGGATTTTGTTTATCAAACCAATGCCCCTGCCTTCTTGGCGCAAATATACGATAACGCCACGCCCTTCTTTCTGAACGGCCTGCATCGCCGCTTGCAACTGAGGGCCGCAATCACATTTCACCGAAAATAAAGCATCGCCAGTCAAGCACTCGGAATGAATACGCGACAACACAGGCAGGCCGTCTGAAACATCGCCCATTGTCAATGCGACATGTTCCTGACCGCCCTCTTCTTCAAAGCCGTGCATGGTAAATTCACCCCATTCCGTAGGCAAACGGCATGACGCGACAAACTTCAAGGCATTACTCATTTTCCGCTTCCTCGTTTTCAGCCACACCCAACAGATTTTTCAAAGAATCCGACAGAGCCAAGGCAAGGGCAATCCAAGCCACCAATACTTCGTCAGGCGCACCGTCTTTAACATCAAACTCAGCATACACTACACCCAAAACCGCACCGCTGGGCATACAGACAGGAACAGAAATCTGACTCAAACCGGGATGATTGCGTTCGGCCGACAATTCACCAATTTCCTGCCAATACGCCACATTCTGACAAACATTCATCCAACCGCTTTGCGCCGTACGCACAGCCAAAAAAGCCTGTCCGGCCTGCTCATCGATTGGAATCACATTTTCCAACGGCACGCCCCAACGGCTCAGTCGAACCAGCGACAACGCACCATCTTTCGGGAAGGCTGTATAAACCGCCGCGCTTTTCAAATGCTTAGTGCGTTCGGCAACCGAATCCAAAGCCATAAAAATCTGTTTCAGCAACAATTCATGTTCGGCATCAACATAATCTGCCAACTGCCAACCGTCTTCAGACGGCCACAAAATCGAACGCTCAACCGAAGCATTGCCCATTTTAATCACAGCCTGAGCGGTCAAATAAGCAACATGTATCTCATCCGCAGGCAACTTCAAACCTTGCGTCTGCAAAAAATCTTTAATCAATAAAGCAGGCATCTGCCCTTCCTCACCAATAGTAAAGTTGAGGCCGTCTGAAAACAAACCCTGCTTTCAGACGGCCGGAATAAACCATTATATAAGGGATAAACCGAAAAATTCAAGCAAACAAGACTTTGCGCCTCCATTAATCTTGTGTATAATCCACGATTCAAATTAGTGCGGACGTGGCGAAATTGGTAGACGCACCAGATTTAGGTTCTGGCGCCGCGAGGTGTGAGAGTTCGAGTCTCTCCGTCCGCACCATCAACAATAAATAAATCAAACACTTAAAACGCTTTGGGACAATTCAGAGACAAAAGACACAGGCCATCTGATTTAATCAGGTGGCTTTTTTATTGGGCTTAAATAACTTTAAATCAATACAAATCAGCAACTTATAAAAATATTCAAAAAACCTCTTGCATTACTACTTTTAAAGTAGTATTATGCACACATGGACAGACAACAAGGTCTGCCAAATATGATTAACCAACTGACCGCCTACGGGCAGATAGGAGCAAAAAATGAAACTATATATAAAAGAGACTGGCAAAATCGAAACCCTGTCTATTATTGACCCTAAAACTGGCTGCGATTATATCTTTGATTTTGTAGGTAACACCGGCGCATTTGACCGAGAATTTGAAAAAACCGACAACGAAAACGCCGATTTTGCCATCAGCCAAGCCGATTATGACTGGTGGGCGAAAGTGGTTGCTGACAACCAAGCCTTAGATTACCGCATTGCCGATTTGGTTGCTAAACACGGCTATGACCGCGTGATGGACGCAGTAATGGATGCCAGTAGCGATTTAGAAGATTATGCAGCGGCCGCCAACGCCGCCCTCGACGAAGAATTTGGCAGTTAATTCAGGCGCTACCCGAAAGGGTGGTTTCGACAAAGCAAGTATATGGATACAATCAAAGATTTTTGGGGCGATAATTGGATAGTGTCGGAGGTTAGGCCGCCAAACACAAAACACCCAGCTGTATATTTTGGACGCAAACAGGGCATACGCGGTGGGCAGCGAGTCATCATCACCCGTGAGCTGGCCGCTTATATTGCCACGCGCACATATACTGAGTGCGCCTCATCTCTGCCGATAGGTGCGAACACGCTAAAACGCATACTGCACGATATGGATGCGGGCTGCTATCCTTACCCTTTCGTCAACATCAGCGGGCAACCCTATAACCCGCCAAAAGTCCGACGAGGAGATGTGGTGAGTGATGAGGTTTCCGGTAATGTAGTAGTCGGAGGTGCGGCACGATTCGGCACGCTGGTTTGGATATACCGCAAGGATACAGGCACGCCGATTTTGTGTGGAGAGTTGGCAGATGCGGTCAAAACAAAGAGTGCAACCTATATTGGCGAGATGTTGGGGCTTAGTCAAGCAACTATCGCCAAATGGCGCGGAGCATTAGGCGTAACTAGGTCTAACAACGCAGGCACACTGCAACTGTACCGCAACCTAAAGCCACTCAAACTCACCGACGAGCGAACAAAAAAAGGGCGCGAAAGCCCTAAAAACAACGGACTAGCAAAAATGATTCAGCGGCGCAAAGCGCACGCACTAAATTGGGATAGTGTGGACTGGACACAGAGTAATCAACAGATTGCCGCACAATTAGGCGCAAAACTACGCACTGTCGTATCCAAAAGATGCAGACTTAAAAAGGCAAAAGAGATAAAAAATGATTGATACCCCAGAACTAGGCTACACGCCAAACAATCTGCGTGCCGTCCGTGCCAAATACGGCCTAACGCAAAAACAGGTGGCCGAAATCACCGGCCTAAAAACATGGCACCCAGTAAACCGCTGGGAAGCTCCGATTGAGGCGGCATATCACGCAGACATGCCTTACACCAAATGGCTAAAGCTGCTGGACAAACTGTCATCCCGCCAAACAAACAACCAAGAAAGGTAGCACCATGAGCGAACTCACTGCGGGTATCAAAGCGCAACTGTTCAATCTTATGTTTTTTATTATTACGGTTGGCATCATCCTTGTCATTGATCTTGTCATCTACCGGACTTGCTTACACTTCTACACCCAAATTTACGGGCGTGCCGAAGCCAGGCACCGCGCCTACGGGACAGGGCGGATATTTACGTTGATTGCCATACTGGTAGCTATTTGGCTGTTTTTTATACATTAGATGACCACTGTAAAATCCGACACAACAAAGGCCGCCTGAATTTCAGACGGCCTTTGTTTTACTGAAGGGTATCAGATAACGCCTTATGCCGCGCCTTGCAATCGTTGTACAAGCCGATGACTTGCAACGACCATGGCAGCACATCCGCGCCTGTTCCGCCCTCAAGCTTCGGCAGGTTTGAGCAGGGCTGCACAAGGTCGGCAGGCGGTTTAATTGCCGTCGGTAATGGCGGCGTTGATGACTGACAGCCCATCAGAATCAATGCAGACGTTACGAAAAACAGGCTTTTCGACAATCTTTTGCACTTGGACATAACGCACCCTTTCCTTTTCTTCTCGCATGGCTTTGCCGGCTTGATACGCGGCAGACGATTCACGGTCTTGCTTCGCTTTCTCAATAGCGGCATCTTTCAGACGGCCTGAAATTTCTGCCGCCATTGATTCACGCCCGCGCTTGTATTGGGCGGCATGGTCGTATTGCCACGCGCCCACAATCAGCGCGAAACCAATCACGATCAGAACCAGTTTCCAGTTTTTAAGTAGCAGGCTGTTCATAGGTTTTCAGCATTGTTTGGTAGTTTTTAATTTCGCTTTCGGCAAACTCAAACGCTTTGAGGTCTGCTTCTTCGCTCGCCTGTTTGCGCTTCTCTTCCCACTCGGCGATACGCGCTTTCAGAAATTCGACAGGATTCATGGCTATGCCTCACTTGCTCCATGCGCGGCGGTTGCCGTAACAGATGACAAAACATAACGCTCAGGCGCAGGGCTTGATGGCACGGCCTTGCCATCCACCAGCTTAGACGGCCAAAAATAGCCGTCAATATCAGAAGGGTTGAACGGCACAATCGACACAGTATTGCCTTGGTTGCCGCCTAAACCAAAAATCTGACCTTTTGCGTTTTTACCGACCACAAAAAACACATGGCCGCCGCCTTGTCGGGATTTGACGGCGATGCAACCGTAAGCAGGTTTTGACAGCTTCGTCAGCCCGGCACTTGCCCATGCTTTCGCACGGTACCAATCCTTAATGACCGCGCGTCCACTCTTACCCAAGCAATGGCCGACAAACAAACCGCACCACGGCGTTTCATCTTCGAAATACCAAGATTTCGCCGCGCCGGGGAATGTTCCCATATCTTTCAGCCATTGCACGATTGTTGGGTTATGTGCTTTTGAGCCGACAATCTCTTTCAAGCCAAGATGTTTTTTAGCCTCTTTGATCCATTCCAATTCTTGCATTTTCCTTCTCCATAAAAAAAGGCCGTCTGATTTCAGACGACCTGTTGTTACTCTTTACTATCGATAAATTTGTCAGCCGTTTTCTTGACCCACTTTTTCATCAAGCCCGGGGCAAGGGTTTTGACGGTATCCATGGCATGACCTGTCAAAATACCGACAAACGCGCCGGCAATGGCACAAGTCCAAACCTGATTAACCATCAAAAACCGTTCCACTACCGCCGCCGCTGCCACTGCCGATACAACCGCCTCGAAAACACTCGAAACGATTTTGTCGTGGTCTTTAATACTCGACCACGCACTGCCGACAATACCGCCCCCCATGGCAAACAGGTAGCCAAATTGGAAAAAATCCATTATTCCCCCTTTAGGCTGTCTTTCAATTTTTCGCCCGAAAACAAGAATTTAAGTGAGTTATTGCCAGCGAGTAAGCAAAGAAACGCCAAGATGGGCGGAATGACCATGCCTGTATGAGCAGGCGGAAACGCTCCCCAAAACGCCTGCGCCGTCAAGTACCAAATGAACGCCGACACCAGCAACAAATAACCTGAAAAGACGTTTCCTCGGTACGTCTGCCAGTACATCGCCGCCAACTGCAACAAGCCGATACCACCGAAAACTGGAATCAGGATAGATTCGGGTATCGTCTTGAATTTGTAGTAAATCGGCCAGTCGTAAATATCGACAGGCGAAAACGCAAACACGGCGGCATAACCAATCATCGACAGCCCACTGGCAAACTCAACAACGCGCGTCCCGGTACCAAACAGCCACTTCTGAAAACGCACCGGCAAAAAACGCCATTCCAAAACATATTTAACCCATTTCAATGAGTTACTCATTTCCATCTCCAAATAAAAAAAGGACTTTTTGACAAAATTATCAAAAAGTCCGTTTATGAAAAAAGCCGCCTGAACCATTCAGACGGCCTGACCGTTAAACAAATTTGAAATCACGTCTCATCTGTTTCAGAAGCTTCGCCAAATCCTTTTTGTGAATAAAGTCGCCTCCTGTTGAGTTGATGATGATTGTGCTGTCGTCGCCGCCTGATTGGCCTGCCATTTCGCGGATTGTTTGGGCGTGTTCCGCTGGCAAAACCATCTCATTCTCGTGCAACTGAGTGAGAGGGTTGATACCGGCCGGAATATCCCAGCCACCTGCCGCCGATGGAATCCGTGTTGTGGTCGTGGTCGTTTGAGAACCGCCACCACCGCCCATTAATCCCATCACTGCCGCCATAATAGCGGCCATTGCTGCAACGGCAAGAATCGGGCCAACATAAGGAATAGAGGCTTGAGAAGCAGCCGCACCTGATGCCGCCTGTGTTGCGTTGGCAGTAACGACAGATGTTGTTTCTGTCGCTTTGGTCGCAGCCGTCTTAGCCGCCGCCGCGGTTTCCAGCGTTTCCTTAGTCCCAAAAATCATCTTGTAAATCGCTGATTCCTGAACCATGCGCTGCATCATGCCCATCAGTGGCTTTGTAACCATTTCCTGAATAAAGGTTTGTCCCATACTCTTGAAAAAGTTATTCATGGCCGTGCGGAAGTTCTGCGTACGCGTGAGCATGGCTGAAAACGCCTGCCCCATCTGTTGCTGCGCTTCTTGCCAAACGTTCTTGCCACCGTCCTGAAGCATTTCCATGACGTTTGGTGCATCTTTCCGGCGTTGGCTTTCGCGTTTGCCCTCATTCTTCGCCTGCGTCCGGTCATGACCTTGCCCAAGTTCCGCCATTTGCGCTTTAAGCTTATCAATGGCCGTCTGACTATAAGTCGGGTCTTGTTCAGCAAGTGCGATCCGTTCTTGCAATGCGTCATAGGCAATCTGATAACGGCGGTTTTCAAACTCGATTTCCAAATCAAGACGTTCAAGTTGCGAGATACGGCCTTCAGATAGCGCTTGGTCAGCCGCGTCTTTCTCCATTTCAAGCTTGTGCTTGTCCAGCTTCTCCCATTCGGCCACCTGATTCATTTTTGCTTCAGTTGACTGCTTCGATAGCTGGTCTTCAATGGTCAGGATTTTTTCACGCAGTTTCAATCCTGTTTTACTACCAGCGTCAACCGTTGCCAGTTTTTCGCGCCAGTAGGCGGCCTCACGCGCTAAATCCCATTCTTGGTGCGTGAGCGTTTCGCGCTCCATTTCACGGTGTGCAAGCTTTTGGGCTTTGATTTCCTCTTCCCATCCTTGCATTGGGTCTTGAGCCGCTCCTGAGCCGCCTGCATGACCCTTGCCACCGCCTTTACGTCCGCCGCCTTTGCGACCTGAGCCACCGCCACCGGTCGGCGCGTGAGCTTTGGCAGAACCTCCGCCGCCACCGCCGCGCATCGCTTTGGCTTCGTGGATATTGGCCGCGCGTTCCTTGATGGCATTTGCCATTGCTCCGGCGCGGTCTTTCGTCATGCTGTCAGCAATTCGACCGCCAAGCCCGCCGTCATTCATCCGTCCCATTTGGACGTTGTTCAGCTTTTCAATGCCCGAAACGCCGACCATTGACGCGGCCTTGTTGGCAAAGTCAATCATGCTGTTAATCATGCCGACCGCTTTGTTTACCATCCACTCAATCGCGGAAATAAACACGTTACCAATGGCCTTGCCAAGATTGGCAAAGAATTGCGGCATATTATTTGCGGCCTCTTTAATCAACATCCAGCCTGTCGCAAACGTGTTGATATAGACGTTGACGTACGCCCCGATGGTGCTTGAGATTAAGCCCATCACGCGCTCAAATACCGCCGACCATCCGCCGACATTCTCGTCAACCCATGCCGTCAATTCGCCGAACCATGATTTAACGGTATCGACAGCTTCGCCGATGGTTTCCGTGATGACTTGCCAGACGGCCTGTATCACGTCAGAAAGATTCGACCAGCCGTCCCCGAAAACGTCTATTTCATCGCCGAATTGGGCGATAAGGCCGATGACCGCGCCGATTGCAACCGCCACAATCCCAAACGGATTTGCCAGCAAAGCCACATTCAATGCCAGCGTAGGTGCAACAGCGGCCGCAACAGCAACGGCAAAACCTGCAACAATAGGGACAACTAAATTCAGGTTGTCAGCAATCAGTTTAATAATCGCAGCAATCCCCGACATTGCGCCACTGTCGTTCAGCAATTTTGAAACCATGCTTTGCCAGTTATTTGAAAACACCGTCAACGCCTGACCCATCGTCATAGGCATTTTGGCCGCCTGCTCGCCGAATTTTTCAGATGCGCCGGATATGGCTTTAAAAATCACGTCCGCCGTCAGTTGCCCTTCACTGCCAAGCTTTTTAATCTCAGCGCGTGATTTGCCCATGTATTCCGCAACCGTATCAAGCAGGATTGGCGCGGCTTCGGCAATGGATTTAAATTCATCGCCTTGCAATACGCCGCTACCCAAAGCCTGCGACAACTGCATAAGCGCGGCGGCCTGTTGTTGCGCCTGTACGCCGCCGATAGCCATCGCGTTATTGGTTGCCTCGGTAAAGGTCAAAATCTCCTGTTGCGTGTAGCCGTAGTCCTTCAATGCGCGGCTTGTGGAAACGTACAGATTCGCCGTTGATTCCAATGAGGCACGCGTATTGTTGGCTACATCCAATAACTGACGTTGTACAGCCAAATACTCGCTTTCAGACGACACAACCTGTCTGACTTGTGCGTTGATTGACTGCATGGCGTCGGCAGTGTCAAGCATGGATTTGGCAAATGAAAGTGAGGCAAATCCAGCCAAAACTGATCCAATTTTGCCCAGCCCACCGGCGGCCGCCGAAGCCTTGCCGTCTGTCTGTTCAAGCTCGCTGTTCAGTTGCTCAACCTTGCGCTCGTAGGTTTCTACGTCAATCGCGCCAAGATTCAGCAGTTGATTAACTTCTGCCAGTTTCGCCTTAAACTGCTCCATCGGCGTGCGCGTTTCTTCGTACACTTTCCGCGCCGAAGAAGAGATTTTGTTGAACATCCCCTCTTGTGCGTCGCCAAGATTTTTAAAAGTCGATGGGTTGACATGAAACGCCTGCTCCATCGACTTTTTCATATCATCAAAATGCGTTTTCAATCGCGCCTTGACGTTGCCAATGGCGTTTTCAATGACCTTTGAAGCCGATTCAGCAGAGTTTGCCGCTTGATTAAACCCTGCCGCCGTGCCGTTTTCGACGGTTATTTTGATTTTTGCTTCTAAATCGCTCATATGACCGCCCATAAAAAAGCCCGTGAATCATCACGGGCGTTGTTTCAAATTTAAATTAGGCTTCAACCAGTTCAGCACCGGAAAAGACACTTTGTTCATTCCCCTGCTCAACGGCTTTACCGTACAGCCAAGCGCGTGATACTTCCGCGCTGTCGGGCAAACCATTCACGGTAACAGAATGGGAACAAAGCGGATTACGGCCTGCTTCGTATGCCTTTTTAGACACATAACCGTTCATTGTCGCCGTAACAGTGTTGTACTTGTAATCAATACTTACATATTCGATTACATGGTGGCTTGCGACTGCGCCGGTGCTTTCGTCTTCAATTTCGTGCTTGATTGCAATTACTTGTTTCATATTAATTCCTTTTAAATAACTAAATTCTTGCGGCTAAAATATAAGGGGTTGATTGAATATCAACCCCCTTCCAACTGGTACTTCTATTAACAGTTAACTCATGATCTATTTCAATAACAATGTTAGAAGTAGTATTCCCATGTACAACCTGAAGAAATGGGACATTGTAGAAGATACCCTTATAAACATCTACATTACCTCTTGCAGTCGAATAGGCATGACTAAATACCGACCAAAATTCTTGTTCGTATATTTGCCGACCATTAATTTTAATTCTAACCCAGTAACTAGACTTGGAATTAGGCGTAATAAAAGAAACATTTTGAAAACTTAATACAATATCCTTTTGTGTGGTGTTTGTATAAGTCATCGCATATCTACCAGTTCCAACCCTTGCAAAAGGGAAAAATTTCAGGACATCGCCCTCAATTTTATCAGCGTAAACAGTGCCTTCAAATCTGCCGTTCTTAGCGTATAAATCGCCATTCCTCGACACGGTAAAAGCACCATTGCCGATGTTGATGTTACCAGCTTTTATATCGCCTAAATCACTACTCACGGCAGATAAGTTTTGTACAGATAACTTGTCAGACGTAACAGAATTGGCCGCCAGCTTATCAGCGGTAATACTACCAGCCGCCAATTTATCAGCAGTTATCGAACCTGCCGCCAGCTTATCAGCCGTGACACTTCCAGCCGCCATCTCTCGCGCGGTAACGCTTCCAGCTTTCAGGCGGTTTGCGTTCAGCGTGTTTGCCGTGATTTTGTCGCCGTGAATATCCCCGGCGTTCAACCTATCGACAATCGCTTTACCGTTTACCACCAGCTCGCCATTCACGCCAACGCGGTTTTGCTGTGTATCTACCGTAAACGGGAAAACATCAGCTTTGCCCGGTGCACCAACGCCGAAGCGGTCGGCGTTGACAATAAACTTACTTTCAGGCGTTCCGTTTTTCGGCGTGGTTGCCAAGCCGTAGCCAGCCACTTTACCGTTTACGTCAACCTTGACCGTGTATTGCGCCTCCAAGCCGTTGATACTTCGGGCATGGGCTTGTACCGTCGCTTTGTTGCCGTCCGCCGTTGACTGGGCTGTCGTGATACGCTCACCAAGCGATTTGATGTCGCCTGTCGCTTGGGTTAGCGTATTTTGGACGACCTGAACCGTTGCTTTAGTCTCGGTTGCCGTTTGCTGTGCGGTATCAAGGCGCGAAGAGATGGCCTGAATATCACGCTTTCTATCCTCGTCCGCATTTTTGATACGTTCGTTGACACTGCCTGCTCCATTGCCGTCAATCAGGGCGATTTTGTCGCGTAACGACTTATTCAGATTGCTTTCTGATAGGTCGGTTGTCGATACGTCGTAAACGGTAAACGACACGCTGTTGCTGACTTTCAAACCGTCTTTGCCGAAGCTGTCATAGCCCGCCGCGCGCAGATGGTAGGTCTTGCCTTTCTCCAGCGGTTTGCCGTTGCATTTAGCGACGGTTACAAACGTTTCCGCTCCGTCATAGACTTTGTTTGCGTCTGTTGTCGGTACGGCTGCGTTTTCAGAAACCCAAATGATAATCCCTGCAAAGTCTTCTTCAGCAGGTTTTTGACAGGTAAAAAACGCCTGCTTCAAACCGCTGTCCACGGAAATACCCTGCAATGCTTGCAGTTGAGGATTTTGTGCGGCCACTTGCGCCCAATTGCCAGTTTTCCCGGTAACCGCGCGTCCACGAACTTTAAAGACAACATCACGCACTTGGCCGCCGTCAGCTTTCATGTCGGCCTGCGTGTAGGTAAATCCGTTGTCAACAATACCGCTCAAGCTTCGCAGTAGTTTTTGCGTATTGCCTGCATAGACTTCAACGTCGTAGGTATCAGCACCGCCCAACTTATCCCAAGCAATAACGGCTTCCTTGCCGTATGCCCAAGATGATGTGAGGCGTAAATTCTGAATTTGCCCAAGCGGTGCGCCCTTGATGGTGTAGGAATATGCCGGAACTTCTGCAAGCTCCTGCACGCCACTACCAAAGACGTTGAAAGACACCAGCTTAACCCAAACCGTGCGCCCTACCCAGTTCGCAGGGACGGCATATTTGAACATCGCTTCATCAATACGCACGAACTGGCCGCCTGCATTGTGTCGGTCGATGGTTGAGCCATACGCACCGCGCGTCAGATTGCCAAGCGTATAACGCCCCACGCCTTTCAGTTCGGCAGTCTCGTAGGCCAAAAACTCGCCGTCAACGTAACACAAGGTCAGCAAATCGCGGCTATCTTGCTCCGTTCCGCCTGTCATTTGTCCGGCGGAAATTTCAACGCTTAGAGTGTTGGCGCGGTCGAAAACTGCACCGCTTGCCAAAGGCGCGGATAGTGAGCCAAAACGTGCTTTCTTGTTGGTTGCGCCGATTCGTGTGTAGCTGTCGCCATCGGTCGAAATCCACACTTCAGCGCCGCCCCACATATCGCCGCCAGCGGTTGCAAGCCAAATTTGAGGCTCTCCGCCAGTCAGTTGTAAAGGCGCTTCAAAAACAACAGGTGCATGGGCGTTGCCGGGCGACTTGTTGTAATCGGCTGAATAACCTAATGACGGTTGTGTTGGGTAGGCCGTAGCAGTAGCCGCGCCCATCGGGAAATCTTCGGCCTTGACGGTCAAAACGCCCTCTTCATCTTCCTCAATTTCAATGATTCGGACAGGCGTTTTATCCAGCCCCAAACCCTCGTCTGTCAGCGTTACCAAGTCCATTGGCTCAAGCAGGCAGTATTTCCAACCCAGCTTAAACTCATATTCATTGCGAACGTACAAGGCACGCTGTAACAGCAGTTGCGCTACATGGTTTGCGACTTTAGCGTCACAGATTCCGTGCATTTTTACTGCGTCTTTGGGACGTAGGCCGTATTGCTCAATATTCGCTTGGTCTTTCACTTCGGCCACGGCGATATTGTAGTCATTCGCGCGGTCGAGATGCTCAACTTGGATTTGGTTGTAGGCATCAGCATTGGTTTTGCGCTCAACCTTTAAAGGGTCTTCAGCGCCCGAAACGATAAAATCGTCGTCGGTCAAGTCGTAAACAGGTGTCAGGTTTGGCACATAGGCCGCGCCATTCCCTGATAGCTTCACATCGCCATAAGGGACAATTTTCAGACGGCCTTGAGAAAACACTGCCGCACTATTGGTTTGTTCCAACAGTTCGGAAATGTTTTGTTGTGCCTCAGTTTGCTCACTGTAAACAGGGCTTAAAAAGATGCCGGCCGCGCGGCAATAAACACCGTAAACACTCGTATCGCCCAAGTTTTCGGCAGGGAATCCGCAACCGTAGTTCTGATTCGTCAGCATATCGCGGATAATTTCGCTCGGATTTGCATCAGGAATTGAGGACGAATACCCCATTTTCCCGATAACCTCGAAATTATGCTGATAAATCTGCGCTGATTTTGTCAGCTCGTAATTTGGGCTGTAAATATAAGCCGTGCCGGAATAGTTGATGGCCTGCGCTTGGTGTTTCGGCTGTTGCAAGTGCGTCCAAGTCGGCTGTTCATCGCCGCCTTTGGCAAGATTCAGGCGCAATTGTGAAAGCGATTCAAACTTTTCTTTATCGCGCCAAATGCGCCCGATACCTTTAATCTCGCCCTCGCACAAGGCCATCATGACAGCGGCTTCGTATGCGTAGGAAATATCCTCTTGTTTTACGCCACCGCCGCCCTTGCCGCCTTGTCGGGTCGTTGTCTTGGTCTCAATAGTGGTAAAGTCGCCGTACCAAATCAAATTGCCAGCAACACGCGCCCGACCGTAAACAACAGGCAGGGTCAAGCCTTGAGATGACTGCTGAACTTGCAGGGATAAAATCCGTTGTTCAGAATTTGAAATAGTGGAAGTCTTACCGCCCATGAGTAACCTCTATAAAATTATTTTTGGGGACGTACGCCGCCTGATATTTTTTGCGGGTATCGGTCGCTTGCTCCAAAAGTAAAAAATTTAATCGGACGGCCTGAAAGTTCGGCCTGATCCAATTCGTCCAAAACCACACCGCGCCCGATATAACTGTGAATAATCTTGTTGTCGCCAACGTAAACCGCGCCATGCGAAAACGTGCGCCCAAACTTCCAGACGACAACATCGCCGGGTTGCGGCGTATCGGTCTCATGACAGACTTTCAAAACCCAGCCAAGATAACGCTCCTCGTCTCGGTGCAAGTGCCAGTCTTGAGGGTATGGCCGTGGGTCAAAATCAGCAGGCAGTAAGCCAGCCTCACGATAGATTGCGACAAGAATCATCGCGCAATCCACACCTGCACCCTTTACCATCGCTTGATGATGGTACGGCGTACCAAGCCACGAATAAGCCTCTTCGACAATTCGCTTTCTCAAATCCATTTCAGACGGCCTCATTTAAACCACCGTATCGGCAGATGGAATATAAGGAAAACCGCGAAAATGCACGATGTTTTGGAACTTGTCTTTACAAGTGCTTTGTCGTTTATCGCAGCCAGGGTAGATTTTGAACACATCTCCAGCGCGTGGAGGGTGCGGCAGGCGCAAAGCAAAAGACAGCGTACCGTCTTTGTGTTCTTTGACGGTGCGTGTCAGCCCTGCATTAAGGCCGCTTGTGAACTTGATAACGCCCTGATTAAACCAACCATTCGCCTGTGTCAGATTACAAGTCAGTTCCGTTCCTGTCGTGCTGTTTGCGGTTACACGGCCATCAACGGTGAACTTCTCGCGGTTGACCTTACAACCACCGTCATAAAGCGTCCTCATGCAGCCGGACTGATAGATATTGCGTGGGCTTGATACGTTCAGCAGTTCAATATCCGATTTAACGTCAACCTTGACGGACGAACGACTGCCCGACACATCCGACACACGCCCGGAAAAGATGATGACCGTGCCAACAGGTTCAGGATTTGGCGTGAGGAAATCGCGGAAAAAGACACGCTCGATAACCACCCTTGCGCCGTCCAAAGCACCGCCAAGCGCGGCCTCTGCCCACTGCAAGCCCTCAAGTCGATAACTTGGCTCTGCGGCGATTTGCAACGTGTTTGAATCAACATCAAGCCCTACCGCCGTTCTTGTTGCGCCGCGCTTGATAATCAGCTTATAAGCCTCGTATTGATTCCCCTGCCATGTAACAGGCTTGTCAAAATTCGTATGACGCAATACTTGCCCATTCGCCAAAGTGATTGTGAATAAATCGGCCATCAGAAACCTGTCTTCGTTATGAAGCAGATTCATTAATTCAGCGCTTGCACTTTTCATAATTTCAAACTCGTAAACTCGATTTTCTTCGCGCTCCACAGATGACCGATGAAGTTTTCAAAATCCACCGTATCAGACGTGAAGCGGACGCGGAAATAAAAACCGCCCGTCCATGTGATGGGTCTGCCGGGCGTTTGCGGCGTGTTCAAAACCAATACGCCGTTGTTGTCTATTGAGAAATCACGGCCGTGTGTCAAAGCAACGCCGCCAACTTTAACCGTCGGCACGCCTTTGACCGCTAAAACAGGCTCGGTAAAACCGCCGTAATTGCGCACAAGCTGGTATCTCGTTACGCCCTGAACAACATTCCCGATAAGCTGGTCTGTGACCTTGTTATCCGTCGGGTCTTCGTACAAAAAGCTATCGAAACTGCCGCGGCGTTCGTTGAAAAAGCCTGCCAGCTTCTCAAGCTCATTGATTGAGGCTTTTGTTCTCAACACTTCAAACGACAGCGAGAATTTCCATTGCGGATAAGTGTAGTAAGCGCTGCGAATCTCACGCCCTGAAGCTGACTTTTGAATATTGGTACTCCAAACAGCCGTTCTTTTCCGTCCCCACTTCAAACCGGGAAACGTTGGGAAAACTGCGTTACTCATATCAAATAATCCCCTTCGCTTTCAGCAATGCGTTAAATTCGTCTTCTGATAGCTCGCCGCCGCCAAGCATACCAATGGCCTCTGCCTCGTCTGTTTCGCTCTGTACAGGGCTAGATGACGGCTTAATGCCCATATATGAGGCTACCAAGATATGAACAGGCGGATGTTCACGCCAATAGTCATTTAAATGCCCGATTCGCGGCAAATCCAAGTTGTCTGCGACGTAGTCCCACGTCCACCCCGTTGAGGCGCAGACGTGGGCAATCATCGCGCCGAAACTTAAACCGCCGCCTGAGCTTCCCCCGCTTGCGCGGCTTCCTGTTCCTTGCGTTTCAAGCCGGAAACATCCATCACAGCGGCGAATACTTCGTTCATGTTGCCAATATCAATCAAATCAGCCACTTCTTCGCGCGTCATATCGGGATAGTTGCGTTTCATCGCGGAATGAGCGCAATCGATAACGGTAGAAATCTGTTTTGCGTCTTGCACATTGCCGTCAAATGCACCAATGCGGCTTTGCAACTGTTCCAATGCGCCCAAAGCGATCGGAGGAATAACATATTCAGTGCCGTTCAGTTCAACGGTTACGCCTTTAATTCGTACGGTCATTTTGTTTTCCTTTTTTGGGGTAAATGAAAAAAGGCCGTCATTTTCAGACGGCCTGCATTATTACTCTTGAATCCACAACGTACCGACTTTAAAGCCTGCCTCATCGGTTGAGGCAGTAAAGTCAATTTCAGGCACGGAGAAATCATCGTTTTTGGTTGAGAACAAGCCCAGTTTGCCACTGGTTACGCTTTCCAGTTCCAACAAGGCTTTTTTGCCTTTGAACTGAGTCAGGTATTTCAGTTTAAAGGTCGGCGTGTTACCCATCGCCATATTAGTCAGCTCAATTTTCTTGGCTGACGGCATGGTTTGCGTATAGGTAAAGCTTGGAAATACCGTTTTACCTTTCGCGCTTTCGTGGAATGTGTAAAGGCCGGTATTTGATACCGTGTATTGACCTGCTGTCGGGTTGCTGGCTACTTTGATATAAGCCGTGCCGTCCTCACCCATCACACCAGCATCTTCAACGAATTGCCCACCATTTGGAGCAGTCACCTGAACAGTGTACGCACCAGAAGCAGGCACGGCTTTACCAGTGATATCAGCAAACAGGGCTTTCATCGTACCGGTTGCAAACTCTGCACCGAAGAACAAAGTATTCAACGTCAAGCCGTTAATCAAAGCACCTTTAAATTTGCCTGAAACTTTGACCTTGCCTTGAGCAACAGCCAGCGCAAAGCGGTTTTGGCCGTAAAACTCTTTCAATTCTGCCAACAAGTCAACAGACATTTCCTGCAAGCCCATGATTCGCACAGGCGTTGCGTTTTGCACACGGTTGCCATAGGCATCCGTAATCATCTCGGCGAACACTTCGCCACTACCAAACGTCAACTGCATGACATTTCCTTTCTAATTGCCGACTAAGCGGCGCAAATCATAATTGGGATAATACAGACGGCCTGATTACCAAGCGTTCCCTCGTCTGTTTCTACCGTACCTTCAACGCGGCAATACTCAACGTCCGCGCCATCGACCACCAAAGCCGTCTTCCCAGTGATTGGGTGTACAGCGTTCACGGCGTTACACACCGCATCAATCAGCGGATTCATGATGGGCGCTGGCGGCTCGCCTGCCGTCTGAACATACAGATACACGTCAACGCGCAACAGCCATTTCGTCTCTTGCCCTGTTGTCGTTACCGCCTGCATATCGCCCTGTGCCATAAATAACGCTGGTTGGTCATAGCCCTTTACGTCATTCCAGTGCAACAGTTTTCTGCTCTTGGTCGTAAAACCGTCCAACGCCTCAAGCTTTGCCCACAGCGCGGAATAAATCGCTTCACGATTCATCGTAATGCCCCTTCAATGGATTTTTGCAAATCAGCCTCAATCTCCGGCTTCATATCGCGCAAAGCCGACCGCAAAAACGACCGTTCAGGCAGTTTCACATTGCGAGAGTGGGCGCGGATTTGAACATAACGCGGCGATTTCAACGGCCTGCCGAAAGCCTGACGTATCTGCCTCATTGAGGCTTTAACGTTGACTGTTCCGGCAAAGCCATATTCATGCGCTACACCGTATCGGACATTTGTGTTGACCTCGCCAACCACCAAGCCTCCTGAACTGGTTACTTGCTGATGTATTGAGCGGCGAAGATTGCCAGTCCGCACATTCAACACCTGCCCAGACAGGCGGTTTTGCATGACTTCGCGTTGCAACTTCAAAACCGACCGACCGATAGACTTTTCAACCGCCGACTGCACGCCGTCAGAATAAGCTTTCAAGACGGCCGCGATTGTGTCGCCTCCGATAAACTCAACATTCAGCATTTCAGACGGCCTTTCGCTTGTATTCCGTCAAGATAGCGTAAGCGGACGGTGGGATACCGCCCGACTGGCTAAAGCTTGAAAAGGATATAGTCTCCCCTGCAAGGCTTTTACTCTGCACGCCCTTGTTCTCGATTTCGTTCAAGCGTTGCGTTGCGATAATCAAAACGGCCTCCTGAATATCGGCAGGCATGGTTTCATAACCTGCACGGTACGACACTTCAACGTTACGGATTCCATGCGCAAAGCAGGCATGGCGAATCAACAGCCAGTTATCAAAATCCCAGTCATCTACCGCGCGTCCGTTGATTTTTACGGACGACACAGAAATAACAGGCCATTGTTCCAGCACAAGGCGATTCTTGCCGTTGCCGTTGTATCGCTCGACATAATCCGCTGCTTCGAGTTTGCGCCCGATAAAAGCTTCAACAGCCGCCGATACACCGTCAAGCAAGGTCTGAAAATATCCGTCTTGCTTGTCATGGGTAACGCCCAGCCGTTGCTTGAGCAAATCAAGAGAGACAAGGGCGGTCATCGTTATTCAGCCTTTTCAGCTTCGTCGGTTTGCTCGGCTTCAGCCTGTTCGGCTGGCTGTTCTGCCTGCTGCTCGGCTTTGGCTTTACGGCCGCGCTTACCTTTTTCAGGCTCTTCAGCTTCAACAGGCTGTTCAGTTTCGGCGGTCTCTTCAACCACGTTGCCAAAGCCGAACTGATACAGGAATTGCGCCGCTTCCGCAGGCACTTCAACAACGCCGTTTTCGTCCACTGTGTAGCTTTGGCTACCGAAGGAAACATCGGTAAAGCCCTCAGGGGCTTGTAATTTAACCATTTCTGTCATTTTGATTCTCCAAAAGAAAAGGCCGCCTGAAAATTCAGACGACCTTGTTAGGGTTAGGCGGCGTTGGTAATCATACCGAAAGCAGGCATGAACATACCTTGCAGCACTTCGTCCGCGTAAACGCCATATTCATACATACGAGTACGCAACGGCCATTCGATTTGGTAATACTCTTGGCGTGTACGCACTTGCAACAAGTTACCCACGCCTTGAACGTAGGCAGGCAGACGGCTTGAATAGAACAGGTAAGTACCGGCTGGCAAGTTCGGGTGTACGACAATATTCAGTTCGTCGCCTGTAATTTTGTTCAGGTACGAACCGACAACGACACCAGCCTTAATGTTTGCGGTATTGTTCACGTCCACATTCAGCTTAATCAGCGGTGCGCCGCCGTTGCCAATAATCAGCTTGGTTAAAGCGGCCAAATCGCGTGCGTTGACGTAGATTGTGTCAGGGGACAGGCGATATTTTGAGTAGAAGTTTGCGAAGGCTTCTTCAAACTCATACACGCCGCCTGCGTTGTCTGAGGTCAGGCCTCTACCTTTATTATCAGCCCAATACGCGCCGGAATCAGGCAGGGCGATTTGGGTCAACAGGCCGTCAAATTCCAAAATGGAAGTAGAATTGTCTTCAGACGGCAAGGAAGCAGCGGTTTGAGTACCTTCAGCGTCAGCCAGAATATCCACTTTGGCAGAAGTAGTAACCGCGCCCAGTTTTTCAGAACCGGCATAACCCCAGAACCAAGCGTAGGCAACCGCGCCACGAACGGCAGGAACCATGGCAGTTACTTTCTTACCTGTCGCAACACCGGAAACATAAGTTGGCGCAGATTTTTGAGCAGAACCGCCGCCGAATGTATCGGTAGAACCGTCCGCGTTTTGGCGTGTGATTTTGGTCGGTACTTGAGCAGTTTTAATGTTCAAGCCTTGACCGATTGCGCCATTGTTTGCGCCTGCCACGTCCCAATATGCCTGCAAGCACAAAGCCACGCAGATGATGGACAAGGAGCTAATGCTGATTTTACCCATCGCGTCAGCAGAAACGACAGCGGTCGGGGTAGGGGTAACGCCTGCTCTCAGGCTGGTGTTACCGCCCAACAAAATCATTTCTTCGGCAATCATGGTAGCCTGCAAGGTTTGGGCAACCGCCAACGCTTTCACGTCCTCGAAGCCACGCGCGGCGTAGTCAGCTTCAAAAGAAACTTGGTTTTCCAAGCCAATGGCGCGGAATTGGGCGTTACGCTCAACCATTTCATGATTGATAACGCCGCCGCGTTTACCTTCGCTAATGCCGGCGCGTTGATTACCTATGTTGATATTGGTAATAGCCTTCCAGTTTGAGCCGATGGCGCGACCGCCGCCCACGCGGGGGATACGGTTACGCAACGGGGTCAATACCGGGTAGAGTTTTTGTGACGGCGCGGAAAGGTCATAAGTTTGCAGGCCAGTGGTAAAGCTGGTCGGCTGAGTAAAACCTTTATTCAACGGCTCGCCGTTTGCTTGTGCTGACTTCATCAGCTCAATTGTTTCTTGTGTGAGTTGATTCACGTTCATTTATCGCTCCTGATAATAAAAAAACCGCCTGTAAGCGGTGTTACAGACGGCCTGTTTGTTTTGCTTTAATGAGTGTCGCCACGTCATCAAGCGAACCGTCATTCTTTACAATCGGCTGAAAACCGTTTAAAGGGTCTTCGCCGTTATCTTCTGCCTTGCTGATAGCTTTCGTGCTACCTTTCGGCGGTGCTGCCTGTTTCTTTAGGCTTTCGATTTCCGCCTGCGCTTTAGCAAGGGCATCATTCGATTTCTTCAGCGCGTCTTGCGCTTTTGCCAATTCGTCCACTGATTTAGCTTTGGCAAGGTCGTCTGATTTATCGGCTTTAGCTGCCAATCCATCGACCAGCTTGTCGGCTTCACTTACCGTCAATGCTTTGAGCGATTCGGCAAGGCTGGCTGCTGATTCTTTGATTTGCGCGATAACAGCTTCATCGATGTTGTCGTAGGCTGCGTCTTCAATCAGCCATTTCAGCGACATCAGCACGTCAGCCAGTGATTTGACCTGCCACATCGACTTAGTGACAGGCTCGTCTTTCGGCTTCTCTGCCTTTGCCAAGGCTGCTTTTAAGATGGCGATTTCAGACTCAGACAAATTCACGCTTGCCGATTTTTCGGCTTCGCCCTTTTTGTCGTCTTCTTCATCGGCTTTCTTGTCGCCGTCTGCCTTTTCAGCATCATCAGCTGGTGTTTCATCGGCTTTGTCGTCTTCTTCCTTATCCGCCTCCTCCTCGTCTTTAGGCTTATCCGCCTTAAAGCAGGTAAACACCGCGTCAGGATTGGCAGGACGGTCAACAAGGCTGATTTCTGTCAGCTTCAAGCCCGTGATTTGCGACTTATTCAACTCGTCGCGGGCGGTAACGCTGCCGCCGATTGAAAAACCTTTGTAAACGCCTGTTTTGACTTTCGTCACGGCAACAGGGTCAACGATATGCGCACCAAAGAACGTGCGCCCGTCGTCTTCTACGTTAATCTCAATAGCCGTTCCCGCCGCGTTTGAACCGTGCATTTCACGCACCGCGCCAAACTTCATATAGTCGGGAATGGCCGCTTTCATTGCTTCTGCCGCGATGATTTCACCATCCGAATCGACCGCTTCACTTGAGGCGTAACCCCAAACTTTGACAGTGCCGTCGTCCTGCGCCTCCATCTTGGCAATTTCTGCGTATAACTTCGCCATTCGTTGCTCCAAAAAAAAAGCCGCCCTACAAAGAGGCGGCAAACACACTCACTTTACCCAAAAGGAATCAAGATTTAGGCATATCCTCTGCCAAAACAGGGATAACCGTACATCTGCAATTCGGGTGTCCCGGAATCGTCAGCGAACCATGCGCAAAATGCTCATGCAGCCCGATAACGCCCATATCCCCATTGGTATTGCAAATCTCTGACACTTTATCGTCTTCAGCGGTCAGCCACTGCTTGCCGGAAACAAGCCCGGTCTCTTCCCAACCTATCAGATTGCCCATGCCGTCAGCCATCGCCGTCTCAGTTCGGGCAATAGTTCGGGCGCGGGCATTGCTGAAAGCGTGAGATTCTTTCAGACGGCCTGCCAATTCCTGCACACTGTCGCCGTTTTGCATGGCTTCGACCACTTGGCCGCGTATCATTTCGCGCGTTCCCTCTGTGATTTGCCATTCGGCGGCAGGATTTTGGATAAGCTCGCCGCCCACCCATTTCATACCGACCATTTCGGCGGATCGGTCATGCGCCCACTTGACGGCACGGCTGCGAATATTTGTAACCATACCGACAGCAGGGTCAGGCATTACATGCAACAAGGCAGCCACCGCCCCATCTTCCGCCGCTCGCCTGATGATAGGCTCAACCACATCAGACAAACCCGACCACTCGCCGAAATCCAAACCGTCGGTAATGATTTTGGCCACTCGGTTCAGTTCGGCGGTTAGGTCATCTGCCTGCCAGTCAACGGCTGCCCCGGCAATCAGCGCGACAATCTGTTCAGCCAAGCCGTCAACGCGTGTCAGCAAATAAGCCTCAATAAGCGCGGCGGCTTCGTCTTCGCTCATCGGGCTTTCCGACTTTCCCAGCTTTTCAGCCTCTTGATTTGGCTGTTCTTCAGGCTGTTGGCCGTCTTGCTTGTTTGGCTGTTCCTGCTCCGGCAATGGCTCCTTGCCCAGTTCGGCGCGGATTTCGTCAGCGGTCAAAATGCCAGCGTTTTTGTAGATGGCGTAGATTTCCGCCTGCTCTTTCGGGTTGAGTGATTCCTCTTCCTTCCAAACAAACTCATAAGCCGCCATATCCATGTATCGGGCAAGCACATCATCAATCAGGGCTTTAACCCAGTTTTTCAGACTGCTCATGCCGTCTGAAAGCGACTGCTCACGGCTCGTCTCTGCCACGCTGCGGTTTACCTGTGCCACAAACGGCGTAGGCTCAACACTAAATGCAAAGCAGACGACACGCGCCAACCATTCATCGTAAACGTCTTTCAACGGCGGCTGCTTGGTCTCTTTAAAGTTTCTGGCCAATTCGCCCGGCACGAAACGCATTTTGCGCCGTTCCGCCGTCTCGCCCGATAACAGCAAATCCCAGTATTCCTGAAAACGCTTAATATCGTCAGCCGCCCAAGTTTCAGGCACACCGACAAGCGCATCAGGTACACTGCCGGCCGTGTAGTATTCAAGCGCGTGAATCTGCCGTTTTAAGGCAATGTTTACGGTCATGATGATTTGCTCGACCGGCGAATAACCGTAAACCTTGTAGCTTCGATTGTTGCGTGAGCGGTAAATCAATTCTTCAGCCGTGTAGTCAACTGCCGCCATACCATGCAGGATTTGCTGATAAGCTGTATCAGGTGGCAACGGCAAGCGACCTGTATTGTCCAATACGCGCTTAATTGTTGCGCCGTCTATCACTTCAAGGGCGAATAAGTCGCCGCCCAGTGTTTTACGCGGATAGATGCATGGCGCGTCAATGACAAACAAATCTTCCAGCAAGATGCGCAGCCAGTCCGCCCATGTATGCTCCTTGTCAGGCGACTGGAAAAATGCGATCGCTTCATCGACCTTTCTGTCTTTGCGCTGTGATTCGTTGTCTTTGGTTGATTCGATATCGCGCTTCTGGATCGTCCATTTTAGGCACTCCATTTGGTCTTTGCGCGTCTCAATAACCAAACGCAGCACATCGTAGTTATCGGCAAGGGCGCGTAATTGTGCAAAGCCTATTGCCTCGCGTTCACGCGGCTTAGAATGCCCGACGTTGTAGAACGGCTCATAGTCAAACCGCCGACCCTCAGCCTGCTGTGCAACAGGGGCTAAAGGCTCGCCTGCGTCAAACCACCCGTCCGCGTTGCCGGTAAAGGCGTAACGGACACCAGCGGCAACGCGGGCAATAAATCCTTGTGATAAAGGTGTCTTTTTACTCATTTATTTGCCTCGACCTGCGAACGCAGGTAATCAATCATGCCCGTTCGGGTGTCTAGTAACTCGCCAAACGCGCGGCTCAAACAGTCGATTTGGTCGTCATGCTGCCCGTTCGGGAACATCCGCATTTCCGCAATCAGCGCGTCTGTGTCCCATGTGCCGTCATCTAATAACATCACGTTACCGATGTTGACCTGTGCCGCGAATGGTTCGGCTCGTGTTACCTTGTCGCCCGATTCAGGACTGGCAGATACAGAAAAACCCGCCAATTGACGGGTTAGATACAGGGTCTGCGATTTACCAGCCTGACCGGGGTCTTGCGGGATGGACACTTTCGTTTTCACGCCGTCTTTTTGCGCCGTGTTTTTCAAAATCCTATCCCGCTCGTCCGCGCCATACTGACCGCGCACGATGTTTGCGATGATGTACCGCCCATCTTCAGTAACGCCAAGTCTACCGCCTGCCGTGTAGTCGCCGTCGTTTGCAGTGGACGCCAAGTCCCATCCGCGAACCCATCGGATATTACCGGCGGGCTGGGCTTTCACGAATTGCAGGTTGTCTGGTTTGAATGTACCACCATCGGGCGGGGCGGGGCGTTGCAGATACTGCCCAGCAAACACATACGGCGCGGCTTGCTCCATTCGGCGCAGCGTTTCGATGTCGTGCTTTTCAGGCCACAATGCCGTCCCGTCGTCTTGAATAGCGGGTAGGCACAAATGCTCCCACTCTTCGCCGTTGCCGCCATCAAGCAGCCAGCCCGCCAAGTCTTTCTCGTGCAGGCGTTGCATGATCAGGATTATCGGCGTGTCTTCACTATTCTTTCGTGACTCAACCGTGTTTTGAAACCAGTCGATGATGTTTTGCCGTCTGACTGCGCTTCGGGCTTCGTCGGCTTTATGCGGGTCGTCAATAATGATGCAACCGCCAAAACCGTCGCGCTGTTTGCCTGCGCCAAAACCTGTAATCGTACCGCCTGCACCTGTCGCATACATCACCCCGCCTGCGGTCGTCTTCCAATGGCTGCTGCTTTCGCTTTCAAGCTCCACTTTTGGAAATATCGCCCGATATTCTTCATGCTGAACAAGGTTTCGAATCTGTACAGAGTTATTGACGGCCAGCGTCGCCGAATAGCTCGCATGGATAAACTCACTGTCCGGTACGCGCCCCATCGCCCACGCGATGAAGTTCACAACCGCTATCTCTGTCTTAGAGTAGCGCGGCGGGATATTAATAATTAGGC
>ERZ773059.372-NODE-372-length-24438-cov-4.196612_pt1 | contig 24438 bp, 19 predicted proteins | sample MGYA00580514_ERZ773059 | MGnify/ENA primary metagenome ERZ773059 (study PRJEB29015, sample SAMEA2737981) | human oral metagenome | biome: human oral; feature: human-associated habitat; material: dental | place: China | collected 2056 ...
CATCAACTTTAACAGTATAACAAAACTTTTTTGTAAAGTAAAGTTACTTGACAGATTTTTTTCTTCTTTTTGAAAAACCCCTGAGCTTCTAGTTGTCTTCTTTTTGCTTGATAGGAAAAAGTTTCAAATCCGCCTCTATATTTTCCCAATCTTCTGAAAATTTAAAAATTTTCCTCTGTAAAATACAGTCTAAGTGTGGTATAATAAAGCACAAAGATTACTGCAATGAAAGGGAAAGCTATGACAGATAAGGATATTCGTCACAGAAGTAAGATTTATGACAGTATGGTTAAATCTCCTAACCGTGCCATGCTTCGAGCGACGGGAATGACTGATAAAGATTTTGAAACGCCTATTGTTGGGGTGATTTCCACTTGGGCGGAAAATACACCCTGTAACATCCATTTGCATGACTTGGGCAAGCTAGCCAAGGAAGGTATCAAAGCAGAGGGCGCTTGGCCTGTTCAGTACGGGACTATTACGGTTGCGGACGGAATTGCCATGGGAACGCCGGGTATGCGCTTCTCTCTGACCTCACGCGATATCATCGCAGACTCCATCGAGGCTGCCATGGGCGGGCATAATGTTGATGCCTTTGTAGCTATTGGGGGCTGTGATAAAAATATGCCAGGCTCCATGATTGCCATTGCCAATATGGATATTCCTGCTATCTTTGCCTACGGCGGAACGATTGCGCCGGGGAATCTGGACGGCAAGGACATTGACTTGGTTTCTGTCTTTGAAGGAATCGGGAAATGGAACCATGGTGACTTAACGGCTGAGGAAGTGCGCCGCATTGAGTGTAATGCCTGTCCTGGTCCTGGTGGCTGTGGCGGTATGTACACAGCCAATACTATGGCGACGGCTATTGAAGTTCTGGGCATGAGTTTGCCAGGTTCCTCTTCTCACCCTGCTGAGTCCAAAGATAAGCAAGAGGATATCGAAGCAGCTGGCCGTGCTGTCGTGAAAATGCTGAAGATGGGGCTGAAGCCGTCTGATATTTTGACACGTGAAGCCTTTGAAGATGCAATCACAGTGACTATGGCTCTGGGTGGTTCTACAAATGCTACTCTGCACTTGCTAGCCATGGCTCATGCGGCCAATGTTGAGCTGACGCTAGATGACTTTAATGTCATTCAAGAGAAGGTGCCACATTTGGCTGATTTGAAACCATCCGGTCAGTATGTCTTCCAAGACCTTTACGAGGTTGGTGGAGTACCGGCTGTGATGAAATATCTCTTGGCGAACGGCTTCCTGCATGGTGATCGCATCACTTGTACAGGTAAGACGGTGGCAGAGAATCTAGCAGAATTTGCTGATCTGACACCAGGTCAAAAGGTCATTATGCCGCTTGAAAATCCAAAACGTGCAGACGGTCCGCTTATCATCTTGCATGGTAATCTAGCTCCAGACGGCGCTGTTGCTAAGGTTTCTGGTGTTAAAGTACGCCGTCACGTCGGACCGGCCAAGGTCTTTGACTCAGAAGAAGCCGCTATTGATGCGGTACTGGCCGATGAAGTGGTCGATGGCGATGTGGTTGTAGTTCGCTACGTTGGACCAAAGGGTGGCCCTGGTATGCCAGAGATGCTGTCACTTTCGTCTATTATCGTAGGGAAGGGGCAAGGAGACAAGGTGGCTCTTCTAACAGATGGTCGCTTCTCAGGTGGTACTTACGGCCTGGTTGTCGGACACATTGCTCCGGAAGCTCAGGATGGTGGCCCGATTGCCTATCTTCGTACAGGCGATATGGTCACGGTTGACCAAGATACCAAGGAAATCTCTATGGCAGTCTCTGACGAAGAGCTGGCGAAACGTAAGGCAGAAACGACTATTCCACCGCTTTATAGTCGCGGTGTACTTGGTAAATATGCTCACATGGTATCGTCTGCCGCTAAAGGTGCTGTTACTGACTTCTGGAAACCAGAAGAAACAGGTAAGAAATAGCCTATATATGACAAAAGAACCCGCTAGTTTTTCTAGCGGGTTTGGTGTTTTTATTTTAAATGTAGATAAACTAAGTTCCTTCTTATCTAGGACTGATTCCCAGAGCAATGCGGCCGAAGCGGCTGATACGGGTGATTTTCCAAGCAGGAGACCAAGTAACCTCGACAGAGGCACTTTCAATCTCTTCAATTTTCTTAAGAGAGTCCATGATGGCGATGGGCAGACTCTCAGCACAATCACAGGCTGTATCGGTAAAGGTCATAACAACCTTGCAGTGGCCGGTTTCGTCTAAGTTGATTTCATAAATCAGCCCTAAGTTATAGACATCCAGCTCTACATCCGGATCGTAAATACGCTCGAGCTTCTCCACCAACTTATCCTGAATGGCAGCTGCTCGGTCGTTGATTTTGATGTCGTCTCTCATAGCTATTCCCTTCTATTCTGAGTTGAATTGTTTTTATTTTCTCACAATTCAGACTTTTTTTCAAGCTATTTTGGAACGTGAAAACGGATTTAGTTCTTCCAAATGAAAAATCCCTTTCGGACTCCTCAAAATGGCGGACTTATGATAGAATATAAGTACTAAAGAAGGCGGAGGTCAGAAGATGAAATTACAAAAACCTAAAGGAACTCAGGACATTCTTCCTCAAGAATCAGCCAAGTGGCAGTATGTAGAAGACTTTGCCCGCAAGACATTTAGAAAATATAATTACGGTGAAATTCGTACGCCAATTTTTGAGCACTATGAAGTCATTAGCCGCTCTGTCGGGGATACGACAGACATTGTGACTAAGGAAATGTATGACTTTTATGACAAGGGTGACCGCCATATCACGCTGCGTCCAGAGGGGACAGCGCCTGTGGTGCGTTCTTATGTAGAGAATAAGCTTTTTGCTCCTGAAGTGCAAAAGCCTGTTAAAGTCTACTATATGGGCTCTATGTTCCGCTATGAGCGGCCTCAGGCTGGACGTCTGCGGGAGTTTCACCAGATTGGTGCAGAGTGTTTTGGCTCTAGTAATCCTGCTACAGATGTAGAAATGATTGCCATGGCGGCTCAGTTTTTCAAGGATATTGGCATTACCAATGTCAGCTTGGAGCTTAACTCACTGGGGAATCCTGAGAGCAGAGCTGCTTACCGTCAGGCCTTGATTGATTATCTGACCCCATTGAAGGCTAGCCTATCAGCAGATAGCCAACGTCGCTTGGAGGAGAATCCGCTGCGCGTGCTGGATTCTAAAGAGCCCGAGGACAAGGCGGCTGTAGAAGGTGCACCGTCTATTCTGGACTATCTAGATGAGGAGAGCAGTGCCTACTTTGCGGCTGTTCGCTCCATGCTAGAGACCTTACAGATTCCTTATGTCATCAATACCAACATGGTCCGTGGCTTGGACTACTATAATCACACAATTTTCGAGTTTACGACAGAGGTGGCTGGCAGTCAGCTGACTATTTGTGCTGGCGGCCGTTATGATGGGCTGGTGGCTTACTTTGGTGGCCCTGAAACGCCAGGTGTTGGCTTTGGTATGGGCTTAGAACGCCTACTTCTCGTACTTGACAAGCAGGGAGTAGAGCTGCCGATTGAAACTGCTCTGGATGTGTATGTAGCCGTTCTAGGAGCAGATGCCAATGGCAGAGCTTTGGAGTTAGTACAGGCTCTCCGCGCACAGGGATTTGCTGCGGAGAGAGATTATCTCGACCGCAAACTTAAGGCTCAGTTCAAGTCAGCTGATAACTTTAAAGCCAAAACTCTTATCACCTTGGGTGAAAGCGAAGTGGAAAGTGGTCGGGTAACTGTTAAGAACAACCATAATCGTGAGGAGATTACTGTTAGCCTAGACCAAATCCAAGAAAACTATCAGCTTATTTTTGAGAAATTGGGGTTTTAAAGGCTTAATTCTAACAGGAGAAAACGTTATAGTATCAGATGTTTGAATGAATTTGGTTGACAACTTGTCAATATGTTTTCTAAAAAAATATCTTTAAAAGCTTGAAACCTAAAGTGATTGTTGATATAATGTTTTTGTTGTATAAATTTGCTAAAGGAGAAACAACTATGGCACAAATTAAATTAACTCCAGAAGAACTTCGTACATCTGCAAACAGATACACTGAAGGTTCTGAAAATGTAACTCAAGTTTTGACCACATTGACTAATGAACAAGCAATTATTGCTGATAACTGGGATGGTTCTGCATTTGATAGCTTTGAAGCACAATTCAATGAATTGTCTCCAAAAATCAAAGAATTTGCACAATTGCTCCAAGATATCAATGCTCAGTTGATTAAAGTTGCTGACATCGTTGAGCAAACTGACCAAGATATCGCTGCACAAATTCACTAATTTTGTTATAACGGCTTTAGGAAGGCGAGAGCCTTCCTATTTTTGTAAAGATTAAAAATGAAAAAATGGCGGTTTCTTTCATATCAAATAAGAAAACTGCTACAATGTCAAGACAAGCTCTAACAATCTGGATCAGTATTTGAATTAGAATGTTAGGGCTATCTGTGTCTTTTTTGAGTGCTCCTTATGTAAAAAATAAATGAAGAAAAAAGAAAAAGTATCCATGGGAAATAAAAAATTATTTAAATATATAGGAAATGTTGTTTTAGTCATCGCCTTGCTGGCAGCAGTGGTGACGCTGAATGTAGCAGTGCAGAAGAATACAAGCAGTGCTAGAGATAGCAAGCTCAGAACGGACCAAAAAACTAAGCTTAATGTCGCGGTTGTCAATGAGGATCGGGCTGTTAAGGTTGACAAGAAAGAGTATAATCTTGGAGCTAGCTATGTCAAAAATCTAGAACGGGATGACTCTCAAAACTGGTATATTGTGACGCGTGGAGCTGCAGATGCTGGCCTGGAAAATGGGAAATATCAACTGGTCGTGACGATTCCAAGTGACTTTTCAGAGAAAGTGCTAGATGTCAATGCTATCAGTGCTGATCGGACAATCGTTACTTATAAGGTCAATGCTGCGGGAAATCAGCAGATTGAAAATGAAGCCAATAATCTAGCTAAGGATATTATCGCGGATCTGAATAGCCAGTTGGTTGATATGTATATGGCAAGTATCTTGAGTAATCTATATACAGCTCAGCAAAATGTGCAGGCTAGTTCAGAGGTGCAAATTACCAATATTGGCAATTATCGAACCAACTTGTTGGAGTCTGCTATTGGGTCTAAGAATATCTTCCCAACGCTAGTCAGTATGTCTGCTTCATCTGTTGAAGCCAATAACTCTCTGAAGACGACTCTGGAAACTTATGCTAAGGCTTTTGATGACTTGGATAACTCTCAGGCTACTTATGGAAAGAATTTTGATAGTCTTCTCAAACAGCGAGCGGATGACCAAGTCAACTATGCCGCTTTTATGAAGCAACTGATGGAAATGGATGAAAAAGTTGTCCATGATGATACTCAAAAACTCTACGCTAAGTTAGAAGAAACACAAAAAAATTTCACTAAACAGCTTGGCCCGACCGATGAAGTAAAAGATGTTGATGCTGATAATGTCAGTAAGCAATTAGCGGATTTGGAAACTGCTTTGGAAACTGAACGTGGGCAATTAGATGTCCATAAACAACAGATTAAGGACTTTGTTGATAATAAATTAAGGGCCTACTATGGTGTTGAAGAAGGCAAGCCTATTACTCTTAGCGCAGTGTTAGGAGATGCTACAACAAGCTACGATGCTTCTTTGAAGGCACAAATAGCTGAAGCAGTAAAAGCTTTGCCAGCTTCTCAACCAACAGAGGTGAAATTCGGATTGCCTGTTCCTGCTCTTGACTATTCAACCATTTCGCAATTCGGAACACCACAAGGAAATGGAAGTGCTGAGTTAGACAATTTGGCAGCAGCTGCAGAGAAAGCGGCTAGCTCTACAGCCAGCCCAGTTAATAGCCAGGTTGGAAAGGCTACTTTGTCAGTCACTCCACCAACAGGTGTAACAATTAAAACTATTACATACAATGGCGAAACAGTAACAAATGGGCAAGAAATTAATTTGGCTGAAGGCGCTAATTTTAATGTGCAGTTCAATGTAGCTAATGATGCTGCAGCCACTTCAGTTGACAGCTCAATTGATATTTCTCTGAATGGTATTAAGGTTGCAAGTGCGCCGGTGAATGTAGAGGATGCACAAAAAGCGGCAGCGGCGTATGGAGCTAAAGTACAAGAGATTTCTTCTGCCTACCAACACGTTATGTCTTTAATCCAAGCTTATAATTCTTTTGATGAGTTAAAAAATAAAGATATGTCTGAATCTTTATCTACCCTTTTGATAAATGCTATTAATTCGAATCTAGATAGTTATCAAAATAGCTTGTCTAAAAGTAACGATGGTAAGAGTCAAGGGGTTAAAGAAACCTTAGATGAAACGATTAGTAACTTGAAAAACAAGATTGAAGACGTCAAAGGAACGAACGCTAAACTCGCAGAAGAGATTGGAGAACAGCTCAAACTTTATGAAAATCTACAAACTAGAATGTCAGATATTTCAAAAGCTCAGGCTTCTTCTACAGATGCATTGGCTAAAACAGACACCGATTTGTCATCTCTGAATTCAGAATTCTCATCCTTGCTGTCTTCAACTTCTGGTGTTAAGTCTTCTTCACAGACCAATGTGCAGGCAGCTGATAGTGTCAACCAGATCTTCAGTAGCTTCAATCGTGAACTGGAAAATGCACAAGGAACGACAGAGAAACTGTCTGCGAATGCAGAAAGCTTGATGGGACAATTCAATAAGGAATTGGAAGATAATGGCAACTTTGTGGAATCTTTTGTAAAGGTTCTGAATAATGCCTATGAGAATGGTGTTCCTAATGAAGTATTGTTGGACTTCCTGTCTAATCCAGTTGCTCAGTCTTCTTCATCTGTCAAAGCGACTGTCAATGTTTACCGTCCATTTACTTGGATTCTCTTGTTGGAGATTGTCAGTCTCTTTACGGCCTATCTCTTTGCAACACAGAACATTGTACGCAAGGTTAAAGACCGCTTTAAGCTTAATAAGCTACAAGATACCGATATTACGACTGTGGGCATTCTAGGCTTCCTGTCACTGACGATTGGTCTGGTCATTGGGATTGTCTCCAGTATGCAGCTTCACATTGGCAAGGAATATGTTCCATCTTGGGTCTTGTTGATTGTGGTTGCTAGTTTTGTCTTGATTCAGGGGCAGTATTTATTCCTCAAGCATCTGCGCGTGATGGGCATGGGCTTAGCTTTCTTCATGATTATCAGCTTTGTCTACCTATCTAATGCTATTGGTACGACAGCTAGTCTGACTGGCTTCCCGGCCTTTATCAAGAGCTTGAATGCCTTGTCTGTGCTAGAAGGCATGCTGTCAGGTTACTTTGACGGCAAGACCGCTGGCTTCTTTGCCATCTTTGGTCTGATTGTCTTGCTGGCTCTGCTAGTTGCAGCTAATATCTTTATCAAGACTAGAACATTAAAAACTGAGGAAGTTTAAAAGAGTATGAAAAGAATTCTGTTTTTATTCCTACTCCTAGGTTCGTTTGCGGTGACGACTGTTGCCGCAGATGAGCTTAAGGATAATCGTCTGCAGATAGATAATTCGCGGATTGAAAAAGAGCAAGAACTGAACTTTGGTGCACAATCGGAAGGCACCAAGTCTCTTTTCGTTGCTGAGAATCAGGAAAAAATTCAGGAAATGAAGCAGTATCAAAATAAACAGTTGGCCACAGAAGCGGGACAACTGTTTTCTGCTATACAGGGGCCGACGGATATTTACCATTCCAAGGAGCTTTTTCAGCCGGGGACGGAAAAATTGTCCAAGTTGCAGACGAGTTTAAAAAGTGAAGATGAAAGTAGCTGGGATGATTTTCTGCCAGGAGTAGTCTACTTTGTAGCAGCCGTACTCTTGGTCAGTATGACTGTCTTTGTCAGCTATCGTATCAGTAAGGGAGAAGTATAACATGGAAGGACATATCAATATAACCCTCCGTTTGCGAGATAAGGACGTGGATATTCGTATTCCTAAGCGGATTGAGGTCCGTCGCTTCATTCGGGAGATTGATCAGATTTTCAATATCGAAGGAAAGCGCCATAAGTATCAGCTACGGATTATTAACAAGGGGTTGATACTGGATGAGGGCAAGGTTTTGGCTGATTATCCAGTCACAACGGGAGATTTAGTAGAGATTGAGGAGATTTAAGGTGACTGAGGAAAAATTTGTATTTGCTGAACAAGAGTTTATCTATGAAAAAAATGACAAGAATTGGAGCCTAACACTGAAGCGTTCGGATGTGGCAACGCAGGATTTGCGGGAGCTCTTGCTTTTGGACCTGCACCATCCGCTTTTCTTGGAACAGGAGACTAAGGCCGACCACGATAGTGTCTACTTCACCTATCAGATTGAGCCTTTGGGGCTGTCCAAGGAAGAGATTGAAAAGCGTACGATTTCTGAGCGGATTCGTCTCGCTCTCAATGTTTTTGCTCTAGAAGCGGCACTGGAATTGCCGGTTACTTTTTTGCTGCATCCTAGCAATCTCTTTATTACCAAGGATGCGCAGGCGAAGATTGCTTATCGCGGAGTTCCAGGCATCATGACACCTCAGGCTATTTCTCGGGAGGACTTCTTGCGTCAGGCCAAGTGCTTTGCGGTGACGCTCTTTGCAGATCTGGACTTTATGGAGCTTTACAAGGGCTCGTTAGAGCTAGAAACTCTGCCGGATTTCCTAGTGGAGCTGCGTGAGGCTGACAGTCTGGAAGATGCGGTTGCTGTTTTGGAGAAATCTTATCAGGAAAAGGCTGCAGAAGAAGCAGAGAAGCAGACACTGGTCTCCAAGCGCCAGCATAAGATTTTTAAACTGGCGACCATCTGGCTGACAGCAGCTGTTGTGATTTTGACCATTCCTTTGATTTACTTAATTTTCATACAGAATCCTTTCAAGGAAAAGCTGTTACAGGCGGATACTGCCTTTATCAAAGTGGACTACAGTAAGGTCATTGATGAATTGGAAGGAATCTCTCCTAAGAGCCTGCCGAATACACAGAAATATGAACTGGCCTACTCTTATATCCAGGGCTTGGAATTTTCTGATGATCAGCGTAAGGTCATCCTAAATAATGTCACACTAAAATCAGATGATTTGTATCTCAATTACTGGATTCAAGTTGGACGTAATGATTTTGAAGATGCTTTGGACACAGCCAAACGGATTAATGACTCCGATCTAATCATCTATGCCTTGACTCAGGAGATGAAAAAGGTGCGTGAGGACGATAGTCTGTCTGGTAAGGACCGGGAGACTAAGCTTGAGTCCTTGGAAGGCGAATATAAGAAATACTGGGATAGCCGCAAGGAGCTTTTGACTGGTGATTCTAGCTCAAGCGCTTCTGGCGAGGAAGGTTCTTCAGGAGCAAGCTCTTCCTCCAGCAGTGAAGCGTCGTCTAGCAGTAGCGCGAAGGAGTAAGTATGGGAAAGACAATCATCATCTATACAGACCATTTGCGCTATGAGCTGCAGCTGACAGAGGACAAGAAAGTTCTCCTAGCAGCGAGCGAGAAGGCTCAGCTTTACCTGCCCCATCAGGAGACTCCTATCCAGCTTCAGCTAGCTAAGGGGCAAGTTTTTTATCAGATGGGGGAAGAAACGGGTGTCGTAACTGACGGCCTGACCTTGGGTAATCTGACCTTGTATCAATCTGATTCAGAACCGGCTGTTTATGACCTATTGGACAGAAAAGAGATACTCATCAGCGACCAGAAGGGAGCAGCTATCAGTCTGGAAGCGCCTTTGGAGTTGCTCTTGAAGCGAACGAATGATTCTTGGCTTTTGACCAAGATGCGAGGTCAAGTCTACCTCAATCACGTTGAGTGGACGGGAGACCAAATCCAGCTGGAAGCTGGCGACGAGCTGAGCTTGGAGGGTATCTGCCTCAAGGTCTATCCAGAAGAAATCTGGGTGACTGGTCCAGCTACGGTCAGTTCTAACCTGACCTTGCGGGGCGCTTCTCGTCATGGTTTTTATCCAGACTATCCAGACTATCACCGCTCACCGCGAATTATCTATCGGAGCTCAGAGGACAAAATCCAGATTGCTCCGCCAAGCAAGGAGCCTCAAAAGCCTAATGATGAGCTCTTGAGACTGATTGTACCGCCACTTCTCATGGTTGGGGTGACGGTACTGATTACACTGGTTCAGCCGCGGGGGATTTATATCCTCGTTACAGTTACTATGTCGATTGCCAGTGCTATCTTTTCGGTTCGCGGTTTCTTCAAAAACCGCAAGAAGTTCAAGGAAGACAAGAAGGAGCGCATAGATCTTTATCATCTCTATCTAAAAGACAAGGCTATTGAGCTGAACAAGCTGGAACGTGAGCAGCGTGATGGCATGCTCTACCATTTTCCAAACATTAACGAATTAACGGGTCTGGTGACAGACTACAGCCACCGCATCTACGAGAAGACACCGCTGCACTTTGACTTTCTTTACTATCGCTTGGGACTTGGCCAAGTGCCGACCTCCTATAAGTTGACCTATGGTCAAGAGGAGCGGAGTGGAAAGAAAGATGCGCTGGAAGAGGAGGGCTATGCTCTCTACACTCGGCATAAGAAAATCCCCGATCTTCCTATCGTGGCTAATCTCAGCCATGGGCCGGTCGGCTATATCGGTCCGCGCAATCTAGTCTTGGAACAGCTCCAGCTCTTGGTCATGCAGCTGGCGGTCTTTCACTCCTATCACGATGTGCAGGTAATTACCATCATGCCAGAGGAGGAGCGCGACCAATGGGATTGGCTGCGCTGGTTGCCGCATGCGACTCTACAAGAGCTGAATGTCCGTGGCTTTGTCTATAACCAACGGACGCACGATCAGGTTCTAAACAGTCTTAACCAAATCCTGAAACTACGCAAGGCTCAGAAGGAAGAAGCGACCCGGCAGGAGACGACACTTTACAGTCCTCACTATGTGGTATTGGTCACAGATGAAAAGCTGATTCTCGACCATATCATCATGGAGTTCTTTACTGAGGATCCGACGGACCTGGGCTGCTCACTCATCTTCGTGCAGGATGTGATGAGCTCGCTGTCTGAGAATATCAAGACGGTTGTCAATATCAAGGACCGCAACACTGGCCAGCTAGTCATGGAAGAAGGCATCCTCAGAGAAATTGACTTCCGCTTGGATCATTTCCCAGAAGGCTATGACAAGGAACGAATCGCTCGGACCTTGGCGCCGCTCAATCACCTGCAGAATCTCAAAAGCTCGATCCCTGATACTGTGACCTTTATGGAGATGTATGGGGCAGAGACCTTCTCGGACCTGCAAGTCTTGCAAAAGTGGCAACAGAATGCGCCTTATAAGAGTTTGGCGGTGCCTATCGGTCTGCGGGGCAAGGAAGACCTGGTCTACCTCAACCTGCATGAAAAAGCTCATGGACCGCACGGGCTGATTGCCGGGACAACCGGATCTGGTAAGTCAGAGACTATCCAGTCCTATATCCTGAGTCTGGCTGTCAACTTCCACCCACACGATGTGGCCTTTCTCCTCATCGACTACAAGGGTGGGGGAATGGCCAATCTCTTCAAGAACTTGCCCCATCTCTTGGGAACCATTACCAACTTGGACGGTGCCCAATCCATGCGGGCGCTGGCTTCCATCAATGCGGAGATTCACCGTCGGGAGCGGCTCTTCAGAGAGTTTGAAGTTAATCATATCAACCAATATCAAAAGAAATTTAAGAACGGGGAAGCAACAGAACCCCTGCCTCATCTCTTCCTCATCTCGGATGAGTTCGCAGAGCTCAAGGTCAACCAGCCTGACTTTATCAAGGAGCTGGTATCCATCGCTCGGGTCGGACGTTCCCTCGGGGTCCACTTGATCCTGGCTACTCAGAAGCCCTCTGGGGTGGTGGATGACCAGATCTGGTCCAACTCCCGCTTTAAGCTGGCGCTCAAGGTGGCAGACCGGACGGACTCGATGGAAATGCTTAAGACGCCGGATGCGGCAGAGATTACTCAGACTGGCCGTGCCTATCTGCAGGTCGGCAATAATGAAGTCTATGAACTCTTTCAGTCAGCCTGGTCAGGGGCAGACTACCAGCCAGATAAGGATGAGATGGGAATTGAAGACCATACCATCTACCTGATCAACGACCTAGGCCAATACGAAGTGCTCAATCAAGACCTGTCAGGTCTTGACCTAGCAGAAGATATCAAGGAAGTACCGACAGAGCTGGAGGCTATTGTCAGCCAGATCCAACTACTGACGGAGAGCCAGCAGATCCCACCGGTACCACAGCCATGGCTGCCACCGCTTAAAGAGCGGATGACCCTGCAGGAGCTGGAACCTATCCAGCCGCAGGAAGCCTGGGAGCAGAAGAAGCCTGTCTCTGTCCTTCTGGGAATGGCGGATATTCCGCAGGCACAGAAGCAAGAGCCTGTCTCTGTCAACCTGTCCAAGGATGGGCATATCCTGCTCTACGGAAGTCCTGGTACGGGGAAGACAACCTTCCTGCAGAGTGCGGCCATGGACTTGGCTCGCAAGTTCAGTCCCAAAGATGTCACGCTCTACCTGATGGACTTCGGGACCAATGGTCTGGCACCACTGGGGCAATTACCGCAGGTGGCCGATACCCTGCTTTTGGATCAGACGGAGAAGATTGCCAAGTTTGTACGTATCATGGAGCGGGAGCTCAACCGGCGTAAGAAGCTCTTGTCGGACTACGGTGTTGGGACCTTGGAGCTCTACCGTCAGGCTAGCGGTCAGCAAGAACCGGCTATCGTCATCCTACTGGACAGCTATGAGTCCATGAAGGAAGAAGCCTATGAAGCGGAGCTCTTCAAGCTCTTGGTGCGGATCTCCCGTGAAGGTCTCAGCATCGGTGTTCACCTCTTGGTAACAGCGGGCCGTCAGTCCAACCTTCGGGCACAGTTCTACGCTAACTTCAAGCACCAGCTGAGTCTGCCACAGAATGATGTGGGAGAAGTCCGCTCTATCGTGGGTTCTACCCCTCTTGCTAAAACTATGGAAGACATCAAGGGTCGGGCACTCATGAAGCGTGATGAAGTTGATGTTATCCAGCTGGCTTTGCCAGTAGCGGGTGCTAATGATGCGCAAGTCCTTAACAACCTGCGTCAAGAAGTCGCTTCTCTTCAAGAAGCTTGGACCGGACAACGACCAAGTGCCATTCCGATGGTACCAGAGGAGTTGACAGAGGCAGACTTCTACAGCCGGGCTAGTGTCCAAGCTGCTTATAATCAGGGATTAGTTCCACTAGGACTGGATATGGAAACGGTTGAGCCAATTACTTGGAATCTATCCAAGGGTAATCTTCTCTACTTAACGGACAAGGAAGAGCAGATGAGTGCTTTGACTGAACAGATTGCACGAGGTAAGCAGAAGGTGATTGTGCTGGCGCCGAAGTATCATAATCTGCCTGAGATGGAAGGTGTGACAATTCTTGCTAGTCCGGAGGAATACCTAGAAGGTTTAGATGTGATGGAAGTTAAGCTTCAAGAGCGTTTAGAAAAGAAACGGAGAGAACATGTCGCGACGGTAATTGTTTACAATCTAACCGAACTGGTGGAAGAATTGAATTCAGAAGTCCTTGAAACTCTAGCTTATGTCTTAGAAAAGGGACTTCGAGCTGGCTATGCTTCCGTTGTGATGAGTTCACCAGTTCTCACTAAACATATTGATGTCGTTTCTAAGACTGCACGTACCTATAAGCAAGCAATTGTAGCGCTTAGATTAAGCGACCAATCAGTTCTGACAGTTACAAACAGGCCTGTCCGCGAACCACAGTTGGAAGAACAAGAGCACTACTATGTGGCAGACGGATTAACAAGTAAAATGAAAGTATTAATGATGTAGAAGGGAAAGACTAACTATGGCTAGTTATGGAACATTAAGAGCTTTATCAGAAGCTTTATATAATGCAACGGCAGAGGTAATACGATTAAGCGGAGAAATTTCAAAATTAAAAGCGATTCATAAAAAATTAAAAGAGAAATCAACAGCAATTGACTATGTTGCCACACTTTCTGAGAATATTGCCGGTGAAAAATATGATGATGAGAAAGAGCAGGAAAAAAAAGATTTGAATTCTTTAAGACAGATTATTTTAAAGAAAAAAAGAGAAATTCTATCATTATTAAATACTAAAATTCAGAATCTAGAGGAAGATTTGGAGACTGCTAAAGACGTTGAAAGCAATGCTCGCGATGCTTTGAATACGGCATTAGCATCATAGAGGAGAGAGATAGATGACAGTAAAAGTAAAAAACATTTCAGGTTTAGAAGATTACGGCACTAGCATTCATCGATTTGCAGGGAAGTTTGAAGAAGCTTCTCATGATACAATGCGTGAGTTTAACACTAGTTTGCAAGGGGAAAAAGCAGATGCCATTAATGCTTTCTTTGAAAGACTTAACAGTATTCAAAATTCTGTATTTTCTCAGGCACCAGAGGCTATGCGGACCTACGGACAGCATATCTTCACTTTTACGGGAGATATTAAAGGTTTGGGATTTTCTAGTCATGCTCATACTGACGATGATGCTATGAATACACTAACAGAGTCACTTAGAACATCTCAGAGAAATATGATTAGTATTGTCAAGAGTGATTTAGTAGCTTTGTTTGATGAAGCAATTGAGGCTATGGGAGAGGGGGATTCTGACCTAGGTGATTTCGATGCTCAGGCAGATTCGTATATATCAGACGAAGTCAGTGCACGTAAGGAGACACATAGCGGCATCATGTCAGCACATGATAGTTTAGTGACAAGTGTCAGTGGTTCGTCTTCTACTTTTGCATCCTTGACAGCGACCACGCAGAATGCTAAGGCGGTGGCTTCATTTTCTCCTAGAGAACTTTTAGATGCAATTAAACGCGGTGATTTGAGTCGGGAAACGATGGGCTATTTGACTGCGGTTTATACTAATGATGATGTTGAGATTATTAAAGTAATGATCTCAGAAAGTACTTATGAAGAGAAAGAGAAATTTTTTGAAGATTTGGCTAATGCCAAAGTAAAAAAAGCAGGTCTGCCTGTTATGATGCTAATTGATCGTCGTTTGGAGAAGGCCTCAGATGAAGGGAATGTAAACTATTTAGATGTTTTTTTCTCTACACTCTCTAATCGTGATACAAAAGATCTTCAGCTTTATACTGCCAAATTATCAGCTGGTATTGATGTCATTGTGGATGGAATTAATTCTCAAGGTCAATCCTTGCGTAAAACTCTGCCGAAGGAGTATAATAAAGAACAGTTTGAAGCATTTATGCAAGCTGAAGCTGAGAATAAAGGTCGTCTTACGGCTCTTAAGGAATCCTCTGTCAGATATGGTCAGATTAATGGCATTCTCCAATATATGAATGCAGAAAAGTTCGGTAAGCAATATATTACAGCTAAAGACGTTTCACTTGGGAATGGTGAAGTTGGTGATTTTACAGCGACTATACAGCGCTCTTTTAAGAAAGGCAGTTTAAAATTTGAGAACGGTGAATACGTTTTCGGTGTGCAGGATATGGGAATTGATCGCAAAAGTGCTTCTCAGACAAAGGTGGTTAGTAGCAACGATATTCTTGATATTCTCAAAGATTTAGATAAAATGGGAGAGTTGAGGAAACAAAAAGAAAATCTATGGATGGAAACAGCCTATAATACGACCAAGAACATTGTTTCAAGCAACCCTATTGCAGGCTTCTTTTGGGATATTATGGAGGCTGCAGCTACTACAAAAGAAGAGAAAGAATTGCTAACGGAGGTAACTAAAACCGGTTTAAATGGATTGGATGAAGTCGAGTTGCAAAAATACAATACTCTAAAAACATATGCCGGAAATATCGCTGGCGGTGTCATTGATCATTTCGGGAAAGCTCAAGAAATTAGTGAAGAACTTTCCAAACTAGATAAGAAGATTTTAGCTAAACAGTTTGATGTTGGTGGAGTTGCTATTAAGGAAGGAGAAAATTCTTATAAGACAGTAATCGCGGATCCGCGTTATGACTTTGAGGCTAATCTACGGATGGCTGACTTGCAACAAAACGGCTTAAGGGGCTATAATTTCCGTCTGCTTTTACAAAAAAATAATAATGATATAGAAGCAACACTTAGAGACTTGAAAAAAGTAGACGAAACTATCCAAGCGATAGCTCCATCAGATCCTTATACGAAAGAAATGAAATCTATGATAACGGGTGAAGCTAAGCAAACTATTGAAGATTTGGGTGGTGAGAAGATAGTTAAAGGCCTAGAAAGATTTGAAGAATTAACGGAAGATAATAAGAACTACGAATTTGATTGGAATGCTTATAATATAAGAGAAAATGATTACTTTAATACTTTAGTTGGTATAGAGACGAAAATAGGACAATAAGGTGAATTTCTATGAAAAAATGGATAAAAATACATTGGAAACAGACATCATTCGCACTCTTTATCCTGCTTCTATGTAGTGTGAGTCTTTGTTTTATAATTTATAGAAAATCAACGGAGAATGAATCTCAGAAGATAGCATATAAGAGTAACTCGAACTCAAAAGTAAAACGTTCAGATATTCAAATTTTTGGAGATAAAAAGCAATATGTCCTAGCACCAAGTTCTTTGATTGTTGGAAAAAAGTACGCCATAGATTCAGAAAAAAGATGGGCGATTCTTCCAGAGAAAGAACAAACATTTTCGAAGGAGCATCTTCAGAAAAAAGGAGAGTATTGGAACCTTATTCTTTATAATTTAGAGGAAGAAGGTTTGCCAGAACGAAAGATTGATCTCTATCAAGCTGTTCGAAGTTACAATAAGAAAAGTGTTCCGCTTGAACTAATTGGATGTTATTATTTTGATGGGGACTATTACTTTAGATTGACTATAGAGAACCTTTCAGAAGAACGACCAACTTTAAAAGATGTGTACTTAAATTTGGAGACAGAACAAATAGAAGATGCATCAGAAAATACAAAGTTTACCATGGATTCTGATATCTATAATACGGCAAAAGCAACAAATTTTTCGGAAGTTATAGATCCTAAGGGCTATATGAATCCTTCGAATCAAATAGCAAAATTCACACTTGACGGGAGGGTTCAAGATGTGAACATCAATCTTTACAGCCTGTACCCAGATTTAGAGTCTAAGCTGATTAAAGAGGATTGGGCGCTTAATGTTAGGACGGATAAGGTTACACCAGATGAGTGGTTTGATACTCTTCTTTATTGGTTTGCGACCAAGGGAGAAGATGTTTTGCCAGTTTATGGCTACAATGATGATTCATCTGTATCTGATACTCAGATTCATAATAGTCAAGAAGCAAAAGCGTGGTTGGAGCAGCATCCAGCGCTACAGAAAAATTAAGTAAGAAAGAATGAAACAGAAAGGAGTCAAAGTCAATGAGTATCAAACAAATTGATGCAGATAATCTCAGCCGAGTGAATGGGGCTTTTAAGGATATGAGTGCCGAATTAGAAAAAAATGCGGCTGATTCAATAGAATCCACAGCAACAGAACAAATTCAAAATGCAACTGATGAACTAAAAAAACTATCTTCGGAGATGGTCACAACAATTAGCTCTTTGGATAAGTTTCTAAATGCAGTTGGAGAGGAGTTTAAAGGGGTTGATGAATCCATGGCAAACTCTATTGGTGAAAATATGTATAGTAAAGTACCTGTGTCTCGAGCTGAACGTCGAGAACGTTATATTCAGGGAGGGAAAGATTCGGCTGAACGCCATAATCGTCAAAAAATGGTGGATCTAGCAGAGAGCCAATATAAAGATTTTCCGTAACTATATGATTCCCACTTGAATTCATTTTCAAGTGGTTTTCTTTTTCTATTCTTTTCTCTTGTCTCGTTCATTTCCTTCCATTCCCCGTCCTATCTCTCGTATGGTATAATAAAACAAGGACATTTTCCTTTTAGTGCTTTGAAAACTCCATATTTTTTGAATCCTTTATCTGCTCTGCTATTTTAAAAAAATAAAATAACTAACCTTAGCTGCTCACTCATCTTCGTGCAGGATGTGATGAGCTCGCTGTCTGAGAATATCAAGACGGTTGTCAATATCAAGGACCGCAACACTGGCCAGCTAGTCATGGAAGAAGGCATCCTCAGAGAAATTGACTTCCGCTTGGATCATTTCCCAGAAGGCTATGACAAGGAACGAATCGCTCGGACCTTGGCGCCGCTCAATCACCTGCAGAATCTCAAAAGCTCGATCCCTGATACTGTGACCTTTATGGAGATGTATGGGGCAGAGACCTTCTCGGACCTGCAAGTCTTGCAAAAGTGGCAACAGAATGCGCCTTATAAGAGTTTGGCGGTGCCTATCGGTCTGCGGGGCAAGGAAGACCTGGTCTACCTCAACCTGCATGAAAAAGCTCATGGACCGCACGGGCTGATTGCCGGGACAACCGGATCTGGTAAGTCAGAGACTATCCAGTCCTATATCCTGAGTCTGGCTGTCAACTTCCACCCACACGATGTGGCCTTTCTCCTCATCGACTACAAGGGTGGGGGAATGGCCAATCTCTTCAAGAACTTGCCCCATCTCTTGGGAACCATTACCAACTTGGACGGTGCCCAATCCATGCGGGCGCTGGCTTCCATCAATGCGGAGATTCACCGTCGGGAGCGGCTCTTCAGAGAGTTTGAAGTTAATCATATCAACCAATATCAAAAGAAATTTAAGAACGGGGAAGCAACAGAACCCCTGCCTCATCTCTTCCTCATCTCGGATGAGTTCGCAGAGCTCAAGGTCAACCAGCCTGACTTTATCAAGGAGCTGGTATCCATCGCTCGGGTCGGACGTTCCCTCGGGGTCCACTTGATCCTGGCTACTCAGAAGCCCTCTGGGGTGGTGGATGACCAGATCTGGTCCAACTCCCGCTTTAAGCTGGCGCTCAAGGTGGCAGACCGGACGGACTCGATGGAAATGCTTAAGACGCCGGATGCGGCAGAGATTACTCAGACTGGCCGTGCCTATCTGCAGGTCGGCAATAATGAAGTCTATGAACTCTTTCAGTCAGCCTGGTCAGGGGCAGACTACCAGCCAGATAAGGATGAGATGGGAATTGAAGACCATACCATCTACCTGATCAACGACCTAGGCCAATACGAAGTGCTCAATCAAGACCTGTCAGGTCTTGACCTAGCAGAAGATATCAAGGAAGTACCGACAGAGCTGGAGGCTATTGTCAGCCAGATCCAACTACTGACGGAGAGCCAGCAGATCCCACCGGTACCACAGCCATGGCTGCCACCGCTTAAAGAGCGGATGACCCTGCAGGAGCTGGAACCTATCCAGCCGCAGGAAGCCTGGGAGCAGAAGAAGCCTGTCTCTGTCCTTCTGGGAATGGCGGATATTCCGCAGGCACAGAAGCAAGAGCCTGTCTCTGTCAACCTGTCCAAGGATGGGCATATCCTGCTCTACGGAAGTCCTGGTACGGGGAAGACAACCTTCCTGCAGAGTGCGGCCATGGACTTGGCTCGCAAGTTCAGTCCCAAAGATGTCACGCTCTACCTGATGGACTTCGGGACCAATGGTCTGGCACCACTGGGGCAATTACCGCAGGTGGCCGATACCCTGCTTTTGGATCAGACGGAGAAGATTGCCAAGTTTGTACGTATCATGGAGCGGGAGCTCAACCGGCGTAAGAAGCTCTTGTCGGACTACGGTGTTGGGACCTTGGAGCTCTACCGTCAGGCTAGCGGTCAGCAAGAACCGGCTATCGTCATCCTACTGGACAGCTATGAGTCCATGAAGGAAGAAGCCTATGAAGCGGAGCTCTTCAAGCTCTTGGTGCGGATCTCACGTGAAGGTCTTAGCATCGGTGTTCACCTCTTGGTGACAGCGGGCCGTCAGTCCAACCTTCGGGCGCAGTTCTATGCCAACTTCAAGCACCAGCTGAGTCTACCGCAGAATGATGTCGGAGAAGTCCGCTCGATTGTAGGCTCTACCCCGCTTGCGAAAACGATGGAAGACATCAAGGGTCGGGCACTCATGAAGCGTGACGAGGTTGATGTTATCCAGCTGGCTTTACCAGTAGCGGGTGCCAATGATGCGCAAGTCCTCAACAACTTGCGTCAGGAAGTCGCTTCTCTCCAAGAAGCTTGGACTGGACAACGCCCAAGTGCCATTCCGATGGTACCAGAGGAGTTGACGATTGATGAATTTATGAATCTACCGACCACTAAGGAAGCCATTGAGAATCATGAACTGCCAATTGGTGTGGAATTAGAAGAAGTGAAAACAGTTGGTCTGCCGGTGAACAAGTTGAGACATATATTGGTATTATCTGATAAAGAAACATCAATAAGTTCTGTGACCAATCACATGATTAATATTTTGATTCATAGTGTTCCTAAGGATAAAATTACGATTTTTGATCCTGTTGACGAATATAGTCAGTATTCGGATGAGGTTCGTTATTTTGCAGGATATGAAACAAATATTCGTACAGTATTGGATGAACTGAAGGAACAGATTATTTTAGCTAGAAGATCCCGTAAAGTATTTGATCACTATATTCTTATTACAGAAATGAATCAATTTGTGACTCAAAGCAGTCTAGAACCAAATGAGCTAGCGCTACTAATGGAAGAAGGACAACGAGTAGGACTTCATTTTATATTTGTTTCTCATAAAACTTTTATAACAAGTTATACGGATATTCCGAAATATATGAGAACGCATATTGATACAGCTGTTATAGCTATGAGAATGTCAGATCAGACCATTTACACAAGGTCTCAAACTGGAAAAGAAGAAAATCTACCAGCTGACCAAGTCTATCTGCAATATCAAGGTTCCCAGATACAGCTTAAAATTACACGGTAAACGAAAGGATTATCATGACAGACAAAGACTTACTCATCAAAGAATATCTTAGAGCAAAAAAAGAAGCTATTTATAGCCGCATTATATTCTTGCTAACGGCCGTTACAGGAGCTATTTTATCCTTTATTTTGGTCTATTCAAAATCTAGGAATCTAATCTTTGAAAATGTTTCAATTGGTTTAGTTGTGTTTGCAGGTATTGTTATATCAAGACCATATTGGACAAAAAAGAAACAATACGAGAATCAGTATCCAGAATTGAAAGGAATGTCTACAAGAGGTGCTGAAGCTTCTGGGAATTTTTGGGGAAAACATCTGATTGTATATCCAGCCATTCTTGTTTATATGGTTTGGGCCTTTTTCGCTTATTATCATCCTGTTCAAAATCAGGAAATAATAGATGTTGATCTTCCGGCGATTAGTACAGAAACTGAGTATAGTTTAGATTTTCCAAAATCAGATAGTTCAGCCAGCACTGGAGAAAGTCAAGGAGACAATCAATCAGATGCTTCGTCAATCATACAAAATGAAAGTGGGGAGTAGAAATGGGAAAAGATCCAGCATTAAAAGCGAGAGTAATAGCTAACAAAGCAAAGAAAGCAAGATATGAGCGCGCCAAAAATGGCATTGCAAGTAATGGATTATCTACAAAAAGAAGCTTGGAACAATTGGAATCTTATATTAAGCATTGTAAAGAGGCAATAGAGTATGTAGATAGTGAAGCAGGTTACCATTATTTAGGAGAATTTAAGACTAAATTATCAGAAGATGTCAAAATTTTAGAGGAATATAAGAATTTTGCTAAAGATTCTAACACTGCGTTTATGAATCTTTATACTCTGTTAGAGAAAAAGATTGCTAGTCTGGAAAGTTCAATTGAAAAGGATCGTGCAGCTTATAATGAGGGCTTGCTACTGCCTTTCGAGTGGATTTAAGAGAGAGGAACTATGGATACAAATATTAATAAAAAAGATGGTAGCTATACTGCTGATATTATTAAGTATAATGATAGTGATATTCAAACAATCCTCACTGATTTGAATGCTATTAGTAGCTTGTTAAGTGAGGTAAAGAGTGAAATTGCAATGATTGAGCAGCAAGAACACAATTGGCATGGCAAAACCAAAGATCAATATCTTGAGTTGAAAAGATTTATGAAAGATTATAGAACAGGTTATGGTAAGAGTATTAAAGAATTGCATTCTACCGTCTCTAAACTGCAAACTTTGTTACATAACATTGATCAGTCTCATGTCATACAAGAAATTAAGAATGCATAGGGGGTTGGGATGAAATTAACTCTAGAAGCTTTGTATCTACTACAGCTATTTAATGATTTTTCAGATGATTTGTCATTTATTCCTTTGCCTGTATTGAAAAATGAAAATCGAAAAGAGGCTCTAATTCGTACAATTGAAAAAGGGTATGAAGATCTTAAAGCGGAGGGACTCATAGAAGATGATAAACCGACGGAAGAATGTGTTGAGTATGGCTATTTTTTAAAGGAATATCATGAATCATCTTATCATTATCAAATTGATCAGAGCTATTTTTGTGCACCATCAGTTGATAAATTCAAAAGAATGACAGTTGTTTTATTAAAAGATGACGAAGGCTTTTATAGTATTTATCGGTTACCTAGCTCTATTTTACTCGGAGCTATTATGCGCAACCATGAATTGTTGCACCATCTTGATGACAGAGTAAAAGATTACATACACTCTGATTTTGAGATAGAACCTTTGTTTAGCTTGCTAGTTAATCATGGACAAACAGAAGCTTTGCGAATATCAGTAGAGGAATTAGGACGTAATACGCAAAATGTTGTATATTATGAGAAAAAAAATAGTATCTATGAGTATGATTTGAATCGGGAAGTTCAACGATCTATTGATAGTGACGAACTGAAGAATCTTATTCTTAGAAGAATGAAAGTAGAGGTTTAAGATGGTGGAAAAAATAGGAGTCGAAACCACAGAGCTTGAAGATATTGTCGGTCGAGCTGCTCATATTGCAGATATAGCTCAAGAAATTGTTGCAAAGATTACCACCGTAACTGGGACCCTCCCAAATTTGTCTTCTCAAGGTTCTTTTCATGAATTAGTAGTATCTAATAAGACTAATGTTGGATTAGGTAATTTTGATAGAAAAGCCAAAGAATTTCAGACGCTATCCGAGGTCTTTTCAAGACACATTCAAAATACCCTAGAAGGGATGATTGATGTGGACCGAGCAATGGCAGTTTATGTCGCTAATAAATTGTTAAACAGTTCAAAAGTAAGTGAAGAAGATAAACAATATATGCGAGAAGAGCCAGAAGATTCCATTAACTATTTGGCTGGAAAAGCTAAAGAGAGCAGAGAGGCTATAGTAGACAAGAAAATTTATGGACCTTCAAAGCCTGATAATAATGGCCTTACTTCTGGTGGGAATTCAAATCTCAATCTTGGTATCAACAATAGCTATGCCACAGTGGATAGTAATGGCAATGTACAATTCTCAAATACATTTGGGACAAATCCGATTGGACAGAATCACTTTTCCACACCAGCAACAGGTAACTCATTTAGTCAGAATAGCAAGGGAGGCAAGTAGTAGTGACAGAGTATTATTCTAATCGAGAGCATTTTGAGCGTCCGCTTCCCGTTGCGACTTTTAATCATGAAATGAAAGAATTTTTAACGGATATTACAGAAGCGACTAAAGTTATTAAAGACGAACAAGTGGATCATCTTTATGTACAGATAGGTACTGCTGAATTGGGGCTTGAAAAAAGTTACTCAACCTTTGAAAAATCATCCAATCGTAGTGTTGACATGCAGACCTCTGCTCAAAAGGCCCATAAAGATATCATGGAAACCATTGATAGCAAATTTACGCTAGGGATGGATAAAACATTTAATAATTTGAATGATGTTAATGGCCAAAATAAGCAGTATAAGACCCAAAAGATGACTTACACTAAAGCTTATGAAGGTCCTGGAGCAGGAGGTTCAACTTACGAGGAACATTATACTTTATCACAGCTCTTAAATTACAAGACAAGTCCAATTAAGGCAGCTAGAGAGGTTTATAATGGGAAAGTGAGTTTTGTAAAAGAGCGCATAAAACATCAGGATCAAATGACTGATGAAGAGATAAAGACCATTAAGGGTAAAAATGTTGAGGAGTTGGTAGAACTATACTTTCCTTCACAGATTCCAGATTACAACCGATTAAAGGCAACGAATTGGCAAGAGAATAACAAAGAATGGCTTGGCTATGTAGAGACTGGTTTTAAATGGACGGCAGCCATTGTTGCAACAGTTGGAAGTGGGGGATGGGGCACAGCTGCAGCTGCTTACATCATTGCAGATGGGACTTACTCTGCTGTAACAGGAAAAACGATGATTTCAGGAACCCGCCTTACTTCTGAAGAGCAGACATGGGCAATGATAGAGACTGTTGCTACTTTAGGCGGTGCTGGCATGGGGAAATTAGGTAGAATCTTTGAGGGTAGGAAGATGACTAAACTAGCTGCAGTGGCTAACGTGGCTAGCAAATCGGATGAAGCAGCTGATGCGGCTCATGTCATGTACGATGTAGTAACTAAAGATCAAAGCGAAGCCATTGGCTCAGTTGCACAGTATGCTTTATTTAAGAGTGCTGGAGCGGCAGTTAAGAGTATTAGAAAATCATCTATTAGCTCAGCAGATGA
>ERZ773059.376-NODE-376-length-24288-cov-7.191474_pt1 | contig 24288 bp, 26 predicted proteins | sample MGYA00580514_ERZ773059 | MGnify/ENA primary metagenome ERZ773059 (study PRJEB29015, sample SAMEA2737981) | human oral metagenome | biome: human oral; feature: human-associated habitat; material: dental | place: China | collected 2056 ...
CTTGGGTCTAATTCATTCAAACAGTTTCTAAAACAATAGAATTCTGTTATTCCCGATGTGGATGGCAATTTCAGTTCACTTAATTTATTGGTGTGGCAATACAGTTTCTTCAAGTTTGTATTCTTGCTAACGTCCAACTTCTCTATTTGGTTTTCCTCGCAGTATAGCGAAACCAGGCCAGGGCATTTCGAAACATCGACAGACACCAGTTCGTTCAGATTGCAACTAAAGAAAGTCATATCGCCATATATAGTTATAGTGGGTTGCGTACGCTTAAAGCGGGTTATGCCGTACTTCTTTATACTTTCCTCCCCCGCATCATACTTGCCATTGTTGTTCCTGTCAATCCAGGGTTTTGTTTTGCTCTTGTCATTAAACAGCACTGTGAGCTGCCATTGCTTCTTTAAGTTGGTTGTGGTAATGGTAATAGAGGGTTGTCCAGTAGTGTATTCTTCTGCGTCTTTCTGCGCATTAGCACCAACACAAAACCCTAAAAAAACTGATAATAAAAAAGATAATTAAATATTTTAATTTAAAATATATGAGAATTATAAAAACAAATATAGCGAAATATCCGTATCTCGTTATATTTGTTTTTATGTATATATTAAAAGTTTTTCAATAACTATTTGACTTCGTATTTTTCACGAACTATTTGTGCAACTTGTTCGCAGTATTTATCTGTAAGTTCATCACTGCTAGCTTCGACCATAACACGAATTAGATTTTCAGTACCTGATGCGCGTAGTAAAATACGTCCATTTCCCTCAAGTTCTTTTTCAACTTTAGCGCATTCTTCAAGAATGTCTTTATCTTCCATAGCTAATTTTTTATCTAGTACTTTTATATTAACCAGTTTTTGTGGGTAAATATTTACTTCATTAGCAAGTTCTTCTAAAGTTTTTCCAGAAGTCTTTAGAATATCAGCTAGTTTAACAGCTGTTAGTATTCCATCTCCAGTAGTAGCGTAGTTCATCAAGATGATGTGACCTGATTGCTCTCCACCTAGAGAGTAGTTATTGTTTCTCATTTCTTCAACAACATATCTGTCTCCAACCGCAGTTTTTACAGATTGTAGACCATTTTCTTCTATAGCTTTATAGAAGCCAATATTGCTCATTACTGTTGAAACAACCATATTGTCATTAAGTTCACCTTTTTCTTTAAGATGTTTAGCAAGGATAAACATAATCTTATCCCCATCGACAACATTTCCATTAGCATCTACTGCTAATACACGGTCACCATCTCCATCAAAAGCGAAGCCGACGTCGACATTGTTTTCTTTTACAAAATTAGCAAGGGTATTAATTTTTGTAGAACCTACATTTTCATTGATATTAATACCATTAGGTGTACAACCAATAGTCTCTATATCAGCCTCTAAATCTCCGAATAAGAATGGAGCAACACCTGTAGTAGCACCGTTAGCGCAGTCAAGAGCTATATTAAGATTAGAAAGATCACCCGAAATAGATTGCTTAATGTGCTGGATATATTTTTGACTAAGCTCGCTACCTGAATATAATTTACCAATTTTATCATAGCTAGTATTTGTTATTTCATTTGAATTGTCAATTAGATTTTCAATTTCTAATTCTTGCTCATCTGTAAGTTTAAATCCATCTGGGCCGAAAATTTTAATTCCATTATCTTGGTATGGGTTATGTGAAGCAGAAATCATAATTCCGCTATCTGTTTCAATAGTTTTAGTTAAATAAGCTATAGCTGGAGTAGGGATAACCCCTACAGTCATAACATCAACTCCAACACTTGTTAGACCTGCTGTTAGGGCATATTCAATCATATCACAAGAAATTCTAGTATCTCTACCGATTATTACTTTTGGGCGCTCTTTTTTTTCAGTAAGTAGTTTACCAAGGGCTTTTCCTACTTTAAAGCTTAAATCAGCGGTAAGTGATTCGCCAGCGATACCACGAATACCGTCTGTTCCAAAATATTTTCTCATAAAAAAATAAACTCCTTATTTTTTATTTATAAATGAATATTACTATATAAAGGAGGATAAGTCAAGATTTTGCTTTAATTATAGTATAGTTGTTGGAAGAAACTCAGATGAAAGTAAAGCAATAGAGAAAAAATGTTTTGATTGCAAATATAGACGTAATTAATATTGCTAAAATTTAGTGTAATTTGTATAATAAATTTGAGATGATAATATGAATTATATATGTTAAATAAAAAGGATGGAGATGAAATATAATGAAAATGTATCAAAGGGATAAAGTATTAAATGTTAGTTCAGAATCTGCTTGGCAAGCATTAAAAGAGATGAATAAATGGTTGCCGGATTTATCTACAAACAACGGAATTTCCTATTCAATTGATACTGATTTTTTTGAAGTTGGAAGAAAATATAATATAACTTCTAAGGAAGGGGTAGTAATGGATTGTGAATTATATAGTATAGATGAAGAAAATATGACTGTGGAAATACACGCTGAACACAAACCATTGAAATCTATACTTATATGCAAAGTTTTAGACTTAGGAGATAATAGGACGCAAATTACAAGGATACAGGGTTATCCAGGGTGGTTCGGTAAAATTTTCACTGCTTTTTTTGGGAGAAGAGAGTCTGGGGAAACAACAGAATACCTAGAGGTTTGGGGGAACTATGCTGAGTCTTTAGAAGAATAAATTTTGAAGAGTTTCTTTATTTGTTTTTTATAAAAGTAAGTTTTTTGTGAAAATTAAGGACAAAACAACTAATTTTAGTGTAGAAAAAAGGAGTTTCTCTTTACTAATCCGAACGATGATGATATTATATAGGTATAATATACGAATTAATACTGAAAATCTAAATTTTATAGAATTATATCATAGTTCGTGTGAAATATGTTTTACAAGGAGCAGAAGATGAAATTAAAGAGAAGCGAAAGAATAGTAGTAATGACGGAGTATTTATTAAATAATCCAAATAAGCTAATACCTTTGACATATTTTGTTTCAAAGTTTAACCAAGCAAAATCTTCAATCAGTGAAGATATCCATATTATAAAAAATGGGTTTAAAGAAGAAAACATTGGTGAAGTTAGAACGCTTGCTGGTGTTAGCGGAGGAGTTATTTTTACGCCAACATTAGTAGAAGAAGATGCGAAAGTTATTCTTAATGAATTTATAAATAAAATCAATGATGGGAGTCGTTTGCTTGCTGGTGGATATATCTTTATGTCTGATATAATAGGAAATCCTAGTCTTATGAATAAGCTAGGGCGTGTTATAGCGACTGTTTACAAAAACAAAGAAATTGATGCAGTAGTTACTGTTGCTACAAAAGGTATTCCTGTAGCTTATGCTATAGCTTCTATTTTAAATAAACCGGTTATTACAATAAGACGCGATAATAAGGTGACAGAAGGAACAACGGTTGCGATAAACTATGTTTCAGGATCAACAAAAAAAATAGAAACTATGATTTTATCTAAAAGGAGTTTAGAAAGTCATTCAAAAGTCTTGTTAGTAGATGACTTTATGCGTGGTGGCGGAGTGCTTACTGGGATGGAAAGTCTTATGAATGAATTTGATGTAACTGTAGTGGGGAAGGTAATAATAACGCAATGTTATGATTCACCAAGAGAACACGAAGACGATTATTTATATTTATCAAAAATTGATAATATTGATGAGTTTAATGGAACTTTTGATGTTAAGTTAGGGAATGTAATAGAAAAATTAAGACAAGTAGAGAAAGAGGATAAAATTAATGAGCAATAACAGATATGCGGTAATACTTGCAGCTGGAAAAGGTACAAGAATGCAATCAAAATTATATAAGGTATTGCATAAAGTTTGTGATAGAACTATGGTAGAACTTGTTTTGGATAGTTTGAGCGATTTAGAGATGCAAGAAGTAATTACAGTAGTTGGGCATGGAGCTGAACGAGTTAAAGAAGTATTAGGAAATAGAACTAAGTTTGTTCTTCAAGCAGAGCAATTGGGAACAGCGCATGCTGTAAAAATGGCCAAAAGTGAGCTTGCTGATAAAGAAGGAACAACTATAGTTATGTATGGAGATACTCCACTTATTCGTCCAGAAACTATAAACAATATGTTAGATCATCATGAAAAGAGTAATGCTAAAGCAACTGTTCTAACTGCTATTGCTGATGATCCATTTGCTTATGGAAGAATCATCCGAGATGTTAATGGAAAATTAGTGAAAATTGTTGAAGAAAAAGATGCAACTGATAAAGAAAAACAAATAAAAGAGATTAATTCAGGGATATACTGTTTCGATAACAAACTATTATTTGAAATGCTTGAAAAGGTTAAAAATGATAATAAGCAAGGGGAATATTATTTACCAGATGTACTTGCTTTAGTTCGTGAACAAAAAGAAATTATTGAAACTTATTTATGTGACGACTTTGATGAAACATTTGGAGTTAATGATAGAGTAGCACTTTCTTATGCAGAAAATGTAATGCGTAATAGAATCAATACAAGACATATGTTAGCGGGAGTTACGCTGGTGGATCCTGCTAATACTTATATAGCGCCTAATGTTATTATTGGGAGAGATACTACTATCTATCCAAATGTAACTCTTAAATCAAATACTGTTATAGGAGAAGATTGTCAAATAAAGCCTAATTCATATTTAGAAAATGCAGTTATAGGTAATGGTGTGAAAGTTTTATCTTCAACTATTAGAGATTCAAAAATTGGCGATAAAACAAGTGTAGGACCATATTCTCATATTAGAAATAATTGTGCACTTGGAGACAATGTTCGAGTAGGAAACTTTGTAGAGTTGAAAAATACAGTATATGGAGAAGGCTCTAAAACAGCTCATTTAAGCTATCTTGGAGATACTACTGTCGGAGCTAACACAAATATAGGTTGTGGTACAATTACTGTAAATTACGATGGTAAAAATAAATATAAAACTACAATAGGAAGTAATACTTTTATAGGATGTAATTCAAATTTAATAGCTCCACTTGAAATAGGAGATGGTGCAGTTATAGCAGCAGGTTCTACTGTTACTAAAAATGTTCCAGCAGATTCACTAGTAATTGCTCGAGCTAAACAAGAGACTAAAGAAGGTTATGCTAAAAAGCTACCTGCTGGTAGAAAGTAGTAATATAATTTTTAAAAAATCTATAAAGGTGTTATAGAAGAAAAGTAAAAACATTGCTGTAATAATATAAAGTTAGAATAATGTTTATACTACTAATATAAATTATTTTTCTAAAAATAAAACTCTTTAAAACGATGAAATGTAAGTAATACAACTTAAATTTCGTCGTTTTTATGCTTGAAATAGAGTCTTAAAAAGTATATAATTATTTATAGTAGTAAAGTGTTATAAAATAAAAGTTTGTATTATAATAAAAAAGGAGGAAAAATTATGAAATCGAAACATCAGAAAATATTAGAGTATATAAAAAGTTTACCGATAGGAAGCAAAATTTCAGTTCGTCAAGTGGCAAAAGAATTGAAAGTTAGTGAAGGAACAGCATATAGAGCCATTAAAGAATCAGAAAATAGAGGATTTGTATCATCAATAGAGCGTGTTGGAACAGTACGTATTCAGAAAAAAGAACGTGATAATGTTGAAAAATTATCTTATTCTGAGATAGTAAATATAGTTAGTGGACAATTAATAGCAGGACGTGGTGGAATTCATGAAATAGTTCAAGACTTTGCTATTGGAGCTATGGATTCTGAACAAGTAGGAAAACATATAAGAAAAGGGACATTATTAATAATAGGTAATCGTCCAAAAATTATTGAAATGTCACTAGAAAAAGGATGCGCTATTTTAGTAACAGGAGGATATATTCCAAATGATAATATAAAATCATTAGCAGATAGTAAAAATCTTCCATTAATTATTACACCGCACGATACTTTTTCTGTAACGCATTTAATTAATAGGGTAACAAATGACCAAATTATTAAACGTGATATTATAACAGTAGAAAGTATTTATATAAAAGTAGAGAATTTATATATAATAAATCTTAATAATACAGTAAAAGATTGGTATGATCTTCAATTGAAAGTAGGACATACACGATATCCAGTTGTCAATGAATATGGAAAATTAGTTGGTATTATTACTGCTCGTGATGTATTCTTGAAAGATAAAGATGCATTAATTAAGGAAGTTATGGAACGTAAGGTTTCTACAACAACATTAGATACTCCTATTTCTTCTGTGGCGAATACTATGCTATTAGAAGGATTTGAACTTATGCCTGTAATTGATGCAAAAAACACATTACTAGGAGTTGTAACTAGAAAATTAGTAATTAATTCATTATTAACTAGTAATAGATTCCAAGAAGGACATAACAACGATACTTTTGATGAAATTATGCGTAAAGGTATTGTACCAAGAGCTGATGGGCTGCAAGTTAAAATTATTCCTCAAATGCTAGATCAGTTCGGTACTTTTTCTAGCTCAGCACTATTAAGTATTATCGATGAATCAATTCATATAACAAGTTACAACTATAATAGAAGTGAAGTTCTTATGCAAAATGTTTCATTGTATTTCTTAAAATCAGTTCCGTTAGATCGTACAGTGACAACAAAAGTTAATATTTTGGATATAGGTAGAAAAACTGCCAAATTTGATGTAGAAGTATTTGATAAAACTGAATTAGTAGCTAAAGCTATGGTGACTTGTCAAGTATTCCAAAGAAACTAGTAGAAAGAAGAAGCTAAATGTTAGAAACTTATGAAAATCTATATGAAGAAATTTTTCGAAAAATAAAAGAAAGTAAAAAAATAATTATTCATCGTCATGAAAGACCAGATCCAGATGCTTATGGATCACAAGGTGCGATGTACCAACTTATAAAAACTAACTTTCCTGAAAAAGAAGTTATTACAGTAGGAAAAGATTCACCGTCACTGTGTTTTCTGTTTGAAAATAGTGAAGTTGTAGAAGATGACTATAAAGATGCTTTGGTAATAATAACGGATACAGCTAACTTTCCTAGAATAGATGGGAAACTATTTACAAAAAATAACTTTTTAATAAAAATAGATCATCATCCACCTTTGGATGATTATGGAGATATTAATTTAGTTAATACTGAGGTTTCGTCTTGTAGTGAGCTTATTTACAATTTTTATGCATATTTAAATGAAAAATATGATATTAAATTAAATGATGAAGCGGCAAAATTACTTTATTTAGGTATAGTAGGGGATACAGGTAGATTTTTATTCCCAAATACGTCAAATGAAACATTGAGAGTTGCATCTGAACTTATAAAATATGATTTTAATATGAGTAAGCTCTTGGATAAAATGGAAATTATTAGTGAAAATCTTATGCGTTTTAGAGCATTTATTTTCGAAAAATATGATGTATACCAAGATGGTGTAGCTTATTTAAAAATCACAAAAGAAGATATGGATAAATATGGAGTTGATCCAGGAGAAGTATCTACTGGTGTTAATTTACTGCGAAGTCTTGAAGGACTTTATGCATGGTGTTTTGCAATTGATGAAGGAAATAAGGTGCGTGTAAGAATCCGTTCGAAAGGACCTGTTATAAATACTCTTGCAGAAAAATATGCAGGAGGTGGGCATCCTTTAGCAAGTGGTGCAACTGTAAAAAATTGGGAGGAATTTGATGATCTTCTAGATGATATGGCTCGCTTAGTGGGGGAATACTTAAGAGAAAATAGTATAAAGTAGATGACCAAGATTAGTTTAAATAGCTGTTAAAAGAATATTTAAGTTAATTCTTGACAGTAAAAAAATATGATGCTATACTAATAGCTAAGTTTAATATAAAACCAATACTCGTATAAGTACTAGATTAAATAATCAAAGAGAGTGTCGTTTGCTGTGAAGACATATTATGACATTTAGGAAAATGGTTCGAGTGGTTAATAAGGTAAACATTAATTGTAAACTTTGTTCGGGTATCCACGTTATAGGATAAGCTATGTTAGTAGTTGTAAGTAAAATATAAGGTGGTACCGCGTAAAACGCCCTTATTCCGTGGAGGAGTAAGGGCGTTTTTATTTAGAAATAATAGAAAATTATTGAAAGGAGAAGCGCATGATTGAATTAAAAAATGTAAATAAGATATATGATAATAAAGTTCATGCATTGAAAGATATTAATCTTAAAGTTGAGGAAGGAGATATTTACGGGATAATTGGGTATTCTGGAGCAGGTAAGAGTACGCTAGTTCGTCTACTAAATGGATTAGAAGTTGCGACAGATGGAGAAGTGATTATAGATGGTGATGATTTTAATAAAATTACTGAAGAACAACGTCGTCTAAAACGCCAAAAAATAGGAATGATTTTCCAACACTTTAATCTTTTGTGGAGTAGAACTGTTGCAGAAAATATAGCTTTCCCATTAGAAATATTAGGAAAGTCAAAACAAGAAATAAAAGCAAGAGTAGAGGAACTTGCAAAATTAGTAGGTCTTGAAGACAGACTTAATGCTTACCCATCTCAACTATCTGGAGGTCAAAAACAAAGAGTTGGTATTGCGCGTGCTTTAGCAGGACGCCCTTCAATACTACTTTGTGATGAAGCAACGAGTGCTCTTGACCCAGAAACAACGGCTGAAGTCTTAAATCTTATAAAAGAGATTCATAGAAAAACTAATATTACAGTAGTTCTTATTACTCATGAAATGAATGTTATAAAAACTATTTGTACTAAAGTAGCAGTAATTGACGGAGGAACTATAGCTGAAGATGGGTTAGTATCAGAAGTATTCTATCATCCAACGCAAGAAGTTACTAAAAAATTCTTAAGTCAAACGTCATTCGCATCAGAAATAGAAGAACGTGAGAATATCGAAGAATGGAAAAAAGTATTTACGGATGGAATAATCATTAAATTTACTTTTGATAATAATACGTCTAAAAAACCTATTCTTAGTATGTTAATAAAAGAGATTGATTTTGACTTTAATATTATCAATGGTCATATAGACAAAACAGCTAATGCTAATATTGGAACATTATTCGTTCAATTAATAGGAAGTAATGAAAATATAGAAAAAGTAATAACTAGATTAAATGAGCTAGGAATTTTAACGGAGGTGCTATAATGTTTGATTTTTCAAGAGTTAACTGGGATAAAGTTCAAGAAAAAACGGTAGAAACACTAATTATGACATTTGAGTCATTAATTGCAGTATTTTTACTTGGATTATTTTTAGGATTATTACTTTATATTACCTCAAATAGTAAAGGTGCTTTTGGTAGAGGATTCTATACTGTTGTAACAGCAATAGTAAATATCTTTAGGGCTATTCCATTTATTATTTTAATAGTATTATTAATTCCTTTCACTAAAGCTTTGATTGGGACTATTATTGGGGTTCAGGCTGCTATTCCTGCACTTATTATTTCAGCAGCACCATTCTATGCTCGACTTGTAGAAATAGGTCTTCGCGAGGTTGATAAAGGTGTTATAGAAGCTGCTCGTGCAATGGGAGCAAAAAGAATCACTATTATAACTAAAGTATTAATTCCAGAGAGTTTACCAGCTATTGTTTCTGGTTTAACAGTTACAGCTATTGCATTAGTAGGTGCAACAGCGATGGCTGGTGTTATCGGTGCTGGTGGTTTAGGGAACCTTGCTTATTTAGATGGGTTCCAACGTAATAATAGTACACTAACATTTGTTGCTACAGTGTTAATTCTAGTTATCGTTTTTGCTATTCAAATTTTAGGAGATACGGTAGTCAAAAAAATTGATAAACGTTAATAAAAAAAGAGGAGTTTTTAACTTCTCTTTTTTACTGTAATTAGTGTGAATTTATACTATAGATATTATGTTTTCTATGAGAGATAGTTATAATTATCTATAAGAAATTCAAGAAATAAGTAATGATTTTATTTCATAAAACTATCATATTATGTAAAAAAATGCCTAAAATATGGTAAAATATAAAGGACTGTTAAAAAAGTATTGAAGAATTGTTAATAGAAAATAAACTAATAAAGTAATTGAAAAGGAGATATGATTTTATGGTAATTCAATGGTTTCCTGGGCATATGGCAAAAGCAACAAGAGAAGTAAAAGAAAAGTTAAAATTAGTAGATATAGTTTTTGAATTAGTAGATGCTCGTTGCCCATTATCTTCGCATAACATGTATCTAGATGAAGTAGTAAAAGATAAAAAGAAAATAATTATTTTTAATAAAATAGACTTATGTGATCGAGCAGAAACAGCTAAATGGAAAAATTATTTTGAGAAAAAAGGTTATACGGTAGTTTATACAGATGCTAAAAATAGTAATAATCTAAATAAAGTTATTGACAAAGCAAAAGAAGAGCTTGCAGAAAAGATTGCACGTCAAGTGGCTAAAGGAATAAAACCACGAGCTATCCGTTCAATGGTTATAGGAGTTCCTAACGTTGGAAAGTCAACCTTTATAAACAAATTAATTAAGAAAAATGTAGCAAATACCGCCAATAAACCAGGTGTTACAAAAAAACAACAGTGGTTAAAACTTAATAAAGATATAGAACTTTTAGATACTCCAGGTATTCTTATGCCGAAGTTTGATAATCAAGAAATTGGTAAGAAATTAAGTCTAATTGGTTCTATAAAAGATGATATTACACCGCTTGATGATGTAAGTTTGTATTTAATAGAATTATTAAAACAAAGTTATTTAGAAAATATGAATAATTTGTATAAAATAGATGTTACTGCTGATGATGAAAATGTCTTTATAATGGAAAGAATCGCAGATAAACGTTTCAAAAAAATTGGTGGGGATTATGATTATGATTCAACAATAAAACTTCTTATTCAAGATTTTAGAACACAAAAGTTTGGGCTAATTACATTAGATAACTATAATGATATGATAAATGAAGAGGTTAGTGATGAAAATTAATGAAGTAAAAGAAATTTTATCACAAGATAATCCAAATGAAGAAATTTTAGAACAGTTACGAAATGATGAGAGAAGTGGTGTTCAAAAATTGTTGGAAAGTTTTGATAAAAAACAAGAAAAAAAACTTTTTTATAAAAAAGAGTACGAAAAAAAATCATTTTATGAAAATAAATGTTATAATAAAGGATGTAAATACATCTGTGGTATTGATGAAGTAGGGCGTGGTCCATTAGCAGGTCCAGTCGTTGCTGCAGCGGTAATTTTAAAACAAGATAGTTATTTTGAAGGATTAAATGATTCGAAGAAATTATCAGAGAAAAAACGTGAAAAACTTTTTGGAAAAATAAAAGAAGAAGCTGTGGCTTATGCTATTTGTGAAGTAAGTAACAAAGAAATTGAGAAATATAATATTTATAATGCTGCACGTATTGCGATGCAACGTGCTGTGGAACAACTAAATGTAAAACCAGATTTTCTGTTAATTGATGCGATGCCTTTTGAAAACTATCCAATACCTAACTTTAGTATGGTAAAAGGTGATGAAAAGAGTGTTTCTATCGCAGCGGCTTCAGTTATAGCGAAAGTATATCGTGATAGGCTAATGAAGGAATATGCTAAACAATACCCATACTATGATTTTGAAAATAATGCAGGGTATGGAACGAAAAAGCATTTGGAAGGGTTAAAGGCATACGGTATTACCCCAATCCATAGAAGAGATTTTGAACCAATTAAAAGTATGATTAAACAAGGAGGAGAAAATGAGTAATAACAATATTAGTATTGCAAAAAATATTCAAGTAAGTAAAAATGGCAATAATAAGCAAAAAACTCATCAAAAGAGAAATAATAATCCCATAAATAAAAAGAATATAAAAATAGAAAAAAATCAAAGTAATATACAAAAGGAAGTAAGTTTAAAAGAAAACAAAGTTAAAAAACTAATTCCTAAAATTCGCATTACACCTCTAGGTGGAGTAGATGAAGTAGCTAAAAATATGTATATGATAGAAATAGCTGATGAAATCTTTGTGCTTGATGCAGGTCTTATGTTCCCTGAAACAGAGATGATAGGGATTGATGCAGTAATTCCGGATATTAGTTATTTAGTTCGTAATAAACAAAAAGTAAAAGGGATATTCCTATCAAATGGGCACGTAAGTTCTATGGGGGCTGTACCATATATAATAGATAAACTTAAATGTCCAGTTTATGGATCTAAATTAACTATTGATTTATTAAAAAATCATTTAAAACATTTAGGAATTAAACGTCGTATTAAGTTTTATTATGTAAAAGAAAATAATAAATATGATTTTAATAATGCGAGTATTACTTTCTTCAAAACAACATATTCTATGCCTGACTCTCTTGGTATTTGTATAGAAACATCACAAGGTAATATTGTTTACACTGGCGAATTTAAGTTTGATCAGTCAGTAAGTAAAGAATATAAATCTGATATTGTAAAAATAAGTACATTAGGTAAAAAAGGTGTATTAGCTTTACTTAGTGATTCTAGCAACGCTAATATGAAAGGCTATAATGTACCTGAAAATGAAGCAGCTGAGCAAATTGATAATGCATTTTATCAGGCGAATAAACGTATAATCGTAACGTGTTATGCTTCAAATTTCTTAACAATTTCACATATAGTTCGTGCTGCATTAGGACAAAACAGAAAACTTCTATTACTAGGAGAAGCAATTGAAGACTCTATTAATACTGCGAGAAATATGAATTACTTGGCAATAGAAGATGAAAACTTAATTACAGTAGATGAGCTTGGTAATTATCCACAAAATGAGATTTGTATTCTATCTTCAGGTGATCAAGGAGAACCAATCGAGGCTATGAAGAATATTGCTGAGAAGAATATTAAAGGTATTCAAATAGAATCAGGGGACACTATTATGATTGCAGCGACACCATCACCTAACATGGAAGTAATGTTGTTCCAAACATTGAATCTCCTTGTTAAACTTGGTGCACATGTAGTAACAGCATCAAAACGTCTTCATGCAGCAAGTCATGCTACTCGTGAAGAATTGAAGATGATGTTAAATATGCTTATGCCGAAGTTCTTTGTTCCAGTTCAAGGGGAATTCAGAAATCTACGTAAACATGCTGAAATCGCAGCAGAAACAGGAGTAGCGGCTAATAATATTCATATTCTAGCAAAAGGTACTACACTAGAAATTAGTGGAAATAGAGCAAAAGTAATACCTAACAACGTTACAGTAGGTAATATATTAGTAGATGGTCGTGGAATTGGCGATGTAGAAGATAGTGTTCTTAAGGATAGAAAACTTTTATCAAATGATGGAATTTTTGTAGCCTCATATGCTATAAGTAGGAAAGAAAAAATTCTGGTAGGTCGTCCATGCATTCAAACAAAAGGTTTTGTATATGTTAAGAAGAGTATGGAACTTATAAAAGAAGCTGAAGAAAAAATAATAGAGTATATAGAGAATAATCCTATTAAGAGTATTAGAGAATGTGCAGCTATAAAAGCTGAAGTTAGAAGTATGTTATCAAGTTTATTATATGATAATACGAAGAGAAAACCTATTATAATTGTTAATTTTACACTGATTTAAAATTACTAAATATAAGAGCGGGAGTATAGTGTAGTGCAAGTTGCTATATAAATATCCTGCTCTTAATATGTTATATAAATAGGGGGTGTAGTGATGTCAAAGGTAATAGCGCATATTGATATGAATTGTTTTTATGCTAGTGTAGAAGAAAAATATAATCCAGAATTAAAAGGGAAACCTTTAGCTATTGCTGGAGAAATCAAAACACGTCATGGAATTATTGTTACAGCCAATTATGAGGCTAGAGATAAAGGTGTAAAATCAACTATGCGTGTTGGAGATGCAAGGAAACTGTGTCCGAATATAAAAATACTTAAGCCTGATATGGTAAAATATCAAGAAGAATCAAAGAGAATTTTTGATTTAGTTCGCCAATATACAGAAAAAGTAGAAGTTATTTCAGTTGACGAAGCATATATTGATTTAAGTGATTTTCCAGAACCTGTAAAAGTAATAGCAACTATCCAAAGAAGGATTTATAAACAATTAGGCATGCCTTCAAGTGTGGGTGTTTCGTTTAATAAATTTTTCGCAAAAATGGGTTCAGACTTTAAAAAGCCTCTCGGATTTACGATTATTAACAAAAATAATTATAGAAAGCTCCTTTGGGGTCTAGATGTAGGTGAAATGCATGGATGTGGGGAAGCTGCAACTAAAAAATTAAAAAAACTTGGGATTAACACTATAGGAGATATGGCGAAAGCTAACGAAGTTATATTACACAGTGTTTTAGGAATTCAAGGATTAAGACTTAAACAACGAGCTAATGGAGAAGATAATAGAGAATTAAAATATACTGTAGAAAGAAAATCTATAGGTAATTCTAAGACATTTGCTCAGGATATTATAGAAGAAGATGATATTTCAAACGAAATAAAAAAATTAAGTAAAAAAGTTAGCAATCGTGCACAAACAAGGGATTATGTTGGAAATAATATATCTATTATGATAAAATTTAGTGATTTTAAAAGTATAACAAGATCGAAGAAGATTCCAGAATATATTAATCAACCTAACAAAATTTTTACATATGCATGGGAATTATTGTTAGAACATTATGATTTTTCTAAAGGTGTTAGACTTTTAGGAGTGTCGTTAAATGATATAAAAAAAGAGAAGGAACTAAAAGTTCAACTTGATATTTTTGATTCTAAGGATTATAAGGGTGAAGAAAAATTAAGAAAATTATCTAAAAAATTAAAAAGTGAATTTGGAGATACTATTATTACAAATTTTGAAGAATTTAATTCTAAAAAGAAAAAAACAATAATTACGACAAGTTTTAGTAAAGACTTTTTGGATTAGTTATTATAGAAGATAGGAGGATGAAAATGCTAGCAATAAATAAAAGATTGAAATTAGTAGCGAGCTATGTAGAAGATAAGCGCTTGGCTGATATAGGAAGTGATCATTCCTATTTGCCAATTTATCTAGCGAAAGAAAACAAGATTAACTTTGCTATTGCCGGGGAAATAGTGGAAGGGCCTCATAAGGTTTCTATAAAAAATGTAAATGAAGAGGGTTTATCAGCAGTTATTGAATGTAGAAAAGCTGCTGGATTAGACGCGATTGAGCTTGCCGATAATATAGAAGTAATTACTATTTGTGGCATGGGAGGAAAATTAATTGCTGACATTTTAGAAAAAGGAAAAGATAAACTAATTAATAGACCAAATTTAATATTACAACCAAATCTAGGAGAGAGATTTGTCCGTGAAAAATTACAAGATTTAGGTTATACTATTATTGCAGAAGATATTATAGAAGAAGATGGACATATTTATGAGATTATAGTTGCAACTGATGGGCAGATGTCTTTAACAGAAGATGAAAAGAATTTTGGCAAATTTTTACCAAAAGAAAAAAATGATTTATTTATAAAAAAACAAAAACAAGAGTTAGATAAAGTAAATTATATATTATCTCAGTTGGAAAAAGCTAAAGAAGAAAAAAGTGAGAAAGTACTTGAATTACAAGCTAAGGCTAAAAAGATAGAAGAAGCTATAAGTTAAAAAATAAAAGGTATATTTGAACGGAAAAGGAGGTAAGGAATGTTTCAGTTATTGCAAAGTGAACAAGATGCAAAAAAACTTTTGAATTTTAGTGTGAAGATCGCTAAAAGTATGTTGTTTTATGGTGCAGAAGTGTATCGAGTAGAGGATACAGTAAATAGAATCTATAAATCATTTGATAATATAAAAGCTCCAAATATTCTAGTTACCTATAATTTTGTAATTGTGTCATTTGTATATGATGATACGACTTATACAGCAATGAGAAGAGTGTTTTTAGGAGATAGAAATCTTGAAAAAATTTCATTATTGAATGACTTATCCAGAAGAATGGTTATGGGTAGCTGTTCTCTAGATTATGCTTTTAGAAAAATGAAAGATATAAAAAATAAAACTAGATATTCTAATTTAGCGGTATTATCTGCATTGACTATATCCGCACCATTTTTTGCTATTATGTTCGGAGGAACGTTTAAAGACAGTATAGTTTCTTTTGTAGTTATGGCTGTAGAGGCCGCGTTTTTACTATTTATTGGAAGATATAAAGTAGTATATTTTTTAACAAATTTTTTAGGAGCATTTATTTCTACAGTACTAGTAATGATACTTGCTAAATTCTTTTTTATACATAACCCGGTAAGTATAATTATCGTAAGCCTTATGCCGCTTGTTCCCGGGGTACAGATTACCAATTCAGTTCGTGATTTTATGGCGGGGGATTATTTATCTGGAATAATAGGAGTGCAATCAGCTATTTTTGTATCGGTTGCAATAGCATTAGGTGTAGTTATGGGATTAAAAATAGTGTAAAGGAGTAGTTTATGGAATATAATATTTATATACAATTTATTGCAGGATTCGTTGTAACATTTGCATTTGCAATATTTTTTAATGCACCTAAAAAGTCGCTATTGAGCTGCTCATTAATAGGAGCAGCTGGATGGTTGGTATATGTAATAGTTAAATTATTGACGGATGTTGTAGTAGGAAGTTTTTTTGGTGCTTTATGTGTAGGAATTCTCTCAACGAGTACTTCTAAATTACTTCGTATGCCAGCGACAATATTTATATATACTGGAATAATTCCCCTTGTTCCTGGGTATGGAATGTACAATACTATGCAAAACTTAGTTACAAAAAATTACAATGTGGCATTTAAAGTAGGTATAGAAACTTTACTACAAGCTGGAGCTATTGCGATGGGGATACTTTTAGCATCGGTTTTTTCTGATTCAATAAAAAGGGTAAAAATACAAAGAAAAAAATAAGTTCTATACTAAATTATAGAGCTTATTTTTATTTTATGTTAAAATTAAAGTATAAGGATTTAAATAAATACGATAGAGAGAGGATAAATACTTTATGGAAAACATTTTATACTATGCACAGAGTTGTCCAGATACAGCTCCATTTAAAGAAAAACTAGCAGAATTGGAAATAGGTTATGAAGAGGTAGAAATATTATCTTCGCTAAAAAATTTGAAACAATTTTTGTATGTTAGAGATTCATATAAAGCATTTGAAGGTATTCAAGGGAGTATGCAAATAGGAATACCTTGTTTAGTCATTAATGAGGAAGATTGTATTTTAAATATAGATGACTTGGATAAAATATTACATTAGAGTAAATAGTGAGAGATTAATAAAAGTAACTAAGGAGATATATTTTATAGCTATAACCTTTTTTGTAAAGCTCTTGATTTTTAATTTTTTATTTGCTATAATTAAGAAATGCTAGGTGGGGAGTTAGCGGTGCCCTGTACTTGCAATCCGCTTTAGCAAGGCTGAATACTGAGATGCGGGTAGACTAGGGAATGTCGAGTTTAACACGTAATGTTGAGACTGAGGCATCTTACGACGCAATACTTATGAACCATGTCAGGTCCGGAAGGAAGCAGCATTAAGTAATGTCATTGTGGGTGTAAGTTTTTGTCGAGGTTGAGTTGTCGATTAAACTAACGGTTTTCTAATCTATTCAAGTCTCAGTTGCATATTAGTATAAATCGATGATATCTAAAAGTATTTACTTTTGGATTTTTTTTGTGGAAAATTAATTATAACTAGTTATACAATGATATAAAAGTGTAAATAAAATAAGGAGGAACTATGTATCAAGGTAAGAATATAAAAGAACAGTCTAAAATTTTTATTAAGCTATTATTGCCAGTTTTGATATATCAAATAATATCTTATTCATCATCGATGATAGGAACATTTATGGCTGGTCATTACAGTCCTACTGACCTTGCAGGAGTTAGCATGGGTGTTAATATTTGGAATCCTGTAATGTATACCCTAAATTCTATAGTTCTTGCAATAGTTCCGATTGTGTCACAATTAATGGGGAAAGGGCGAGAACAAGAAATCCCAACGAAAGTTCGTCAGTTTTTATATATTGCAGTTTTTATTAGTATCATACTTATTATAGGATTAAATACTTTAGCAGAGCCAATAGTTAATAGTTTAGGCATGGATGAAAACATAGCTAGGATTACAAAAAAATACTTATTTTATGAAAGTATAGGAGTTTTACCGATATTTTTATATGTTGTTTTTAGAGCTTTTATGGATAGTCTTGGACTTACTAGATTATCGATGATAATGATGGTAATTTCGATACCTGTAAATATTTTATTAGCGTATGGCTTTATTTTTGGTAAATTAGGTATGCCAGAGCTTGGTGGAGCAGGTAATGGTATGGCGGTATCGTTGACTTATACAGTGTTGTTCTTCATAGCTTTATTTTTGACACTAAAGCATCCAAAAATTAATAAATATAAAATTTTTGAAAAAGAAGGGATAAGATTATCTCATTGGGGGGAGATTTTTAAATTAGGTATACCGATAGCTATAGCCACAGCGCTAGAAACCGTAGTATTTTCTACTTTATCTCTAATGGTGTCACGTTTTGATACGACAATTATAGCTTCACATCAGGCTGCATTGAATTTTTCAGGGTTTTTATATAGTTTACCAGTGAGTGTAGCAAATACTGTTACGATAATAGTTGCTTACCATGTAGGGGCAAAAAATTATAAAATGGCGAAACGCTATACTCTTCTTGGAGTAATAATGGGTATGATTTTTGCATTTATAGCAGGGCTGATAGTTTGGATATTTGATGCTAATATTCCATATTTATATAGTAAAGATCTAGGTGTTATAGCACTAACAGCACATTTATTATTATATGCGATAGGTTTTGCAATTTGTGATTCTTTTGCATCAGCTTTAGCAGGAGTTCTTCGTGGCTATAAAAAAGTTGTACCTATATGCGTAGCGATGTTTATCGGCTATTATTTAGTAGGTATTCCAGTAGCGTACTTTTTAGTATTTAAGAAAGGTATAGGCATAGATGGACTTTGGATAGGATGGATAATAGGTTTAGGGACATATGCACTGGTAGTGCTAGTATATTATATGTATATGAAGAAAAATATAAAAAAACAATTAGCATAATGAAAAACTTTTTCATAAGAGAAATCTTGTGGAAAAGTTTTATTTTTCTTGACTATTAGTTTAAAAAACAATATAATGTAATTGTAAAAACTAGATAAAGAGGTGGAGAAAATTTGGTGAGAGAATATCCAAAATGGTCAGAACTACCCGAAATAGATTTATATTTAGATCAAGTATTGGAGTATGTCAATAAATTACATAGTCCAATAATGCTAAAAAATGATAAAGGTTTAACATCGGCTATGATTAATAATTATGTTAAAAATCATTATGTAGATAAACCCATAAAGAAAAAATATGGTCGACGTCAATTGGCTAGATTAATAGTTATTACATATTTGAAAAATGTTTTTTCAATCCAAGAAATAAGTAAAACACTGACCATACTTACTGAAAATGATAAATCAGAGATAATGTATAATAATTTTGTAGCTTGCATGAATGGTGAAGATACTGATGAAATACCTATTGTTATAAAATCAGCATGTGCAACTGTGAAATTATATGAGCAAACATTGGAATTAGCAGATAATTTAAAATAATATAATAGGTAAAAAGAGGAGAATAAAAATGGAGTGGAAAATAGTTGTAGATACTGCATGTGATTTTAGAGAAATCCCTAATAAAGCTGAAAATGTTGCTTATGAAAGAGTGCCATTTTCTCTTCAAATAGAGGATAAAGTTTTTGTAGACAATTTAGATTTAGATATTGATAAAATGATGGATGAAATGTACGCTAGTTCAGAACCAGCTAGATCAGCGTGTCCTAGCCCGGAGGCTTACTTATCAGCTTATAGAGGAGCAGAGAATGTAATAGTTTTAACTTTGACTGGTGGAATGTCTGGAAGTTATAATAGCGCAGTTATAGCTGAAAAAATGTTAAAAGAAGAAAATGATAATGTTAATATACATATTATTAATACTCTTTCAGCTGGTGGAGAAAATGATCTATTTCTTCTTAAAATAAATGAATTAATTAAAGAAGGGTTATCTTTTGAAGAAGTAGTTGCCACAATGACAAAATATCAGGAAAATTCAAAACTTATTTTCGTATTAGAAAAAGTAGATAATCTAGTGAAAAATGGTCGCTTAAACAAACTTGCTGCTGCGGTAGTAGGATTACTAAATATGCGTATGGTAGGAGAAGCAAGTAGCGAAGGTACATTACATTTACTACACAAAGTTCGTGGAGAGAAAAAAGCCGTTTCTACTGTAGTAGACGAAATGATTAAAGCTGGATACAAGGGTGGAAGAGCTGTAATTACACATAGAAATAATAAAAATATTTGTGAAAAAATAGAAGAAAAATTAAAAGAAAAATTCACAAATGTAGAATTTATCATGTTACCTACTTCTGGAATCTGTAGTTTCTACGGAGAAGAAGGCGGAATGCTGTTAGGATATGAAATATAATAAAAATCGGACTGTATGAATTTTCATCAGTCCGATTTTTTAAACCCTATTTAGTACTTTTTTTATTTTTACGGAGTTCATTAGCTAAAAAACCAATACCTTGGCCGCACAAACTAAAGAACACATAGCCAAGTCCATAGATAAGGATATCAAAGTTTAAAATAATTAAACAAGATATTAAATAGAAGAAACCTATAATAAACGAAAATAAGTAACTAAAGTCCTTTTTATTATATGCATATAGAAATGATATTAAAAAACTAACAATAGGATACATAAATATAAGAAGTAAAATTATCATTCCTGATTTATTAGATATAAAATAAGAACATAGAGGGAGTATTATAAATAAAAAGAAAGAAAAAATTAAATAAGGTACTTTTTCTAAAAATTTCTTCATCATTTGCCTCCTAAAATATAGTGTTATTCTATCATATATTTTTTGAAAAAACAAATATGACGATAGCCAGAAAAGAAATATTTTCTGTAAGTAAATAAAAAATTGAAATCGCTTTTCTGATGTGTTATGATAAAATAAAGATTAAAATTGAGAGGGGATTATATAATGAAATTTTTTATAGATACTGCTAATGTGGATGATATTAAGTTAGCCAATGACCTTGGGGTAATTTGCGGGGTGACGACTAATCCATCCCTTATTGCAAAAGAAGGTCGTGACTTTAAAGAAGTTATTAAAGAAATCACAGAAATAGTTGATGGACCAATAAGTGGTGAAGTAAAAGCAACAACTACATGTTGGAAAGATATGGTAGAAGAAGCTAGAGAAATTGCTAAAATTCATTCAAACATGGTTGTAAAAATTCCTATGACAGAAGATGGATTACGTGCTGTTAAGATTTTAAAACAAGAAGGGATTAAAACGAACGTTACACTTATCTTTAGTGCGAACCAAGCCTTACTTGCTGCTCGCGCTGGAGCTACTTATGTTTCACCATTCTTAGGGCGTTTAGACGATATTTCACATAATGGATTGATTTTAATCGAAGAAATCGTAGAAATATTCTCTAATAATGATATTGATTCTGAAATTATTGCTGCAAGTGTTAGAAATCCTATTCACGTAGCTGAATGTGCAAAAATGGGATGTGATATAGCAACGGTTCCTTATAGTGTAATAAAACAAATGATCAAACATCCACTTACAGATATCGGTATTGAGAAATTTAAACAAGATTATTATAAAGTGTTTGGGGAGTAATAAACTATTTGATATGATTTTCCAAAAAAAATTATGAAAAATAACATTTTATACTGGAAATATTAAGTAAGTTATGTTAAAATATATTTTGTTGTATGAAAAAGTTGTTAAGATTAAATTTTATAGGAGGTTATATTAATGCGCGTAAATGTAACATTAGCTTGTACTGAATGTGGTGATAGAAACTACATTACTAAAAAGAACAAAAGAAATAATCCAGATCGTATTGAACTTAAAAAATACTGTCCAAGATTAAAAAAAGTGACTTTACACAGAGAAACTAAATAATAAAGTTAGAAAAGCCTTAAAGTATAAACGTTTAAGGCTTTTTGTTTTACCATTTGACCCACACTTGACCCACATATTAAAAATTAACGTATCTTGCGAATTTTTTCCCAACTTCTTCTTTTTGTTTTCCTGTTACGTGAACACAAGAATAAGTGTAGAATGATGCACAAAATAACAGTTTGAAGAGTTAGAATTAAAGTGGAAAAGAGAAAATAACTCAAGGGACTATATAGATAAGTTAAGTCCCTGAAAAAGTAATACCAATACCTTTTTATTTAATAAAGAAGTAATATTAAAAAATAGCAGGATTTAGCAACTGAAAAAATAATCATTTCACTTGCTAAAAAATAATAGTTATTATATACTTGTATTACAAACGTGACACAAAGAAAGAGGGTATATTATTATGAGTACTTTAACTATACGACTAAACGAAGAAGAAAAAAGCATTTTTCAAAGTGTTTCTGGGTTATACGGTGGTAAATTATCAACAACTATTAAACAATTAGCACTTGAAAAATTAGAAGATGAATACGATTTGCAGTTAATGAAAGAATATGAAGAACGTAAAGAAAAAAATGAAGTTGAATATGTTTCTTTTGAAGATATGAAAGAAGTGTTTGAAGTATAATGAATAAATATAAAGTAATTTTTGATAAAAGAATAGAAAAAGATATAAAAAAACTTGATAAAAACGCAAAAAGAACTTTATATAATTGGATTGATAAAAATTTAAATGATTGTACTGACCCTAGAATAAAAGGAAAACCATTGTCACATGATAAAAAAGGTTATTGGCGTTATCGTATTGGTAATTATAGGTTATTGACTGAGATAGAAGATAACAAGTTAATTATAGTAGCGGTATACTATAAACATCGTAGAGAAGTATATGATTAATATAAAAATCTAAATAAGTGTGATTATTGCATTGGTTTAGATTTTTTATTATTTTAAACGCTAGACCGTTTCAAAAGGTAAAAAGGTATAATTGTTTAAATGGCTATAAGAAGCAGATAAGACTTGATAAATAATATCTATAAATGTTGAAAAATGTAGGAGGAAAAGTACATAACATTATTATAGCTTCAGTTATTAAAATAATGGGTATTTCCGATTATCTTAAAAAAGTATCCGGCACTTTCGCTAAAAAAAGGAATTCAATTAAACAGCTTCTAAATATAAAATTTTATGTAAATATTGAAGATTTATAAGAAAGAGTGTACAATAAGATATTAGTCTTAATAAATTAAGTTAAAGAAAATCACAGAGGTATTTGTATGAACGAAGAAAAAGAAGCAAGAAATTATACAGAGAAAATAATATGGCATATAAAGCAAAACAAAAGATTTTACATGTGGTTATTTATATTTTTAATTCTTCCACTGCTTGTAGAGTGTGTGATTTACTTTATAGAAAAGGGATTAAAAATAGCACCTATTCAAGCTTTCAAAAAGATGTTTTATGTACTAAGGGACTATAAATCTTACTATGCAACTATTTTAACGTTGTCCTTTGCTATTTTTTCTTATAATAAACAGCAAGAAAAACTATTGGAAGAAAAACAAAAAGAAAATGAATTAAGAGAAAAAGAACTAGAAGACAAAAAAGATTATTATAGACCAATATTTGTAATAAAAAAAGATAAATATGACCATTCTAAAAAACAAGTAAAATTGTTAATGAAAAATAAAGGGTTATATTTACAAAAGATTAGAGTTTTTAAAATTGAAGTTCTTGATGAGATGAAGGAATACATTTATCCACCAACAGGTGCAACAAATATATTTTACGGAACAAGTAAAATCGATATTATATGCGAAAAAAAGGGGATAAAATCAGGTGAAATAATCGTTGAAGATAGAAGTGATAAATTGTTTATCGTTGCAGAAACATTAATAGGAGAAACTATACTATTTGGATATATATATGATAACAACTTTTATAAATACCTTAAGGAGAATAAAGATCCTTGTATACCAAACGATTCAAAAGAATTATATAACCAAGAACTGATTAACAATGTTTGGGGAAATTTTAATACAAAAACAGAAATAATGGATAATACTTTAGATTTCCTTTTCTTTGGTTACTCATGGGGCATAAGACAAGTGATAAAAGATAAACATTTTGAAAAATTTGAGAATTCATTAAAAGCTAAAACATTGTCTGATTTCTTAGAAAATATTTTCTTTGATATAAAAAGTTTGGTACTCTATGAAGTTTCTCAAAAAAGTATTTATAAAGTACTAAAAAATTATATTATGTTATTAAAATATGTTTCAAGTTTTTTATTTGTTGATTCAGAAGATGAAGAGAAATTTAATCATTTAGTATATAATATACCAGAAGATATAAAATCTAAAAATAAGCTCTTTAAAAATTTATCCACTGATATTTTAGAATTTCTCAATGTCATAAATG
>ERZ773059.378-NODE-378-length-24241-cov-20.620194_pt1 | contig 24241 bp, 17 predicted proteins | sample MGYA00580514_ERZ773059 | MGnify/ENA primary metagenome ERZ773059 (study PRJEB29015, sample SAMEA2737981) | human oral metagenome | biome: human oral; feature: human-associated habitat; material: dental | place: China | collected 2056 ...
TCGCCCAGTGCCATGCTGTACGAATGCAAGTTCTCGGTGTTTGGAAAAGCCAGTAAACGCACCTTAAACGTGGATGCCTACAAGCTAGATGACGTTGACGTGTTTCGCTTTTTTGCCGACTTGCCCGACTTGTCTGTAATGAAATTCTGGGACACGGCCGAGGGAAAACGTGGCGAAGGCTATTCAGATGTGGTGATAACGATAGACCGCGTTAAGCTGCCGATGCGTTTTCATTATGCGTATGCAGCTGTGCCCGATGCCGAAAAAATGTTGGGAGGAACGAGTATTGTTATAAAATCGGTGGAGTATCAGGGTAAAACGATAGACCCTTACCTACATAATAAGTATTTCAAAATTGTTTTGCGCAAGCAAGGGCAAGGCTATTCGGTAGAGTAAAGTGGTGCGTACAACCTACTTGGGCTAAGCACATGGCGTTAACGCTCAACCGCAAACCCTTGAATTTAGCAACGGATAAGGACATTGAAGACTGATAAATTCAGGCTCTCGTCAACTTACAAACTTACAAACTTGAATAATAATAACACACGATGAAACATTTGCGAATACCCTTGCTCGTAGCATTGACAACCCTATTCGTTGTAGCTTGTGGCTCGAACAGCGATGCAGACGATTCCGCCTTTGTGGTGGAAAACACGGTGTATGTGCAGGTACAAGACGAAGATGGACAGCCCATAGACCCCGACGAGCTATTGAAAGATAATAAGTTTTCTGTTGTTGGGCAGAAAGGCGGTAAGGCCTTAGACGTGCGAACGGAAGTGATGTATGGCGATAAGCTGCTCGTTTTCTCGCCCGAATTTCCATTGAAGCATTCCTTCGATATGTTTCCCCCATCCCATGATGCCAAAGGCGTAACACGCTCTGATGGCAGACGAAACGGCATTACCGAAGAATACATTGCCAAAATGAGAAAAAGATTCGCAACGGCTGGTGGACATTCGGAAGCTGAAATCTCGATAGATGGAGTGAAGATACCGATAATCTTTAATTACAGCTTTTTCATAGATGCCTCCAAATTCTTGTCTTCGGGCTCGCGGTCGGATACAGGTGTCGAACTCAGAATAGTTTCTTGTGAGGGCAAAAGTGTTGACCCCTATATGTCGTTTTCCTATTTTAGGATTCAGTTGAGGAAAAAAGGGCAGGGCTATACCCTAGTCGATCCTTACAATACTAGCAATGAATCCTAGTTCAACGCAATACAATATGGCTATTAAGGGCGCGCCCCGCGGTGCGCCTTTCATGCTGAAGTGGTCTTCGCTTGTCATGTTGCCATAACTGTGAGAGGTGACTTGTCGTCTTTATGGTGCGCACAAAAACAGATAAACACTCCTCATCATGCACAAGGCGTTAAGACGAAGATGTGCTAAAATGCAACATTCAGCACCATTTGTCAGCGTAAAACGTACTTATATCTTGAATAGTGACGCAAACTTACTAACTTACAACCTTAATACCTCAATACCTTACCGCCTCATATTCTCATCTACTTACACCTTAACTAACTCTCATCTCAGTACATCACTACCTTACTACCTCACCACTTACCACCTCATATCCTCATCTACTTACACCTTAACTAACTCCCACTTCAGTAAATCACAACCTTACTACCTCGCCACTTACTACTTACTACCTTACTCCTTTACTACCTTAAAATCTTAAAATATATTTTACAAAACACCTCCTGTTCGCAACACCCTTCTAGCTCAAAAACAACCCTCAAAACAGGCAAATGGCTGCAAATTTGGGTTTGGCGCGTTCCTTTTTTAGTCCAATTTTGAGCATGCCACCTGCATTTTGCACCACTTTGCCTTTCTAGTTTGCTGCCGTTTCATGTTTTTGCCAGCCCCAAATTGCTGCTTTTTGCCCCTAAAAACCCACTTTTTAGGGTGCATTTTGCCCTTTTGAGCCATGTATTTAATGGTTCTAGAAGGTTGTTTTTATACCATTGCGGCGGATATTTATGCTTTTCGCCTTGCATTTAGCGGCACATTGTACTGCGTTTTGCACCATTTTGCCTCGCGTTTAGCGGCAAAACGCATTGCATTTAGCGGCATATTGCAGTGCATTTAGCACCAAAACGCACGCTATTTAGCACCAAAACACAGTGCATTTAGCAGCAAATAGCCCAAAAGTTGGTGCAAATGGTGGTTCGTTTAAATAAAAATTCATTTTGCCGCACCCACAGACTAACCCTATTTTGCATCGAAACCAACCTTTGCGAGAATCGATTTTTTGCGGCAAGGTGGGCGGTTGGTGAACAAAAAGCCACTCATAATGTTAAATTTCATGCTGAAAAGAAGACAAAAACAGGTGGGCTTAGTGAGTTTCTGCGGCTGTAAGTTTGTGAGCCAATAGGTTTCTAGGCGTGCAAAAGCTTATTCCGTGTGCTGCGTTGGCTTATCAATCGGGGCGGTTTCTCTGTTTATGGGCAGTTTATGCGCAATGCTTGTGGGGGGCTTGTGTGCAATGCTTGTGGAGGGTCTTAGTCATGTTAGTATAGGTGCAAAGCAAGATAAGGTACAGGATGTGCAATAGACCTTAATGCCAGGAACAAGCCAACCGAGAGAGCAAAGCAGGCTGCATAGATGCCGTAGGGGGATATTGCGCCCTCGCGCTTGCAGGCATGTGCATATATAATAAGGTGCATGTTGTGGGGGAGTGGCCCATGAATATCATGGTAAGTGGCAAACTTTGAAACGCTCTGATTTGCAAAGTTATACCTGTAAATGTGGCTATCCGTTTCGCAATTGTTTGTTTGCAGCCTTACTTGTTAAAACTGATTTTATGTAACTTCCTACCTATCAAAAATGCGCCAAAACGACTTCCATATACAAAAATCGTGGATAAAAACACTGAAAACGTAAAAATATTTTGTGCGTTTCGCTATTTTTTCGTAACTTTGCAGCATTCAGTGGAATGAGGGGCTCCGACGAGAGTTCCTCATTTTCATTATCAGTAACAACAAAATATGATTGACAAAAACGTTGTAAAAGAACTTGTTGAACAATGGTTAGCCGACAAAGAGTATTTTCTTGTCGACGTTGAGACTAGTCCAGACAGCCGTATTGTGGTAGAAATAGACCATGCCGACGGCGTTTGGATTGAAGACTGCGTGGAGCTGAGCCGCTTTATCGAGGAACACTTGAACCGAGATGAAGAGGATTACGAACTGGAAGTGGGTTCGGCCGGACTGGGACAACCCTTTAAAGTGCCACAACAATACGTCAACTTCATTGGTAAAGAGGTTGAGGTTTTGGATAAAGATGGCAAAAAATATAAGGGAATACTCAAAAGCGTGGACGGAAACGACTTCGTGGTTGCGGTGAACGAGAAGGTGAAAGTGGAAGGGAAGAAACGCCCTGTGCTGCAAGACGTGGACCACAACTTTAAGATGGATGGTGTGAAGTACACCAAATATCTGATTCAGTTTTAATGGGTAAAGTAGTGAAGTAGTAAGTGGAAGGTAGGAGTTATGGAGTTAAGGAGTTAAGCCAAATACTTTGTTGCAGAGTGGCAACGACCTGTTGAACAAAGGAGTTATGAAGTTAAGGAGTTAAGGAGTTAAGCCAGATGCTTTGTTGCAGAGTGGCGATGACCTTGTTAACTTGTAAACCCATACACTTATCAACTTACCCTCTGGTTAACTTGTCAACTTGTTAACTCGTCAACTAACAAGCTTGTCAACTCATAAACTAATAATTAAAAGGAGAAATTAATTGGCTCGCCCCCATGCCGCCGATACGTGGAAACACCATTCGCACGTGCAATCGGCTTGCAATGTTGGGGCAAGACCACATCAAACGATAATAAACCCTATGGTAGCAAGAAAAAAAGATGAGAATATCTTGAGCATGGTCGACACGTTCAAGGAGTTTAAAGACACCAAGAATATCGACCGAATGACCTTGGTGAGCGTTCTGGAAGAAAGCTTTCGCAACGTGCTTGCCCGTATCTTCGGTAGCGACGAGAACTTCGATGTTATCGTAAACCCGGATAAGGGCGACTTTGAAATTTACCGCAACCGAATGGTGGTGGCTGATGGAGAAGTGGAAGACGAGAACAAACAAATTGCGTTGGCCGAGGCGCAAAAGATTGAACACGACTACGAAGTGGGCGAAGAAGTTACCGAACGAGTAGACTTCGCCAAGTTTGGACGTCGCGCCATCTTAACGCTACGCCAAACGTTGGCATCGAAGATATTGGAACTTGAACACGACTCGTTATATAATAAGTATAAGGACCGTGTGGGACAGGTTATCGCTGGCGAGGTGTACCAAGTGTGGAAACGCGAGGTGCTCATCGTAGACGACGAGAACAACGAGCTGATTCTACCCAAGTCGGAGCAAATTCCTGCCGACCAATACCGCAAGGGCGAAACCATTAGGGCCGTTATCTTGCGCGTAGACAACGAGAACAACAACCCCAAAATTATACTCAGCCGCACCAGTCCCATGTTCCTTGAAAGGCTGTTGGAGGCCGAAGTGCCTGAGATTAACGACGGATTGATTTCGATTAAACGCATCGCCCGCATGCCGGGAGAACGCGCTAAGATTGCCGTAGAAAGCTACGACGAGCGTATCGACCCCGTTGGTGCCTGCGTGGGCGTTAGGGGAAGTCGCGTACACGGCATCGTTCGCGAACTTTGCAACGAGAATATCGACGTGATAAACTACACGGCCAACACCAAACTCTTCATCCAACGCGCACTTAGTCCTGCACAAGTGAGCAGCATCAACATCGACGAAGAGACCCGCAAGGCCGAAGTGTTCTTGCGCCCCGAAGAAGTGTCGTTGGCCATTGGACGTGGCGGACTGAACATTAAGCTGGCATCCATGCTTACCGAATACACCATCGACGTGTTCCGCGAAGTGGCAGAAGGCGAGGCTGACGAGGACATCTACTTGGATGAGTTCTCAGACGAGGTAGACCAATGGGTTATCGATGCCATTAAGAGCATCGGTCTTGATACGGCTAAGGCAGTGCTTAACGCACCCCGTGAGATGCTAGTAGAGAAGGCCGACTTGGAAGAAGAAACCGTAGACAACCTGTTACGCGTGCTAAGGGCAGAGTTCGAACAAGGATAAAAACCCCGTATGGGTAGATAAAAACGAGGCCAGAACCAAAAAACAATAACAAAACAACAGAATGAGCATCAGATTAGGCAAAGCAATAAGTGAATTGAACATCGGACTCCAAACGGCAGTGGAGTTCTTAGAAAAGAAAAGCGAGCTGGGAGAGGTGAAAGCCGAACCCACGTTCAAACTGAACGATGCGCAATATCAGGCCCTTGTGAAAGCGTTTCATAAGGACAAGGAGGTGCGCAACCAAGCCGACAAACTTTTCCCAAAGAAGACGAAGGAGAAGAAGCGTGCGGCCGAAGATAAGGACCATCGTGCAGAAACGGTGCTGAACGCTGGAAAACAACAATACAAGCCCTTGGGTAAGATAGACCTTTCTGACCTCAACGGCAAAGGTTCGGCGAAGAAATCTGATGTTAAAGCCGTTCAAGACGATAAAGAAGAGACTAAGCCTGCTGCCGTGGGCGAAGTTTCGAGCAAGGCAGAGAGCGTTTCTGCTGAAAAACAAGAGAAGGTTGAAAAGGTGGAAACGCCTAAACAGAAGGTTGAAACGGTTGAACAAAAGCCCGAAGTGAAGGCCGAAACACCGCAAACAACCCACGTGGAGAAGGCAGAAGCCAAGACTGAACAAAGGGAACAGCCTGCCAAGGATGCCAAAACCAACGCTGCACAACCTGCTGCATCGGCCAAAGAAACGGGTGTAAAGAAACAGGAACACGCAGATAAGGCACCCAAAGCCGAGAATGAAAAGATGGAAACGCCTGCCGAAAAGGCCGAAACGGCCGAAACGGAGAGCGGCAAGCCTGCTATCTTTACGTTGAAGAGCGAGCAAAACAATGCGCCTGGCATCAAGGTGATGGGAAAGATAGACCTTTCTACCATCAACCAAAACACGCGACCCAAGAAGAAATCGAAGGAAGAGAAGCGCAAAGAACGCGAGAATAAAGGGCAACAGGGCGGCGAACGTCGCAAACGCAACCGCATTAACACCGAAAGGGTAGACATTAATGCGGCTGCTAACCAGCCTAACGCCAATAAGAATAAGGGCGGGAACAACGGTGGCGGCAACAATAACAATGCCGCTGGCGGACGAAACGCCAATAAGAAAAATAAGAAACCCAACCGAAACCAGAAACCCTTAGAGGTGAACGAGGAAGACGTGGCACGCCAGGTAAAAGAAACCTTGGCACGTCTTACCAGTCGTGGCCAAAACAAGAAGGGTGCAAAGTATCGTAAGGAGAAACGCGAGGCCGCACAAGAGCGTCTGAACGAAGAGCGTGCAGAGGAACGCAAGGAGAGCAAGACGTTGAAGTTGACGGAGTTTGTTACCGTTAGCGAGTTGGCCTCGATGATGAACGTATCGGTTAATCAGGTTATCGGAACGCTAATGAGCGTGGGCATCATGGTTTCTATCAACCAACGTCTAGATGCCGAAACCATTAACCTCGTTGCCGAAGAGTTCGGATTTAAGACCGAGTACGTAAGTGCGGAAGTTTCTGAGGCCGTTACCGAAGAGGCCGATGATGAGGCCGACCTCGTTTCGCGTTCGCCCATCGTTACTGTGATGGGACACGTAGACCACGGTAAGACATCGCTGCTCGACTACATTCGCAACACCAACGTTATTGCAGGCGAGGCCGGTGGCATTACTCAACATATCGGTGCTTACAACGTGAAACTAGACGATGGGCGCAACATTACGTTCTTGGATACGCCCGGTCATGAGGCCTTTACGGCCATGCGTGCCCGCGGTGCACAGGTAACCGACATCGCCATTATTATCATTGCGGCCGACGACAGCGTGATGCCTACCACCAAAGAGGCCATCGCGCATGCCCAAGCGGCCAACGTACCGATGGTTTTTGCCATCAACAAGATTGACAAACCGGGCGCAAACCCCGACAAGATACGCGAAGACCTATCGCAGATGAACCTGCTTGTAGAAGAGTGGGGCGGCAAATACCAATGCCAAGAGATTAGTGCAAAGAAGGGTATTGGCGTTAAAGAGCTGCTGGAGAAGGTGCTTTTGGAGGCCGAGATGCTCGATCTCAAGGCTAATCCCAACCGTAAGGGTACGGGTAGCATCATCGAAAGCTCCCTTGACAAGGGTCGCGGATATGTTTCTACGCTACTGGTGAGCAACGGAACGCTACATGTTGGCGATAACGTGATAGCCGGAACAAGCTGGGGACGCATTAAGGCCATGTTCAACGTGCGTAACCAACGCATTGAAAGTGCTGGACCTTCCGAGCCTGCTATCATCCTTGGTTTGAACGGCGCGCCGACTGCCGGCGATGCCTTCCACGTGCTGGAAACCGAACAAGAGGCGCGCGACATTGCCAACAAGCGTTTGCAACTGCAACGCGAACAGGGCTTGCGTACGCAAAAACGTCTGACGTTGAGCGACATCTCGCACCGCATTGCATTGGGATCGTTCAAAGAACTCAACATTATCGTTAAGGGCGATACCGATGGTTCAATCGAGGCACTTAGCGATTCGTTCATCAAACTCTCTACCGAGAAGATAAAGGTGAACGTTATTCACAAGGCTGTGGGTCAGATTTCGGAGAACGACGTTACGCTGGCCGATGCCTCCGATGCGCTTATCGTGGGTTTCCAAGTACGTCCTTCGTCTGCCGCACGCAAGTTGGCCGACCAAGAAGGGGTGGAGATAAACACCTATTCGGTTATCTACGATGCCATCGACGACGTGCACTCGGCTATGGAGGGCATGCTCGATAAGGTGAAGAAAGAAGTAGTAACTGGCCAAGTAGAGGTGCGCGAGGTTTACAAAATATCGAAAGTGGGCACCGTTGCAGGAGCGATTGTTACCGAAGGAAAGGTGCACCGCGTAGACAAAGCCCGCCTTGTTCGCGACGGCATCGTGGTACATACGGGCGACATCAACGCCTTGAAACGCTATAAAGACGACGTGAAAGAGGTGCCTACGGGTTTCGAATGCGGTATAAGTATCGTCAACTTCAACGACATTCAGGTGGGCGACATCATCGAAACGTTCACCGTTATCGAAGTGGAACAGAAGTTGTAGGGTGAAGTTTTGAGTTTATGAACTCACGAACTCACCACCTCAAAAAAACTAACAGTAACATTTGTTACCGCCTTGTTTTGCGGTACGGTGTTTGCTGAACTAAACGGTAGGGGCGCTCCATTGGGGCTGCCCCTATTCATCGCTAATACAAATTTGTATATATGGAAGAAGTAAAGAACGAGAAAAACGCGTATGTGCGAAGTGTGGCCGAACAGAAATACGAGTTCGGTTTCACCACAGACGTGGAAACAGATATTATAGAGAAGGGCCTTAACGAAGACGTTGTGAGACTTATTTCGAGCAAGAAGAACGAGCCCGAATGGTTGCTGGCGTTTCGGTTGAAGGCCTTTAATCATTGGAAAACGTTGAAACAGCCCAACTGGGCGCATGTAAACTTGCCCGAAATAGACTATCAGGGCATTTCGTATTATGCCGACCCGATGGCCAAAAAGCCCGCCAACAAGGAGCTAGACCCCGAATTGGAAAAGACTTTCGATAAGCTGGGCATCCCGCTTGAAGAACGATTGGTGCTTGGAGGCGTGGCCGTAGATGCCATTATGGACTCTGTTTCGGTGAAAACAACCTTTAAAGAGAAACTGGCAGAGAAGGGCGTGATATTCTCTTCCATAGGTGAGGCCGTGCAAGAACATCCCGACTTGGTGCAGCAATACCTCGGTTCGGTGGTTCCTTACAGCGATAACTTCTTCGCTGCGCTCAACAGTGCCGTGTTCTCCGATGGTTCTTTCGTGTACATTCCCAAGGGCGTGCGCTGCCCAATGGAGCTAAGTTCGTACTTCCGAATTAACGCTCGCAACACGGGACAGTTCGAACGAACCCTCATTGTGGCCGAAGACGACACCTATGTAAGCTACCTTGAAGGCTGCACAGCCCCCATGCGCGATGAAAATCAGTTGCATGCTGCCATCGTAGAGATTATCGTTAAGGACAATGCCGAGGTGAAATACTCCACCGTTCAGAACTGGTATCCAGGCGACGAACATGGAAAAGGCGGCGTGTTTAACCTCGTTACCAAGCGCGGCGACCTGCGCGGAGTGAACTCCAAGCTATCGTGGACACAGGTAGAAACGGGTTCGGCCATCACTTGGAAGTACCCTTCGTGCATCTTGCGCGGCGACAATTCGCAGGCCGAGTTCTATTCTGTGGCCGTAACCAACAACTATCAGCAAGCCGACACGGGCACTAAGATGATACACATGGGCAAAAACACCAAGAGCACCATCATCTCTAAGGGTATCAGTGCAGGCCGCAGTCAGAACTCTTACCGCGGATTGGTACGCGCAACGGCCAATGCCGACAACGCTCGCAATTACAGTTCGTGCGACAGCTTGTTGCTGGGCGACAAGTGCGGCGCGCATACCTTCCCCTATATGGACATACACAACGACACGGCCATTATCGAACACGAGGCCACAACCAGCAAGATAAGCGAGGCCCAACTGTTTTATTGCAACCAGCGAGGCATCCCAACCGAGCAGGCCGTGGGGCTAATCGTGAACGGATACGCCAAGGAAGTGCTCAACAAGTTGCCTATGGAGTTTGCCGTTGAGGCGCAAAAGCTACTCAGTGTGTCGCTCGAAGGCACGGTAGGATAGGCTAGAAACAGAACGTTAGGTAAATCTTTGTCAGACGTGAAAGTCCTCCTAGCCATCGCATTACTCCTTGTGCCCTTAGCCGTTAAGGCACAAGACGAACCCGTTCGCACTTTCGCCATCGATGGGCAAATAGGCGGAGCCAGCTCTCCACACGTTAAAACCCTTTCCAAGGGGCAATATCTCATCCCTGAGAAGGTTGGTTCGGGCTATGGTATGATATCCAAACTACGTGTGGAATACTATCTGCCCTACACGCCGCTCTCGTTAAAGGCGGGTTACGAACACGAGGAATGGAACTTCCTCGACACCAATTTGGGCGATGATATGGCGATTTTTTCGCTCGGAGGGCGATGTTATCCTGGTCGTAAGTCATGGTTTGTGCAACCATATATAGGCCTTGATGCGCTGTATAACTTTAATGGTGGTAGTAGGGTGTTCAGTAGTGAGCTGAACAATGACCGCTACGGCAGAGTGCGTTACGATGGAATGGCGCATATTCCGCATTTCAGTCTTGCACCCATAGCCGGTGTCGACCTCTATCTTTTCAGTTGTATAGCCATTCAATTGGAATATAGCTGTAGGATGGGATTTAGTAAGGCATCCGTCATTCAGGCCAAGTACAACCACCTGGCTGAACCCTTTGAGATACGTTTGCGCCCAATTAGGCACGGCTTTAATATAGGACTGAAAGTAACATTTCCGTTCCATTTCACCGAGAAAGATGGACAGAAAGTGGTAGATGGCTTGTTAGACGATTTGCTGTATAACATTCTGTTTGGCCCCAAAACTCATAGTAAATAATAAAACAATAGATATATATGTTAGAAGTAAGAAACTTACACGCCAAGATTGGCGATAAAGAGATATTAAAAGGTATCAACCTGACGGTAAGAGATGGCGAAACCCACGCCATCATGGGACCCAACGGTTCGGGCAAAAGCACGCTTTCGGCTGTGTTGGTAGGTAACCCCATGTTTGAAGTTACCGATGGAACGGCCGTTTTTAACGGCAAAGACTTGCTCGAAATGAAACCCGAAGACAGGGCCAACGAAGGCATCTTCCTTTCGTTTCAGTACCCCGTTGAAATTCCAGGCGTATCAATGACCAACTTCATGCGTACCGCCATCAACGAGAAACGCAAGTATCAAGGCCTCGAACCCATGTCGGCTGCCGACTTCATTAAGCTGATGAAGGAAAAGCGACAGATAGTAGAACTAGATGCAAAGCTCTCTCAACGTTCGGTAAACGAGGGGTTTAGCGGTGGCGAAAAAAAGCGTAACGAAATTTTTCAGATGGCCATGCTCGAACCAAAACTCTCTATTCTCGACGAGACGGACTCGGGTTTGGACGTCGATGCCCTGCGCATCGTGGCCGAAGGCGTTAACAAATTGAAGTCGCCCAGCACCAGTACCATCGTCATTACCCACTACGACCGCCTGCTAGACATCATCCGTCCCGACGTGATACACGTGCTTTACAAGGGCAAAATCGTTAAGACGGCTGGGCCGGAACTGGCCAAAGAGATTGAGGCACGCGGCTACGACTGGATTAAAGAAGAAGTAGGAGAGAAGTAAAGGCTAGCAAACATGAATAGTGAGAAACAATATATAGACCTCTTCGAGGCCAACCGCAACCTTATTTCCGCCCATTCCACCGCGGTAATGAACGCTCCGCGCGAGACTGCTTTCGAAGATTTCAAACGTTTGGGATTTCCTACACGCAAGACCGAGAAGTACAAATACACCGACATAAGCAAGCTGTTTGAACCCGACTTCGGGTTAAACCTGCAACGCTTGCCCATGCCCATCAACCCTTACGAGGTGTTCAGTTGCGATGTGCCGCGCCTAAGCACGGCCAATCACTTTGTGGTTAACGATGCTTTCTTGCAGCCCACCACGCCCCACAAGCAACTTCCCGATGGCGTTGTTGTTACTTCGCTGTGCGAATACGCAGAGAAAAACCCCGATTTCATCGCCAAATACTACGGTAAGTTGGCCACAACGGCCAACGATGCCGTAACAGCGCTCAACACGATGTTGGCACAAGACGGGCTATTGGTGTATGTTCCGCGTGGCGTAAAGCTCGAACAAACCATACAGGTTATCAATATCCTGCATGCACAAGTAGACCTCATGGTTAATCGCCGCGTGCTTATCATCGTTGAACCGCAAGCCGAGGCCAAGTTCTTGTTTTGCGACCACACCTTCGACGACCAACGTTTCTTGGCCACGCAGGTTATCGAGGCCTTTGTTGGCGATAATGCCCGACTAGACCTTTACTGCATGGAAGAAACCCACGAGAAGAATGTACGTGTGAGCAGTGTTTACATCGAGCAGCAGTCTAGCAGCCGCGTGAACCACAATGTGATAACGCTGCACAATGGTGTAACGCGCAACAATGCTTCGTTAACGTTCCGTGGCGAGGGTGCCGAATGCAACTTGTCGGGCTGTGTTATTGCCGATAAGAAACAGCATGTGGACAACAACACCGTGATAGACCACGCCGTGCCCAACTGTCAAAGTCACGAGCTATATAAATATGTGCTGGACGATGAGGCAGTTGGTGCCTTCGCAGGCTTGGTGTTGGTGCGGCAGGATGCCCAACACACCAATTCGGAAATGCGCAACCAAAACATTTGTGCAACGAAAAAGGCGCACATGTACACCCAACCCATGCTCGAAATCTACGCCGACGATGTGAAATGTTCGCATGGCTCTACCGTTGGTCAGCTTAACGATGCAGCCCTGTTCTACATGCGCCAGCGTGGCATAAGCGAAAAAGAGGCGAAATTGTTGCTAGAATTTGCTTTTATCAACGAAGTAATCGACCAAATGGACCTCGAACCGCTACGCGAACGCTTGCATCATCTCGTAGAAAAACGTTTCCGCGGCGAGTTCGACCGATGCGAAGGTTGTAGAAAAGTGTAATAAAGCCTCACCCCCTTCCCCTCTCCAAGGGGAGAGGGGCGTGATATGTGTAGTTAGTTAATAAGTGGACAAGGGCTTTTAGTTGAAGAGTTGAAGAGTTGATGAGTTAACGAGTTGATGAGTTGATAAGTTAACGAGTTGTCAGGGCTGTTTTACCACTCTGCAACAAAGCATTTGGCTTAACTCCTTAACTCCATAACTCCTTAACTCCTCAATAGTCCCATAACTCCTTAACTCCTCGTTCCCCCATAACTCCTCAAAGATATGTACAACATCACCCCCATTCGTTCAGATTTCCCCATTTTATCGCGCGAAGTGTACGGCAAACCCCTGGTTTACCTCGACAATGGGGCGACAACGCAAAAGCCCCTTTGCGTGCTCGATGCCATGCAGCACGAGTATCTCAACGCCAATGCCAACGTGCATCGTGGTGTTCACTATCTTTCGCAGCAGGCAACCGACCTCCACGAGGCTGCCCGAACCACCGTTCGTAAGTTCATTAATGCCCGTAGCGACAACGAAATAATATTTACTCGCGGAACAACCGAGGGCATCAACCTTATCGCCTCTTCGTTTTGCGAGGGTTTTATGCAGCCTGGCGACGAGGTGATAATCACCGCCATGGAACACCATAGCAACATTGTGCCGTGGCAATTGCAGGCTGCCCGTAGCGGTATTGCCATCAGGGTGATACCCATTGACGACCGCGGGGAGCTTATTCTCGATGAAATGGACAAATTGTTTACCTCGCGTACCCGACTGGTTAGCGTGATGCAGGTAAGCAATGTGTTGGGAACGGTGAACCCCATTAAGGAGATTGTGCACCGTGCACACCTTCATGGCGTGCCTGTTTTGGTGGACGGGGCGCAGAGTGTTCCGCATTTTAAGGTGGATGTGCAAGACTTGGATTGCGACTTTTTCACCTTTTCGGGGCATAAGGCCTACGGTCCAACGGGTGTTGGCGTTGTGTATGGTAAGGAAGAATGGCTCGAAAAGCTGCCGCCATATCAAGGGGGAGGCGAGATGATTGCCACTGTGAGTTTTGAAAAGACCACCTTTGCCGAACTGCCGTTTAAGTTCGAGGCTGGTACACCCGACTATGTAGCCACTCACGGACTTGCAACTGCCCTCGATTACCTTTCTGCTTTGGGCATGGACAACATCCAACGGCACGAACAAGACCTTACCCGCTATGCCACTCAGCAGCTAGAAACCATTGACGGCATGCGTATTTTTGGCCATTCCACCGATAAAGACGCCGTCGTTAGTTTTCTTGTTGGCGACATTCACCATCTAGACCTCGGCACATTGCTCGATCGTTTGGGCATTGCCGTTCGCACGGGTCACCACTGCGCCCAACCGCTAATGGCTCGTTTGGGCATTTCGGGTACCGTTCGCGCCTCGTTTGGCTTGTACAACACGCGCGAAGAGGTAGATGCCCTTGTTGCTGGCGTGCGTAGAGTGGCGGCAATGTTCTAGGGCAGAACAAGTGTTTTTGGTTGCCTTGTTTTTGGGAATTTGTGGCTAAATAGCATTTGTTTAGCCTGAAAATGCTTGCTGATGGGTGTGTGTTGTTATTCTAAATGAAATGTATTTGTTTGCGTTGCACCAACAAATGGGATGCAACGCAAACACGTGTTTGATAGGCCTTGCCTATCGATGAAACCGCTGTTTCTTGCTTTTTTGTTGCTCTGGGCGCACGTTTTTACCTGCGCTTGCTGCTCTTTAAACTTCGTTTGCATCCGCTAATGGCCGTGGCAAACCATGCTGTGCATACCACCCGAAGGATAAAAGGGGCGTTGGCGGGGAATACGGCAAGGGCAAATGCCACTTGCGCATTGAGCAGTTGAAGTGTGGTTTTGACACTTATCTCCTTGTTCAATACGGCCGAATAGTATTGGCTTAGCCATACTATGGGAAACATAATGCCTTTCTTTACGCTAGCAAAGAGGTTGTTTATACGCATCTCGCTTGCAGAATTAACTGATAATGTCATCTCCTTTTTCATTGTTCTCTATGTTGAATGTTATTATTTGCTTATCTTTGTAGGTGCAAAATTGCAGCAAAATATGGAAGTGATATTTCACAAACAAATGAATTTGGTTAATAATTAACAAAAGGAGGAAGGAGGAAGTAGTAAGTAGTAAGTAGGAAGGAGAAAGGAGTAAGTAGTAAGTGGTAAGGAGAAAGTAAAAAGTGGGCAATAAAGGATTAAGCTTGATGCTTTGCCTAGAAAGCCTAGGAATCCTAGAATAACTAGGAACCCTAGGAATACTAGAACAACTAGGGAACCTAGATACCCAGAATAACTAGAAAGCCCTAGAATAACTAGAAAGCCTAGATGCTCTAGAATAACTAGCAAGCCTAGAACGACTAGCAAGCCTAGAATAACTAGATGCCCTAGAACAAGTAGTTAATCTAGAACAACTAGGCAACCTAGAACAACAAGATAGTTAATAAACACTGCCAGCTTTCTTCCTTAGCCAACAAGTTGGAAGGCGCAGCCATCTTTTCACCTTTTCACCCTTTCACCCTTTCACCTTTGCCCCCTCGCCCTTATAAAATATAAACTTTATGCTAAAATCTCATTATTTCACCGATTTAATCGAGGCCGGTTGCGACGAGGCTGGCCGTGGATGTTTGGCTGGCAGTGTGTTTGCGGCAGCCGTAATATTACCTGTTGATTACGAGAACGCTTTGCTAAACGACTCGAAAAAGCTGACCGAGAAACAGCGTTATGCCTTGCGTACGCAGATAGAAACCGATGCTTTGGCGTGGGCTGTGGGCGAGGTTACGGCCGATGAAATCGACAAAATAAACATTCTTAATGCCAGTATTCTTGCTATGCACCGCGCACTTGATGGCTTGAAAATTCGTCCGCAGGCCGTTATCGTAGACGGAAACCGCTTTAAACCCTACGGCACGCTTCCCCACGAAACAATTGTTAAGGGCGATGCCAAGTTCTTGTCGATAGCTGCTGCCAGCATTTTGGCCAAGACTTACCGCGACGATTATATGAACAGCCTTGCCTTGCAATACCCCGCATACCGGTGGGACGTGAACAAAGGCTATCCTACAAAGGCGCATCGCGCTGCCATTGAGGAACATGGAATTTCCCCATTTCATCGTAAAACATTCAAAGGCGTTAAGGAAATGTTGGAGAATGAGGAGCAGAAGGCTTAAGCGTTTTATGCTTTTGAGTTCATGAGGGTTTGAAATGCCTATGAACATTGATAGGCCACCCAATACAGAACGCCCCGACAGTGCTTTGTTTGTTGGTAGCGTTATAATCGAAAATTGGTAGCGTTATAATCGAAAAGAATTAGTTTTGGAATGATTGTCTTACGCACGAGTTTGCATATATCGGGCGCAAACATCAGTACACAGCAGCTTGTACTGGCACTACAAGCATCTTGTACTGGTGCTACAAGTGCCTTGTACTGATACTACAAGTGCCTTGTACTGATACTACAAGTGCCTTGTGCTGACACTGCAAAGTATCTTGTACTCACGCTACAAGCGGCTTGTACTGCTAATACAATGTGCTTGTAGTGTTGTGTATTGAGATTTGTTGACTGTTGTCGTTGTAAAAATAGTCCTTTTGTTGACAAGAAAAATCCTTATGTTGGATTTAGGTTGTTATGGCTTTTCCTTGGTTCAAATTGGGTTTACAGCAGACCATCTTTGGCCGAATGATGTCGGTGTGACAGAATTTGACGATAACGAATAATAAAAACACAGCTGGGTTAGCGCACTTTTTCAGCCATTGCTTTTACCTTATTATGTATGTAGTCTGCGAAATCGGGACTGCCTAGTACTTCGATGTCGTGGTAAAGACCGAGCACGAAACGGCCGATGCCGAGGTAACTCGCAACGTCTGAAGAGAAAATCCAATGCTCGGAGTCGTCGGCGGGGCTGATGTATGCCGCTGCTGCGGGGTATTCTTCTAGTAGGATGCTGTGCGATAGCCGCCCCAATTTCAACTCTACGGGTAGCCTTTCCTCACCGCTGAACATGAAAATATCGGTAAAAATGGATTTGTGCCTTTTCTCGTTGAGCCATTCCACGTCGGTCATCTCTACCGATTCGGCACGCGAAGTTTTGAAAGTCTTGTTGGTGTGACTGTTTATCTCGAAACAACGGATGTCCATTTCGGCATTGAGAAAGATGAAAGGTTCAACCATTCTGTCGCTAACGGTGCGACTATGGGGCGACGAATAGTTTTTTAGTATCACCACCCGGCGTAGCGCAATGGCCTCGCGCAGCACGGCAGCGTTACGCTCCGTCTGTCGGCGTTGACCCACATCGGTAAGCAATTCGAGGTTGAAGAAACGTTCAAGTTTCGATTGTATGTTCTTCGAAAGGTAGTCGGTGTGCGGCAAGCGGTCGAGCAGGCGGTAGACAAACATGGCCTCTTCTTCGGTAAGGGCGATGTTCTCGTGCAGTCGTTTGAAGAAAGACGAATGGCGGTCGAGTCGATAACGGGTGTTTGTCTTAATGAGTTTAAAGCCACATGCGCGCAGGTTTTCGAGGTCGTAGTATAGCTGGCGGCGGGTTATGTCAAGGCGGTCGGCCAGCAATTGTACGGTGTAATCGCGGTTTTCGGTTAATAAAAGTAATAGTTCAAGCTCTCGTCTAAGGTTGTTCATTGGGATTAAAGCTCTAAGAGGTGGTCCGGACTGGTCGGACTAGTCAGGCTAGTCCGACCAGCTCAGACCACCAAGTGCATGGATTCTGATTTACTTCTTCACCACCTTCATCATCTCTTCAACGGCCCTAACCAGTTGTCGGTCGTATCCGTTGAGATAGTCTTCGGGTGTGTTATACACTTCGATGTCGGGGTCGAGCTGAGTGTTTTCGCCATAATTGCCACGCATGTCGCGACATCCCACCTGCGGAATGCCGAACACGATGGAGGGGTCGAGCAGACTTTCCCACCAAACGGCGGTCATGGTTCCTGCAACGGGCGTGCCTATCAGCTTGCCAATGCCCAACTCTTTGTACACCCAGGGGAAACCGTGGCCGTTGCTGTAATCGTCTTCGCACACCATTACGCACGAGGGTTTGGTCCATTTGTTGAAGGGGTCGCTACCCACATAGCGCCCGTTAGGCACGAATTGTTGGTATTCCTTGCCGCTGAGCAGCGTGCAAAGGTCGTCGTGTAGCCATCCTCCGCCGTTGTGACGCTCGTCTACGATAACGGCATCTCTGCAGCGGTTGGTGTCGCTAAGCAGTTCGAGGTACACTTGACGGAAGCTTGAGCTGTTCATCGCCTTAACGTGCACATAGGCTAAACGCCCTCCCGAAAGGCTATCTACAAGGTGGCGGTTGCGGTCTATCCAGCGTTTGTACAGCAATTCTTGTTGCTCGCCGGCCGAAATGGGACGTATCACCACGTCAAAGTGTTTCTTGCCTTTGGGGTTGAAAACCGAAATGCGAACAGGTTTGCCCACTTTACCGTCGAGTAAGTGGTAATAGTCTTTGCCTTGCAGAATGCTGTCGCCGTCTATCTTCTCGATGATGCAGCCCGGAGTAACCTTTGTGTTGCGCACGGCAAATGGTCCGCGCTTGATTACTTCTTGCACGCGAAGGCCGTCGCCCTGATATTCGTTATCGAAGAAAAGACCCAATTCTGCCGTTTGCAGTTTCGGAGCTGTGCCCCAAAAGCGTGCGCCAGTGTGCGAGGCGTTCAGTTCGCCCAACATTTCGCTGAGCATTTCGCTGAAATCGAAGTTGTTGTTGATGTGGGGAAGGAACTTTTCGTACACCTTACGATAGTTGGCCCAGTCTACTCCGTGCAGCGTAGGCACGTAGAACTTATCCTTAACTTGTTGCCATACATGGTTAAACATGTATTGTCTTTCGGCGTAGGGCTTGAAATTGAAACGCGCCTCGAACTCAATGTTCTTGCTTGTGTTGCTGCCCAAGTCGATCTTCTTGATGGCGTTGTAGGTGCAGAGGTACAAGTTGTGGAAGTCTTTGTCGGGGATGAACTCGCCGCCGCCCACGTTCTTCATTACGAGGGCCGTTTTGTTTTCGCTAATCTCGCGTTTCCAAAGGTCGTACCCGCTTTCGAACGCCGATTGGTAGTACAATGTGTCGCCGCCATTGCTCAGCACATAGTCGCCCAAGTGCGAAGAGTGGTCGGTAAGGCGAATAACGCGGTCGCGGCAGTTCTCCAAATCGAACTCCAAAGCCTTCACATCGTCTTTCTTATCTTTCTTAGCCGAGCCAAGTTTCAGCTTGTCTTCTTCTTTTTCTTTCTTGTTTTCATCCTTTTCTTGTACTTCGTTCTTGGCTAGTTCGCGTTCTTCCTTGTTTCGTCTGAACTTTTCGTAAGCGTCGAGGTCGAAGAACATGATGTAAACGTCGCGTTCGGCACCCCACGAACCATGACTGCGATAGCCGGCGCGGTCGCTAACGAAGAGCATGGCCTTGCCGCCGAGCACCCATCGGCCACCTGCATCGCTGTAGCCGCTTTGCGTAAGGTTGTGAATTTCGCCCTTTCCATCGGCCTTTACCAAGGCTATGTCAGGACTGTTCCAGCCGCCAACGCCGATATACGATGAAAGCAACCAGCGACTATCGGGGCTCCAAGCGAAGCCAATGTCGCCATCGGAGTAGGAGTAAACGTACTTTCCGTCCATCACCGTGCGCACGGCCTTGCTCTTAATGTCGAGAACGCGCAGGGTAGAGCGGTCTTCGAAGAAGGCGATGCTTTTGCCGTCGGGACTGAAACGAGGCTGTTGCGAGGTTCGGTCGCTCTTTACCAGCTGCTCTTCTTCCAGTTGAGTGGCGTATGCAAAGCTTTTTTCCTTGTCTAGTTTCAGCTTTGTGCGATAGATTTGCCATAGTCCGCCACGCTCTGATGCGTAAACGATGCTGCGCCCGTCGGGTGCAAATTGTATCTCGCGCTCTTGTTCGGGCGTGTCGGTTATCTGTTTGGTGGTGCGATAGTTGTTAGACGTAACATACACGTCGCCATGCAGCACAAAGGCCAGCTCCTTGCCGTCGGGCGAAAGTGCAATCTCCGTTGCACCCGTAAAAAGCGTTTGTCTGTCAAGGTCTGTGTCTATTTTGTCGGTTACGATGTTCACTTTCAGTTTCTGCGGTTGCTCGCCTTGTTTCAAGGTATATATCTCGCCGTCGTAGCCATAACACAGCGTTCCGTTGTTGGCGGCGGTTAGAAAGCGCACGGGATTGGTGGTGTGGCGAGTTAGTTGTTGCTTGCCAGTGCCGTCGATGTTGCGCATGTACACGTTAAACGTGCCGTCTTCTTCGCTGAGATAGTAAAAGGTATCGCCCTGCGCCGCCCAAACGGGTGTGCGGTCTTCGCCGTTAAAGTTGGTAAGCTTGGTGTATTTGCCGCCGCGGCGCAGCCAAATGTCTCGCGTAATGGGCGAGCGATGGTGCTTGCGCCAGGGGTCTTCGTAGCCCTTTTGGTCGTGATACAGCAAGTCGCCGTTGGGCCTAATGCTGATGTCCATCATCGGAAGGGCCGAGAAAAGGTGGGGTCGGCTACCGTTGGTACCCACTTCATACACCTGCGGGAGCATTCTGTTGGCAAAGATGATGCTCTTGGCCGAGGGCATAATGCTACTGGTGTAAAGCACGGTGTTGTTGTCTTTGAATGCGATGGGTGTCTCGCTGTTGCTGTTGGTGGTTAGTCGGCGGGGCGTACCGCCTTCGCGTTGCATCACATACACATCCATGCTGCCTTCTCGGTTAGAGCAAAACGCCAGCTGCTTGCTGTCGGGACTCCACACGGGATGCGTGTCGTAGGCGGCGTTGGTAGTAAGTTGTCGTGCTGTTCCACCCGTTGTAGGAACGGTGTAGATGTCGCCTTTGTAGGTGAAAGCCACGGCAGAGCCATCGGGCGAGATGGCGCAATAGCGCATCCACAAAGGACTTTCTTGGGCCGATACCGATGTAGCTAGGGCAAGGGCCACGATAGTCAGGGTCGTTTTCATCATCAAATATTGGAATGTCTTTATATTATATGCGATTGTTCGGATAGCTGATGGTGGGGCAGGGTGGCGTTTGCGCCACTTCGTTATGCTGCTCGCGCAAGATGGTTTCCTTATATATATGGCTGCAAATATATTGATTATTCACGAGACAGCAAAGCGGTTGGGGGGATAAATTTGCAAAGTAATTTGTGCTGAGGATATTAAAGATGGGTTCTAAAAGCTATTACAAGAGGTAGCTTTTAGAACCCATCTAGATTAATAAAGCAGTCCAAACATCCACAGGGGTATTCTGTTTCTCGTGCCTATTTCAATGTCGTCAACGGCAAGGAAACTGTTGGGTTCATCCTTTATTTGCTCAAAGCTTTTGCCAGAACCGCCTACTTCAAAAAGAAATTTGCCATTTATAAGGAAGTCTCCCTTTTGTGGCATGGTTACGCTTGCCACCGCTTGCAGCTGATTGTAGAAAAAGGTTTCGCGCTTATTGCCAACATTGGTGCTTGTTCCCAGGGCTTCCATCAGGTTGGTGTTGCCTAAGTATATTCTTTCGGGAGAAGATAAGTGCTTGTAATTCTTCTCTGTTTTTGTTAGTAACGAAACAATTTGGGCCTTGTCTAGCGTATAGAGCATTCTCAAACAACTGTCGCGGGTTGTTTCTAGTGCTTGCCCAAGCTTGTTGATGTTTGGGACTAAGGGAACGCTTTGGGAAATGATAGCCAGCAACTTCTTCGTTTTCTCGACTGTTGTGTACGAAACATTTTCGACGGCAGGCATGTCGCTTTCTATCACCAAAGATGCAATGGCGGCAAGCCGCATGTGGTAGTCGTCGCCAGTCTCTATAAAAAACGGATAGCAGCCCTTAACCAAGTATTCGCTGAATGCTTTGAGCATAACGCCTTGCGAGGTTAAGTTCATGGATAGGGAAACGTGATTGGCTAGCAAGTCGTTCAATGTAATGGGCGGAATATTCAGAGCACCAGAGAAGGCCAGATATTCCCTGAACGACATCACGGGCAGTGTGTAGAGCGACTGACGGCGTGAAAGGTCGGCTTTGGAGTTGTCTATTTCCAGTATAGACGAACCTGTATATACCACATTTAGGTCGGGATAGCTGTCGTAGATGTTTTTCAGAACAACAACCCAATCGGGGTATTTGTGAACTTCGTCTACGAAAAGAAACCTCAACCCGTGGCTATAAAGGTATTCCACAAGCTGGGGAAGGCTGTGAGTTTTGAACCAGATGTTGTCTAACGAAACCCAAAGCGCATTGTCGGCATTGTGAAAATGCTTTTTGATGTGTTGCAAAAGCAAAGTGGTTTTGCCCGTTCCGCGCGACCCGCGTATGCCAATTAGTCTTGACTTCCAGTTTATTTTGTCGTGAAGAAATCGCACAAACCGCATATCTGTTGTGGCTAGTCTACGATGATAGGCTGCCAACAAGGGGAAAACATCGTTTTGTTCCATATCTCGTTAATTGGTAAATGAATACTTGTGCAAATGTACAGAATAACTTTTTCAAAAGCGAATTGTGTGCGAAAAATAACTTTTCAAAAAGTGATTTTCGGGCAATAAATAGCTTTTTAAAGAGTTATTGGTTACATTGCTTTTCGCAGCATGGTGTTTACATACGGCTAGCAAAAGGCATTTTGCGGTGTCAGGGAGAATGTTTTTGGTGTGATAAGGTTGACTTCTTGCCGCCGTTGTTGGCCGTTGTCTATCCTTTGGCCATATTCGTGCGGTATATGGTGTAAGTATTGATAGTGCAAAGAAGTATAATAAAGCGTCAAAAATACTTTGAATAATCACCAAAATATAGTATTTTTGCAACGTGTTACGCAAGTAGCATACCTAAATCAAGGTATTGCCAACGGGCAAAAAGTTTGTTTTTTGTACAGGTTTTAGCCGAAAGCATCGGCCAAACTTGGCGTTTTTATCGTGCAGGGTGTGTGTTGTTCTCGGGGAAGAGGCGCGTTCCGTGTGTCGAAAGGTAAGGCGCAAATATGCCAAACTAGCCCCCAAAACTATGATGCGCAACGCAAAAAGACGGCCCTTTGGCACATGGGGATTGCCCAGGCTCGCCTAAAACAAACGCGATAGATAACAGGAAATAATACAAACATAATTAAATAATTAAATTTCAATCAATTTATGTGGTTAATCAATTCTTCTATCGGTAGAAAGGTTGTCATGTCTGTAACCGGCGTGGCGCTCGTTCTGTTCCTGACATTCCATATGTCGATGAACATCGTTGCGCTGTTCTCTGGCGAGGCATACAACATGGTCTGCGAGTTTTTGGGTGCCAACTGGTATGCCGTAGTTGCCACGCTTGGCCTTGGAGCCTTGACCGTGGCGCACATTGTGTATGCCTTCATCCTCACGGCACAAAACCGCAGGGCCCGCGGAAACGAGCGTTACGCCGTTACCAGCAGGCACGAGAAGGTGGAGTGGGCATCGCAAAACATGCTTGTTCTGGGTATTATCATCGCCCTAGGCTTGTTGTTGCACCTTTACAACTTCTGGTACAACATGATGTTTGCAGAACTTATAGGCGTGGAAATGCAGTTCCATCCAGCCGACGGGTTCGCTTACATCAAGGAAACATTCTCTAATCCCGTTTATGTAGTGCTCTACATCGTGTGGCTTGTGGCCATTTGGTTCCACCTTTCGCACGGCTTTTGGAGTGCCATGCAGAGCCTTGGCATTAACGGCAAGGTATGGTTCAATCGTTGGAAAACCATCGGCTTGGTTTACACCACGCTGCTCATGTTGGGTTTCCTCATTGTAGTGTTGGCCTTCGCTTTCGGTTGCGCACCTAGCTTGTGCTGCTGCGCTTAAATCATGATACGTATTAAAAGATAAAGATTATGGCTATTAAAATAGATTCGAGAATTCCCGAAGGACCCGTAGCTGAGAAATGGACCAACTATAAGGCTCACCAGCGACTGGTTAACCCCAAGAATAAACTCAAACTAGACGTTATTGTGGTGGGAACTGGTCTTGCCGGTGCTAGTGCAGCCGCTTCGCTGGGCGAAATGGGTTTCAATGTGCTGAACTTCTGCATACAAGACTCGCCCCGTAGGGCACACTCCATCGCCGCACAAGGTGGTATCAACGCCGCAAAGAACTATCAAAACGACGGCGACTCGGTGTATCGCCTATTCTACGACACCGTAAAGGGTGGCGACTATCGTGCTCGCGAGGCCAACGTTTACCGCTTGGCCGAGGTTAGCAACAGCATTATCGACCAATGTGTGGCGCAAGGCGTACCCTTCGCACGCGAATACGGCGGCATGTTGGCCAACCGTTCGTTCGGTGGAGCGCAGGTAAGCCGTACGTTCTACGCCAAAGGACAAACGGGACAGCAACTTTTGCTGGGTGCATATTCGGCCCTGAGCTGCCAAGTGCATGCAGGAAAAGTAAAACTGTACACGCGTTACGAGATGGAAGACGTGGTTATCGTTGACGACCGCGCACGTGGTATCATCGCCAAGAACCTTGTTACAGGTAAGCTAGAACGTTTCTCGGCCAACGCCGTGGTTATTGCTACCGGTGGATATGGCAACGCCTACTTCCTCTCTACCAACGC
>ERZ773059.388-NODE-388-length-23904-cov-17.325087_pt1 | contig 23904 bp, 19 predicted proteins | sample MGYA00580514_ERZ773059 | MGnify/ENA primary metagenome ERZ773059 (study PRJEB29015, sample SAMEA2737981) | human oral metagenome | biome: human oral; feature: human-associated habitat; material: dental | place: China | collected 2056 ...
GTGCGCCGGATCGTGGAGCACCTGGGCTCAGCCCACGACGAGACGGAGCTGGAGGTCCTGCTGGAAGCCGGTCGGCAGAAGATCGCCGCCTGGCAGGGCCAGGGACTGCTGGACCTGGAGTCCCTGGAGCCGGCACCGGGACGCACCGGCCTGGCTACTACCACGGTGGAGTCCAAGCACTCCAGGTTGTTGTGGGAGGTCCTGCACGGCGCCTACCAGCGTCTGGGCCTGGGGGACGCCACTGGGGGTGATCGGGCCTTTGAGCAGATGGTTCTGGCGCGTCTGATCGAGCCGTCCTCCAAGGCCCAGGTCCCCCGGGTGCTGAGTGACCTGGGCCTGGAGCCGGTCAGCACCAGGACCTTGTTCCGCTCCCTGGCCCGGGCCCAGGAGCGGGGCTACCGCGAGAGCCTCTCAAACGCCTTGTTCGAGCACGTCACCAACACTGGTGGGGGTCTGGCCCTGTGCCTGTACGACGTCACCACGCTCTATTTCGAGGTCGGGGAGGAGGACGACCTGCGGCGGGTGGGTTACTCCAAGGAGCGTAGGGTCGATCCCCAGGTCATCGTGGGCCTGCTGGTCGACCGCCGTGGTTTCCCCCTGAGAATCGGGTGCTGGGAGGGCAACAAGGCCGAGACCACCACGATCATCCCCATCGTGGAGGCCTTCCAGGCCGCTCACGGCATTGAGGAGCTCGTCATCGTCGCTGATGCCGGCATGCTCTCAGCTGCCAACCTCACGGCCCTGGACGACGCCCGGTTGCGGTTCATCGTCGGGGCCCGCACCACCCGGGCCCCAGGGGATCTGGAGGCCCACTTCCACTGGGCCGGTGACGCGTTCACTGATGGGCAGCTCATTGACACCATCACCCCCAGGAGGGGCTCGCGGAGCGAGCGGGACAAGGCTGTCAGGGCTGAGCCCGTCTGGGACCCGGTCGAGTATCCGGGGTCGTGGCGGGCGGTGTGGGCCTACTCCAAGAAGCGCGCCGCCAGGGACACTCAGACCCTCACAGCTCAGGCCAACCGGGCCCGGGCCGTCATCGCCGGCGAGAAGCGTCCCGAGGGAACGCGGTTCGTCCTGACTTGCACAGTTTTTAGTGCCCTGTTGGGATGCTCAGGGCACTAAAAACTGTGCAACTCAGGGCCTGTCGAAGGGCGTCACCCCGCACCCTTGGCGGACGCGGGTTCTGAAGACAAGCCGTCCGAGGGAGGTGTTGGCGCACCAGTTGGATTAGGTGGCGCAGTATCCATCGGAATTCCGAGCCCGGGAATCGACTCCTTTTGACACACCCACGGAATCATCGATGAAGCCAAACTAATCAGATTAGTTCGAAGGTCTCCTCTCATCCCGGAACGAGGTAAAACCGACACCATTACGTAATGATACCTATCTCCACAGTTATACAAGGCAGTACCACCATCATCAGCAAGCTTCAACTCACCAAAACCATCATCTCCAACAACGGAAAACCTGCCGGCGTAACTAGCTCGATAACCGTCCCACCACGGGTCTATCCCTTTTCTGTAGTGAGTATAGTTGACCTTCAATCCACTACCAGAATAGCTCTCAGAACCATAATTAACTTTGACATTACAAGTCATCTTGTCCAGCACGCCGTCCTCAACGATTGGATTAGAAACATACTCAACCGACCGACCAAACAATGCTTCTACAGACTCGTTTGGAACTCCTGGACAACTATAGCCAGTGCTCGACGCTGCGGCGGACGGAGAAACCGCCGCTGACGAAGTATATGAAATATCATCATTGTCGTGCACAACACAGCCGCCCATCGACACCACCAAGCAAACTATGGCGGATTGAGTTGCCACAAACCTCAGGGGCACCCAAACGTTATCACCTGCTATCATACCCATAATTACCTTAATGCTTATTGGCCTGTGGTTGCACTTCATTTTTGTCAGAGTCTTTCAGAGGCTTGGCCGCCCGATAACCTTCTTCATAAGCACCATCCACATCCTTATCTAAACCTTGTAATGCAGGTATGGCAAGATCGGTCTGTCCGGAATTAACGTTTTTCTGGGCGTTGAATAGCAATGGACCTACCACCTTCATGTCCGAGCGCTGCGAAGACGTCCAGTCGCCAGGACCAATGTTAACCGAACCATCTTTTCCTATTACAGAACTCACGTCCGTTCCGGGTTTACTTCCTACGTTCTTGAGCTGTTCTTTTGTATAGGCTCCGGACTTCAGAAGCGACTCCGTTACAGATACTCGGTTGGCCACCTTTCCTTGGGTGTACTTTTCATGAGTCTCGTTCTTTTCTTTCGCCTCTTCGGCCGCCAGAATCTCCATGAGCGACTGCTTTCCCGTTGATGTTGCTTGCGCACGCGCCGCCGACGCCGCGGTTTTTCCGACGGCATTTAATTCGGACGCCACAGGCACAGCATTAACTACATTGGCGCCAGCGTCAATCCACACCTTCGTGTGAGCATCTGCGTTGGCTTTTTCATTCTCGCTCGTTCTAGCGATAGCACCGACAACAAAACCGTTAGCATTGCTTTGTAGTTTGTACGCGTTAGCCAAACCAGAATAATCGCCGGTCCTCTTCGCGGTCTCGACTTCCATGCTGATGCGCTCTTGATTAAAATTTGCCTGGGATTTCGAAAGTAGCTTTGATGCATTATCATTCTGTCCCACCTGCCCAGCCAGGTTGGATAGGGCCTGGTCGGACAAGATAGGTTGTCTAGATCGCTTCGATGCCCACTCAGCGTCTCCTGGACCTTTCGTATATACGTCATCACTACCCAAGGCTGCAGACTCTTCAAGCCCAATGGGATAACGGGAAAGGGTGCGTGCAGTTAGAACTCGGGAAGTGTCAGACATATCAATGTAATTATCGCTTTCTCCTATTGCATTGAAGACGGCTGATACTGTTGCTGCCGCTCCCGGCCCAGCGTTGGCGTTGTTTGAATTAGCTCGCTCAGAGACTCTGTCAGCGAGCACCATCCAATCATCAGTCCACTGATTATCGTCGACAGGGTTGAGCCCCATCATTTTTCTAACTCTATCTGCGGTTTTTTTATCTGCTTCCCGATGCTCGTCTTCAGAAGCATTTGCGTCGAGCTCGGGAGAAAGCCATTCACTTGCCGCCTGAGGATTTGCCGAGATTGCGTGAACAAGTCCGGTCAACGGATGACGGTATTCATGATCTCCTAAAGTTGGGTTGTTTTGGGTATCTTGAGGCAGCTTATAGCTGAACTGTTCAAGCCTATTTGCCATTTCGACGAGAAACTTAGGGTTGCCATACTCCAGTCCAATACCGCGATCCTTCGTGGAACTATCTCCATCAACATCAACAAAGTTAGAGGCACCAAACATGTAGTTAAGTGCCGAGACCCTCTCCGCGCTGCCATACCCACGGTCATTTACAAGCGAAGACGCTAACTTTTCTGCATTTTGCGTAGCCTTCTCGTCATTCCATGTTTTAGATGCCGAGGCCATCATGCGTCCAAACATGTCGGCTATCCGGCGCCCTGCGTGTGATTTCGATTCTTCGTATAAAGTCGCGGCATATTCGGCGCTATAGAAATAACCTCCAGCCTTATCGTCGACGTCTAACGCCAACTGTGGTAGATTTTCAATACCAACTTTCTCGATAAATGCAGCACTGAAAGCTTCGAAGGCCGGTAAATTTGGGAAGGTTGCTAGATCTGTTACTATCGTATCGACGTCCCGACCATATCGATCTTTTCCATTCTTTAATGCCTCTTGCAAATCTTTTGCATACTCAAAACCAGCATCTGCGTATGATACATTCTGCGCCGTATCTTCGAGACTATCCGGGACGTAGTATGCGATATCCTGTCCATTCTTTGGAGTTATTCCACTTTCGCTTTGCTTTTTCGCAGTTTCGACTCGATTGTCAATTTCAATTGTCTTGTCCCGAAGGGCGCGAACTTTTTCATCCCAACTACTAAGGCCTGATAGGTCCATGCGGGTGCCATGATTATTGTTTAGAGTTCTGACTTTAGTCTTTCCATTTTCTGCGCTTGTAGCATAGTTGTTGATCGACTTAATTACGGATTTCATATTCTCGTAGTTTAAGTAAACGTAAGTCACTTTTGTTCCTTTCCTACTTCACAGATCCGACTTTGTCTTCCATGCTTCGCGACCTTGATCGTCGACTTCAATTTTTTCAAGTCTCCAGTCACTCCAAAATTGGCCTTCTGTGTTAGTCCATATGGTTTCGAGTTCTTGTATCATTCCTTTAATTTCCTCCGCATACTCTGTAGCCTTCTTAGACTTCCAGGAGGATTCTGTGATCTTCTCAGATATGCGTGCAGAAGGCGTTTTCGACACACCATCCTCCGATGACGGTTTCGTAATATGCTCGTCTTGCCCAGCGAATTCTTGGCACATCTTCAGCAGAAGGTGTCGGTAGTAATTTGTGGCCATCACCATTGTGTTCACCTGCCTGATACTTAATCGATTGAAAATCGATTCACCCTCACGATACTTTGCGACAACATAGCACTAGCCGGGTGAAACGACGTCTATCTCTAACTAGTCGAAAAATTGATGCTCAGAACTGTTGCACTACCTTCACCCACTTATTTTTATTAGATTGTGGAACTTGCACCCATGTCCAGCCGTTGGCGCTGATCTGGATTGCTCTGCCTTTGGGGACTGGTCCCCCAACGGATCTCGGAAGTCGGGATGAAAAGTGGGTGCCATCTTCGGAACTGCGCGGAGCGAGAATGAGTCCGGTTCTTGTCTTCTTTGCGGTCGCGACGATGCCGCGGTACATTCCTCCGATCTCGTCGATACCGCAGGCCACGAGGACGCCTCCGTGGTGGTCGCGGCAGGTCTTGATGTGCTCCTCAATCCTCGGATTGATGTTGTGGTCGTTTGTCAGTGTATCGAAATCATCCACCACAATGACGGTGTTCTCCGGATCCTCCTGCAAGAACTCACTCAGATCGCTCGGCCCCGAATCCATACCCAGAACGCCCAGCACATTCGGGTTGCTGGCGAGCTCCATGAGCGGGGACTTGCGCGGCAGTACCAGCACGACCTTCTGCCCGTTCTCCAGCAGCCGGCTGGTGGCGAAGTGCAGCGCCGTCGACCGCCCGGAGCGGCGCGGGCCGGTCACGAGGAAGGCGTTACCGATGTCCTCCAGGGACACCGGCATCAGGCGCAGATCATCGCCTCCCACGGCGAAGGCGATCTCGTTCGGCTCCAGAGCGGGCTCGAGCTTGAGCGCCTCCTCGGCGGAGATCGCCACAGGCAGCTCATCCACGTGTCCCGGACGCTGGGCGCGGTCAATGACGCCCCACTTTGCGTTGGCCTGCTCGCCTGCATGGTGAACCGCCGCCACCTGCGCCGTTCCCGCAGAGTCGGCGGTCAGCATGACCAGCTGGACCTCACGAGGCTTCTCCCCCGAACGGAAGGCCCGCCCCTGCGGCATGGAGAGGGGAACATCCCGGGAGCGCATGGTGACGAGTTCGAAGTCATCCGGACTCGGCATGCGCAGCAGCAGCCGGTCCTCCAGCATCATCCCGAACCGGCCCCGGAACACGGTCCGGTCCCCGGCGATGACCACGCGAAGCCCCACCGCCGGGCCCTCACGCATGAGCGTCTCCACCATCCCGGGGATCGCTCCGGCGTCGGTGTTCTCAAAGGTCGCCATGAAGTTGTCCCACCGATCGATGAGCAGCACCAGGTACGGCAGGCGCTCAGACGGCGGGGTGGCGGCCCGCTGCTCGGCCACCGAAGCGTAGCCGTGCGTGGCCAGGTACTGCTGACGGTAGGCCACCTGGCCACCCAGCAGCGCCAGCATGCGGCGAATCCGATCCGCCTGGTCACGTGTGACCACTGCCCCGAAGTTCGGCAGGTTCACGCACGGGGCCAGGGCCCCATTCCCTGCGTCAATGCCGTAGACGTGCACCTCGGCGGCGGAGGCCGTCTGCGCCAGGGCCACCGCGATCCCCCGCAGCACACTGGAACGCCCCGAGCGCGGGGCACCGGCGATCCCCAGATGACCGGCGCGCGTGTAGTCCCACGTCATGGGCCGCTGATCCTGCTCGCCGGGCAGATCCTCCAAGCCCAGCGGCAGCGCCGGCAGGAAGCCGGCCGCCCGAGGGTCAGTTCCACCCAAACCGCCCGCACCCCCGGTGGCCTGAGCCACCTCCATGCGCTCCTCAACCTGCGCCAGGGTGATGAGCTCCGGCAGCGGCGGCAGCCACGGGCTGTGCGGGTCCGGCCGCCCCGTGGCCGTGTGCGCCGCACCCATCGCGGAGACCAGGGTGGCCAGGTCAGTGGGGATCGTCGCGTCCTCCTCCATCTCCGGCGGCTTCATCTCCGGACGGGAGAGCTCATCCAAAGTCAGCGTCGCCGCCCGCACCGCCGCCTGCGGCATCGCCCCGCGAGGCCGTCCCCCCACCCGGGAGGACTGGAACTGACGCAGGCTCGCATGCCCCAGCCGCGCATAGGCGCGCCCCGGGATCGAGGGCGGGATGTAGGCCGAGTTGGAGGCCTCGATGACGTCCTGGGAGTCGTTCTCATCCGTGACACGCAGGGCGATGCGCAGGTTCGTGTTCGACTTGATCTCAGCCGAGACCACGCCCGCCGGCCGCTGGGTGGCCAGCACCAGGTGCACCCCGAGAGAGCGCCCACGCCGGGCAATATCCACCAGGCCCGTCACGAAGTCCGGCAGCTCGGAGACCAGGGCTGCGAACTCGTCAATGATGATCATGAGCCGCGGCATGGGCTCATCACCGGGCTGCATGGCGGCCACGTAGTCCTCAATGTCCTTCGCGTCCGCCCCCGCCAGCTGGTGCTCGCGGCGGCGCAGCTCGGCCCCCAGGGACTCCAGGGCCCGGGAGGTGAGGTGCCCGTCCAGGTCCGTCACCATGCCCACCGTGTGCGGCAGGCGCGCACAGTCCTTGAAGGCCGCGCCACCCTTGTAGTCCACCAGCACGAACGTCATCGAATCCGGCGTATTGCCCACGCACAGGGAGGCGATGAGCGTCTGCAGCAGCTCTGACTTACCCGAACCTGTGGTCCCGGCCACCAGGGCGTGCGGCCCGTCGGCGCGTACATCCAGCCAGAAGTGTCCCTCGGCGTCCTCGCCGATGACCGCCTTCGTCGTCCGGCTGCACCGGTCCCAGGCCGCCAGCACCGCCTCCGCATTCGGATCCGGCATCGGCAGGACGTCCAGGAGCCGGGAGGAGGTCGGGATCGTCGAGTCCGCACCCGAGGCGGAGACGTCGTGGATCGGCGCCAGCGCCCGGGCCACCCGCTCGCACCAGCCGTTCGGGAGCAGGTCCAGGGTCACCCGCTCAACCTCGTCCACATCCGTCTGCGACACGCTCGCCGCACCCACCTCCGCGGTGACCACGGCGCGGCACTCCTCGGGCAGGGCCGTACGATCCCGGTCGATGCACACCAGGCGCACTCCTGCTTGCGGCCCCCGGCGCAGCACGGAGATGAGGCCCGGGCGCAGACGCAGACCCCGGGCGCCGTCGAGCACGACAAGAATCTGCTCCTGCGGTCCCGTTGTGGATGGTCCCCGCCGGTCCTTATCCAGCCGACGCTCCACCAGCTCGGAGATCTCGTTGATGCGCCGGGCGATCGTCTCATCGTCCAGTCCCACGCGCGCCCGGGCGCCCATGCCCTCCAGGTTGCGCAGGTGGGGCAACCACCTTGTCCAGGCCCAGCGCCCCGCGCGATTCTCACCGCGCGCCGGCTCCACGAGGAGCACCATCTGCAGCTCGGCCGGCGAGTGCAGCACCGCCGCCTGGGCGGCCAGCCAGTCGGCGACGTCGTGGCGCCGCGTGCCGCACACGCCCACCACGCCCAGCTCACCCAGCGGCACCCGCACCGGCACGTCAGGTGCCGTCCACCGCAGCGGCTCCTCGTGCTTGGCGCGCCGGGGGTCCTCGATCTCCACGTCACTGGGCAGGTCCGCCACCCCCACCCGCAGATCCAGCCAGTCCGGGTCGGTGGGCCGCCGCTCCCACAGCTGGGCCCGAGGCCCCGTGGCGCGCAGCAGCAGCTCGGCCGCATTCGGGTGGTCCCCGCGGCGCACCCCCCGCTCCGCGGTCAGAGCCTTGAAGGCCGCCTCCTCGGTGGCCTCACGCTGCTCCTCGTACTTGCGCAGCTGGTCTCGGAACTCCTTCTTCTGCTGCGAGCGCCCCTGAATCTGGTTGGCGATCGCCATGATCGGAGACAGGAACATGAACATGAGCGAGTAGATGCGCCCCGTCATGAAGTACATGGCGGGCCCCATCACCAGTGGAGAGACCAGCATCGCGAAGGGGAACGGGCGCTTGCGCTGCTCCTCGGGCTTACGCGGCAGCGCGAACTTCGTGTCCCGCACCGGCCGGGCCAGACGCGGCGGCCGGTTGAAGTTCAGGGTCGGGGCGCCCGCCGTCGGCGAGACCACCGCATTGGCCTCCGGCACCGGCCCGATCGACAGGAGCGTCTCCCCCACCGTGAGCAGCGCGTCCGGGGACCAGGCGGAGGCGCCGGCGCCCAGGGGCCGGCGATCCAGCTCGAGGTAGTGGCGCACCCCGTCCGGCTCCAGCGTCTCGCGGCTGGAGAGGATCGCCTCGGAGTCCAGGCCCTTCTTCTTGGCGCGGCGGCGCTTGCGGGCCTCCTTGCGTCGACGGCGCCGGGCGGCCCGTCCCTTGGCCTCCTGCTCCTCGCCGCGCTCCGGGGCGGCCAGGACGAGGGGGCCCGGCAGGGGGCGGCGCCTCGGCAGCGGCAGCGGCAGCTCGCGCTGGGCGACCTCCGGCACCGGGGTGATGGTCACGTGTCCCCCGACGGCGACGGCGAGGTCGGCGATCCGTCCCTCCACGCCCTCCAGGACCAGGTCGCAGCCGGGTCCGCCCAGGGTGTAGCCGCCCAGGCTCAGGCGGTGGACGGCGCCGGCCCCCTGGCCGGCCACCACGCGCAGCTCAATGACGCCCACTGGTTCGACGTCGTCGCGCACCGGCCCGCCCAGGCCCAGGAGCATGCCGTTGCGGACCACGTCGACCAGGTTGTCCGCGGCGGCCAGGCGCCGTGGACCGTCCCACACGCCGATGGGGGGTGCGGCCACCTGCTCGCCGGCGTTGACGACGAGGCGCAGGGCGGCCCCGGGGGCGCTGCCCTCGACGGCGGGCTCCAGGCCCGCCACCATGTCCCCGACCGTGGCGTCCTCGGGCGCCACGACCAGGAGGTCGCGGGCGGCCGCATCGGCCTCACCGGGCCGCAGGACACTGATGAACAGCTGCACGCCTGGGCCTCCTTACGCGGGGCGTCGGGCCACGGACAGCCCCGGCGCCAGGTCCTCCACGAGGGCGGCCGTGGCCGGGTCGACCTGGGCCAGGTCGTCGGCACCGGCGGCCGACAGGAGCCCGTGAACCTCCCGCTCCAGCTCGCCGCGGCCGCGCCGGGCCGCCAGGCGCAGGCGGTCGCGCCACAGCCCCTGGTCCAGGTCCACGACCGCCAGGCCGGTGGCGATGGCCATCCCCGCGCCGTCGGGGTCGGTGTCCCCGGTGAGCTCGACGACGCGGTGGGCGGCGTCCACGACGAGGGCGTTGTACTGGTGGGCGGCGCGCACACGCGCCATCCAGGTGTAGCGTCCCTCCTCGGCGCCGGCCACCATGGGGCCGCGCACCAGCCGCAGGGCCTCGATGAGCAGCTCGACCTCGCGCTGGGGCGGGCAGCCGCGGGAGGAGGCCAGCAGCGAGCGCAGCACGTCCCAGTCGACGACGACCCCCGGCCCCATGACGAGGCGCCCCTCGGCGTCCTCGCGCAGGTGGGGCAGACCCTGGGCGTCGTGGCCCAGCCAGGCGCGCAGCCGCTCCACGGTGCCGGCCACCACGTCCGCGGTGGCCCCCAGCGGCCAGAGCATGGTGCCCAGCACTGCCGGGCGGATGCCCTCGGGGTGGAGGGCCACGCAGATGGCGGCCTCGGTGAGGATCGAGCGGCGCTCGGGCTCGACCGCGCCGGCGGCCTCCACGAGCGTCTGCCCCAGCACCTGGATGCGCACGTCGGCGGTGCGCAGGGCCGCCGTCATCATCGGCGGCATGGGCGGGTCGGGGATCGGCGGGCGCGTGCCGTCGTCGGTCACCTGGGTCGGGCCGAAGAGGTGCGCCAGTCCCAGGACCTCGTTCTCGGTGGCGCGCGTGGCCCGCACCGCGATGCCCAGCTGGTCGATGCGGGCCGTGCCGGAGGCGTCGACGTCAATGGTCCAGCGTGCCCGGCCGTCACCACCGGCGCGCACGACGGCGTAGTCGCCGCCGGGCGGCAGGCTCGGCGTGGCCTCGCCGTTGCCCACGAGGACGAAGGTGGTGGCCGCCCCGGGGCGACGGCCGGTGATGACGTCGGCCCGGCCCGGCAGCGGGTTACTGGCCAGGAGGGCCTCCGGCGTCTGGATGCGACCGCCGGCCACCTCGCGCAGCGCGGTCGGTAGGCCGGCGCCCACGACGACGGCATCCTGGGACCAGGAGTTGGTGCACAGCTCCAGGGCGAAGGCGGTGACGACCTCCGCGGCCATGGCGGGGTCACCGGTGACGGCGACCTCGCCGTCGGCGAAGGCCAGGTCGATGAGGATGTCGGCGCCACTGGCGATGCGGCCCACGGTCACCAGGCCCGGCAGGAGGGAGCCGTTCGGGGTGGGGGCCGGCTCCCGGCCGGCGCGCATCACCCAGGTCAGGCCCTCCTCCTGGACGCGCCAGGGGGCGGGGGCCTCGGGGACGGCCTGGGCCAGGCGCAGGTAGCAGGCGTCGTCGTCGATGGCAATGGCGTAGGGGCGGGGGCTGCCGGGGATCGAGTCCAGGGAGCGCAGGATGGCGTTGAGGCGCTGGGCGCGGCGCTCGTCGGCGCCCACGCGCAGGAGCCGCTCGAGCTCGCCGGAGCCCTCGTCGAAGGCCCCGCCGGAGAGCTGGCGCCGGCGGCGCACGAGCACCGAGACGAGGGAGGCGGCCAGGAGCGCGCCGACCGCCGGCATCTGGACGGGCGGGACGTCGCGCAGGGTGGAGGCCAGGCCCTGGTCGATGCCGGCGCCGCCGGAGCGCGCCTCCTCCGGGTTGGGAGTGGCCGGGGCGGGGGTGGCCGGCGCCGGAGCCACCGGGACGGCCTCGACCCGGGGCACGGAGGAGGCCTCCTCGGGCATGACCATGAGCCAGCCGGGCTGGATGAGGCGGGCCAGCTCCAGGGAGCCGCCGTCGGGCTGGACGCGGCCGGCGTTGAGGTCGTAGATCCGCGTGTAGGCGCGCCCGTCGCCGAGGTTGCGCTCGGCGATGTCCCAGAGGTTGTCGTGGTAGCGGCCCTCGGGCGGCTGGACCACGTAGACGCGCTGGCCCACGAGCTGGGAGCCGAGGGCGGGGTCGATCTCGACGCCGCCGACCATGTAGCGCATCTGCTGACTGCCATCGGGGTTCTGGGCCACGGTCCCGGAGGTGATCGAGGCGCCCGAGGCGTCGGTGGTCCGGGTGGCGGCGCGGGCGGAGTCCTGGGCGGCGGCGACGGCGGGGGTGGGTTCCTCGACCACCGGGGCGGCCGCGGCGGCCAGCGGGCCGCTGACGGCGCCCAGCAGCAGTACGGAGGCCACGAGCCGGCGGGCCACGGCCTGCACCCCGCCGGAGAAGGGGACGTGCCCGGGGACGCTGCGGCCGCGAATGGCGGAGACGGTCTCCACCAGGGTGCAGAAGGTGAACTGCATCCAGGCCAGCCAGATCACCCAGGTGAGGACGCCCAGGAGGGCATCCACGGAGATCGCCTGGGTGAGAGTGTCCAGCCCCAGCTCGGTGGGGATGGGGGGAAGGCCGACGGTGGCCAGCAGCAGGACCGGCAGGCCGATGATGACCAGTATGAGGAGGAGGGCGGCCAGGAGTGACTTCCACACCGGGGGGCGCGTGCTGCGCGCCGGGGAACGGAAGCGTTCGGGTCCGGCGGCCTGGGCTCGTTGAGCGGCGCGGCTCACTGATCCTCCTTGAAGATACCGACGGCGTTGCGGGCCTCGCCGGTGACGGTGACATGAATGGACGTGACGCCGACGAGTCGCAGCATCGTGGTGGGGACGTCACGCTCGACGGTGACGGCGACCCCCCGCGCGGTGACGTCGACGCTGGAGCTCTGGGCCAGGCCGCCCTGAGCCAGGTAGGTGCGGGCGGCGGAGGTGGCGGCGGCGCTGTCCACCGAGACGGTGGCGCCTCCGCGCACGTCGTCGGTGGACAGGTGCTGGGCTCCGGCACGGGCGGCCTGCTCGGCCTGGTCGGCCAGGGTGGCGCGGGCGTTGAGGACGCGGCCGCCCTCGATGCACAGTCCGGCCATGAGCATGAGGACCGCGGCGATGATGACGGCGTAGACGGAGACGGCTCCGCGCTCGCCGTCGTGGCGGAGCCGGTGGCGCAGGGAGGTGACGATCCGGTTCATCGGGTTCCCCTCCAGGTGTCGACAGGTGCGGTGGAGCTCGCCGTGACGGTGGTGGCGCCGGGCAGGAAGACCAGGCCCAGGTCGGACAGCTCGACGCGGCAGCTGACGGTGGCGGTGACGGTGCCGCCCCGGCCGAAGCCGCCGACGTCGACTCCTCCCGAGCATCGAGCGTTGGCGGTGTCCGCGGCGGCCAGGCTGCGGCGGGCGGCGGCGTCGGCCTCCCCGGCGGAGCGCTCGATGGAGGCGGCCCGGGCGGCGTCGCGGGCGGCGGCCTGGACCATGCCCTCGGCGGAGACCAGGCGGCCCCCGGCGACGGCGATCATGACGATGAGCAGGAGCACCGGGACCAGGACGATCATCTCGACGGACATGCTGCCCCGTTCGCCGGCGTCGGCACCGCCGGCGACTGGGCACAGGCGGGCGCGGAGGGCTCGTGCAGCAAGGGCGGCCCGGGTGGTGGTCGGGGTGCGTGTCACGTGTCCTCCCGGAAGGTCTCGCGCTCGGAGGTGACCGAGGCCCGCACCTTGGGGGCGAAGCCGGCGATGATGTCCATGGACTTGCCCGTCACCTGGACATTGACCTGATTGCCGATCACGACGACGTCCACCGACACGTCGGTGAGCGCCTTGCCGCCGACCCGGTGGGCGTAGGCCTCGCCGTCGGCCCTGGCGGCAGCGATGGCGGAGGAGTCGGCCGAGCCGTTGCGGACCTCGCGGGCGACCTCCCGGGCGGTGGAGGTCGCCACCTCGTTGCCGTACCAGCTCAGTGCGACCTGCACGGTGAGCAGCACGATGAGCAGGAGCAGCGGGAAGAAGACGAGCAGCTCGACGCTGGAGGCCCCGGCCTCCGAGCGCAAGCGCCTCGTCATTCCTCTCCGCAGCGTCTGCATGACACTCACTTCTTCCGGTAGGTCCCTTCCCTCAAGGAATCAGGGAATGGACGGAACCTGAAGGTTGTGGGACGCGTTGTCCACCATGGCGTAGACGGCACGGCCGACGACGGCGGCCAGGATGATGAGGAAGCCGGTGATGATGACCCACTCGACGGTCGAGGCTCCCTTCTCCTCCGACAGGCGGTTGCCGGCCCGCTCGCGCAGGTCGCCGGCGAGCATCTGAAGTACGCACAGCATCTTGAGCATGTTTTGACCTTTCCTTGAGGAAAACTGAGTGGTGAAGGTGGACGGTGAATCGCCGCAGGCTCTCAGTCAAGCGGCCGGTCGAAAGGCAGTCAACTGGTTCGTGGGGGTTCTCCGTTCACGGGGCGGTCGGGCGGGTCTGAGGGGTTACACGGATCCGATGATCCCGGTCAGGGCCGGGTAGACGAGGAAGACGATGAAGCCCATGGCGACGACGAGCTGGGCCACGAGCATGGACTCGGAGTTCTCCCCGGCCTTGCCCTCGGCGTCGGACAGGTCGCGGCGGCGCATGCTGGAGGCCCGGGCGCCCAGGGACTCGCGGATCTTGGCGCCGTCCTCGGCCACGAGCGCCAGGGCGGCGGACAGGTCGCGCAGCTCGTCGATGCGCAGCTGGGTACCCAGACGCCCCAGGGCCGCCCAGGGCGTGTCCCCGCGCAGCCGGGCGACGTCGAGGGCGTCGCGGATGCGGAGCATGGCGGGGTCGTCGGAGAGGCTCGAGGCGGCGTCGAGGGCCTCGGGGACGCCTCGGCCCGCGGACAGGGACATGGCCACGAGGTCCAGGTAGGAGCCGACGACGTGGCGGAAGTCCCGGCGCGCCTCGTCGGCATCGCTGCGCAGGCGCAGCGTGGGCAGCAGCAGACCGGCGACCCCCAGGGCGACGCTCAGCAGCAGGGGCACGGACCATCCCAGGGGCGCCCCCATGATCTGCATGAGTGCGACGACGAACAGCGGCGCGGCGAAGCCCCCTAACCCGAGGAAGACCGAAGTCACCATGTGGCGCTCCAAGGAGCGCCCCACGACGGCCAGGTCCCCGGTCAGGGAGGACAGGTCGATGCCGGTGCGCCGCACGAGGGAGGTGACGCGCAGGCTGAGGGTGTCCACCCACTCGGGGGTGTCCGCCTCGGCGGGGTTGAGGCGCCGCACGTCCTCTCGCATACGGCCCTCGTCGCGGCGGGTGTCCAGCTCGGCCAGGGCGGCGGCGGGCTGAGCGGCGGGGGGCGCCAGGATGAGAATGAGGGCGAACAGGCCGGCTCCGCTGAGCACTCCTCCGATGAGGATCCAGGTGATCATGCGTTCCCACCTCCAACGTGTGTGGAGACGGTCAGGAAGCGGCGCGGCAGCTGGACGCCGGCCAGGCGCCGCATCCAGAGCATGCCGACGGCGAAGAGCGCCACGACGACGAGCAGCACCAGCTGACCCTGCACGCTGGAGTAGGGGGCCACGAAGCTCCGGTTGAAGACGGCCAGCCCCAGCATGACGACGATGGAGAAGATGACGACGATCTGGGCCGAGCGCCGGGTGCCGGCGCGGGAGGCGGAGACGCGCTGTCGCATGTCGAGCTCGGAGCGGGCCGTGTCCGCCAGGGCGCTGAGGAGCTGACGCAGACCGGGCCCGCGCAGGCGGGCGTTCATGATGAGGGCGGAGACGATGAGGTCCGCCGTGGGGTCGTCGAGGTCGTCGGCGAACTGGCGCAGCGCCGTCGGCAGGGGGACGCGCACACGCATGCGATCCGCCAGGAGGGCAAGGTCCTCGCGCAGGACCGGGGCGGCGGCGTAGACGGTGGCGGGGATGGCCTGCTCCAGGCCCACGGCGCCGGCAATGGTGTCCCGCAGCGACTCGGACCAGGTGGCCAGGGCCTCGATCTTGGCGGCGGCGAGCTTCTCCTGCTTGGCTCCGCCGAAGAGCAGCGGCCAGACGATGACCAGCAGGCCGGCGGCGACGGCCAGGACGATCCAGCGGGTGAGCAGCAGGATCCCCAGGCCGACGACGAGGGAGGCGATGAGCCGGCCGGACAGGCCCTTGAGGCTGTCGCGCAGGGAGCCCGAGGAGCCGGGGCGGTCGGGCAGCATGTCGACGCCCATGAAGAAGCCGACGAGGAGGAAGAGCCCTCCGCCGACGAGTGCGCCGGCGAGGATGGCGATCGTGGCGGTGGCCTGGTTCATGCGTAACCACCCCGGTAGGCGGCGGCCGGGTCGTAGCCGGCGTTGATGAGGTCGTTGACGCAGGAGATCGGTGCGGCCGGCTGGGCGGTCCCGGTCCCGTCGTCGGCGAAGACCTCACTGGACAGGACCCGCCCGTCGACGCCGTTGACCTCGCGCACGGAGGCGACGTAGCGGCGCAGCCCCCCGCCCTGGGAGAAGCGGTTCTCCCGGGTCAGGAAGATGACGAAGTCGACGGCGCCGGCGATGAGGAGGTTGGTGGCGTCCTGGGGCAGGTGCTCGGCCGACTGGATGGCGTAGGTGGCGATGCGGTTGAACACCTCGGAGGAGGAGTTCGCGTGGATGGTGGACAGCGAGCCGTCGTTGCCCTGGCTCATGGCGTTGAGCATGGTGACGATCTCGTCGCCCAGGACCTCACCGACGATGACCCGCGAGGGGTTCATGCGCAGTGAGCGTCGCACCAGGTCTGCCATGGAGATCGCGCCGGAGCCCTCGGAGTTGGGCAGGCGCTCCTCGAAGGCGACGACGTTGGGGTGCAGGTCCGCGAACTCGCCCAGGCCCAGCTCCAGGGCGCGCTCGACGGTGATGAGGCGCTCCTCGGGCGGGATCTCGTTGGCCAGGGCGCGCAGGAAGGTGGTCTTCCCGGCGTTCGTGGCGCCGGCGATCATGATGTTCTTGCGGGCCCGCACGGCCGCCGAGCAGAAGGCGGCCAGCCGCGGGGTCAGGGATCCGAGCCGGACCAGGTCATCGAGGCCCACCCGGTCCAGGCGGGCGCGTCGCACCGAGATCGAGGGCCGCGAGCAGACCTCCATGACGGCGGACAGGCGCGAGCCGTCCGGCAGGCGCAGGTCCAGCTGGGGGTTGGCGGAGTCGAAGGGGCGCGAGGCCAGGCCCGAGTAGGAGCCGAGGACCTGCACGAGCTCGATGAGCTCCTCGTCGGACTCGGCCACCGGGGCGCCGCGCTCCTCACGGCCGTCGGCGTACTGGATGAAGACGTTGTCGTAGCCGTTGATGTCGATGTTCTCGACATCCTTGTTGTCCAGCAGGGGCTGGAGGCGGCCGACGCCGAAGAGCGCCGCGTGGATGCCCTGGGAGACCTCTTCCTCCTCCTGGGCGTTGAGCGGGCTGCGGCCGGCGGCGATCTCGGCGCGGGCGTGCTGCTCGAGCACGCGGCCGATGAGGGCGCGGGCGAACTGGCGCTCGTCCTCCGGGGACATCGGGGGGATGCCGGAGGTGGCGTCGTCGCGGCGCTGCTGGGCCAGGAGGTCGGCGACCTCCTCGCGCATGTCGCGGACGAGTCCCTGATCGACGCTCATGCGGCACCTCCATTGATGACGGCGCCGGCGAGGGCGGTGGCGACGGTTCTGGCCGAGCGCACCAGCAGGGTGCGGCCCAGGGGGCGGGCACGACGGCCCGCCAGGGAGTCCGCAGCGCTCTGGTCGAAGGCCAGGACGCCGATGACGGGGACCTCCAGGCCGCTGCCGCGCAGCAGGCGGGTGAGGTCGTCGGCCTCGTGGCGGGCCTTCCAGGGCGCGATGAGGAGGACACCGAGGCGGACCCGCTCGGAGCGACGGGAGGTCTCGGCGACGATCCAGGACAGCCGCTCACGCAGGTGGCCGTAGTTCTCCACGCCGGGGCGCACGGCGACCAGGGTGATGTCGGAGGCCATGGCCACGCCCAGGCTCGGTGCGCCGGGAGACAGACGGCCGACGTCGGCGATGATGTCCCCCTGGCGTTGCAGGCTGGTAGCCAGCCCGGACCAGCCCGCCCCGATGGCTGTGGCCTGGTCGGGGCGCGACAGGCCCACGAGGACGGGCAGGTCGCCCTCGATGAGGGTGAGGTGATCGCGCAGGGGCGCGGCCGGGTCACGGCGGATGGCGGCGGCCAGGGAGACGACGCCCCGGTCGCTGTCCAGCGGCGCACCCTCACGGGAGTGGGTGCGATAGACCAGGTCGGACCCGGCGGGGTCGAGCTCAGCCAGGACGGCCGGACGGGGCCAGACCGCGGCGAGCACGTGAGCGCTCGTCGAGGCGCCGGGCGACCCCTTCGCGGAGGCGATCGAGATGAGCATCAGCTCTCCTTGATCGGCTGCCCGGACGCGGTCAGGACGACGGCGATGGTTCCGTTGGCCGATGCACTGGCGAGCTTGGCGGAGCCCTTCTTGTCAACAAGGACGGAGATGACGGCGCCGGAGGTCCAGTCGTCACTGGTGCCCGAGGAGGGCCTGGCGGCGAGCACCTGGGCATCGGAGACGATGATGTTCTGGGAACCGATGTCGACGATGTCGACCTTGTCGCCGGGCTGCAGGCCGCCGGCCGGGAAGCGTCCGGCGTTGGCGGAGACGCCGACGACCTGGAGGTCCCCGCCGGGGACCGGGTTGGTGGCAAGCTGGGAGGTGTCCAGCAGCTGGCCCTTGGAGATCTCCACGCGGGCGGTGCGGCCGACGACCTGGTCGATCTGGTCCGCGCGCACCAGGGTGGTGAGGTCCGAGGCGACCGAGGCGCTCACCAGGTCCTCCTTGTCGATGACCTGGCCCGCCTTGATGGTGTCCTTGGCTGCCAGCATCTGGACGCGCTGGTCCAGACGCATGGCCAGCAGGCCCGCGAGCAGGGCACCGCCGACGATGAGCAGGACGGCGAGGGCAACCAGGAGGGGGCGGCGCTCGCGCGGTGCGGAGGGCAGGTGACCACCGGTGTCACGGGCCTGGCGGGTGGGCTGAGGCTGACCGACGTCATTCGTGCGACGCCGTGAGGAGCGTCCGTTCTGGGACAGTGCCATGGGGAGACCTCAAGTCGAATCGGATGGGACAGCGACAGCACCGTAGCCTATCCGTGACCATCTTGGCGGACTGAACGGCCAGGATCCGGAAGAAAGTCACATGGGTTGTTATCCCCTTGCGATCCGATGCGGATCGTGAAAAGGTACTGGAAGCGACGGCCGTCACAGTCGCAGTCACATGAAGAGCCCTCGGGTATTCTTCGAGTGACTCAATGAACCGACCATTAAGGAGAACGCTGGCATGGCAACAGTTTCCGCTGACCTCGACACCCTTGAGAGGCTCTACAACACCCTGAAGGAGAACGTCCAGAAGTGCGACTCCATCCAGAAGAACACTGACCACGCCCTCGAGTCCGCCGTATGGCAGAGTGCGAACGCCGAGAGCTTCCGCGCTCAGTGGACTGAGTTCAAGCCCAAGCTCATGAATTTCGAGCAGGTCTTCGCCACCGCCGCGACCGACGTTGCCAACAACCACAACAACATCGCCACCGCCAACGGCGAGAAGGACCGCCCGGTCCTCGCCCCCGTTGAGGCGATCGCCTGAGCGACCCTCTCGCCTGAAAGGGCTGGGAACAGCGTGCTGTTCCCAGCCCTTTCGGCGCATCAGGGAGTAGGTATTCCTGGGGAGTGCTCCCCATCACACACCCCCTCATTCCATAAGTTCACAACGATTCACCGCCCGATGTGCGATTTCCGGTCCACAGAGGCGCGGCATGAGTCACCGTGACATGACCGTGACCGGCCGGTAGGGTCGAGACGGTTCCTGCTGCGCCGAGGAGTGTGCTCGGCTTGATCGTGGAGGTGCTTCCTCATGACCCGTTCCCTCGTTCGCCTGTCTGGTCGTCGTGTTGCCAGCGCCCTGGGGGCGGGGGCGCTGGCCGTCTCACTGGTCCTGGCGGGGTGCTCGTCGAGTAGTCCGAAGGGCGGAGGCACGATCCCACCCCTCCACACTGCGGGCGCCAGCACCGCATCGACGACGGCACCGGTAGCTTCAGGTGGGGCGTCCTCGAAAGCCTCGGCGGCACCGACGACTCTGGATGCTCAGAAACTGACTGACGAGTCCATCGGTTACTACGTGGACTTCGTCCCCCAGAGACTGGACACCACCCAGACCCAGGCTGCCCTGGGATACCTGGCCTACGACAGGGCGACGTGGGAGGCATACCGTGATCTGGATGGCGACCTGTCAGCCGTCGAAGCCTCCACAACCGGTGCAGCGTTGGAGAATTATCGCAAGACCTACCGTGAGGCCCAGGAATCAGGTGGGCGTGAGGTCGGAACGTCACGGGTGACGGTTATGTCCGTGGAGATACAGTCGGACAGCGAAGCCGCAGTCGACGTGTGCTCCGATCAGACTCAGATAAAACAGGTCTCAGAGTCAGGTAAAGACATCACACAACCTGACTGGCGGCATACACATTCCTATCTTGTATCGGTGAAACTGACGGACGGTGCCTGGAAGGTTGCTTCGCTTGAGAAGAAGGGGACGGACATTTGCTGAAAAAACATCTCTTCAAGCTCATGGTGGCCGTGTCGCTTGCCGGCGCTGGCGCACTCACTCCGACGGGCCCAGCGTCAGCCAACACGCGCGACAGTGGTGGTGGTGTGACACCGTCGGTGTCCGGGTCTGAGGGCACGGGGTACGAGGTGCAGATCTCGGTGACCTCGGAATCTGCGGCACCCGGGGGCGGGGGCGGCGACGGCGGTGGTAGCGAGTCGTGGTCCACGCAGGCCACCACCACGGTCCTGCCAGTGTGCTTCTACGATACCCCCACCCCAGGGCACGCTGTGGCCAAGCACATGGAGGACTGGTACAAGGAGTCACAGGGCAACCCGGAGAAAAAGAAACGCGCTGACTACGTCGGCGCCAGGGACTATCCTGACTGGAAGAAGCACGGCCAGGAGGACGGCAACTGGTACTTCGTTAACTGCAAGAAGGAACGAGCTCCCGACAGCGAGACCTTCGGGTGGATCACGTACAACTTCTTCGAGGTGAACAACAATCCCCAGACGGTGTTCGTACCGGCCGGCCAGCAACCACCACGAGTCCCGGTGGACGGGGCCACTCTGGCCCGGGCCGCGTGGAACGCGATCAAGCTGCCGACCCCGACAGTCGAGACCAACCCCAAGGTCGGCCCCCAGGGCGCGACGCTGGTGGGGATGGACACCTGGGTGTGGGCCACCGGCTCCACTCCCAAGACCGTGACCGCCACCGCCACAGCCGGCCCGACCACGGCCACAGTGACAGCATCATCAGCAGGGCTGCAGCTGTCAGCCCCCGACGGGAAGGCCTCCTGCCAAGGCTTCGGAGTCGCCTGGCACTCCGGCATGCCCGAGGGATCCAGCCCCTGCACCATCTCCTTCAACCGCAGCTCAGCCCACCTGGGCGGCACCACACCACTGACAGTGTCAGTGGCCTACAGCGTGACCTACACCGGCAGCGACGGCGCCAACGGCACCCTGCCAGGGCTCACCACCACCAGCACCGTCGACCTCCCCGTCGCCGAGGTCCAGACCCTGACCACCAACGGGAAGAACCCCCGCCAGAACTGAACCGGCAACAGCGTCGAAAGCAGCCAGTCCCCGTCAGTGCACCCACGCACTGGCGGGGACATTCATCAACGGCGACAAAAGGCCCTCGCTGGCGTCGCCTCGGACGAGGACTTGTACTGACTGCCGACGCACCACCTTCGCTTTAGGGGTGCCATAGATGATGCCGCGATTTCTCCGGGGGCTGTGACATTGTTGTGATCTGGCGGGTAGAGTCAAGGAGTTCCTGCTGCGCCGGGGGATTGCGCTCGGCTTGATCGTGGAGGTGTTCCCTCATGACCCGTTCCCTCGTCCACCTGCCTGGCCGCCCCCGTCTCGCCAGCGCCCTGGGAGCGGGCGCGTTGGCTGCCTCGCTGGCCCTGGCTGGGTGCTCATCGAGCAGCCCGAAAGGCGGAGGCACGATCCCACCCCTCAACACTGCGGGTGCCAGCAGTGGTTCGACGGCGTCCGCGCCCGCCTCGGGCGGGGCGTCAACTGGTGCAAGTGGTGCTGCCAGTGCTGGTGCGGTGACTGCTGAGTCCCTGTCCGACCCCGGCCTGGGGTACACGGTGGTCTCTATCCCCGAGGGCCTGGACGCGGCTCAGACCAAGGTCCTTCAGGACTACGTCGCTTACGACAAAGCCACTTGGCGCGTCTGGTTCACACGGGAAGGACTGGACGAAGCCCTGAACCGGTCAACCGGATCAACCCATGAAGCGATCCAAAGAAACTACGAGGCCATGACGAAGCACGACAACCCACCTGTGATGGTTGGCGTCGGAGGCATTGACCTCTCGGAAGACGCAAAGAGCGCCGACGTAACGACATGCTCCGATACAACGCAAATGAAAAGTACAGACTTCCAAGGAAATGATGTGACTCAGAAGGCAGCGCAGAAGCGATCAGCGATATTGGTGCGTATGGTTCCGCGCGATGACGGCGTATGGATTACACAAAGTGAGACGGTGCTGTCTATTAACGAATGCACCACCAAGACTGGGAAGTGACGGAGGGGCTGAATGTTGGACAAAAGCTCTATGAAAGTTGCGTTTGCTAGCATGCTTCTCGTGGCTTTCAGCATGCCTGGTCCGAACGCAATCGCAACTGAAATCGATAATGCACCATCTGATGTGTCTGGTTCTGCTGAGGGGACTGCTGATGGTGGTGGTGTGGTGACTATCTCGGTAGAGTCGAGTGTGACGACGGCCGGTTCTGGTGGGGGTGACGGTGGTGGGGTGACGTCCTCGTCGTCCTCCAGCACCGAGGTGACCGTGGCGCCGGTGTGCTACTACAAGGCAGGCAAGACCGGCGCCGAGCAGGCCAGTCAGATCGACAAGAACAAGGCTGCCGCGGCAGAGCGGCAGAAGAAGCAAAACCAGAAGCCCACCAAAAATGGTTCAGGGCGGCCGTCTTATATCCTTAAGAGCGGGAACACCTACCCCGACTATGAGTCTCATCGAGACGACACCCAGGGGCGTTGGTACTTCCGCTACTGCGACGGAAGCTTCTTTGACCCGAAGAATCCTGATGACTTCAAGAACGAGCGCAAGGCGTTCTTCGAAGCCAACCGCGACCAGAACATCTGGGTCCCGGCCGGTCAGCAGGCCCCCAGGCCGTATATCTCGGGGACCCGCCTGGCGAAGGTCGCCTGGGAGGCTGTGAAGATCCCCGCCCCGACGGTGGAGACCAACCCTAAGGTCGGCTCCCAGGGCGCGACCCTGGTAGGCATGGACACCTGGGTGTGGGCCACCGGCAGCACGCCGACCAGTGTGACCGCCAAGGCCACCGCCGGCAGCACCACCGCCACCATCACCGCCGGGTCCTCCGGCCTACAGCTGTCAGCCCCCGACGGCAAGGCCGCCTGCACCGGCTTCGGCATCGCCTGGCACTCCGGCATGCCCGAGGGATCCAGCCCCTGCACCATCTCCTTCAACCGCAGCTCGGCCCACCTGGGCGGCACCACACCACTGACCATCAAGGTCGCCTACTCAGCCTCCTACACCGCCACCGACGGCAACACCGGCACCCTACCGGCCATCACCACCACCAGCACCGTCAACCTCCCCGGCGCCGAGGTCCAGACCCTCACCACCAACCACAACAACCCCCGCCAGAACTGAACCGGCAACGGCATCGAAAGACAGTCGGACGAGAGTTATCAAGCGATAGAATTTCCGGGTAACACACATCCTACAACAGGCGGATAACATCAAGTGAATGGACACGATTCCCACTCCAAGGCTGACGGCGATTCACTTCGCATGCAACGCCAGTCGCCCACCCGTGTCATACTTGCCGGTCTATTGGCTGCGATTCTTCTAGTGATGATCGGAGTCTCTTGGCACCTTCTAGGGAACCACAACGACCACACTCGCAAGAAGATGCCCGACCTCACGGTTCCCAGCGTCATTCCGAGCGGTTCCGCTCAAACATGCCGCGGCATACCCGACAAAAGCGTGCAGGCCTTGCTGGGTTCCTACGGAGACGACTTGACCTATGATTCAGTACATCTCCAGAACTACACGACCTGCACCATTATGAACTCAAACGAGAACATTCTTAGGATCGTCTACGGCCATGCAGATGGCGATAACATCCCTTCCGACAAGATCGCGACCGAGAAGAATGGGGCGAAACCAGTCGCCCTACAGTCCGCCCCACAAGGTCATGGACTCGTAAATTCCACAGATTCCGCCAACGCAGAAATTGTTTACCAGTGCGGGCAAGGACAGTTCATCTCAATCACCATCCGAGGCTACGTCCTTGAAACCCCGGTCGAAAGCAACCTGATTAATATGGCCAATTCGATTTCCTCACTGGCTTGCACCACATAGATGGCCGCCCTCTCCTGCTTCGACCTTCACCAACAGCGCCGGCAGATGCGTCGTCGCCCACCCTCATGGCCTGGGACATCTCGCGCCGGCGGGTGCTGTTTGCGCGTCCGGGGACAGGATTCCTGTCCCCGGACGCGCGGGACGTCCCCGGCCCGAAGAGAGTGTCCCCGACGGCGTCGAATGTCCCCGCGGACAGGGAGTCAGGCCCAGGGCTGGCGCTGGGCCCACTCCTGCGGGCTGACGCGGCGCCCGGTGTAGAAGGGCGTGTCCACGCGCACGTGCATGCGCGCCTCCGTGTAGC
>ERZ773059.395-NODE-395-length-23692-cov-91.436350_pt1 | contig 23692 bp, 17 predicted proteins | sample MGYA00580514_ERZ773059 | MGnify/ENA primary metagenome ERZ773059 (study PRJEB29015, sample SAMEA2737981) | human oral metagenome | biome: human oral; feature: human-associated habitat; material: dental | place: China | collected 2056 ...
GGACGGCTTCGATACTGGTACAGGCGAGACCCTCTAGGCGCTTGATCAGGGAGTTGCCGAGGAACTTATGGATCGCTAGATCGTAGTAGTGGATGCCCTTCCTCAGAGATGAAGCCTTGATCTTAGCACTCTGATAGGAATAGATCTCTGAGGTCATCCCTGCTACCCGCTGTAGCTCTTCGAGGATCTGACGCCCATTGATCATCTTCTGGATGGTATAGGGGCTCAGGAGGTTGTAGTTTATCTGATCAAGGCGGTGAGGATCGGTGCGAGCATCTCGTCGAGGCCACTTCTGCGCATCTCGGATGGTACCTACACTCTTGAGGTTCACCCCAGGGATGAGGAAGGTCTTGTCACAGGACTCGATGAGGTAGGAGAAGGGTAGGTTCGCCAGGTCGGGGTGGGTGGTATGGCGTCCCATCACTAGGGAGAAGGCGCCGATACGAGCAGGCCAGAGGATGTAGGAGTCCGAAGAGGTCTTCGCCCCTCGCTCCATGATCCCCTGATGGATAGGACCGAGCTTGTACATATGGTTGCTCTGATTCGACCCCGACCCTGCATTCATGAAGGAGAACTGGCTAGCGATGAGGAGGGTCGACTTGTGGTGCGTGACGGTGAAGGGACCAGCGAAGATGGCACACGCCTCGCCGTTCTCTCCATGGCAGTTGCTGAAGAAGAGGGAGTCCGACGCCGAATAGCCATGGGCAAGGGTACAAGCCTGCCCGACGAAGCAACGAGAGAGCGCCGTGCCACTCTCCACCCGAGAGCCGGAGGAGATGATGAAGTCGGTACAGATGACGCTATAGCCCAGCGTGACGGGCGCCTCTCGGACGCTATTGACACTACCGTTGTAGAGGCGACGTGTCCCGACGATCTCTGCATAGTCGCCGATCTTGACGTTGGTGATATTCCCCACGTCCGTAATATGGGCATGGGCGCCGATCGTCCCGTGCGAGGATCGAAGACCGTCGATATAGCTCATGATGAGCTGACGGAGGCGCTGGATGAACTCGGGTCTGTGCCGGTACATCGCCATGAAGTAGGCTTCGTGCGCCGAGAGCTGATCATAGCTGAGCACCTCACGTCCACCGGTCTCATTGAGGACAGAGACCTCTACCCCGTTGCCGAAGGTAGTCTCCCCTTGGACGAGGATGGTATCTACGTTGCTGATGAAGGTCTCCTCGCCGATGGTGTAATTGGCGATATAGTTATTGACATGCTCGATACAGCAGTTGTCCCCCACCTCTACATTGTGCAGGTAGGTATAGTAGAGGCCCGAATGCTTGGAGATGCCCCCAGGGAGGTCGAAGGTCTTCTCGAAGAGCCCCAGACGCACCCAGCCTGAGAAGTGGGTATTGAGTATGTACTTGGGCACGAAGTCTTCCTTGACCCAGACCTGAGCCCAGTCATCAGCCGAATTGGCATGATCCTTCAGTGCTGCGATCTCCGCCTCTGTGAGCGGACGATAGCCTTGATTTACTACGTTTGGCATAGACATTTATCTAAGAAACTAACTTCACAAATGTATACACTTTCGGAGAATACCTACCCCCTCCTATTTGATGCTCTCTGTAGCGCCCAAAATACGACCTACGGTAGATCGCCTCGACGACCCACGGTAGGTCGCAAGTGCGACCTACTGTAGGTTTTTTCGACGACCTACCGTAGATCCCTTTCTGCCCCCTCCCAAGACCGCTGTTTATACGGGCTGTCGGCCTCTTCGAAAATAGACAGCGCTCCCTCCATCCGCTCTAGGGGAGCGATGGAGGGAGCGCTATGGGAGGGAGGCGGGCTAAAGTAAGCCTCGCTCTCGGGCGTCAGCTATGGTTGCCTCGAGGCCTTGCTCCAGAGTCATCGAGGGGCGGAAGCCTAGGGCAAAGAGCGGGGAAGAGTCGCACCGCCAGTTGCGCTGCGCTAGGATGGGGTACTTGTCTCTATTGAGGGGCGAGACCCGACCTGTCAGGCGTGCCGAGAGCGAACCCATGAAGCAGGTCAGACGAACGAGTGGAAGTGGAATACGGATATGCAGGACGTGCTTGCGCCCGAGGAGACGCTGGACCATCCGCCCGAACTCTAGATCCGTGTAGGTCGCTCCATCGGCTACGACGTAGCGCTCGCCACGTGCTTCATCTCGGGTGAGGACGAAGAGTGCCGCCCGAGCGACATCGCCCCCGTAGACGAAGGTCAGGTACTGCGTCTGACAGCCCGACATGGCATTGATGCCTCGAGCGATCCCTTGGAGCGCCATCAGGTAGTCCTTATCCCCAGGGCCGTAGACGCCCGTGGGCAGGAGGATCGTGAACGGCAGTCCTGAGCGCTCGGTATAGTGCTCGGCCAGACACTTACTACGGCCGTAGAGCGTGTGGGGCTCCTGTGGGTGGGTGGCACGAAGAGGCTCGGTAGCCCCCGCCACAGCGCCGTAGCTACTGAGGCTACTCATCAGCACAAAGCGAAGGGGAGGCAGTGTAAGGCGGGAGAGTGCCCCGAGGAGGCGACGGGTATGCTCGGCATTGACCTCGGCGAACTCCTCCGGGTGGGCGGTCTTCGTGATCCCAGCGTTGTGGATGACGTAGTGCCACTGAGGAGCGCCCTCCTCGAGCGGGGCGACCGACGAGAGCGCCCCGAGGAGCTGGTCCTCATCGAAGTAGTCTACCTCGAGGAGGTGGACACCCTGAGCGGTGAGGCGCTTCCTATCGCTGTCCTTGCGTACAGCCGCCCAGACTTCGTAGCCTAGAGCGAGGGCCTCAGAGATGAGGTGCGAACCGATGAAGCCCGAGGCTCCCGTGATGAGTATGCGCTCCATAGATAGGGAGGAGTGGATGGAGCGGGACTAGAAGATCGAGAGGCGCACGTAGCGCTTGGGGTTCTCCTTGAGATCACGCATCAGATGATCGGCGCTACGTACGAGGCTGTCCAGACGGATGTAGAGCGCAGGGTCATTGAGCAGTAGGCCTGCGGTATTGTCCTTGCTACGTAGCTGCTGGGATACCTGCTGGAGCTGGGCCGTCGTCGACTGTAGGCTCAGCATGAGCGAGTCGAGGTGCATCGAGGAGAGTTGACCGGAGAAGGTGGCGAGGTTAGACGTCACCTGCCCAACGTTGGAGATCACAGGGTCAAGTCGGTGTGTCGTCTGGTTGAGCCCAGCGACCATGCCGTGGAGCTGCTGGCTGGCATGATTGAGCCCTAGGAGGGTGCTATCAATGTTCCTGTCGTTCAAGAGGGCATTGAGGCGCTCCAGCGTGGCGTTGATGGTAGGCATCATGTTCGCCACCTCCGGGAGGATCTTGTCCGTAGCCACAGAGAGTAGATCACCCTGGGGACTGATGCTGGGGATCGTATCCCCTTCGGCCAGGGCCTGCGTGCCCTTGGGGTCGATCTGAAGGATCAGCTCCGAGCCACTCAAGGGATTCATCTTGATGCGCACCTGACTCTGGGGCGTGATGCGCACATGTGGGTCGAGAGAGAGCTCTACCGTCGCCCCATAGCCACGAGCATAGTCGAAGCTCACGGAGCGTACCGTACCGACCTTGAAGCCACTCACCAGGACGGGCGTAGCGACGGTGACACTATTGAGGTTGTCGAAGTGCGCATAGTAGGTCGTGCTCTTCTTGAATATCTCGATACCCTTGAGGAAGTTGATCCCGACGTAGGCGAGTGCTATCGCCAGGATGGCCAGTAGGCCAATCTGTACCTCTTTCTTTCGTTTCATAAATATCTATAGCTCTGTATGGATGTCTCTATTGATCGGGGTGGGGAGCGCTAGAGGCGCTTGGTGCCTCGGTAGCGGGCGATGTAGGCATCTCGGTAGATGCGGGGCAGGGAGGAGAGTTGTTGCTGTGCCTTGGCCTTGGAGGGCGTGGGGCTGAGGAGGTAGATGTAGGCCTTCCCGACCTTCACCCGCTCCACGGGCGTGGGGAGCTTGCGGAAGCGAGCATCCTTGACATCGATCTTCTCCGGTGAGGAGAGGAACTGCACTCGGTAGGTGATCCCCTGCTCCGAAGCGCTGTCACTGGAGTTCGCCACACTTGCCTTTGTCTTCCCTTCGGTAGTAGAAGTCTTGTCTTGCTTAGAGGTGGACTTCTCTCTCCCCTTATTTAGTGCCCGCTCGACCTGCTCCCTGGGAGAAGTCTGCGGGGTCTCTTCTTGACTCGGAGTGTCTGCTGTAGAGTCCTGGTGCGTCGTATCCGTCTCGGACTCGGTCTTGGACTTAGTGTCGGTCGAGTCACTCTGCTTCTTGTCCCCCGAGCTCTTGCCTCGGTAGGCTCGGTAGTAGGAGGTGAAGCCTAGAGCGATGGCCGAGGCGATGGCCTGCTGACCGTCTTCGCTGAGCATGAAGGCTGCCTCCTGTTGGTTGGAGAGGAAGCCGATCTCGGTGAGGATGCTGGGCATTGCTGACTGGCTAAGCACCCAGAGGATATCCTGGCGGACACCACGACTGTAGCGCCCGGCAGCTCGGTACTGACGCTGGATCTTATTGGCTAGCTCGATGCTCTTATTGAAGTACGCATCCTGCATCAAGTCAAACATGATGTAGCTCTCCGTCGACGTCGGGTCGAAGCCTCGGTAGGTCGTCTTGTAGTCGCTCTCCAGAAGCATCGCCTTATTCTCCCGCATGGCTACGCTGAGGTTGTTGGCGAACTTCGCTATCCCCAGCACGTAGGTCTCCGTGCCGTGCACCTCCTTCGAAGGAGCGCTATTGACATGGATGCTCAGCATGAGCGAGGCCTTATGCTTATTGGCGTAGTCGGCACGTGCCTGTAGACCGACGAAGACATCCGTAGTGCGGGTGTAGAGGACGTTCACCTCTGGGTGAGCCCGACGGATCTTCGCTCCGACGAGCTTCGCCACCGCTAGGGTGATATCCTTCTCCTTCCCTCCGTTGCCCACAGTCCCTGAGTCCTTTCCACCATGCCCCGCATCGATGACGACGGTGAAGAGGCGCTGTGCCTCAGCGGTGAAGGGGAGGGAGAGGACGAGACAGAGGAGCCCCCGGAGGACCATGCGGACCATGAGACGACTGGGGGCGAACTCGAGTGAGGTCATAGGGCTTAGCGTAGCAGGATTACTCGGATGTTGAATTACTTGACGTTTAATGGGACAAAGATACAACGCTTTTCGTTAAAAGACTGTTTACAAATCCCCCGCTACCGCCCCTCGAAGTCCCCTTCCTCGACCCTCCCTCCCCCATCTCCATCCCGGGTCGCTCGGCCGACCCACCCTAGGGCACAAAAGCGACCCATTCATGGGTCACCCCAGTCACCCATTCATGGGTCACCCCAGTCACCCATTCATGGGTCGTCTCGGTGACCCATGAATGGGTCGCTAAAGGGGGCTATAATCGGGCTTCTTCTCTCCCCTACTTCCGCCCCCATCTTCTCCCTCCTTAAAGCCTTCTCTCCACTCGCCTTCATTCGCTATTCCTCCCCACTCTACTTAAGAAAGGGAGGCCTCGAACGCACCCTCGATCCCACCACTAGCCGGCGCTTCCCTCCAGCACCGCTCAGCCGAAGCAGAAACGACAGAGGGGCTACCCTCCTCCCCGTAGGTCGGATAGGTAGCCCCTCTCGTACGCAGAAAGAATATGTGTGAGCTTCACCTAGCGAGGTTACCCTCCCTAGGGTCTAGATAGTTACTCGGCATCATCCTCGACGATAGCCTCGATACCTCCCTCGAGAGAGAAGTTGAGGAGTACGCTTCTCCCCTGCACTAGTGGTCCAGGGAAGATGCAGGGAGCGACATAGTGCTCCTTGACTTGGTCGTATCTCATTGCTTTACTTGACGACAAATCGATCCGATTCACCTCCGATCATAGGAGCTGAAGGATAGTTAGAGAAGAGGACGAGAGGGAAGGCGAAGTAGTGCGTACCATCCTCAGGGAGATCCTTGATATAGCTCCTTGCTCTGGTAGCATCCGTCTCATAGTGATAGCCGTAGAGGGGCTTGTCCGTCGACGTGATACTATACTTCTCGTTCGTGCGGGTCAGCCAGTGACCAATGATCGTATTATCAGTACTTGACGTACGGCAGAGGATACCCGAAGGCGGACTTAGAAGCTGAGCAGTCTCCCCATACTTAGCGGGCACTACTGAGCTAGGATAGGCGGTAGCGAATGGGGTGCCTGCTGGCATCTTCTTACGTGTGACGCAGGGGTACTGAAGGTGCCCGCTTGAGACGGCAGGCGTCGAGTAGGCTACGGGATACAGACGGAAGTATCTGACGACTATGCTCCGCCCACCGAAGGTCTCTGTATAGCTCGAAGGGCCAGAACCAAAGACATTCTTCGTAGCAAGATCCTGCGCTGTCGTGATCTCGCTATTCTCACCTATATAGCAGGAGCGGATGAGGAGGCGCCCGAGCTCAAAGCTGTACATATAGGCCACACGGCTCCTATTGTCCCTGACGAGGAGTGACTCACTGCCACCCTGAGCCTTGAAGGCTTGTATCTCTTCGGCGGTGGGCTTCCCAAAGCGAAGGGCATAGATCGGCTGATGAGGGCCTAGGTTCCCCTGCCCTAAGATGACGTTCAGGAGATCCGCATCCATCGTACCCTCGATAGGTGCTCTGTAGAAGGAGCTCTGACCTGCTAGGCGTCGACCAGCGACCTCGACCGTCTCCACCTTCTTCCCACTATAGGCGACTGTGCTCCGGTAGTAGACGGGGTGATTGTTGTGGTCACTATTCAGACCATCCGAAGGGATCAGGTCAGGAGGGAAGACACCTGCTATCTCTTCGACGGTGGGGATATGTAGGTTCATCGCCTTCCCCCCACTCGTGAGGTCCTTGATCTGATCATGGGTGACCGCATTGGTACGGAAGAAGATGCCAAAAGGATCTCTCTTTGGTTTACCCATAGGCCAATCATTCCAGTAAGGTCTAGCCTCGTATCCATCTAGCAGAGGGAATCTAAGCCCTGGACGAGCAGCCCCCGACACGACTACATTCTGCCCATTCTGCGTATAATACATATTGTAATTCCAATACTGCAGAGGGATAGCATTTGCATGGATCGGACTCGTGCTGATCCTAATCGTAGCGAGCGGGAGCTTACCTGCCTTATCCTCGGAGAGCACCTTAGGCGTATCGTCGAGGACATATTTGGTCCGAAGCGCTGGATCACTGAAGACGGGGAGGATGTAGCCCTTGTAGTCCACACCCTTACCATCTTGCTTGGAGACAAGAGGCGCATAGACCAGATAGTAGCCCGCCTTAGTCCCCTTCTGGATCGTCAGAGGTGAAGGGAGCTGGTAGACTCGGGTGGAGCTAGCAGGATCTGTATTATCGCTGGTAGCGAAGTACTCCTTATTCGACTCGGTGCGAGCAAGCTTGAGGCCCGTTGCACCGAGACCATGGAGCTTCAGCCCTGTGATCGTGAGGGGCTCGTCCGTCTCATTGACGATACGACAGCGGATGAGACTTCCCACAAGACGGAATCTCATCGCCTCATTCTTGTAGTACTTCTGATCGCCAATCGTCGTAGCTGAGAGGTCCCCCTTAGCTTGGAGAGCGATGGGGAAGTTCGTAATCGTCGTACGGGTACCCGTCTCGGCATAGTAAGGCGACATCAAGGGATATTCCTTCAAGGGCTTGGTAGTGCTACTACCATTGAAGCCGATGAAGATCGAGAGATGGATCTGATCACCGACCTCATCAGATACCTGGATCGTACCCTTATAGGTGAGCTTCTTACCTCCTCCACTCACCTTCATCTTGATCGATCTCAGAGTCTGATCCCCCTTCGTCCCATCCTGCGAGGAGACAGCACAGAGGGCATTGACCTCTTCACCATCGGTAAACTTGGGAGCCAGCGTAGAGCGCCCCCCAGAAGTACCAGGCTCGAGCTCTAGGGCTCGAGCAAACTCATTGAGGGGATCACTGACATCCCCCTCTAGATCGAGTGCCACTTGGCGCGTCTTACCCGAAGCGTCGTCAGGCTCTGGGATGGATGGTTGAGCATCCCTCTGACACGCCGTGAATGCCAACATCGTGGCAAGAAGTAGTAAAATTTTCTTCATAGGCTTGTATTATGAAACAAACAACAATGTGAGACACTGAGTCCATATAGGAGCATACGGTCTCTCCCATATTAGGAAGATCTATATTTATCAGAATAGGCCTACCTTTTAGAACAAAGTAATCTTACGTTCACCCCACAAATGTAAGTAATATACAATTATATAAAGGACATTTATCCCACATACAATACAAAACATAAGTTTATAGAATAACATTTATATACAATCCACCCTTACACTTCGTCAAGTCACACAAAATATCCAAGTTAACAGGCAATATAAAGCATCTTTGAAATATAACCTAGAGAAGAAGAGAAAATATAAATCATCTACCCTACTCCCTCCTATCTCAATTCCGAATCACCAAATCTGGTGGAGGAGGTCGCCCTACTATAGGTCACAAAAGCGACCCATTCATGGGTCACCTCAGTCACCCATTCATGGGTTGTCTCGGTGACCCATGAATGGGTCGCTAAAGGAGGCCATGATAGGGCTACTTCGCTCCTCTACTCCTGGTCCGTCTTCTCCTACCTTAATTCGCTATCCGTCCCCAGCTCATTCCTCCTTCCTTCTCCATTTCACCCGAAAGAAATAAGCACCGAAGCCTCTCCCTACTTCACCACGGGCGAGCACTTCCAGCCACCATTACCTAGCCGAAGCAGAAACGACAGAGGGGCTACCCTCCTCCCGGCAGGTCGGATGGGTAGCCCCTCTCGGGGAGAAGAAGATCACACCAAGCTTACCGCTCGATAGTCCGCACAGACCTTCCTCAGGTAAGCGCCTTCAGCTAGCGCCGGTGTCGATAGATGCGAACATCCCGTAGGAACTTATTATTGCGCAGGATCGAATCCACGGACTCCCGGCTAAGATGATTAGGGATGCGTACGCCCCGTAGGAACTTATTGTTGCGCAGGATCGAATCCACAGACTCCCAGTTGATACGGGGAGGTCGCCCGAGATGCACCATCGTATGGCGATCCAGCTGGTAGATACGCTCGACCTGCTGGGGGCTCAGGAAGCGACGGTACTCCTTGTAATACTTCTTGCGGATGGCTAGGATCTGTTCGCTACGCTCGAAGCCTTCCCTGATCGTCCGGTCGACCTCAGCATCCGTGCGATCAGAGGGCTTCACACTCTCCTCGGGAGAGAGCGCCCAGATCTCTCGCTGCTGCATGAGATAGAGGGATTCGAACTTACGTGCCGTCTCTTCGTCGAAGCCGAGCATCCTAGAGATGTACATGGCTTGTGCCTCGCTGAGCTCTTGGCGTGATATACGGATCTTCTCACCCTGTGATTGGGCATATAGAGCAGGACTCACGAGGAGCGTCAGGGCCACTAGGACCAGCTTCATTAGGTTTCTCATCATGATCTTATTGGATTAGTTAGTTGTGTAGGCTTCGTCTTCGTAGACGCTCAGGATGAAGGCCTGATCTGAGGGGCTGAGCTTCTCGAAGGCAAGGGAGATATCTTCGGGAGAAGGGGGGGCGGGCGAAGGGGACTCTCGGAGCGGGGCGAAGCTGATGATCGCCCAGAGCGCTACGGCGACCATCGCCACCGCTCCGCCTACCCACGGGAGGATACGCCGAGCTCGCGTGCGGCGAGCTGGCACCACATCGGGGGGCGCAACGCTCGCCTCTCGCTCTCCAGCGATCGAGGCAAGCACCACCTTCTCGATGGTGTCAAATGTCCCCTCGGGTACGGAGTAAGGCATTCGACGGGGGAGCTTATCTAGATCTAGTTCTTCCATAGGGCTAATCATTCTCTTTGAGGTACTTCATTATTCTCTCTTTCGCCAAGTGATAGTTGGCTTTGGCACTGCTAGGAGTGCCGTCGATGACTCGAGCGATCTCCTCGTAGCTCATCTCTTCGTAGTAGCGGAGGTTGAAGGCTAGCTGTTGCTTCTGCGGGAGTCTAAGGATGGCTTGCTGTAGGCGAAGGAGGATCTCCTCTTCGCTGACGGCTTGCCCGCCACCGCTAGGATCATGGGGGAGCTGGCTGGGGAGTAAGTCCTCCAGAGCGGTCATCGGCTCTCGACGGCGCTCCAGAGAGCGAAGGGCTTCCCCCGTGGCGATCGTATAGATCCAGCTCCTGAGACTCCCTGCCCTATCCCGCTTCGGGAGGGCACGATAGACTCGGATCCAAGTCTCCTGAGCCGCATCCTCGGCATCTTCGTGTACGACGACGAGGCGACGTATATGCCAGTAGATACGCTCATTGTAGGACCGCATCAGCAAGAGGAAGCCCTGCTCCAGCGACTCCTCCAGGGTGCGAGTCAGCTCTTCGTCAGTTAGTGGCAGTCTAGTCATTCGTTCTCGTTTTATCGATCTCTATACCCCTAAGACCTCCCTAATGCCCCAAAGTCAAATCGAGGGGAATAATTCTCGGGGGTAGAGCTACCGACGCTCCTACGATACGAATATAGCAAAGCCCCTCCTGAAGGCATCATCGGACGCCTTGAGGAGGGGCTTTAGGATAGGAGGCTCGTGAGGGTACTTAGCCTTCAGCGCCTTGAGATCTCGGTCTAGCTCACGGATACTCTCCAGACGCTCTACCTCACGCTCGTGCTCACGGAAGAGCGCATACTGCTCTTCAGCCTGATGGAGGGCAAGCTCATGAGTGATCTTACCCGCATGGTCTAGGATCGTATATTCATTCATCGTCAGGATGAGGCCTAGGCGCTCGATCCAGTCCTTCATATACATCGGTCGCTACGCTCGAGCTTGAGCTTCGGCGAAGACCAGATATTGCTCGGCGATCAGCTTCAGCGCTTGGGGCTCCTCCTCGGTGAGGTAATTCTTCCCAGTCGTCACATCTGCCTGGCGCACCCTGCCTGGTACCTTCGTCGTGGTCAGCCCCATCATCGGGAGCGAAGTATTCGCTCGGTAGTAGATGAGTTAGGCTACCGTCTGTCCACTGACGAAACCTCGTGCCCTGCTGGGACTTCACCCGATAGCCGATGGAGATGATGACATCAAGATTGTAGAAGTTCGTGGGCTTAGTAGAAAAATCGGAAATCCCGATTTTTCTCTTCGTCTCCTCCCCACGAAGCTCCCCCTCCTCATAGATATGGAGGACGTGCTCATTGACCGTCGTGCGTGACTTCCCGAAGAGAGTAGCCATCTGGTCAAGCGAGAGCCATACGGTCTCGTCGTCCATACGGACATCAAGCCGGATCGTCCCATCTTGGGACTCGTAGAGTAGGATAGATTCGGCAGAATTGGGCCATGTAGCCATAAGATCAACTCGTATGATCTATAGTGCGAAGGTAGAGCAGATACACAAAAAGCCCCGCCCTAAGGCGTCAGACGACACCTTAGGGCGGGGCGGATAATTAGTGGAGGAAGGTACTAGCCAGCGACCTCGAACTGATCAGCGACTTCGTCCTCGAAGTCTGCCGAGGCAGCGAGTGCCTTCTCATGTTCGCTCACAGGCATGACCACAAGACGCTTGTACTCACGTAGACCCGTACCGGCAGGGATCAGGTGACCGCAGATGACGTTCTCCTTAAGACCTTCGAGGGTATCGACCTTACCGTTGATGGCAGCATCGTTGAGGACCTTGGTCGTCTCCTGGAAGGAAGCAGCGGACATGAAGCTCTTGGTCTGCAGTGCAGCACGAGTGATCCCCTGCAGGATCTGGCGTGCTGTAGCAGGCTTAGCCTCACGTACCTCTACGGGACGTAGGTCACGGCGCTTGAGCTGACTGTTCTCATCACGGAGCTTGCGGAGCGTCACGATCTGCCCTGGGCTCAGGGTCTCAGAGTCGCCGGCATCGACGACTACGACCTTACCCCAGAGACGGTCATTCTCATCCATGACTTCGAGCTTGTCTGCGATCTGCTGCTCGAGGAAGAGCGTATCCCCTGGATCGAGGATCTCGACCTTGCGCATCATCTGGCGGACGATGACTTCGAAGTGCTTGTCGTTGATCTTCACACCCTGTAGGCGGTAGACGTCCTGTACTTCATTGACGATGTACTCCTGTACAGCCGTTGGGCCCTTGATCTCAAGGATGTCGGTAGGCGTGATAGCCCCATCGGAAAGAGGCATACCAGCATAGACAGAGTCACCCTCCTGTACCAGGATCTGCTTGGAGGTAGGCACAAGGTACTTGCGCTCTGCACCGAGCTTGGTGGTGACGATGACTTCACGGTTACCACGCTTGAGGCTCTTACCGAAGGATACAACCCCATCGACCTCTGCCACGACAGCAGGATTAGATGGATTACGTGCTTCGAAGAGCTCGGTGACACGGGGAAGCCCCCCAGTGATGTCACCCGCCTTACTCATCGAGCGAGGGATCTTAGCCAGTGTCTCCCCGATGTGGATCTCAGAGTGATTCTCCTGGACTACGTGAGCCCCCACAGGGAGGTTGTAGCTCTTGATGATGTTGCCGTTCTCATCCTCGATGTGGATACCAGGTACTACGTTACGGTCCTTGGATTCGATGATGATCATTTCCTTCAGACCCGAAGCTTCATCGGACTCGACACGGTAGGTAGAGCCTTCGATCAGATTATCGAAGCAGACCTTACCCGAGACTTCTGAGATGATGAGGGCATTGAAGGGGTCGAACTCAAAGAGCGTCTGACCCTTCTTGACCTCTTCTCCTTCGGTGAAGAAGAGCTTAGCACCGTAGGGCACCTTGACCGATCGAAGGACGATCTTCGTGTTCTTGTCGGAGATCTTCAGTTCGGTCATACGGCTGACTACGATATTGACGGGCTTACCGCCATCTTCGCTCGCTACCTCAGCGACACGAAGGTCGTCGAAGGTGACGATACCATCGTACTTAGCAGCGACGCTATTGCGTGTAGCGACATTCGAAGCTACCCCCCCGACGTGGAAGGTACGGAGCGTAAGCTGTGTACCAGGCTCACCGATGGACTGAGCAGCGATGACCCCGACGACTTCACCCTTCTGGACGAGGACATTGGTAGCGAGGTTACGGCCATAGCACTTAGCGCAGACACCCTTCTTAGACTCACAGGTGAGTACAGAGCGGATCTCGACCTGCTCGATAGGAGACGCCTGGATGATCTCAGCAGCAGCCTCACGGATCTCTTCGCCAGCACGGACGATCACTTCACCCGTAGAGGGGTGGATGATGTCATGGACGGAGACACGGCCGAGGATACGCTCATAGAGCGTGGCTACTACTTCGTCATCATTGTCTTCCTTAGTGAGCTCAGTAGCTACGAGACCACGTAGCGTACCACAGTCTTCTTCGGTGACGATGACATCCTGCGAGACGTCGACGAGACGACGAGTCAGATACCCTGCGTCAGCCGTCTTCAGAGCGGTATCGGCAAGACCCTTACGAGCACCGTGGGTAGAGATGAAGTACTCTAGCACGGAAAGCCCTTCCTTGAAGTTCGAGAGAATTGGGTTTTCGATGATCTGTCCGCCTTCGCTACCACTCTTCTGAGGCTTAGCCATCAGACCACGGATACCGGAGAGCTGACGGATCTGTTCCTTCGAACCACGAGCTCCCGAGTCCATCATCATGAAGACCGAGTTGAAGCCCTGATTGTCTTCGCTCAGGTGCTTCATCAGGATGCCGGTGAGCTGGCTATTGACATGGGTCCAGGTGTCGATGATCTGATTGTAGCGTTCGTTGTTCGTGATGAACCCGCCGCTATAGTTCATCATGATCTCATCGACAGCTTCGTACCCTTCGGCGATGAGCTTAGCCTTCTCTTCGGGGATGATGACGTCACCGAGGTTGAAGGAAAGACCGCCCTTGAAGGCCATGTAGTACCCGAGGTTCTTGATATCGTCGAGGAACTGTGCCGTGACTGCCACACCACAGACCTTGATCACGCGACCAATGATATCACGGAGGCTCTTCTTGCCAAGGACTTCGTTGACGTAGCCTACTTCCTTAGGCACATACTCATTGACGAGCAGACGCCCCATAGAGGTATCGACCATGTGACGGATGGGTTCGCCATCCTTGACATCATCGACATAGACCTTGATCGGAGCATGAAGGTCGATCTTACCTTCGTTGTAAGCAATCGTCGCTTCCTCTACACCATAGAAGGTATAGCCATCACCCTTAGCACCGGGACGGAGCTTGGTGATGTAGTACAGCCCAAGGACCATGTCCTGTGAAGGGACAGTAATAGGCGCACCATTAGCAGGATTGAGGATATTGTGCGAAGCCAGCATGAGCATCTGTGCTTCGAGGATAGCTTCATTACCTAAGGGGAGGTGCACAGCCATCTGGTCACCGTCGAAGTCCGCATTGAAGGCGGTACAGGACAGTGGGTGTAGCTGGATAGCCTTCCCTTCGATCATCTTGGGCTGGAAAGCCTGGATACCGAGACGGTGAAGTGTAGGAGCACGGTTCAGCAGGACGGGATGGCCCTTCATCACATGCTCAAGGATGTCCCAGACTACAGGATCCTTGCGGTCGACGATCTTCTTAGCGCTCTTGACGGTCTTGACGATACCACGCTCGATGAGCTTACGGATGACGAAGGGCTTGTAGAGCTCAGCGGCCATGTACTTAGGCAGACCACACTCGTGCATCTTCAGTTCAGGACCGACGACGATGACCGAACGAGCAGAGTAGTCCACACGCTTACCGAGGAGGTTCTGACGGAAGCGCCCCTGCTTACCCTTGAGGCTATCGGAGAGCGACTTCAGAGGGCGGTTGTTATCGGAGCGGACAGCGCTTGACTTACGAGAGTTGTCGAAGAGTGAATCGACAGCCTCCTGGAGCATACGCTTCTCGTTACGAAGGATGACCTCAGGAGCCTTGATCTCGATCATACGCTTGAGGCGGTTGTTACGAATGATCACACGACGATAGAGGTCATTGAGGTCAGACGTAGCGAAGCGACCACCATCCAGTGGCACGAGCGGACGCAGATCGGGTGGGATGACAGGAAGGACCTTCATGATCATCCACTCGGGGCGATTGACATTCTTCGAGGCACGGAAGCTTTCGACGACCTGAAGACGCTTCAGAGCTTCGTTCTTGCGCTGCTGTGAGCCGTCGGTGCTAGCACGGTGACGTAGCTCGTAGGACAGAGCATCGAGGTCAAGACGAGCCAGCATGTCGTAGATCGCTTCAGCACCCGTCTTACAGATGAACTTCTCAGGATCGGAGTCGTCCAGCTGTGCATTGCTTGGATATTCCTGATCTAGATAGTCGAGGTAGTCGAGGTACTGCTCTTCGGTGAAGACAGGATTAGGATCCTTGTCTAGAGACTTAGCAGCAGACTCCTTAGTGAGATCCTCGTTGATACGAGCTCTCAGCACCCCGGGCTGGATGAGGACATAGCGTTCGTAGTAGATGATGGACTCCAGCTTCTTGGTCGAGAGACCGAGGAGATAACCCATCTTGTTGGGCAGAGAGCGGAAGTACCAGACGTGTGCGATGGGTACTTCGAGCTTGATGTGCCCCATACGCTCACGGCGTACCTTCTTCTCCGTGACCTCGACACCGCATCGGTCACAGACGATACCACGATAGCGGATACGCTTGTACTTACCACAGTGGCATTCGAAGTCCTTCACAGGACCGAAGATGCGCTCACAGAAGAGCCCATCACGCTCAGGCTTGTAGGTGCGGTAATTGACGGTCTCGGGCTTGAGTACTTCACCGCTCGAATTCTCTAAGATCTCCTCTGGGGATGCCAGAGAAATCCGAATCTGGGAGAAGTTACTCTTTATCTTATTGTCTTTCTTGAAAGCCATAATCGATATGGGAAATAATTCGGGATCTTATTCGAGAGAGAAGCTCAGACCTAAGCCCTTGAGCTCATTAAGAAGGACGTTGAGTGACTCTGGGATACCTGGAGTAGGCATAGGATCACCCTTGACAATCGCTTCGTAAGCCTTGGAGCGACCATGGACATCATCTGACTTGATCGTCAGGATCTCCTGTAGGATGTGGGAAGCACCGAAGGCTTCGAGCGCCCAGACTTCCATCTCCCCGAAGCGCTGGCCCCCATGCTGCGCCTTACCACCGAGTGGCTGCTGCGTGATGAGTGAGTAAGGACCGATCGAACGAGCATGCATCTTGTCGTCGACCATGTGACCGAGCTTGAGGAAGTAAGTGACACCGACCGTCGCAGGCTGGTCAAAGCGCTCACCCGTACCCCCATCGTAGAGGTAAGTCTTACCATTGCGAGGCAGGCCAGCCTTATCTGTCCAAGCGTGCATATCGTCTAGCGATGCGCCGTCGAAGATAGGCGTAGCGAACTTGCAGTCGAGACGACGACCTGCCCATGCTAGGACAGCTTCGAAGATCTGCCCGAGGTTCATTCGCGAAGGCACACCAAGAGGGTTCAAGCAGAGGTCAACAGGCGTACCATCTTCGAGGAAGGGCATATCTTCCTGACGTACGACCTTGGAGACAATACCCTTATTCCCGTGTCGACCTGCCATCTTATCCCCGACCTGGATCTTACGCTTCTTAGCGATATAGACCTTAGCCATCTGGATGATACCGGAAGGAAGTTCGTCACCCATCGTTTCGTCGAGCTTCTTACGACGAAGATCGGACTCGTATTCCTTAGACTTCTTCAGGTAGTTGGAGATGACTTCGGTGATGAGCTTATCGGTATGTTCGTTGCCCGTCCAGCCAGAGAAGATGATCTCGTTATAGTTCAGTGCTTCGAGCTCCGTACGAGAGAACTTTGCTCCCTTGCGGATCTTCTCGACACCGAGGAAGTCCTTCACGCTGTTCTTACAGGTCTTTCCGGTGGTGAGCTTATGAAGCTTGTCGAGGAAGAGCTCACGAAGTTCAGCCTGCTTGCGCTCAGCCTTCTCTTCGAGAGAAGCAATCGCATCCTTCAGTTCGGTACGATTCTTCTTCGTTGCCTTAGAATAGAGCTTGGTATCGACGATAACCCCACGGAGCGAAGGGGTAGCCTTGAGTGAAGCATCCTTCACGTCACCCGCCTTATCACCGAAGATCGCACGTAGAAGCTTTTCTTCTGGCGTAGGATCTGACTCACCCTTAGGAGTGATCTTACCGATGAGGATGTCGCCAGGCTCTACACGAGCACCGACACGGATGATACCATGCTCGTCGAGGTTCTTGGTAGCGTCGTCGCTGACATTAGGAATGTCGTTGGTCAGTTCTTCCAGACCACGCTTCGTCTCTCGTACCTCGAGCGTATACTCGTCGACATGGACGGAGGTGAAGAAGTCTTCGCGGACGAGACGTTCGTTCAGCACGATCGCATCTTCATAGTTGTAGCCCTTCCATGGCATGTAAGCGACCTGGACATTACGGCCAAGAGCAAGCTCACCGGCCTGTGTCGAATATCCTTCTGTCAGTACATCACCGGCCTCGACACGCTGTCCCTTGAAGCAGATAGGACGCAGGTCGATAGTCGTGCTCTGGTTCGTCTTGCGGAACTTAGGTAGGCTGTAGGTCGTGATTGGATCTTCGAAGCTGACGAAGAGCTCATCATCCGTACGATCGTAGCGGATCTTGATGCAGGTAGCATCGACGAAGACGACTTCGCCAGCACGCTCTGCGACGATCTGCGTACGAGAGTCACGCACCAGCTGTCCTTCGATACCAGTCCCGACAATAGGAGCTTCGGGGCGGAGAAGAGGTACAGCCTGACGCATCATGTTCGATCCCATGAGTGCACGGTTAGCGTCATCGTGCTCGAGGAAGGGGATGAGCGAAGCAGCAATCGAAGCGATCTGCGTAGGAGCAACGTCCATGAGCTGGACTTCTGCCGGTGTGACGACAGGGAAGTCAGCCTCCTTACGAGCCTTGACAGCGTCACGGATGAAGCGACCTTCTTCGTCCAGAGGAGCATTCCCCTGAGCCACGATGAGGTCTTCTTCCTCCTCAGCAGTGTAGTACTTCAGGGCTTCGTCAGAGAAGTCTACCTTACCATTCTCTACACTTCTATATGGAGTGGTGATGAAGCCAAGGTCATTGATCTTCGCATAGACACAGAGCGAGGAGATCAGACCGATGTTTGGCCCTTCAGGCGTCTCGATAGGACAGAGACGACCGTAGTGGGTATAGTGTACGTCACGTACTTCGAAGCCGGCACGTTCACGAGAGAGACCGCCAGGACCAAGGGCCGAAAGACGGCGCTTGTGCGTGATCTCTGCCAGAGGATTCGTCTGGTCCATGAACTGCGACAGCGCATTCGTGCCGAAGAAGGAGTTGACGACCGAAGAGAGTGCCTTAGCGTTGATCAGATCCGTGGGGACGAAGACTTCGTTGTCACGGACATTCATACGCTCACGGACGGTACGAGCCATACGGGCCAGACCGACACCGAACTGATTGTATAGCTGCTCCCCGACGGTACGTACACGACGATTGGAGAGGTGGTCGATATCATCGACGATCTCCTTCGAATTGACAAGAGCGATCAGATACTTGATGATCGCTACGATATCTTCGTTGGTGAGGACACGTACTTCAGGATCGATGTCGAGACCTAGCTTCTTATTGATACGGTAGCGACCTACCTCGCCGAGGTCATAGCGCTTATCCGAGAAGAAGAGGTTCGATAGGACTTCGCGTGCGTTGGCTTCGTCAGCAGGGTCTGCATTACGCAGCTGACGATAGATATAGTAGAGAGCATCGTGCTCCGAATTACATGGGTCCTTCTGAAGGGTATTGAAGATCAGGGTGAAGTCCAGAGAGTCCTCGGTCTTCTCCTTATGTAGAAGGATGGTCTTATTGCTTGATTCGAGGATGAGATCAATATTGTCTTCGGTGATCTCTGCCTCACGTTCGACGAGGACGGTGATACGCTCCATGGAGACGACTTCGCCCGTATCCTCATCACTGAGGTCGTCGATATAGGTCTTGGTGACACGTCCGGCCAGGCGACGTCCTAGGTGCTTCTCAAGATTAGCACGAGTCACCTTCACCTCTTCAGATAGATCAAAGAGGTCGAGGATCTGCTTATCCGACTCGAAACCAATAGCACGCAGCAGGGTCGTGACAGGGAGCTTCTTCTTACGATCGATATAAGCATACATCACATTGTTGATGTCCGTAGCGAACTCGATCCAAGAACCCTTGAAGGGGATAATACGTGCCGAATAAAGCTGCGAGCCGTTGGTGTGCGTGCTCGTCCCGAAGAATACCCCCGGAGAGCGGTGCAGCTGCGAGACTACGACACGCTCAGCTCCGTTGATGACAAACGTCCCCGACTCCGTCATATAAGGGATATAGCCCAGGAAGACGTCCTGCACGACGGTGCTGAAGTCCTCATGGTCAGGGTCTGTACAAGACAGCTTCAGCTTAGCCTTCAGAGGGACGCTGTAGGTCAAGCCACGGCTCAGGCACTCCTCGATAGTGTACTTGGGGGGATCGACATAGTAATCGAGGAATTCGAGAACAAAGTTATTACGCGTATCTGCGATAGGGAAGTTCTCATTGAAGACTCGATATAGACCCTCTGACTTACGGCTCTCCGTAGCGGTGTCCAGCTGGAAGAAGTCACGGAAGGACTTCAGCTGCACCTCTAGGAAGTCTGGGAAGACTAGAGGATTCTTTATCGAAGCAAAGTTGATTCTCCCTGATTGTGGAATGGAAGCCATCTATTGATTCTTTGAATAAAAGGAGGGTTCGGGAATTATTAGACACGAAATGGTTAAGACCCCCCTCGTCGGGGGATCTTAACCATAATCACCTGATTAGAGGTGCTATAGGTGGGCTTACTTAAGTTCTACTTCAGCACCAGCTTCTTCAAGAGCCTTCTTGAGAGCTTCTGCAGTAGCCTTGTCTACGCCTTCCTTTACAGGAGCAGGAGCAGCATCTACGATGTCCTTAGCTTCCTTGAGCCCGAGACCGCAATGTTCCTTGACAGCCTTTACTACCTGGAGCTTAGCAGCGCCAGCGCTCTTGAGGATGACGTCGAAGGAAGTCTTTTCTTCTTCCTGAGCACCTTCAGCTGGGCCAGCTACGACAACAGCTGCGGCTGCTGGTTCGATTCCATACTCGTCCTTAAGGATAGCTGCAAGTTCGCTTACTTCCTTTACCGTCAGGTTTACAAGCTGCTCGGCAATTGCTTTGATATCTGCCATGTCGATTAGTTATTTCTTTAGTTTTTATTCTTGTTTTCGGGATAGTGGGGACGCTCTTATTCAGCAGCGGCTTCTGCCTCCTTGCTGTCCTTGTTTTCAAGGGCGGAGACGACGTTGCGGATAGGAGACTGGAGGAGAGCCACGATGTCTGCGATGAGCTCTTCCTTGCTCTTGATAGAGACAAGCTCAGCAAGCTGATCGGGACCGTAGAAGCCAGTCTCAGCATAAGCTGCCTTGAGACGGAGCTTCGACTCTTCCTTCTTGTCCTTAGCGAAGTCCTTGATGATCTTAGCAGGAGCGTTAGCTACCGTGGTAAACATGATAGCGGTATTCCCCTTGAGCGCTGCGTACAGCGTAGCGAAGTCCGTTTCGGACTCGGAGAGAGCTCTACGCAGAAGGGTGTTCTTCGCTACAACGAGACGGATACCCCCCTTGTTACAAGCACGACGGAGCTGAGCAGTCTTGGCTGCGTCCAGACCTTCGATGTTCGTCAGGTAGAAGTGTGGGTACTCGTTGAGGTAGCCCTTGAGCTGCTCTACGACGGTGCCTTTATTTTCCTTTCTCATGATTTCTTCCTGGGTTATTATTCTTCTACTGACTTAGGATCGATCTTGATACTTGGGCTCATCGTGCTGGAGAGGTAGATGCTCTTGACATACGTACCCTTAGCAGCGGATGGCTTGAGGCGGAGGAGCGTCGTGATGATCTCGTTGGCATTATCATAGATCTGATCTGCCGAGAAGGAGACCTTACCGATGGAGGTGTGTACGATACCCGTCTTGTCTACCTTGAAGTCGATCTTACCAGACTTCACTTCCTTGACAGCAGCAGCGATGTCATTGGTCACCGTACCGCTCTTAGGGTTAGGCATGAGGCCACGAGGACCGAGGACACGACCGAGGGCACCGATCTTACCCATGATAGCGGGCATGGTGATGATGACATCGATTTCGGTCCAGCCACCACGGATCTTCTCGATATACTCATCGAGCCCGACGTAGTCTGCGCCAGCAGCCTGAGCTTCGGCTTCCTTGTCAGGAGTACAGAGTGCAAGCACACGCACCTGCTTACCCGTACCATGAGGGAGGGTGACGACGCCACGAACCATCTGATTTGCCTTGCGAGGATCGACGCCGAGACGAACGTCTACATCCACAGATGCGTCGAACTTGGTGTCGGTGATTTCCTTGACCAGAGCCGAAGCTTCGCGGAGTGAATAGATCTTCCCGGGCTCGATCTTGCTAAAAGCGATCTTTTGCTTTTTCGTAAGTTTACTCATCTTTCTATTGATTAGTTACCGGGAAATTCGCCCTTTACAGTGATACCCATGCTACGAGCCGTACCAGCTACGATCTTCATCGCAGCTTCTACAGTGAAGCAGTTGAGGTCGACAATCTTATCCTGTGCAATCGCGCGGACCTGATCCCACGTCAGTTCAGCCACCTTGTTACGGTTAGGCTGTGCAGAGCCCGACTTGAGCTTTGCTACTTCCTTGAGCTGTACTGCCACGGGAGGAGTCTTGACGATGAAATCAAAAGACTTATCGGCATAGTAGGTGATCACTACAGGGAGGATCTTACCAGCCTGGTCTTGAGTTCTGGCATTGAATTGCTTGCAAAACTCCATTATATTGATCCCCTTAGCACCCAGAGCAGGCCCTACGGGAGGTGAGGGGTTTGCAGCCCCACCCTTAATTTGCAATTTTAGTTGTCCAGCAACTTCCTTAGCCATTGTCTTGAATCTTAAGTGTTATACACTGGAAAATAGGTGACTGGGAGCGATCTTGCGTAACCAAGTTACTCCTTGACCACCTGCGAATAATTGAGCTCCAGCGGAGTCTTACGTCCAAACATCTTCACCATCACGCGAAGCTTCTGCTTCTCTGGGGTCACCTCCTCGACGCTAGCTTCGTAGTTAGCGAAAGCTCCATCGATGATACGTACCACGTCGCCCACGAAGAGCTCCATGTCGTAGACACCATCCGAATCAGCCATCTGGTCAGCACGACCTAGGATGCGCTCCACTTCGCTTCTCTTGAGCGGCTCGGGTTCACCTCCCTTGTTCGCTCCGAGGAAGCCGATGATGTTAGGCATATTGCGTAGCGTATGGGCTACATCACCGAGTAATGCAGCCTCTACGAGCACATAGCCTGGTAGATAAGGACGCTCCTTGATGACCTTCTTACCACCTCGCTGAGTAACGATCTTCTCTGTAGGGATGACCACCTGGGAGACGTACTGACCAAGATTAGTATTCTTCATCTCTGCCTCCAGCTGCTCACGCACCTTGGCCTCCTTGCCACTGACGGCACGGAGCACATAGAATCTCTTTTCTGCTACTTCAGTCATGATAGAGGATAATCAAAGCAGAGCTTATCTCTAAGCTCCGATATAGCTATACACAAAGTTCAGGATCGACTCGAACGTCTTGTCCATCCCTAAAACGACTAGAGCGATGATGAGGGAAGCAACCATCACCACCACAGCGCTATTGGTGAGCTCTGAACTCGTAGGCCAGGACACCTTCTGTGTAAGCTCGACATACGAGGCGTTGAAAGCGCCCCCTATTCTCTTTATGAAACTCATTATCGTCTTTTATTTTGCACGGGTTGAGAGACTCGAACTCCCGACACCTGGTTTTGGAGACCAGTGCTCTACCAACTGAGCTAAACCCGTAGGAAGAGGGGATAGACAGGGACGAGGCGTCTCGTCTATCCCCTACTTAAGAGTGGACTATCTGATGATTAGTCGAGGATCTCGGTGATCTGACCAGAACCTACCGTACGACCACCTTCACGGATAGCGAAGCGTAGACCTACGTTGCAAGCTACTGGGTAGATGAGTTCGACGAGGATCTCAACGTTGTCACCAGGCATCACCATTTCTACACCTTCAGGGAGAGTGATCTCACCAGTTACGTCGAGCGTACGGATGTAGAACTGTGGACGATACTTGTTGTGGAAAGGAGTGTGGCGACCACCTTCTTCCTTCTTCAGGACGTAGACAGAGGCCTTGAAGCGAGAGTGGGGCTTTACCTGACCAGGCTTAGCGATGACCATACCACGCTTGATTTCGTTCTTATCGATACCACGGAGGAGGAGACCGACATTGTCACCAGCCTGACCTTCGTCGAGGATCTTACGGAACATTTCGACACCCGTTACGACGGACTTAAGACCTTCTGCGCCGAGACCGATGATCTGAACTTCGTCACCCGTGTGGATAACACCCGTTTCGATACGACCGGTAGCAACGGTACCACGACCCGTGATAGAGAAGACGTCTTCGACAGGCATGAGGAAGGGCTTATCGATATCACGTGGAGGCAGTGGGATCCAGGTGTCAACAGCATCCATCAGTTCCATGACCTTATCTTCCCACTGAGCTTCCCCGTTGAGGGCACCGAGGGCAGAACCACGGATGACAGGCGTGTTGTCGCCGTCGAAGTCGTAGCTGGAGAGAAGCTCACGCATATCCATTTCTACGAGTTCGAGCATTTCTTCGTCGTCGACCATGTCGCACTTGTTCATGAAGATAACAAGGCGAGGAACGTTTACCTGGCGAGCGAGAAGCACGTGTTCGCGCGTCTGAGGCATAGGACCATCGGTAGCAGCTACTACGATGATAGCACCGTCCATCTGAGCAG
>ERZ773059.399-NODE-399-length-23616-cov-4.920632_pt1 | contig 23616 bp, 15 predicted proteins | sample MGYA00580514_ERZ773059 | MGnify/ENA primary metagenome ERZ773059 (study PRJEB29015, sample SAMEA2737981) | human oral metagenome | biome: human oral; feature: human-associated habitat; material: dental | place: China | collected 2056 ...
CGACGAGGTCGGCGACTGTCACAAGAACCCTCGACGTGATGACCACAACAACGAGCGAACCGACGTCGACGGCGCCCGCGAGCACCGCCCCCAGCGCGACTTCCCTCACACCGACCCCGGCGGGGACGAAAAAGACGAGGAACCCCGCCGTCCACCCGAGCGCATAGCCGCCTATCGAGCGCGCCAGCCCCGCCGCGCCGGCCTCCATTCCCAGCGCGGTGAGAAGGATGTAGACCTGCAGGCCGATCGCGAGCCACGCAAGGAGGGAGACGAACGCCGACCGCAAAATGGAGCGTCCGGCTACCGGCCGCTCGAGGGGCTCTCTGCGGGCCAGACGCAAAGCCGCGTTCAGGCACCTGTTGAGGATCGAGGGCCAAAGAACCGCGACTCCCAAGGGCACGGCCGCCAGCAGCCACCAGTAGCGGCTGCGCAGGTCCTCGGCCGCCAGCAGGCAGGGCAACGCGAGCATCGCCCCGACGACGATCGAGATCGCGACCGCCACCGCGAGGGAGGAAACCGAACGGCGGCGTGAAATCGAGTACCCGCGGGCCGACTCTCCGACGGCGACGAAGTTCCACACCCCGCCGGGAAGGTACTTCGCGATCTGCGACACGAAAAAGATCCGCGAGGCCGCCGAAAGGGGGATGCCGATCACGGCTTGCCACGACATCATCGTGAGGGCGACGTACACGAAGGACGCCGCCGCAGCGGCCGACAAGGCGGGAAGCGACATCTGGCCGAGGGCGATGCGCACCTGCGGCCATTTGGCGGCTATCGCCCACACGGCGACGGCAACGGCCGCGGCAAGCGCGACGCGGCGCATATGCGCGGCGAGCTTCGAAAACCGCCGCGAATCGCCTTCGGATCGCGCGTTCATTCGCGCTCCCCCGGGGAAGACAGGCCGCCGTTCCCCCGCGCCGGCCTTTGGCTCCGCATCCGTTTCAGCCCAGAGATCCCGCGTTTCCTTTCGGCCGAGACCCGTTCCGGATCAAGGCGTTCCCGCTTGTTCCGCAGCCGCCTTCGGCCCATGCCCAGGATTGCGCGGGCGAGCGAGTCCGTCACGCGCACGGCGCGGAAGCCTTCCCGAATCTCGTCCGCCTCCAATTCATTCAAAGCGGGCTCGGCTTCGTTCAAAGCGGGCTCGGTTTGATCGGCGGGAGCTCGGACATTCTCTGAATGCCCGGCACTGTCAACTGAGAGCCCGGCGCCGTCAGCCGAGAGCCCGGCGCCGTCAGCCGAGTGCCCGGCGCCGTCCCCTCCAAACTGACCACGGGAGACCTCGCCCTCGGGGCGCCTCCGGGCGCGTGAACGTTCTCGATCCCGGGGCCGCTCCTGCGCCAAGGCTTGGAGGGCGTCCGCCAAGGCCGGGGCGTCGCCCGGCTCGACGAACCGTGCGCCTCCGCCCAGAATCCTGCGCTGAGGCGGGGTGTCGGACGTGACTACGACGCAGCCCGCGGCGATTCCCTGGTACACCTTGTTCGGCACCACGCGGCGCGCCTTGCCGGACGTTCCGAAGATTCCAAGGCAGACGTCGTGCCCGGCGACGACGTCGGGCAGATCCTCCGAATCGACCCAGTCGATCCACGAAACCCGAACGCTTTCCCCCGAAGGAAGGGCCTCGCGCACGGCCTTGGCGTCCTGCCCGTCCCCTACGAGGGTGACGTCGATCCGAACGCCGCGGTCCTCGAGGATCGCCAATGCGCGCGCAATTGTCGGAGCGCCTTGCAGGGGCGTGAAAAGGCCGAAGAAAACCACCGAAAGCGGGCCGTCGTCCTCTCCGTTGCCCGCCTTTCGGGCCTCGCTCTCAGGCGTTCGCGCGTTCTCCGCGGGCGCCGGCGCCTCGCCCTCGGCCTCATCCCGGCCCCGCCGAGCCCGGTCCCCGGCGTCGAACCATCGTTTGGGGGCGCCGACGGGGACGACTGCTTCTTTCCCCCTAGCGCGCGCAGGCAGGAGGGCGCGGTGGTCGTCAGTGTCGAGCACGACGACGTCGGCCGCCGCGAGCGCCGCCCTGTCGATCCCTTCCAGCAGGCGGTAGGCGAGCTTGCCGACGACGCCGCCCCCGGAGAGCCCCCTGTCCTTGGCCGTGTCCGAGGCGAAGATCAAGTGGTCGAGCACGATCGGCGTGCGCGGAAAGAGCACGCGGGCGAGGACGACGTCGAAATGCCCGAGGTATCCGACGAGAACGGCGTCGGGCCTGTTTTTTCCGCGGTAGGCCGAGGTGCGGCGGATCAGCCGCGCCCATTTTCCAGCGATTGCGGCGGCGAACCGCAGAGCGCTTGCCGGGCTCGTCAGCGACTTCACCCTCTGCGCCGTTCCGACTCCCAAAGGCTCATCGACCTCCCGAACGGCGAACCCCCGTTCGCGCAGGCCTTCGAGCAGCACGCCGACGCGCGGGTGCAATCGAACGTCGTAAGTTCCGAATCCAAGGATTCTCAACGTTTCTCCTTCACAAGCCGAATCGCGTGCGAGCCGCGAGCAAACCGAGTGCAACCCGCATGCGCGACGCCGCTCCAACGCAAGCGCGCCTAAATCGGCCCGTCGGGCGCGTGCCGCGCGTTGCCGCCGGGTTCGAGCTGTACGGCGCCGCCGGGTGCAGGCCGCGTCTCACCGCGACGTGCGGCGTCGCGTCCATCGCCATGCGCGCCCCCTTCGTCCCCGTCTTCATCGCCGTGCGCGGCCCCTTCCCCGCCGGAAGCGGCGTCGTCGTGCGCGCAGGCGGCGTCCTCGCGCGAGCCGCGGCCCAGCATGACTTCCTCCCGGGAGGCCTCGCCGTATTGCAGCGCCTTCATCCGCTCGAGCGTGTCTTCTATCAGCACCCGGTTCGTGCGCTGAAGGTCGGCGACCACCAGCAGGCCGGCGCTCAGCAGGCTCGTGACGATCATGGCCGTTCCGAATATAAGCGATTGAACATGCCCCCCGCTCTCGCCTTGGAACCAAAAGACGAGGAAGCGCAGGAACGGCACAAGCCCGACGATCCCGGTCGCCACGGCCAGGAATCCGAGCGGAATATGGGGTTTGTACATGAGGAAGGACCTCACGATCGCCTTCCCCGATTTGTACATGTGTTGGAAGATGTTCGAGAACAGGCGGGACTCGCGGGTCTTTGGATTCGTGCGAATCTTCACCGATTCGATTCGCATGCGGAGGTTGCCCGCCTGAACGATGGTCTCCATGCAATAGGAAAACCCCGTGACGACGTTGAGCCGCAGCAAAGACCGTCGCGAATAGGCCCTGAATCCCGAGGCGGCATCCGGCAGCCGCGTCCCGGCGGCGAGGTTGACCATGCCCGATCCGAGGGATTGCATGCGCTTCTTGAACCGCGAAAAATGCGCGATGTCCTTGGTTTGGCGGTCCGCGATGACGATGTCGGCGCGCCCCTGAACAATCGGCGCGAGAAGATCGGGGATCCGCTCCTGCGGGTATTGGTTGTCGCCGTCGGTGTTGACGACGACGTCGGCGCCGTGGGCCAACGCATAGTCGACGCCGTCGCGGAAAGACCTCGCGAGGCCCTGGTTTCTGGTGTGCCGGACGATGTGCGCGACGCCGCAGGCGCGGGCCGCTCGAACGGTGCCGTCCGTCGATCCGTCGTCGATGACGAGGATCTCCAGCTCGTCGACGCCCTCGATCGCGCGGGGAATCGACTCGAGAACCATGGGAAGCGTCGCTTCTTCGTTGAAACAGGGTATTTGGACGAAGACCTTCACGGTTGCCTCCCACGCATGTCTTTCAGATCAGCCTCCTCGCGTCGCTTTCACGCCTGCCCCTTGCGCCGGCCGGCGGAGCGGCGACGCGCCGGTTGGATCGCCTGAATCGGACCGTCTATTCGTCTGAGCCCGACGTCCTAATCGCCCTAGTCGCCCGGACGAACAGACTGACGCCGCTTGAGCGATTGTCGTCACAGCCTTTCAAGGGTACCATCCAGTAGTCTGATTGACATGAAAATTTCGGTCATCGGGTGTGGCTACCTCGGCGCAGTGCATGCCGTCGCCATGGCCAGCCTCGGCCACAACGTTGTGGGCATTGACAGCAACCTCGCCAAAATTTCGTCGCTCTCGTCCGGGCAGCCGACAATTCTAGAGCCCGGATTCGAGGGCCTGCTCAGGGAGGGCCTGGATTCTGGCCGGCTGGCATTCTCCGCCGACCCCGAGGCGGCCGGCGGCGCCAGGGTCCATTTCATCGGAGTCGGGACCCCGCAGAAACCGGATTCGCACGCGGCCGACCTCGCCTTCCTCGACGACGCCGTCGATTCGCTCCTCCCCCGTCTTCACGAGGGCGACGTCGTGGTCGGAAAGTCCACGGTGCCCGTGGGGACTGCGGCGGCGCTCGAGCCTCGCATCCGGCGCGCGGGGGCATGCCTCGTCTGGAACCCCGAGTTTTTGCGGGAGGGATCGGCGGTCAGGGACACCCTCGAGCCGGACCGGCTGGTCTACGGCCTGTCCTGCGAGGAGGCGGATGCGCGCGCGGGCCGCGGCGCGCTCGACGAGTGCTATGCCGCGCTCATCGCCGCGGGCGTCCCCCGCCTGACGATGGACTTCGCCACCGCCGAGCTCGTCAAGGTCGCGGCCAACTCCTTCCTCGCAACGAAGATCTCCTTCATCAACGCGATGTCCCAAGCCTGCGACGCCACCGGCGCGGACGTCGCCTTGCTCGCCCGCGCCCTGGGATTCGACGAACGCATCGGGCATCGGTTCCTGCGGGCGGGGATAGGGTTTGGCGGCGGCTGCCTGCCAAAGGACATCCGCGCGCTGCGGGCCCGGGCGGAGGAGCTCGACCTGCACGAGGCTTTCGGATTTCTCGCCGAGGTCGAGCGCATCAACGACGGTCAGCGGGCTCGAACCATCGAAGTGCTCGAGGGCCTCACAGGCGGTCTCGAAGGCCGCAGGGTCGCCGTTCTGGGAGCGACGTTCAAACCCGACACGGACGACATCCGCTCCTCGCCCGCGCTGAAAATGGCGTCTGCCCTCGTCGAACGGGGGGCGCACGTGACGATCGCGGACCCGGCGGCTTCGGCGGAGGCAGTCGCAGCCGAGGTCGAAGGCGCAACGTTCTTCGCCGACGTCGAGGCCGCCGTCGCCGGCGCCGAAGCAGTGCTTTTGTGCACGGAATGGGAGCAATACGTGCGGCTCGACCCCGCGCGAATCGGAGAACTCGTAAGCGAGCGCGTCGTCGTGGACGGGCGCAACGCCCTCGACCCCGACGCATGGAAGCGGGCCGGGTGGGAGTATCGAGGCGTCGGCAGGCGTTGAGCCAGGCGTTCCCGCAGCCGAGCAGAAGGCGGCGTCCTGACAAAACAGATAGACTTGCCCAACGATCGATCTTTCTTGCCCATTGACAGAGGAGAGGAAACGCATGCGCGTTCTCATCACGGGAGGCGCCGGCTTCATCGGCGCGAACTTCGTTCATTCCACGGTCGAGTCAATGCCCGACGCCGACGTCGTCGTCCTCGACAAACTGACCTATGCGGGGAACCCGAAGTCCATCGAGGGGCTGGACCGCGTCGAGCTGGTCGTGGGCGACATCGCGGACCCCGACACCGTGGATCCGCTGGTCAAGGACGCCGACGTCGTCGTCAATTTCGCCGCCGAGTCGCACAACGACAACTCGCTGAACGACCCGAGCCCGTTCATCCGCACGAACATCGAGGGCACCTTCCGGCTTCTGGAGGCCGTTCGCCGCCACGGAACGCGTTTCCATCACATTTCCACCGACGAGGTCTACGGCGATCTTGAGATCGGCGAGTCTCGCCGGTTCATGCCCGGCGACCCGTACGCGCCGTCGAGCCCCTACTCCTCCTCAAAGGGCGCCTCGGACCTTCTGGTGCGCGCATGGGTGCGTTCTTTCGGCGTCCCCGCAACGATTTCGAACTGCTCGAACAACTACGGCCCCTACCAGCACGTCGAGAAGTTCATCCCGCGCACGATCACGAACATGATCGACGGAATCCGCCCGCGCGTCTACGGAACGGGCGAACAGGTGCGCGACTGGATCCACGTGCGCGACCACAACACCGCGGTGTGGGAGATCATTGACAAGGGCCGCATCGGCGAGACCTACCTGATCGGGGCCGACGGCGAGAAGAACAACCTCGAAGTGGTTCAGATGATCCTCGCGGAGTTCGGCCGCGAGCCCGACGATTTCGACCACGTCAACGACCGCCCCGGCCACGATCAGCGCTACGCGATCGACAACTCCAAGCTCGTCGAGGAGACCGGCTGGCACCCGAGCTTCGCCGACTTCGCGGCCGGGCTGCACGACACCGTCGAGTGGTACAAGGCCAACGAGGACTGGTGGCGTCCGCAGAAGGAGGACGTCGAGGCCAAGTACGCCAAGACCGGGCAGTGAGCGCAGCCGGGCAGTGATTCGGGCGGCACAACGCCGACCGGAACCGAGCCCCCGGTTCAGGGCGGCCGCGACTAGCCGGGCCGGCAGAAGCAAAGCGGCTGCGACCGGTGCAGGGTCGGTCGCAGCCGCAAGATTGGCGCAGCCAGATCAGCCTCGACGAACGCCGAAGGTGTCGACCCGATTTCCGTCCCAGTCGCCGACGAACGCCCTGTCGCCGACCCGTCCGTAATCGACGACGCGGTCGGCGTCGCCGTTGTGGAGGCTCTTGGAAACGTAGAAGGTCTTGCCGCGGCGCACCGCGAGCGCGTCCTTGGCCGATCCGCCGAAGTGGCCGACGAAGACCTCGTCGTCGGCCCTGCCGTAGGGAACCACCCTGTCCGCCGGGCCCGAAGACATCGTGTTGCGAATGTGATATTCGTTGCCTCGACGCACGGCGAAGGTGTCGCGGCCGTCGCCGTCCCAGTCGCCGACGAGCACGACGTCGCCCGGCTTGCCGTAGGCGATCGCGTAGTCGGCGGTTGTCGCGCCGACCCTGTTCGAAACGTGGAAGACGTTGCCTCGGCGTATTGCGAGCGAGTCCTTGCCGTCGCCGTCCCAGTCGCCCACAATCTCGGTGTCAGAACTCAACCCGTAGGTGAAGGTGTGGGTGGCGTTGCCGCTCCACGCGTTGTTGAGGTAGTAGGTAGGGGACGACGCCGGCTGGGGCTGAGGCTGGGGCGCCGCGGCTGCTCCGCCCATGATCCTCTGGTACTTGGCCGCCGTCGCCGCGCGGATTTGATCGAGGTACCCGTAGATCGCGCCGGGGCAGGATGTGGACTTGACGTCCTTGTGCCCGACGATGCGGGGAAGGGCGCTTCCCGCGGGAAGCGCGGCGCCGGTGCCCCTCCGAACCGTCATCGTGCCTCGGCTGCTCGGATTGACGCCGCCGAGAACGAAGCGCGCGGCGATGACGTCGGAGAAGGTTTCGCGGATGAGCGGTGTGACGCTCGCCGCCAAGCTGTAGGTGCCCAAAACCGAGACCCCGAAGGTGCCCTGGTTGCGGGGGGCGGCGTGCGCGCCGGTCACCACTTTGCCGTGCGGGGCGGCGAGGGTGCCGGAGCGGCCCTCCCAACGCCCGCCGTACTTGTCGATGAGGACGTTGTATCCGATGTCGCCCCATCCGCGGGTGATCGAGTGGTAGCTGTAAATTCCCCGAATTGTCGCCGGCACTTGCGCTTGGCTGTAGTTGTTCGACCCTGCCGTGTGATGGATGATCGCGCCCTCAAAGTTCTCGTAAGAACGCGGCCACGACATCTTCCTCTCGTCGGCTCCCCATGCCGAGCGCGGGTGGATGCGCGCAAGGTTGTCGGCGGCGGCGATCTGCGGGGTCGTCAGCTGCCGCGCTGCGGGAGCGTCGGCCTTCGCCGCGGCGCCGGCCCGTCCCTGCGGGGAGGCCTGGCCTTGCGGAGAGGCTGCGGCAGCCGGGCCGCCAAATTGCGACGTCGAAGCTACGCCCGTCGCTTTGCCCGAGAGGATCGACCGCTCCTCGTCCGGGTTGGCGACCGGGGCGGTCAGGCTCTTGGCCGCGGGCTGTTGAGCTGCGGCGACCTTGTGGACGTCTGCGACCTTTTTGGTCGGCCCCTCGCCGTTGACGAGGTTGACGGCGAGCCCGGCGGGAAGGCTGCCGCTTCCCTTGATGCGAATCTGAACGCCCGTCGACCCGCCGGAAACGTTGGCTTCCGTTCCAGGACGCCCGTCCTCGCCCTCTTCGACCGAAAGGACGTACCAATCCGACCATCCCTTGGCGTCTAGAGTGCGCATTTCGACGGTGGCGCCGCTCGGCAAGGACTGGCCCTTGTTCCATGTCAGGCCGGCGACGGCGAATTCGTCGACGGAGAGCGGTTCGGAGACGAAAAGGTAGCCGCTGGGAGGCTTTGTCGGATCTGCCTTCTGAACCGATTCGGCCTGCGGCGCCTCTTGAGCGGGCTCGGGCTGCGGTTGTTCCGCCTGTTGCACGGAAGGCTGCCGCGCCGTCGGCGTGCTTTCCGTCGCGCCCTTGACGTTGCCCGTTTGCGTCGAGCCTTCGGACTGTCCGGGTCCTTCAGATTTCGGGGAATCGGTCGGTTGCGCGGAGCCGTCGGACTGCCCAAGTCCGTTGGCCGAAGCGCCGAGGCCGTTCGCCCGGCCTGCCCCAGTCGAAGCCAGGCGCGCGCCGCCCGAGGTCCGGGCGGCAAAGCCGCTTCCGGCTGCGGATGCGGGCGCACCGGCCTGCGTTCCGAGCTCCGCATCCGCTTGCGTTTCGAATTCTGCGCCGGCCTGAGCTTCGGATTCATTGCCCGCTCCAGTGCCCGCGGCGGTGGCGTCGGCGGCTTCCGAAGCCGTCAGGGCGGCGTCCTTGCCAGTTTGAGTCAAGGAGCCTGAACCGTCTGTGATGGCAAGGGTCTGGGTTTTCTCCGAGTCGCTCTGCGGGGTCATCGGAATGTTGCCGTCGGCTGTCCCTGCCAGTCCGGAAACGGACGACGCGCGGTTGACCGCAGCAGCTTTGACGGAAGCCGATGCATTTCGCGTCCCGGCAACCGGATTTCCTGAGGCGAACACGGGAGTGCCCACGAAGATGAGCGACGCGGCCAACGAGAGGCCAGCGAAGCGTCGAATGGTCATACTTGTTCCTCCAATTTTTCTCCCTCCAAAAGAGAAATGGTAATCCACTGTACATCATCGGTTTAACAGAATGCACATTTGTCACATTCGCAACATTTCGGCCCAAACGGACACCATGTGAGGTATAAGCACACGCGAACCGACGCGAATTTGCCACACCTGCACAGCCCGCATTTCGCCTGGTTTACAGGCATCCCAAAGGCCCCACAGGCCCCGACGACGCTCACAAACCTCACAGGCCCCAACACACACTGCTGCACGTCCGGATGCAACGGCGACACCCGCCAATCACCTCGGCGCGCCAAGACGGCAGGGGCCGAATCGCGGAGCTTATGACGCAACTGGGCGCCCATTCCGATCCCCACCCTAAAACTGGGCGCTTATCCCGAGGCCCAGAACTAAAACTGGGCGCTTATCAGGGCATTCAGCCCCACACAGGGCACTTTCTGGCGTTTCGCTCCAGAAAACCGGCGTTCAGCCCCAAGGGGGCGCACAAAACCCAATTTCGACGCCCGGCATAACTCACGCTAGCTTTCCGCAAGGCTCGTATTTCCCTTTTCCCCAGTCTCGCCGCGACGATTTCTTCTCGCCCTTGACTTCTTCTCGCCTCGTCGGGACAAGCGGACGAGCAATTCCTCGCGCGCTTTCAGCCCGGCTCGCAGCGCCCAGCGCAGCGGCGCCTGACAAGGCTTGGAGTATACGCCGTCGAGGTATCGGGCGGCCGAGCGATGGTGCGCGCGGATCATGTTCTCGGGCTTGCTCCGCCAGCTTGCGCCCTGATCGTGCACCACTTCGGCGTCGGGGACGAAAACGCTCTGCCACCCCGCGGAAGCCAGCTGTTCTCCCAACATCGTGTCCTCGAAAAACATGAAGTACGACTCGTCAAACCCGCCGACGGCGTCGAATGCCTCACGTCGAAGCAGCAGGCACGAGCCGGAGAGCCAGTCGACGACATGGGCCCGCGTGGTGTCGGCGTTCTCGCGGTAGGCTCGCGAGAACGGGTTGTTGGGCCAAACTCCGACCAAAAGCGCATGCCCGACGCCGGAAACGAGCCGCGGGAACTTGCGGGCGGAGGGATAGACGGTTCCCGCGCGATCGCGCACAAGCGGCCCGAAGGCCCCCCCGCGAGGCCACGCGGCCGCGGCCGCGATCAGTTTGTCAATGGCGCCGGGCAGAAAGACGACGTCGGGGTTGACGACGACGATCCACTCGGAGTCCCGCGAGTCAAGCGGACCCTCGGCGGAAGGCGCACCGGGAAAGCCGGATGCATTCATGGCGCCAGAATCGACGTCCGCGCCGGTCAAGCCCTGGACGTCATTCGATTCCCGCGCGTTGAGCGGCCGCCCCTCAAGCGACCCCGTTGTCCGGCCGGGCGCAGCCGCGGCCGCGCTCCGTTCGCGCAGCGCCTTCACACCCCGGTTTACAGCCGTTCCATAGCCGAGGTTCCGGCCTGGCCTGAGGACGGCGGCGCCATAGATCCGACCCACGGCGTCGACCGTTTCAGCGTCGGTCCCGTTGTCGACGATGACGACGTCGACGGCCCTGCGCGTTGCCTCGCCGACGGACTCCGCCCACAACGCGAGCTCCTCCCCCGGATTGAAGGCGACGGTGACAATCCTCAGGCGTTCGTTGTTCATTGAATAAGACTAACCTCCCGCAGCGCCTCGCGTTTCCAGCGTACGGCTCCCATCCGTTCTAAGGCGGAGGAAGAGCACCTCGTCTTTCAGGCGGAGCGCGGCGCCTCAGGCCTCGAAGCGCCGCTGTCTTCAACCTCTTCCCATTCTGGGCAATGCGCGTTTCCATTCTGGGCAACGCGCGCTCTTTAAGCGCTTCCGTCCCCAAAACTCCACGCGCTCTGCGCGACCGAGCTCACGGCTGCGTGCCACCGGCGGGCCTCTGCGCGCCGGGGAAACTGAACGGACGCCGACCCTCTTCGCCTTCGATCGTGTCAAGCCCCCAACCACTGTGAAGACCGCTACATTTCGCGGAAGACGCTTACGTCGGCAGTCGTCGGCCAGACCTGCACATTTGGGTCGGATGTTCCGCGGGTGTTCTCGGACTTTGACCCATTACCTCGCCGTCCGCACTTATCGACATCGACGTCGGCCCCCGTCGCACAAGTCCCCATTGACAAGCGTTCCCCGCGCTCCCACAGGAACGGCACGTACTATTGGCAAGGTGAGAAGAAAACAACGCGATGCCGCCCATATGGCGGCCGGCCGTCGGCCACGGCACATTTTCAGGATCGCGGCGCTGTGCCTTTCCGCGCTCCTGCTGACAGGTGCTTCGGCCGTTGTTTTCCTGTACCTCGGCCTCAATGCGCGGCAGCATCCCCAGGAGTCCGATCCGAGCAAGCCCAGCAAAAAGAACAGCTCAATGAACGTCCTCATCATCGGATCGGACTATCGCAACGGGGAGTCGGACGTCGATGGCGCAGGCTCGACGGGAGAGGTCGCAGGAATGCGATCGGACACGACGATGCTCATGCACATTTCCGCCGATCGCAAGCGCGTCGAAGTCGTATCGATTCCCCGGGACACCCTCGTAGACATTCCCGAATGCAACGTGAGAGACAAAGACGAAAAGGTCCTCTACACCACCGAGCCGCAGGAGAATACGCGCTTCAACTCAGCATTTGCCAAGGGCGGGGCCAAACTCAATGCTGGATCGGCCGCCAACTGCACGATGAGAACGGTTGAAAAGCTCACCGGGTACAAAGTGCACATCGACAACTACATGGTCATCAATTTCGCGGCGTTTAAGAGCATCGTCACCCAGCTCGGAGGCGTTCCGGCCTATTTCGAGGACGACGTCGACGACAAGGAGGCCGGCCTCAAGGTCAAGGCGGGATGCCGTCTCCTCAACGGCGACCAGGCGCTGGCGTTGGCCAGGGCGCGCAAAACTTTCGGCGACGGCTCGGATCTAGGCCGCGTGAACAGGCAGCAGGAGCTCGTCAAGACGATCATCAGCGAGGCAATGGATCTTGACCTTTTCTCCGACAGCGTCAAGCTTTACAGAATCGCCAAAGGCACCATGAAAAACATCGACACAAACGAGGGATTCGGCGACGTCGAGAATCTTGTGAGCCTTGCTTCGTCTCTTCAGGATGTCGCCCCAAACGACGTCAAGTTTCTCACGATGCCCTTCAAGCATAAGGGCGCCTACGTGGTCCAGCGCGACGAGGCGAGCAAGCTGTGGAAGAACATCGCCGACGACAAGCCAGTGAAGATGACCGTTGACCCGGCTGAGGGCACCGTCACCGACGCCGACTCCCCTTCCCAAGCTCCGGCGAGCGCGGGGGGAAGTGCGGAGAATGCGGCCAAAGAAAGCCCGGCTTCGCCCGAGGCTTCACAGTCTGCCAAGCCTTCGCCCTCGAGCAAGAAGACCCCGGTTTGCACTAGGAACAACGCCAAGTAAGCGGGTGCCCTATGACACAGCCTCCGTCCTTCGAGCCTGCCAAAAAGGCCGTGCGCCCAGACTCCTCGGGCGCCAAAGAAGTGGTCGGCGGCCGCTCCGGCGGCACGGGCAGCACGTCTGAGCAGCTTCAAGAGTGGGCTGCGATCGACGGCCGCCCGCCGCAGCGTCAGCGCTCTCTGCTCGAAAAAGAACTCGGAATCGACCCGAACGAGCAGCGCGGTTCCTCGGAACAGTCCGCTTCCGCGGCGCAGCGCGGTTCTCGTTCGCGGTCGGGATCTGCCCAGCAACTTGGCTCCGCCCCGCGGCGCAGCTCCCTTCAACAGCCCGGTTCAGCTCAGCAGGCCGGGTCTGCAACGTCGGCTTCCGAGGCCTCTCAGGGCGCACGCCGCTCCGGGTCCACGAGCATCGCCAGGCCCGGAGGAAGCGCGCGGCACCTTGACGACGATTCCGCCGCGGGCGCTCCTGGCCCATCTCAGCCTTCTTCCTCCCCTCCCGCCTCGCGGGGCGCGCCGTCGGCGTCGCCACAGCGACCCTCGGGCGGCGCCTCCGCCTCCAATCTGTCGGGCTCTCAGAATTCACAGAGATCGGACGCGCTCGGTCGGCCCCTTCCGGCTCCGACCGAGCCTTTCCGGGCTGCCCAGCCTCAGGGCCCCGCCGAGCCGCCGCGCGGCCCCACACAGCCGCCGCAAGGCCCGACGGAACCGGGAGGCGGGCTCTATCCGCCGTCGAAGCCTCGCCGAAGGCACCCCTGGCGCCGCCGCATAGGCATCGCCCTTGTCGTCCTTCTGGTGCTTCTCATCGCCTGGCCCGCATATCTCATCCATTACGGAAACTCGAAGCTCCACGACGTCGACGCGCTTTCCGACAAGGCAGACACCCCCGGCACGACGTACCTTGTGGTCGGCTCCGACAAGCGCGAGAAGGGCGCGATCGACGATCCGACCGCCGGGCAGCGTTCGGACACGATCATGCTCCTGCACGTACCCGAGTCCGGCAAACCGGCTCTCGTCTCCCTTCCCCGCGACGCCTACGTGACAATCCCGGGCAACAACGCGGGCAAGCTCAACGCGGCCTATTCGATCGGCGGGCCCAAGCTGCTCGTGCGCACCGTCGAGGAATTGAGCGGCCTGAAAGTGGACCACTACATCGAGGTTTCCATGGGCGGGGTCCAATCCCTCGTCGAGGCCGTCGGCGGAGTCAACCTCTGCTACGACGCCGACGTCAACGACCACGACTCGGGCTTGGTGTGGACGAAGGGCTGCCATGACGCCGACGGCCCCACGGCCCTCGCCTTTTCGCGCATGCGCAAATCCGACCCTCTCGGGGACATCGGCCGAGCGCTCCGCCAGCGCCAGGTCGTCTCGAAGGTCGTCTCCAAGGCGGCCTCGCCCTCCACGCTCATCAATCCGATGCGCCAGCGTTCCCTCGTCGGCACGGTGGCCGAGCATCTGACCGTCGACCCCGACACCGGCATGGTCGCTCTGGGCCGGGCGGGATTGAGCATTCGCAAGGTCATGGGCCCCGACGGGCTCATGGGCGCGCCGCCCATTTCGAGCATGAACTACCGGGTGGGCCAGCAATCGGCCGTGCGCCTCGATCCCGCCAAGATTGACGGATTCTTCGAGAAACTCCGCAACGGGACTCTGACGTCGAGCGATTTCTTTTCCCCGACCTAAGCCACGAGTTTCCGTAGCGGCGGGCGGGGTCGGCTGCAACAGTGCGGACGACTCTCCGCGACGGCGGGCGTCCATTGCGACAGCGCGCCCATTGCGACAGCGCGCTTCACCGCCGTAAGGACATTCGCCGGCCGTTCAGCCCGATGCGCGGGCGGTTCAGCCCCCGAGCTTTCCGCGCAGCGCGGCCCCTTTGGCCTTGGCCGTCTCCCTGAGCCCGTCCTGGAATGCCGCCATTCGATCGCGAACGTCCCGGTCCGTCGGGGCGCTGCCGATGATGCGCGCGGCGAGAAGCCCGGCATTCCGCGCCCCGGCGATCGACACCGTCGCCACCGGCACACCAGCCGGCATTTGGACGATCGACAAGAGCGAGTCCATTCCGTCGAGATGCCGCAGCGGCACCGGGACGCCGATGACGGGCAACGGCGTCAAGGCGGCGAGCATTCCCGGAAGATGGGCCGCGCCTCCCGCGCCCGCGATGATCGCGCGAAGCCCCCTCTCGCTTGCCTTGCGCCCATATTCGACCATGTCTTCGGGCATCCGGTGAGCCGAGACGACGTCGACCTCGTAGGCGATGCCGAACTCGTCAAGCGCCGCGGCGGCGTCTTCCATGACTTTCCAGTCCGAATCCGATCCCATGACGATTCCAACGATTGCGTTCATGCCTCGATTTTCTCACGCGGGGCGCGGGTCCGCTTTCCCGCAAAGGACGCGCAGCCGCTTCCTCGCGAGAAGCTTCACGGCCGCCTCTGCGAAGGGGACGCGGCGCCGTTGCGTTTCCCGCGCGGCTGCGCTTTGCGCATGCGCGGCCGCAGCTCCCGCCCGCGAAGGGCTAGCCCCGCGCTGTTGGGCTTCCCGCAGGCGCGCCGCGCCCCGCCAGCGCCTCGACCGTCTCGCGCGCCTGGGCTCTCGCCGCGTCGAGATTGTCGCCGCACACGGTGACGTGGCCCAGCTTGCGGCCCGGCCTCACCTCCTTGCCGTACACGTGAATCTTCGCCGAAGGGTGCAAGGCCATCGCCTCGGGGTAGGCGTCGCGGGGGTCCTCGAGCTCCGAACCGAGCAGGTTGACCATCACAGCCCACGGGGCCAGCAGGTCCGTGGACCCGAGCGGAAGGTCAAGCACGGCTCGAAGGTGCTGCTCGAATTGGCTCGTCACCGCCCCTTCGATCGTCCAATGGCCGGAGTTGTGCGGACGCATCGCCAGCTCGTTGACCAGAATGCGCCCGGCGTCGTCGACGAACATTTCGACGGCTAACATCCCCACCACGCCAAGCTCCTCGGCGATGGCCTTCGCAACGTCGGCGGCGCGCCCGGCGACGTCGGAAGGAACCCGCGCGGGCGCAATGGTCTCGGCGCACACTCCCCCGCGTTGGATCGTTTCGACGGCGCACCAGCTTGCGATCTCGCCGCCTGGGCGGCGGGCAACGAGCTGGGAGATCTCGCACGTGAAGGGCACGAGTTCCTCGATGAGCAGTCCCTCGCCTCCTGCCGCATCCAGCCACTGGCCCACGGGCGCCGACGTCTCGCATCGGCCGCCGGGCGCCAACCTGATTTCGGCGACGCCCTTTCCGTCGTACCCGTCGCGCGGCGTCTTGACGACGGCCCGCCCGCCGAGCTCTCGCAGCGCGGAGGCGATCTCTTCGTCGTTCCTCGCGGCGAACCAGCGCGGGCACTCAATTCCCGCGTCGGTCAGCCTTCGCCGCATGAGCAGCTTGTCCTGCGCGAAGGCGAGCGCTGACGCTCCCGGGCGCACGGGGGCGACGCCGGCCGCTGCGGCAAGGATCTCGTCCGGCACATGCTCATGTTCCACGGTCACTGCGTCGACGCCGCGCGCGAGGGCCAGGACGGCGTCGACGTCGTCGGCCGCCCCCACGACGGAAAGCGGGACGACCTGGCCAGTGGCGCCGTCGGGCGCTTCGACCAGAGCGCGCAGCTCGATTCCCAGGGCGATGGCCGCTTCTTGCATCATGCGGGCAAGTTGGCCTCCGCCGACGACGCCGATCCGCGGCGCACCCGCCGCGGCCCCTGTCCCGACGACTTTGCTATCGGACACGTACCCTCCCGTGTTTTTCACATTTCAGCTTATGTCTTTTTCCCATTATCCCCGGTTACACTTACGTGGTGCTGTCGAATCTCATACGCAAACTTCTGCGGGGCCAGACTTTCCGAGAGTGGTTTGTCGAGTTCTTACAGTTTTGCACCGTGGGCTTGGGCGCCTACATCGTCGACGTCGGCCTTTTCAATCTTTTGGCCTATTCGCTTCCAATCGACCTTCCCGGCGACAAATCGCTCACCGCCAAGATCGTCTCCGTGACCGTTTCCGTGATCTTCGCCTGGATCGCCAACAGGCTGTGGACTTTCAAGAAGAGGCGCAACGAGAACAAGGGCCGGGAATTTGCCATGTTCGCGCTGGTGAACCTCGGCGGCCTGCTCATCGCCCTCGGCTGCCTGGGCTTTTCCCGCTACGTCCTGCATTTGACCACCCAGTTTGCGGACAACGTCTCCGGCAACATCGTCGGCCTCGTGCTCGGCACGGCCTTCCGATACGTCATGTACCGCTATTTCGTCTTTTCCCCGGCCTCCCGCTGCGAGAAGGTCGCCTCTTGCGGCGAGAAAACGGCCGACGCTTAAAGATACAAGTCCGACGTCGGGGCAAACGCGCGTGCCAAATTGGACACCGGCAGATCCCGATGGCCGCTTCATCGTCACCCTGACTTGGCTTGTCCGCCGTCTGCTCTTTCTGCGTCTACCCGCAAGAGCTTGATCAACCGCCGCGGCCGCGACCGTCTCGGAACGCCAATCGATTGTCGTAAAATGCCCTTCCGCTTTGGCAGAGGCGGATAAAATCGTCTATCGCCGCCGCCTGCGCGCACCCACCGAGACGATCGCCCCCGCCGGGAGGATCTCCTGCGGGTTGATCGACTTCGGGACGGCGTTGAGGGTCAGCCGGAAGATCGGCGGCGCCGCCTGCGCCAGCTCGAGCCTGCCGCCCGCGCCCTCGGCGAGGCTGCGCGCCAGCGGAAGGCCGATTCCCGTTGACCCGCCGGTCGAGACGCCCTTGTTGAAGATCGCGTCGACGAGGTCCTTGCGAATGCCCTCGCCTTCGTCGGAGATGTCGATCACCACTCCCTTGCCGACCTTCCGCGCAGCGACCTTCGTCGTCCCTCCGCCGTATTTGAGGGAGTTCTCGATGAGGGTCGCCACGATCTGCGCGAGGGCGCCGGGCGTTGCGAGCACCGCCACTCCGGCGTCGTCCTCGAATACGAGGCGCCTGTCGGCCTTGGCGAACGAGCGCTCCCACTCGTCGGCCTGCTGTTCGAAGAGCCTGGAAAGGGAGACAGCCTCGGTGCTGGCCTCCACGGCGCGCGACGAACGCAGCAGATCGGCGACGACGCCGGTGAGCCGCTCCACCTGTTCCAAGCACGAGGCGGCCTCCTGCCGGACCTCCTCTTGCTCGGAAATATACTCGATCTCCTCGAGCCGCATCGACAGAGCGGTGAGCGGCGTGCGCAGCTGATGCGAGGCGTCCGCGGCGAACTGCCTTTCAGCCGCGATGCGCCCGGCCATGCGGTCGGCGGTTCTCACGAGTTCCTCGTAGACGAGGTCGATCTCCTCTATCCCCGATTTCTTCATGCGCGGGCTCGCCTGGCCGGCGCCGATCTGCTCCGCGGCCGCGGCGAGGTAGATGAGCGGCGCGGATATCCTCCGCGACTGGCGACGGGCCAGGGCGACGGCCACGACGAAGGACACCGCAACGGCGGCCCCGCCAAGGGAGATGAACAAACCGATCCTGCGCCACACAGCGCTTCGCTCTATGCCCACCGTCACCTGCGCCCCCGAGGTTCCCGTGGCCGTATGCTCGATGGCGTCCTCGTCGGTTTGCGCGCCGACTTCCGCCTTCTCCCCCGAGATCGCGACGCGGACGAACATGGGGTACGTCGCGCCGTCGACGGTCGCGCGCATGACGTCGAGGGGCAAGACGTCGAAGTTGCCCTGCTGCCCTCTGCCCTTCAGCCCCTCGCGCTGATCCGAGACGTTCTTGTCGACGACGTTGGCGATCTGCGTCGCCCGACGATGGACGTCCTCGTCCGCGCTGCGGAGAATGTACAGCGAGCCCAGGGCCATCCCCGGCAGGCCGAGCAGGAGGACGGCGACCGTCACGGCGACCGTCGTCATCGTGAGGGCCCGCCTGCGCATCGCTCACTCCCTTTCGAGACGGAATCCCACTCCGCGCACCGTCGAAATGTAGCGCGGATCCGAGACGGAATCCCCGAGCTTCCGGCGCAGCCACGAGACGTGCATGTCGAGCTTCTTCGAGGCGTCGTCCTCCGGCGCATCCCACACGTCCCGCATGATGTCGGCGCGGGAAACCGCCTGCCCGGCGTTGCGCGCGAGGACCACGAGCAGGTCGTACTCCTTGCCGGAGACCCCGAGTTCCGTCGTTCCGCGGACGACCCTGTGGGCGGGAACGTCGATGGTCAAATCCTGGACGCGGATGACGTCGCTCTCGCTGGCTTCGCTTCGGCGCAGCACCGCACGCACCCGCGCGAGAAGCTCGGCGAGGCGGAAGGGCTTGGTGACGTAATCGTCGGCTCCGGCGTCGAGGCCGACGACCATGTCGACCTCTTCCGAACGGGCCGTGAGGATGAGAATGGGAAATATCCAGCCCTGGGAGCGGGCATGGCGTGCGACGTCAAGGCCGTCCATGTCAGGGAGGCCGAGGTCCAGGATGGCGACGTCCACGCCGCCGCTCATCGCCTCAATGGCGCCCCGGCCGGTCTCCGCCAGGTGCACGTCGTATCCCTCCCGCCCGAGGGCGCGCAGGAGTGGTCCGGAGATCGCGGTGTCGTCCTCTACAAGAAGCATCTTCGTCATGAGCTGATTCTAATGCAATTCCGTTAAAATTTGCCTCCCTGCCTTAGGAAACCTTTACTTTTAAAACACCGACTCGCAGGCCGCCGCTTTCCGAGGCCTTAACGGCGCTCCGAGTTCATAAAGAACATATGCGCAAAAGGCCGTTCCTTCGCTCCCGTACGGGCATCCCGCCGCCTGAGCGGCGGCCCGAATCGCGGCAGTTTCCTCAGCCTTGCAGGCGCCTGGCGCCCACCCGGGCGAAGGCAGGTCCCAGTCTGCGTATTTCGCGGCGAGATCAGACTTCTGGCGCCCACCCGGGCGAAGGCAGGCCCGTCACGACGAGGGCATCCTCCGCACCTCGACCGCTTCGATCTTTCCGAAACCTTGAAGATTCGGACTTCCGGCAGGGACGAGCGTGTAGCGGCCGGGCACGAGCGAACGCAAGGTTTCCGCGGTTTCGCTGTCGGTCAGGATCGTCCCGGATTCGGCGACGTCGACCAAGCGGGAAGCGAGATTGACCTTGGGTCCGAAAATGTCGCCGAAGCGCGAAACGACGCCTCCCCACACGATGGAGGCCCGCACCGGGAGCATGCCGGGCACCTTCCGCAGCTCGTCCACGACGTTCGTCACCACCCGCGCGCCCGTGTCGAGGTCGTCGGCGATGTAAAGGAAGGCGTCTCCGATGCTCTTGACCACTCGAGCGCCGTGGGCGTGGATGGCCATGCGGCATGTGAAGTCGAACTCCTCGACGAGCTCGATGAACTCGGCCGACCCCAGCTCGTTCGATCGATTCGTGAAGGCCACCATGTCGATGAACCCGAAGGCCCTGCGCAGCGTGACGTCGGAGGCCTCGGTCAGCTCCATTTGGGAGACCTCCGTCTCGCTGCGTCGGAGGAGGGCGACCATGTGGCGCCTCCACGAGTATTCCATCTGCCGACGCAGATAGTCCTCGTAGTCGATGATATTGTCGAGGACCCAGAACCTCGCCGAGATCCCGTCGAGTCCAAGTTCCCTGCGGGCATAATCGACGAGCACCTCGTGCTGCCAAAGAACGAGGCGGTCGGACATGTGGGATTGGGCGCGATTGAGCGATTCCAGGGTTTCGCGGGTCAGCAGGCCCGAGCGAAGCGCCTTCGCGTGAAGTCGCATGGCATCGACGTCGCCGTCGGTGAATATCCGTTTCTCGCGGCTCTCCGAGACCGTGGGAAAGCCCATGGCCAGCCAGAAGCGGAGCGCCGTTTCGACGTCGAGCCCCGCGAGCTCGGCCGCCTGCGGGAGGGAATATTGCTCCTCTCCGTCGAGCAATCCATGCGCGTGCCGTTCGACGGTGTTGAGCGGCACGCTTTCCTCGACCGGCCGACTCTCATCGCCCTGTCGACTCTCGTCGATCTGTCGGCTTTCGGCGCCCTGTCGACTCTCGTCGATCTGTCGGCTTTCGGCGCCCTGTCGACTCTCGTCGATCTGTCGGCTTTCCGCGCCGGAAAGCCTCTTCTCGTTGCGGTCCACGACCTCGCCCACGGACCCGTTGTCCGCTTCCAGTCCTTTTACGTCGTGCAATTGTGTCACGTACCTCCCTCGTTTTGTGCCTTCAATCACATACTATACGGCACGGGAGAGGCCTACGTCACGTACTGCGGGCGAGCGTCGCTCGTCCAATGGCGGCACGGACGAGATCAGAACCGGCGAAAAGCCCGTGGAAGCGGAGGAAGCCGACGCCTGCGCCTCAGGAGTCCGTGGCAACCGGTTTGACCTCGACTGCCGCGGCGGCCGCGCCTCAGCCCGCAGCCTCTCAGCCCAAAAGCTCCAAGAATTGCGCTCATCGACAGGCAGAACCAGCCTCGTTCCCCGCCTCGAAGAGACGCCGGCTCAACGACGCCTCTTTACGGCCGTCTCAACGACGTTCGATTTGCGGCAGGCCCCGCCACGCCTCGAAGAGGCGTCGAGGATTGCGCCAGCGGAAAATGCTCCTATGGCCTAAAGGGCCCGAATCGATAAACTTGGTCCATGACAAACACTCGCACCCCCAGCGCCATCGACGCACTCGCGAACGAGTACTTTCACGCAGACCTCGCTTTGTCTCCCGAAGCGGCCACCGTCGTGGGCACAGACGACGCCGACCACGGAGCCCTTTCGGACTATTCTCCCGCCGGTGTGGACGAGCAGCGCAGCTTGATATCCAGCACCCTCGCCAAGCTAAACGCCCTCCCGATCGCCGACGACGTCGATCGGATCACCGTGGCGGCGATGAACGAGCGCCTCGGGCTGGAGCTCGAGCTCATCGACTCCGGCGAGAGGTGCGGCGAGATCAACGTCATAGCCTCGCCCATCCAGGGCGTTCGCGACATCTTCGACTTCATGCCCACCGAAACCGAGGCCGACTGGGACAACGTCAACCGCCGCCTCGGCGTCGTCGCCGAGGCCCTCGAAGGCTACAAGGAATCCTTGCGGCAGCGAATCGCCTCCGGGCCCGCGATCCCGGCGCGCCAGATCGAGAGGTGCGCGGAGCAGTGCGAGGGCGCCGCCGGCTCGGCCTCCCCCTTCCTCCATCTGGTGAACAAACGGCCAGAAGTCGCCGCGAACGCCGACTCGGCGCGCGTCGCCTACGGTCAACTCGCCGAATTTCTGCGGCAGACGGCGTTGCCGACGGCGGTGGAGGAAGACGCCGTGGGCCGCGAGCGCTACAGCCTCTTCTCGCGCCACTTCCTCGGCGCGGACATCGACCTTGACGAGACCTACGAATGGGGAAAGGCCGAGCTCGCGGGGATCGTCGCGGAACAGGAAAGGACGGCGCGCGAGCTGTACGGGCCCGGCGTCGGCGTGCGCGAGGCGATGGAGAGGCTAGATTCGGATCCCAAGCGCAAGCTGTCCGGCGTCGAAGCCCTGCGAAGTTGGATGCAGGAGACGGCGGACGCCTCGATAGACGCGATGTCCCAGCATTTCGACATTCCCGAGCCGCTGCGCACGATCGAGTGCTGCCTGGCGCCGTCGGGAACCGGAATCATCTACTACACTCCCCCGACGGGCGATTTCTCGCGTCCGGGCCGCATGTGGTGGTCCGTGCCTTCCGGTGTCACGGAGTTTGCGACCTGGCAGGAAAAAACCACGGTCTACCATGAGGGCGTTCCGGGCCACCATTTGCAAATCGGGCTCACAACGTACATGCGCGACTCGCTCAACGACTGGCGACGGAACGGATGCTGGGTGTCGGGCCACGGCGAGGGCTGGGCCCTCTACGCCGAGCAGCTCATGGCCGAGCTCGGGTACATGGGCGAGCTGGGCGACCGCATGGGCGTGCTCGACTCGATGCGGCTGCGCACCTCGCGCGTGGTGGTGGATCTCGGCGTCCACCTGCGCAAAGACGCCGGCCCGTGGGGCGAGGGCGCGTGGGACGCCGATTCGGCGTGGCGCTTCCTGCGCGAGAACGTCGCCAGCGACGACGCCTTCCTGCGATTCGAGCTCAACCGCTACCTGGGATGGCCGGGGCAGGCGCCGTCGTACAAGATCGGCCAGCGCATCTGGACGCAGCTTCGCGAGGAAGCCCGGGCGAAGGAGGGCGCGAACTTCGACCTCAAGGCGTGGCACAACAGGGCCTTGTCGATCGGCTCGGTGGGCCTGGACGTTCTGCGCGAGGCCTTGGCGTGAGTGGGTCCTCGCGGGGACGTGCGGGAGGGCGTGACTCAGCGGTCAAGGCCGGGCACGTCCTAGCAGGCGAGGCCGGACGCAACCGTCCCGTCAGTTTTTCCCGCGGCACAGGCGGCGCCCATTCGCCGCAGAAGGCGCGGACGCGCGGCGGCAGGCTCGGCTTGACGGGCAACGGACGGCTCCGGCTGGCTTTGGCCAGTAAATCACCTGCACGGCTGGCCACCCTGCGGGCCGCGGGTTTCAATCCGCTCGTCCAGGTCTCCGACGTCGACGAAGAAGCCCTCCTCGAATCGGTTCGCGGCGGGCCGGCGCAAAAGGTCCTCGCCCTCGCGACGGCGAAGGCCCGTGCGGTGGCGTATGACGCGCGCGAGGCGGCGGGGGCCGACATCGTGGTCGGCTGCGATTCGATGTTCGAGTTCGACGGCGAGGCAGTCGGCAAGCCCGGCGCCCCCGAAACGGCGCGGGAGCGCATCGCGCGCATGTCCGGGCGCAGCGGAGTCCTTCACACGGGCCACCAGATGGTTCATCTAGAGAGCGGGGCGTCGCTGGGGGCGGTTTCCCACGCCGTCGTCCATTTCGCGCCGATGTCCGACGCCGAAGTCGAGGCATACGTCGCCACCGGGGAGCCGCTGCACGTGGCGGGCGCCTTCACCGTGGACGGGCTGGGCGGGCCGTTTGTCGAGAGGGTCGACGGCGACTATCACGGCGTGGTCGGCATCTCGCTGCCGCTGCTGCGCGCCATGCTGGCGAACTGGGGCGTCTCGATCACCCGGCTGTGGCAGCCGCCGGTCAAGTTGGCGGGCGATGCGGCACACTCACCCGCTGTCGAATCTGTCTTGGCCGCCGTGGATGGCACTCCATTCGATAGCAGTGCCGCCAGCGTCGCCGATGCGAGCGGCGCGGCGGGACTGCCGGCTGCCGGTTCGGGGCGTCCAAAACCCGGAAGCAAGCCACACAGCGGCAGACGCCGAAAAGGCGCGGACGGCTTTATTTTGTGTCCCTGCGGGTCCGAACACTGGGGCTTGGCGGGCGCCGCGGGGATCCTCGC
>ERZ773059.400-NODE-400-length-23606-cov-5.161607_pt1 | contig 23606 bp, 16 predicted proteins | sample MGYA00580514_ERZ773059 | MGnify/ENA primary metagenome ERZ773059 (study PRJEB29015, sample SAMEA2737981) | human oral metagenome | biome: human oral; feature: human-associated habitat; material: dental | place: China | collected 2056 ...
GATTGAAGATCGGCCGACGCCACGCTGGATCGTCTCGCCAAGCGGGGCGGTTTTCCGCAAGCGGACGGTATCCGATAGGCGGAAGCCACCCGGGGGCAAAGTCCCTCGCAGCTTCAAATCCGGGTCGCCTCCCTCATGCAGCGTTCACTCAGGCTTTGCGCAAGGCGGCCACATGACTTTCGCGCAAGGCGACCACACGAGTTTCGCACACGGCGGCCACACGAGTTTCGCGCACGGCGGCCACCGATTCTGATGCGGCTGGCTTCTGATGCGGTTGGACGGAGCTCCTACAAGAGAGCCCCTGCCAACCGCATCAATCGTCGGCCATCGGCCAGCGCGAGGTCCAACCGTCCCCCGCATCCCGTTCCTGCTCAGTCGCATTGGGAGCGTTCGACGTGGACGTGGGTTTCCCGTCCGGCGAGGCAGCCTCGCTGTGCCGTCCGATCTTCGACTCCCCAATGCTCGGTCCGAACGACTCGGCGTTCCCAAGCCGCCAGTCCGTGCCTCCCGGCCGCCCCGAATTGAGGGCGTCGACGCCGTCCGCATCGGCCCCAACGCTTCCACGCGCACCGGACGCCTCGGCTTCGGCGCGGCCGACGTTCGCAGCGGGGGCGTCCTTGGGAAACGGGCGGCATCCGGTGGTGTAGCGCATGGAGAAGGCGCGGGTGCCGCCGGATAGGACGATTCCGACGTAGCCTCCGTCGTCGACGTTGAACAAGTTGACCTCGCCGGTTTCGTCGACGGAGATGTCGACGGTTTCCGTGAAACCGAGCGGGCCGACCTCTTCGCGCACGACGTCGACGAGCTCGCCGAATGCGCTGCGCGGGACGCCCATCGTCATTCCTTGGCGGGAGAAGTCGATTCCGCCGCGGTCGTCGCCGACGTGGCACGGCCCTGCTTTCTCGGCCGGGGAATCGATCCAGGTCCATTGGCGCGGCCCGAGCAGTTCGTCGATGCGCTCTCGTGCGCGGGCCAGCGCCTCCGCCAATCCGCGCCGGGCGGAATCGACGTCCTCCCGCTCGCCAAACGGCTTCAAACCGTCATAAAAGGGCCGTCCGACTTCGAACATGCTATTCTCATTCCTTTGCATTGAGGGTTCCGTCGCAACTCGGACTCCGATGACTGAGTCTCGATGGCTCGAGTTTCGACAACCAAGCTCCAACGGCTCAGGCTCTCATGACCCAAACCGGCGGAATCCAGCCGCCATCGGCGATGGGACCTTTGCCTCTGACTGAAGACCAAAAGCTCCCAGGGCCGCAAGAATCTCATCCCGCAGTGCCCGCCACGACTTTGGCAAGAATTGACTGTGCCTGAGTTCCTTCATCCAGATAGCGTGTATGTGCGTCGAATTGCGACGAGGCACCCGAATCCCCCGGATCCATCACTCTGAACCCGGAGCTGGGATCAACTGGATTTATGCCCAAGGCGCCAGAGTTGCCCCTAACAAAGCCTCCAATTTCGTTAACGGGGGTTATTATGTCGCCTTTACCGCCAGAGCCGTCACCGTACAACATTGTAAAACTGTGCCCTTCGGGAACACGCATCGCTCCAGCAGTGTCCTTAACTCCGGGCGACCCAAACACAGCATAGTCGTCAACAACTCCCGGTCGCACTTGCGCAACACCATATGATGAAGTTGTTGAACCGTAGGAATGGCCGAGAACGGACTGATGGACCGGCTTTCCGGAAGCAGTGCGAGAGTCCTCGATTCCTTCTAGATGCTTCGCGAGACTGTTTCCGCCAAGTTCGGCATCGTGCGGGCTGATAACAGACGTATCGCCCAACGGAAGAGGAGGGGCGTCATAGCCTATCCAAGCAATAGCAGCGACACTGCCCTTTCCCTCGGCTTCAGCACGATCCTTCAGGCCTTTCATTTCATTGACAAATCCGGTGCTCCCCTCCACTGACGAGGTCATTCCAGGAACATAAGTAGTGACGTTATCGGCATCATCAATGTTACCGACAGCTAGGGCCGCGTGCGTGCTTTCATGTCCGTCCTCTCCCGTAGGAGGATCGTAAAGATATAGACCAACTTCAGGCGACTCAACTGTTTCTTCCATATTCTTTGGTATTCTTTGATCATCCGATGCCGCTTTAATCCCTTCAGCCTCCTTAAGACGCCTTTCGACATCGTTTAGCTCAGGAAACTCAACTGCCCCACCCGAGGAGGTAATTGAGCTAGCTATTCTAGAGTATATTTCATTTTTCTTCTTCTTAAGGGATTCAATATCTCTATCGAGTCGTGCTCTGTTGATATCGTTGCGAGTGCGCGCATCAATGCCATCCACATTGCCAAGGAATTCGTATTTAGAAGGCTTGCTCTCACGTATATCCTTGGCTGCGTAAAAGCGTATCGCCTTACGCTGCCGTCCGCTAAGCGAATACCACCATTTCGCGATTTCCTCTGTGCTAGCCCCTTTTCTCGGCATATCGGGAATGCCGAGCATCGGGTCGTCAAAGTTCGGGGATTTTCCACCTGTATTCATCGCAGCACTCATGGCTTGTGCATACGCGGCATCAGTCTCGCTGGCTTTGTCGCAAGCCTGCGAAACCATACTGGCGCATTCTTTCAGGTATCTGGCTCGCTCTAGCAGTGCGTCACCGGACACAACCTCGCCGACTATGGGATTCAGGTCATGGACTGCTCCATCACCTGAGATGAGCAAACCGTGCGAGTCAGCGAATGCCTGTGTTTTCGCAACTGCACCCTCAACCTCGCTAAGACCGTTCTGTGCTTCCGCCGTTGCGGACAGAAGTTTGCCAACCATTTCTAGGTGCTGAGCGGAACCATCCTTCAGCTTTCCCAAGGCCTCTTGGGCGATTGAGGCACCGATCCCCTCCCAACCTGTCTTCACGTCGACCGAAGCAATGCCGTCATGCACCGCGTTCGCAGTCGCCCGTTCATTTAGAAGATCGTCGACGACGATCGCGAGGTCTGCGCTCTTCCATTCTTTTATGGTCCCCCAAGTCAAGCAGACACCCACCATCAGTTCTTCTCCTCGAACGCGTTTTCAAAGCGAGTGAAGTCGATTTTCGTGGATTCGTCGATTTCAACATAGGCGTCTTTAGCGGCTCTGACAGATTCCGTGAAGGCGTTCAGACCCTCAGTCATTTTCTTCGAAATCGAATCAACCTGATTCGCGGCACTTTTTGCCACAGGGCCTGAAACTCCACCTTTCATGGCAGTGCTGACGCCCTCCATGCCATCTTTGATATTCAAGTTGGCGCTGCTCTGGGCAGCCTCGTCAGAGTGGCCAGCGGCAGTCTCGAGGCTGGCGGGGTCAACTCGGAGTTCGGACACATCTCCCCCTTCTGATCGTTGGTCGATACGCCAGCCAGTTTTCCTTACACCAGGTATTTCCTCAATCGGAGCGGAGGAAAAGGACCCCTCTCCCCAATTCCGTCTCCCGCATTGACATTTGATGAAGCGGATGAGATAGGACCTGTATTTGAAGAAGCGGATGAGATAGGGCCTGTCGACCGCAAAAGGGCTCAACCTTGAACGCAAGGAGCTCGGTCGGTTCCGCCGACAATCGCGGAACCGACCGAGCATGCGGACGGAAAAGCATGCCACGTTCACAGTTTCGTGGCGTTTGGCGTTTAGCTCAAGGCGACGTCCCCCGCTTCATCCGCATTGCCGCTGTTCGTGTCGCGGCCGTCTCCAGCCTTTCCAAATGGCCGGCAACCTGTTGTGTATCGCATGGAGAACGTCCCCGAGTCGGTGATCAGAACGATGCCGACGTACCCTCCGTCGTCGACGTTGAACAGATTCACTTCACAGGTGCCGCCGTTTGAGATGTCAACATTTTCTGTGAAGCCCATTGGCCTGACTTCCTCGCTGACAATCTTCACCAGCTCTGCGAAATGCTCTCGAGGAATCCCCCGCGTCATGCCTTGTCGCGAGAAGTCGATTCCACCGCGATCATCGCCCTCGTGGCACGCTCCAGCTCTCTCAGCGGGAGCATCAATCCAGGTCCATTCACGCGGGCCAAGCAATTCATCGATGCGCTCGCGAACCCGGGCCAACGCGCTCGTCAAACCAAATCTGGCGGAATCGACATCGACCCGCTGCTCGAACGGTTTCGAACCGGCATAGTAAGGGCGTTCCGATTCGGACATAGTCTTTCACTCCTTTGCGGCCGACGCCGACGACGTCGACCATACCCTGCGGCTGGCGTTGGTTCTCAACATCCAGCAGTCAATTCAACTGTACTTGCGTCTGTTTTGACCGCACCACCCTGCCGAGATCCGCGGTGTCGCGCGCTTTGGCACCCACTCGTCGGCATGAAGGCGGCTCGATTCATGCGATGTCTTGGTCAAGCTGTCCTAGAAACTTTGCCCTCCAACATCTCGGGCTGACCTTCGGAACCCTGAGTCACGTGCACCGTTGAGGCAACGCTTAGAAGGCGCTGATCGAAGCCGAACCTCAAGAATCGCGTGACGGAAAGAAGGGACAATGCCGCACTCCAACATCACTAATTGCAATGTAATCATCACCTTTGTCGTTATCCTGCGGTTCCCACAACAACTCGCGCCAAATCCGCTTGAAAATTAGAATTTTCGTATAAATAGCGTTTATGCACATCAAGTGGATTAAAAGATCCAGACCTGTGTGATTTTATAGTCTTAAAACCGGAGTCCCTATCCATAGGATCCTTCCCCAGAGCCGCGGTGCTATCCGAAGTGATGCCCCTGCCAAGGTCGTTGACAGGGCTAATCACATCTGGCGCCAGGGGCAAAGCTTTATATAGCATAGCATAACTATGGCCTTCGGGAACATGCATCGCTTGAGCGGTGTCTTTCACTCCTGGCGACCCAAATACCGCATAGTCATCGACGACACCAGGACGTACTTGCGACACACCGTAGGACGATGTTGTTGAACCGTACGAATGCCCAAGAACTGACTGATGAACGGGCTGCCCTAAAGCAGTGCGAGAATCCTCAATCCCCTCCAGATGCTTCGCAAGACTATTCCCGCCTAATTCGGCATCATGAGTGCTAAAGACCGAAAGATCAGAAGTGGGAAACGGCGGTGCATCATATCCCAACCAGGCAATTGCCGCCACATCACCTTTGCCCTCCGCTTCGGCACGTCCCCTAAGGTCTCGCATTGAATCGACATTGCCCAAGCTGTTCGCCACACTCGTTGTCATTCCAGGAACAAAGGTCGTGACGTGCGCAGCCTTGTCAACGTCACCGATTGCGTATGCGGCATGCGTGGCCCTATGCCCGTCTTCCGGTCTTGGCGGGTCATATAAATACAGGCCAACATCTCGGCGCTCGTTCATGACCTCTTTTATTCCCCGCAGTTCGTCAAACTTTCTATCACCGTTTTTTAGCCCTTCCTTCCGAAGAGCCTCGAGGTCTCGATCAACCCGAGCCTTGTTAATTTCACTCCGAGTACTAGCATCAATACCGTCCATATTGCCGAGCTTCTCGTACTCTGAAACATGCCCAGCTCGAATGCTCTCAACAGTTCTATCTCTTATTTCCTGTCGTTCCTTATCGGTCAGCGAATACCACCACCCTGCAACTTCTTTACTGCTCGCTCCGCGTCCCGGAAGGCCAGGCAACCCCGACAGGCCACTTTCCGCCAGTTCCTCACTTTTAAGACGACCTTTCGAAATGTTACTCAGAGCCTTAACATAAGCGGAATCCACTTCCGTCGCTTTCTCACAAGCTAAATCAACAAACGTTTCACACTGTTGAGAACTTATTGTAAGAGAAGAAACCAGATCACCTAAACCTGACTTTATCGAACCTAGTGCGCCTAGTAATGAACCTGATGCGCCATACCACGCACTCGCACCTTCAGTGAGATTAACAGTCACAGTTCCATCATCTGAAATCGTCAAGTGGTGCTCATCAGCCAGCGCCCGCGCGGCATCAACCAACTTCTTGACGTCGTTGACGCCGTCTTGCGCGTCCTTGGTCGCTGCGAGCAAGTCGTCGAAAAGTTCTCCATAGTGGCCGTGGGAGTCTTTGAGCTTCCCCACCGCCTCTCTGGCAGCGTCCGCCCCTTCACCTTCCCATCCGGACTCGACATCGATGTCGTCGATGCTGTCACTGACGTCTGCGGCCTTTTTCCGGTCTTCTGCCAAACCATTCAGAGTGTCATTCAGATCGTCGCCGTTCCAGTCTTTGATCGCTCCCCAAGTTAATGCCGCCATCACTTCCTCCCTTCAATCGCGTTTCTGAAGCCCTTGAAATCAACGCTCGTCGAATAATCGGTCTCACCGTATTCGTTCTTCGCCGCTCGAACCGCTTCGCTGAACGCTTTCAGTCCATCGCCCAGGCGCTTCGACAGCAGATCAAGGTGATCTCCCGCCTTGGCGGCGGCATCACCGGAGTCGCCGCCTCGAACGGCGTTGCCCACCTTCGACAGGTCGTCGGCGACCTTCAGTTTGGAGTTTTTCTCAGCAGCGTCGTCGGAATGCTGCGCAGCAGTTTCGAGTTTCTCCGGTTCTACAACTAATTGAGCCACAACTTTCCCTTCTCTCGTAGTCGCGTGGTGACACAAGTATTCCCAAACTCGACGGCTTTGGCAATAGAAAAGAGAGAAAGGACTCTGGTCCCCAATCACGCCGTTTCCCCGTTGACGTTTGTGAGTTGTCTGGGTTTAAACTGAGTTTTAAAAGTGATTTAGATACAAACGTCGTGAAGTTTCAAAAGGCAAAAATCGAAGTTTGGCACAGAGAGGGCTCGGTCTCAATGCCGACTCGAGCGCACCGAGGGACGTCTCGAGTGTTCTGGAAGCCGATACGCGCACCCGAGTGCCGACCCCCGATCAGTCGGCAAGCCACGCCTTGGCACTGCCCCGGACCCGCCGCGAACCGCAATGCAAACGAGGCCCCGGGCAGGTTGACGCCATTGTCGCTCGCGCGGATGCCGCAACGAACGCCCTAGGAAGCCCTGCTGAGCACGCCGAGGGGTGCAGCACAGGCACTCTAAGACGCCACCCGCGCCATAGGCTTCCCCGGGGTTTCCCAGGATTAACTCATGACCGCCTAAGGATAGGAGGGTTGTATAGATGATGTCAGCAGGACGAGCAAGCGATCCTAACGGTCAGCGCTTGTCAGTTCAGCAGACGCGATGAATGTGTTGTGTGCAGTGAGCCGACGAAGAAAGGTGGTGGCATGCACAGACAGGCAAGCATCGCCGCCCGGCTCAAGCGGTTCGTTCCCTTCGCCGCTTGACACTTCGACGGTGGCATTTGGCGGGAGGCGTTGGCATGGAGCGCCTCCCGCCAATACTGTTCCTTGGGTCCAAACCCCGGCCTTCAATCGGAGCGAGTAGAGTGGCCAGACTATGAATGCGAGCTTCACCAAACGCGCGAGCAAGCAGGCGACGGCCGCGGAGGCAGCCGGTTTGGCCGATCTGGCGCGCGCCGCGCGAGCCGGCGGTGCACCGGTCGTGCGTCTCCTCCGAGCAACAGCCACGAGCCTCGACACGGCAAGGCTTTCCGCCGTCACAGCCTCCCCCGCAGCGGCGGAGGAGTTCGGCCGCCGGCTCGCCGCCACCCACGCCTTCTGCCCCGAGGGTTCGAGGGTGTTCGGCCAGGCGCCCGCCGGCCTCGTCAACGCCGACGGCGCCGCGAGCGACGGCGTCATGGGCGCAGCCGCGCTCCCCCTCGTCGGCCCCGGCCTCTCCCGCCGCTTCGGCGAGTTCTATGCGCAAGACAGGCTCCTGCCCTACCTCGTCGACGCCCGACGAAACGGATCCATCGGCGCCGAAGGCACGGCCGTCCTCGAACGTTTGGCGGAACGCCTGAACGACGGCGAATTCGACGCGCCGCAGCCCGCGTCCGTCAGCACGGACGCAGCCCTCCTCCACGGCGACCTGTGGGCGGGAAACATCATGTGGGCCTCGCGCGAATCGGCGGAAATCGCGGCCGAAGGGCTCGCCGCAGCGGAAGAAGCCGCCGAAGGCCTTGGCGTCGCGGAAAAGACGGGCAGCGCGAGAAACCGCCGGGACGACGTCGTCGGCGTCCTCATCGACCCGGCCTGCCACGGCGGGCACGCCGAATCCGACCTCGCGCAGCTGACGGTGTTCGGCGCGCCCTTCGTCGACCGCATCTACTCGGCCTACAACGAGGCCTCGCCCCTTGCCGACGGATGGCGCGAGCGCGTGGGCCTGCATCGGCTCCACATCCTCATCGTCCACGCCGCGCTGTTCGGCGGCGGCTACGGGCGGCAAACCGTCGACGAAGCCCGACGATACATCTGGACGCCGCCCCGGCTGCGCAAACGAATGCAGCACGCCGACTCGCTGTCCGCACGGGCAACCGCCCGCCGTTCATACACCGCCCCGCCGTCCGTGGGAGAATGACGCCATGATTACGCTCGGGCCCTTGGACGGCCGTTACCGCGAAACCGTTGCCCCGCTCACCGCCTTCCTTTCCGAGGCCGCGCTCAACCGCGCCAGAATCGCCGTCGAGGTGGAATGGCTCATCTTCCTTTCGCAGAACGAGGTGTTCCCGGGAGCCCCCGTCGTCTCCGAGGCCGACGTCGCCTACTTGCGGGCGATCCCCCAAAAGTTCGGCGAAGCGGAGATAGCCGAGCACGCCGCCATCGAGGCCGAGACGAAGCACGACGTCAAGGCCGTGGAGTATCTCATCAAACGCCGGATGGAGGCGGCGCCCGACGTCGTCGGGCCGAACACCGCCCTTCCCAGCCTGACCGAAATGGTCCATGCTCTGTGCACCTCCGAGGACGTCAACAACCTCGCCTACGCCCTGTGCATCAAGGGCGCGGTGACCGACGTGTGGTTCCCCGCCGCGCTCAAACTCCACGACGCCCTCGCCGAACTCGCGCACGCGCACGCGGATCTGCCCATGCTCTCGCGCACGCACGGGCAGACGGCCACGCCCACCACCGTCGGCAAGGAAATGGCCGTCTTCGCCCACCGCCTGAGCCGCCAGCTCCGCAGGATCGCGAGCGCCGACTACCTGGGCAAGATCAACGGCGCCACCGGAACCTTCGGCGCGCACGTCGCCGCCCTGCCCGACGCCGACTGGCCCGCCCTCTCGCGAGCCTTCGTCGAAGGCCTCGGCCTCGTGTGGAACCCGCTGACCACCCAGATCGAGCCGCACGACTGGCAGGCGGACCTCTTCTCCGACGTCGTCCACGCGAACCGCATCGCCCACAACCTCGCCACCGACATGTGGACGTACATCTCGCTCGACTACTTCCACCAAAACCTGGCAGCCCAGGGCACAACCGGCTCCTCGACGATGCCGCACAAGGTCAATCCCATCCGCTTCGAAAACGCCGAGGCGAACCTCGAGGTCTCCTCGGCGCTGTTCGAGACGCTCGCCGAAACGCTCGTCACCTCACGGCTTCAGCGCGACCTGACAGATTCGACGACGCAGCGCAACATCGGCGTCGCCTTCGGGCACTCGCTGCTGGCTCTCGACAACCTCGTGCGCGGGCTCGCCGGCGTGGACCCCAACCCGCAAAGGCTCGCCGAGGACCTCGACGCCTCGTGGGAGGTTCTGGGCGAGCCGATCCAGCAGGCCATGCGCGCAGCCGGGCTCGGCGGCGCCACCGGAATGGGCAACCCCTACGAACGTCTGAAGGAGCTGACGCGGGGGCGCAAGGTCACGGCCGAGGACATGCGCGAAGCGATCGCTTCGTTGGGCATGCCCGACGACGTCGCAGCGCGCCTGACGGCGCTGACACCTGCGAGCTACACCGGGCTGGCCGCTCGGCTGGTCGGATTCCTCGACGGCGCCACGCACTTCAGCGGCGCGGGGCATTTCACCGGCGCCACGCAGCCGCATCCCGGCGACGCCGCTCACCCCGACGGCGCCGCACAGCCCAGCGAGGAGGCGGCCACCGGCCAAGCCGGGCACGCGGCGCCAGCCGAGCGCGGGGAGACATCCGAGCCCGACGGTCACCTATAGGACCCCGACGGTCACCTATAAGACCCCGACGGCCGCCTATAGGACAGAGAAAAGCACGCTGCGCTTCCCCTTGCTTTCCGTCCCATCGGGGTGTCAGCTCGAGGGGTCAGCCCCGCCAGAGCAGCGATGTTCCGGTCAAAACGCGGCAATTCCTCCGACGCCAGACGGCCCAGGCAGCACCAGGCGGTCCGGGCAACGCCAGGCGGTCCAGTCACGCCAGGCGGTCCAGGCAACGCCAGTCGCCGCCAATGCGGGGCGCCGCTGACAATGGCAGGCGATTTCCGGCGCGACGAAACGCTTCCTCCAGACCGGAGCCATCTTCGCTTCGGGACGGATCGAGGTCTCTGACGGTCAAGGTCTCCGGCGGTCGAGGGCCTCCGTCAAGACGGGAGTCAGATCACATGCAAACTGCAGCCGCTTCCCAGACTCGGCTGTCAAACTATTGGAGGCCTTTCACTTCTCGAGCGGCTCATGCGGCGAGTGATGCGAGCGAGGCCGAACGTATCGAACGGGTACTGCACAACCGTCGATCGAGCCAGCGTGCAATCGCGTCGGCGAAGCGTGCTGGGTCGATAGAGTGGAAAGAAACGTAGAGAGAACAAGGAGACCTCGTGCATCGATTCCTTGCCGCCGCGTCGTCGTCGGCCGATCCTCAGGCGCTCTCAGGCATCGCCGGATGGGCGGTCGACATTATGAACGACCTCGGCGGACTCGGCGCCGCGTCCCTCATCGCGCTGGAGAATCTGTTCCCGCCGCTCCCCTCGGAAGTGATCCTTCCGCTGGCGGGCTTCACGGCGGGCACCGGAAGCGCCAACTTCACGCTGCTCGGGGCGATTCTGTGGTGCACCGCGGGATCGGTGGTCGGCGCGTGGGCGCTCTACGGCGTCGGCGCTCTGCTCGGCAGGGAGCGGACGCGCAAGCTCATGGGCAAACTCCCGCTGGTCAAGACCTCGGACATCGAAAAAACCGAGGCGTTCTTCGACCGGAGGGGAACCTGGACGGTCTTTTTCGGCCGAATGATACCGATCTTCCGCTCCCTCATCTCGATTCCGGCGGGTGTGACGCGCATGGGCTTCTGGAAGTTCACCGCCCTGACGACGGCGGGGTCCGCGGTGTGGAACACGATCCTCATCTGGGCCGGCCACGCCCTCGGCTCGAATTGGACGAAGGTGGAAGGCTACGTCGGGATACTGACGAAGGTCACGATAGTCGTCTGCCTGCTCGGCGGCGCCCTGTGGGTTGCGCTGCGCATCCGCTCCAACAGGCGCAAGCGCGAGGCCGTGCCCGCCGAAAACTGAGAGGCGGCGACGCCGAAAGGCGCAGCCACCAGCGACGAACGCCGCAGCCGCCGAGAAGCGACAGGCGCCGCCGAAACGCACGCCGACAGGGCATCTCAACCCGCCCAAAGCCTGGACGCTCGGCGCGCGGGTTGCTCCGCTCCCGATAGAGTGAAGACGTCAATCGGACGGAGGCTGCTTCCGTGGACGAAAACTACGAAGACTATCGGATCGACGTCGGCTACCGAATGGCGATAGCCCCCTGGCGCGCGCGGTCCTACATCGAGGGCGGCAAAGAGGACTTCTGCGGTTTCGCGATCGACGCCGCCCAGGTGAGCGGCGTGACCGAGGCGGGCGACTTCATCGACCTGTTCTGCGGAGCCATAGCGCCCGCGCAGTTCTCTCCTTCCGAGCCGATACGCATACTCGAAGTGCCCGCCAATCCGTTCGTGCAAGCGTCTCGCGCAGCGGGAGCCCTCCACCCTGACGCGCTCCCCGTCGCGATCCTCAAGTACCTCGCGCAGATCAAAGTGCTCCACGCCCTGCAAGGACAAGGCGCCCCGCTCGCCTACGCCCTCAGCGTCTTCCGAGGAGACCTCGAAAACACCGAGATGATCCCCTTCCCAGACGAATACCCGCCCATGCTGAAGCACATCGCGCCCGAAGACTGGCAGGAGGAACTCGAATATTTCCCCCGCGACGAAGAGCCCGAATGGGCTCGGCGCCTCATGGACCGATGAAGATCGGACGGGCCGAACCGAGCCTCTCAATCGAGGGCGCCGAACGGCGAACCTCGATAAGGCAGGCGAAACCGTGAAGATCAAGAACACCAACCCGACGAGCGAAGGAGCCCAATGAGCGTCGTTTACCAGCTGGCCGTCACCCCCTGGCAGGCCAACAGGTATCTTTCCGAGGGGGCGGAGGATTTCTGCGGATTCGCCGTCGACGCGGCAAGCGTCGAGGACGTGCGCGACGCCGGCTGCCTGCGCGAGCTTCTCCTGTGCAAAGTGAACGAGGCGAACTTCCCGGCCGACGAGCCGCTGCACATCCTGAAAGCGCCCATCGACCCGTTCGTCCACACCCGGCGCGCGGTCGGCCCGCTGCACCCGGACGCCTTTTTGGGCGGCGTCACGGAAGACGCCCCGTACGATCCGTCCGGCGTCGTCAGCGCGGGCGGCGCGACGGCGGAACTTCTGTGGATAGAGCCGGGGCGCCTGACCCGCGGCTCCGAACTGTGGCGCTTCCGCCCCGGAGACCCGAACCCGGAGCTTGCGGCCGTCTACCACGGCGTCGCCTGGGGGTGGGAGAACGCCCGGACGGGAGAGTTCGTCGCGGCCAAACCGAGCAAGCTCATGGGGCCCGTGGTCAAGCGCGAATGGGGAACCGCCGCCGTCGACGTCGAAACCGACGGAGGAAAACCGACCGCCGTCACCCTCGTCAGCCCCCAAAAGCCGCCCGAAAGCGGATTCGAGAGGTTGTCGACGGGCCTGTGGGCCAAGCGCATCGAGTACAGCGACGGCCTGAACGTCTACGAAAACTACCTGTCGGCCCTGGCTCGCGGGGTGCCCGTTCGGGTGACCCGCCTCGCGAACTCCCCCAACGGAATGGAGGCCCTCGGATTCGCCCTCCTCGTCGACGCGCCCTACGCGATCGGCAACAGGGTGCTCCGCATCTGCCCCGGAGCGTTTTTCTGCGTCATGCCGATGGACGAGATGGAGAAGGCCGTCGCGAGAGAAGGCCGGCCCGAAACCTGGGACGTTTCGACGTTCCCCGCGGTCACGACGCTGTCGCTTCGGGAGCGGTCGAACTACGACGTCGATTCCCTCCTCAAGGACATCCACGCGCTCATCGAGAACGTCGCGCCCGAAGGATGGCGCACGTGCACCCTCATCGTTCAGATAGTCGGCGGGCAGTTTCGCTACGGAGGCAATTTCTTCATCCCGGCTTCTGCCGACCCCTTCGAGGCCGCTCCGCCTTCCGGAGGCGGCTCGCCCTCGCAAGCCGCTCCGCCTTCCGGGGCCGGTTCCGAAGCCTCCTCGTCCGAGGATCGGAGCGCGAGCGCCGACGACGGCGCCCACCGGGGGTCGGGAAGCCGGCGAGCGCGCAGCGGCAGGCCTCGCCGCCCCGTCTACGGCGGCGTCGTCGAAGAGATCTCCCTGCTTCCCAGCGCCGTCCTCGAATACCTGGGGCAGGTCAAGAAGCTCGCGGCCACCCCGGAACGCGGCGCGCCGCTGGCCTTCACCTTGCAGGCAAGCGCATCCGGCGAGACGAAGCTCAACGTCACGTACGAGGAGACGCCCCCGCTCGTCGAATCCATCACCCCTCAGGCCTGGGCGGCCGAGATGGAGGCGTTCCCGCGCCCGAACCCGCCCGAATGGGCGTCGAGGCTCACTGATCCCGGCGACGAGGGCGGCCTGTGAAACACCGTCTCTGAAATACCGGGAGGGGCACGTGCGTTGAAGCATGTGTCGGCGCATGGAGCGCCGCGAGCAAAGGAGTGAACAGACATGACATTCGACCGCACCATCGAGCTTGGCGTCACCGGTATGACTTGCGAGCATTGCGTTTCACATGTGACCGAGGAGCTCAAGGCCCTTCCCGACGTCGTCAACGTTTCGGTGACCCTCGCAAAAGACGGAACGTCCAAGGTTCTCGTGTACACGAACGCCGACATCCCCGACGCCACCCTCAAGGAGGCGATTGACGAGGCCGGCGGATACGAGGTCGAGTCGATCGTTCGCTGACAGTCCTGAAACAATGCACGCGCGGGAGAGGAGCGCCGACGCTATGACGTCAACCGCAAATCGAGCACAGTCCGAGGAGGCCGATAGGCGACGATCTCGGAACGCCCCTGGGCAACCGTCCGATCGCGCCGACAGGGCTCAACCGCAGACCGTCGATCGAGCGCGGCTCCGACACGCGGATCCGACCCAATCCGGCGCGGATCCAATGCAACCCGGCGCAGATCCGGCGCGATCCAGCGCGGATCCGGCGCGGCCGCAGACCGAGGTCGAGCTGGCCGTCACCGGGATGACCTGCGCCTCGTGCGTGGCCCGCGTGGAGAAGAAACTCAACAAGATCCCCGGGGTCACGGCGATCGTCAACCTCGCCACCGAGAAGGCGCACGTCGAGTGGACGGACGCGGCCGGGCCTTCCGACGCCGACCTCGTCGGCACAGTTGAGAAAGCCGGATACGGTGCCACGGTTCTGCGGAGAATCACAACGGACGACGCCGGAGAACGCACCGTCCAGGCAAGCGAGGCGGCCCGAGGGGCCGAGGAGGCCGCGGCCCGCGCGGCCTCGGCTCGCGTGGCGGACCTTCGACGTCGATTCTGGGCGGCCCTCGTCCTCTCGACGCCGATCGTCGCGGTGTCGATGGCCCCTGCCTGGCAGTTCCCGGGCTGGCAATGGGCCGTCGGCGCGCTTTCCCTCCCCGTCGCCTTCTGGTGCGGCTGGCCTTTCCTGAAAGCGGCCTGGCGGGCCGGGCGGCACGGCTCGACGACGATGGACACGCTTGTCGCCCTGGGCATCCTCGCGTCGATGGGGTGGAGCGCATGGGCCCTCCTGTGGGGCGGCTCCGGAAGGATCGGCTACACCATGGCCATGACCGGCATCCACGGGCTCGGCCACTCGGGAACGCCGCATCTGTACTTCGAGTCGGCGGCTTTCATCGTGACGTTCCTCCTCCTCGGCCGCTGGCTGGAGTCGCGCTCGCGCCGAAGCGCGGGCGACGCCCTGCGCTCTCTGCTCGACCTCGCGCCGACTACGGCAACTCGGGTGCGCCGGGAAGGCGGCGACGTCGTCGAGGAGACGATCGACGCCGCGGAGCTGGAAGTCGGCGACGAGTTCCTCGTTCGCCCCGGAGAGACGGCGGCCACCGACGGATTGGTCGTGGAAGGCGAGTCGGCCGTCGACGCCTCCCTCCTGACGGGCGAGTCCATTCCCGTAGACGTCGGCCCCGGCAGCAAGCTGACAGGCGGCGCCGTCAACACCTTTGGAGCCCTGACCGTGCGGGCTGTGCGGGTCGGCGAGGAGACGACCCTGGCCAGAATGGGCAGGCTCCTCACCGAGGCGCAGACGGGGAAGGCGCCGGTCCAGCGTCTGGCCGACAAGGTCTCGGCCGTCTTCGTCCCTGCCGTCATCGCGATCGCCGCCATCGCCTTCGCAACGAGGCTCGCTCTGGGCAACCCGCTCGAAATGGCGCTGGCGAGTGCGATCACCGTGTTGGTCGTCGCCTGCCCGTGCGCCCTGGGCCTGGCGACTCCCACGGCCCTGCTCGTCGGCTCGGGCCGGGCCTCACGCCTCGGCATCCTCATCAAAGGCCCGGAAACCCTCGAATCGGCCCATGGCGTTCAGACGATCGTCCTCGACAAGACCGGGACGCTGACCACCGGCACGATGGCCGTTTCGGCCGTCCGGCCCGCCGAGGGCGTCGGCGAACGCGAGCTCTTGGCGGCGGCGGCCGGCGTCGAGCGCGGGTCCGAGCATCCGATTGCCAAGGCAATCGTCGCGCTGGCGCACGAACGCGGAATCGAGCCGAAAGCCGTCGAATCGGTTGCGGCTCGAGCCGGAAACGGCGTGGAGGGGATCCTTGACGGCCGCAGAATCGCCGCCGGAACGGCGCGTTGGCTCGCCGAGGAAGGCGTGGAAGGCGCGTCGGGCCTCGGCGGCGAGCCGGGCGCGTCCGTCGTCGGCGTAGCGCTCGAAGGATCGCTGCTGGGCGCGTTCGACATTCGCGACGCCGTTCGCCCGGAAAGCGCCGCCGCCGTCGCCGAGCTGAAGTCCCTCGGGCTGCACCCGGTCCTCGCGACCGGCGACAACGAAGCTGCGGCGGCGGCCGTGGCCGCTGAGGTCGGCATCGACGACGTGCGCGCGGGGATCCTTCCGGAAGGCAAGGTCGGGATCGTCGAAGAGCTGCGGGCAGCCGGGCAGAAAGTCGCCATGGTCGGCGACGGGGTGAACGACGCCGCCGCCCTGGCCGGCGCAGATCTGTCCATAGCCATGGGGTCCGGCGCCGACGTCGCTAAGGAAGCGGCCGATATCACAGTCGTGAGTTCGGACATCCGCTCCGTCGGGGCGGCCATCCGCATCTCGGCGCAGACCCTGCGAATTATCAAGGAAAACTTGGCCTGGGCCTTCGGGTACAACGTCGTGGCAATCCCCGTGGCGGTCGCCGGTTTCATCGTACCCGGCATCGCGGCGGCGGCGATGGCGAGCTCGTCCGTCATCGTGGTGGCGAACTCTCTGCGGCTGCGACGAGCCTAGATTCCCCGGTTTACCGGGCATTCTCGCCCCGCTCTCCCGACACGCGAGAGCGGGGCCCGCTTATTTTGCTCCCAAGATAGAAAGAATCAGGGGAAAGGTCTCCTAAATCTCACCTGCGGAGCTCCTTTCCAGAAATCGCTAAATATCAACGAAAAGTAGTAACATGGGGAGTGTTGCCCATGCGACCTCCCCCCCTGGGGGGATCCCTAGGGAAACATGCATTGATAAGTTAGTTTCTAATTAAACATGCCACCTACTAACCACGCGCTTACCTAACGGACTAAGTATGGCTTCGACCGAAGGAGTCATTATGGCCCATTCATCACGCAAACCGATGGGCACACGGACCTTGATAGCGGGGGTGATCATCATCCTCGTCACCGCGCTGACCGCGTTCATCACGCCATCGAACGCAGACGTCAACGCGGCCATTGCCATATCCTCACCAACGCTCACCCGCACAGATGCCAACGGCGATCCGCTCACCGCCGCCGAAGCGTCGCATCCCATGCTCGTCGGCGACCACGCATCGCTCTCTTTCGCCTGGGACGCCGCCAAAGCGAACATCGCTCCCGGACAATCCATGAAGATCGGTATCCCGGCCTCCTTCCGCACGCTGGAGCCCGGATCCCAAGCCGACCTCACGATCGACGCCGCCGGAAAGCAGACCGCGATCGGCCAGTGCAAACTCGGCCGCAACGAGGTCGACTGCGCCTTCGACAAAACGGTCGACTCCTTGAAAGCCCGGGGATACGCCGCGCCCAAGGGCAAGGTCAGCCTGCGCCTGACAGCGCTCGCCCCCACGGCGTCGCCGGTCGCTTTCACGATCAACGGAGGCCAGTACAAGCTGGCCATTCCCGGCGGTTCTGTGCGCGAGCGCTCCAAGGGCTACAACCCGCACACGTTCGCGAAAGTCACCCCCGCGTTGACGTCCGAGAGCAGATCGGTGTTCTGGACCGTGAGCTTCGGGGCCGACTACGTCGCCGAACGGCTGAGGGAAACCGGGCAGCACATGCGGCCGGACGGGGCCACCCGTTCGACGGTGACGATCACGGACACGATCGGGCCCGGCCAGAAGTTCGCCGACCCCTCGAAGTGGGCCCTCTACCACCGCGGATCTGCGGGAGACAAGGAAGTTCGGGACGTCCGGGTCACCGGAGGCGCGGGGACGGACTACACCACCGCCTACGGCGACTTCGACATGTCCGTCTCGATCAACGGCTCCACCGCCACGGTTTCCATAACCGGCCCGTGGCGCGGGCAGACCAACTACGGCATCGCCTATCCCACCGTGCCCGACAAGGGGAGGATCACGCCGAACTTCGCCTACGTCAACACCGCCGGGCTCGGCAAGACCAAGATCGTCAAGGCCGCCGCCGCGAAGTACACCGACCCCTTCGCCTCCAGCGGGCTCGTGGACGCGCAGCACGGGTCGTTCACCGTCACGTCGCGCGCAACGGGCCCCCACGCCGAGGCGATTCCGCGGCGCGTCGCCTTCCCGGTGACGGCTCGCTACGAGCTTCCCGCGGGAACCACGGCCTCCGACTATCCGAGCTGGAATCCGCCGGGGACCCTGGCTGCCGACAAGCGCTCCGGAACGTTTTCGCTGGCCGCCGGCATCGGCCAGAAGGTCGACGCCGGATCGAAGTTCCCCGCGGGAACCAAGATCACGGTCACGCAGGATTCTTCCGCCGCCCTCGGCGCGCCCGAGGGAGTGCGGTGGGGCGACCCCTCCTACACCGTCGACGGCGACAAGGGGAACTCCTTCGTCGTCAAGGCGAACACGGTCCACGGCGTCGCCGTATCGACGGAGGTTCTCAGCCCGCCTTCGGATGTGAAGCCCACGCCTAAGCCGAGCCCGAGCACCCCTGCGCCGAGCCCGAGCGCCTCCGCGCCGAAGCCAAGCCCAAGCTCGCCCACGCCTAATCCCAGCGCCTCCGCGCCGGAGCCAAGCCCGAGCACTCCCACGCCGAGCCCGAGCGCAACTTCGCTGGCCTCCGACCCGACGACGCCGCCCGAGCCCACGCCCACAGCGCCCTCGTCTCACCCCGCTCCGTCTCCGACGGAAACCATGCCCTCGAAACCGGTCGAAACGCCCAAACCGTCAAGCGAGCCGACCGGCACCGCGGAACCGAGCCCCTCGCCGACGACGGCCTCCCCCACGGAGGAACCCTCGCCGACTCCCAGCGAGAGCCCGACGGCCAGCCCCTCGGAGAGCCCGAGCCCCTCCGAAAGCACCGAGCCTTCGCCGACGGACACCCCCAGCGCGAAGGCCTCCCCGAGCGCTGCGCCGTCCTCGCCGAGCGTCGTCGTGCCGCCCATCTCGCCCTCGGCGCCCGCAGCGACGCCGAGCCCGACGGATTCCCAATCCCCGAGCGGCGATCCGGGAGCGGCCAACCCCAACGGCGGCCAGCCTTCCGGCAAGGGGAAGCCCCGCGTCAGACGTCCGGGCTCGAGCATCAACTCACCGATCGTCGGCACTCCGGTCGCCCTGCCCACCATGGCGCGCGCCGCAGAGGAACGGCCCCTCATCAAAACCGGTCTGGACATGGGAACGGGCGTCGTCTTCTCCGTCTCTCTGAGCCTGGTGGGAACGGGCCTCGTCATCCGCCGCTACTTCTCGTGAGGGAACGGACCTGACGGACACGCCCCCGCTCCAAGCCGCCGCATCGTGACCGAGCGGGGTCCACGGGAGCCCACGCCGGTTGCCTCTCTCGTGACGGGGCGGGTTGGCAGGCGTGACTAAAGTTGCACGCACCAAAGCGGTCGCCCCTCTCGTGACGGGGCGGGTCCCTCGGGGGTCCGCTTTGCCGCGAGAGAGGCTCGTTTTCATCCGAGCCCGCCGCTGCACGACGAACGAAGGACGACGAGAGGCGACGTCGGCCGCGGGGCCGATTCGCGGCGGGCAGCAGCGCGAGTGTTTCTCCCGCAAGGCCGACGAGAAGCGGGCGGCCCGCCTCGAAGGGCGGGGAGCAAGAACCCCGGGCGAGCTTCGCCAATTGGCCTAACTCTCAATCCATTGCCTTAGAATTCACATGTGGACGATAATCTGACGAATACGACCCCGCGGCGGCCGGTGTTGCTCGTTGACGAAGAAACACGGTGGCTGAGGCGTCCGCGAGATCTGGTGTCTGCAGTCATCACGCTGCTGGCGATCGTCGGCGTAATGGTCGTCACAGTCTACGGTTCCTCGACGGCCCTGGCCGTCATACGCGACGTCCGCACAGCCACGAGCGGCATCATTACGTCGATCCTGTTCATGCCCGTCAACGCCCTGGAGGGCCTCATCGGCTTCTTCCTGCCGGCCGCATTGATCATCGACATGGCCTGGCACCGCCGATGGCGCACACTCGCAACGGGCGCCTTGGCAGTGGCCAGCGCAGCTGCCTTCACCTACGGCCTTCTGTGGCTGTTCAGCCGCTACTTCCCGCTCTCGCCCATCACCGGTCAGCTTTCCGACTCCCTCGTCGAACAGACCTATTTCAAGCTCATCCCGTACGTCGCCGTCGTGTCGGCGATACTCACGGTGGCCGGGTCCGGCAAACGTGCGAAGACGACGAGGTGGGGCTGGCCGCTGCTCTCCCTCGTTCTCGTCCTCTCGGTGCTCCAGGGCAATCAGACCCTTCCCGGAGCCCTCATCACGGCGCTTCTCGGCGTGCTGTGCGGACTCATGTGGCGCTATATCGCCGGCGACGTCCCCGACCGCGCGACGGGGGCCGACCTGGTCAAGCTCGTCAGGCGCGCCGGCGTGGACGCCCAACTGGTGGTCCGCATCGACAGGCTCCCCGACGACGCCGCCCTCACCGCATGGCTCGCCCCCGCACACGGCGACCTCGGCCACATCGACCGGTACGGCATCGACCAGATCCACCGCATCCTGCAGAAGGCGGGAGAATCCTTCGAGGGCGCCCCGCCGAAGCCCAAAGGGGCCAAGGCCGCCTCGCCGGAGTCCGAGCAGCAGGCCGACGATCCCCAAGGAGCCGACGATTCCCGGCGGGCAGACGGTCCGCGGCGGGCCGACGATCGGCTCGAATCCGAAGAAAACCGTCAGACTCCGGAGCCTGCGCCGGGCTTCGGTCCTATCAGTCGCTCGGCGAAGGCCGCCTCGCAGCGTCTCAGGCCGGCCGACGACGTCGACCCCCTCGCCCTGCGAAACGAGCTCCTGGCCTCCTATCACCCGCCGCTGAGCGGGGAGGCCTCCCGCAACTACATCGTCGTCGATTCCTCTGGGAATCCGCACCACGCCTCCTTCTTCGACGCCGACCAGCAGATCGTCGGAGTGCTGCAGTCCTCGTGGCAGCGGCTCGTGCTGACCACTACGGCCCGCCAGGCAGAGAAGACGATCGACGGGGCGATGGACCGCTTTGCGCTTATGGAATTGGCGAGCGCCTCCGCCGGACTCGCCCCCGACCGCGGCCTGGCCGTGGCGGGTTCAGACAGCTCGAAGGTCGTCATCCTCGAAGTCGATGGCTCCACGGCCCTGAGCGACATCGAACCGAATGAGATTCCCGACGAGGCGCTTGACGACGTGTGGGACATCCTCCAAGACGCCCATCGCCGCGGCTTCTCCCACGGAGACGTGCGGGCGGGCGTCACGGCGCTCAAGGGCGGGCGCGCCCGGCTGCTGCACTGGGAGAACGGCCGCCTTGCGGCCTCCGAGATGGAGCGCCGCATCGACATGGCGCAGGCGATGGCCATGATGGCGGGGATCGTCGGCGTCGAACGCGCCATCGCCTCGGCAAGCCGATGCCTGCCGCGCGACCAGATTGTCTCGCTTGCTCCGATCCTGCAAAAGGCCATCGTCCCCTCCGAGACGATGGCGAAGTTCACCGAGAAGAAGCAGCTGGAGCGGCTGCGCGACCGCCTCACCGAGCAGGTCCCCGAGGTCGCGGAAGTGACGCCCACCCAGCTCTACCGGTTCTCCGTGAAGACCGTCGTCACCGTTTCCCTCGGCCTCGCGGCGGTCTACATCCTGGTCGTGTCGGTTAACTTCAACGAGCTTCGCTCGACCCTCGCCAGCGCCAACCCCCTGTGGATGCTCTTCGCCTTCGTCGCCGGCCTGTTCACCTATATCGGGGCGGCGATGACCTTGCGCGCGTACACATCCGAGCCCTTGAACGCCAAGGACACCGTCATGGTGCAGGTGGCCGCATCGCTCGTGACCCTCGTCGCCCCGGCCGGCATCGGCCCGGCCGCCCTCAATCTGCGCTTCCTCCAAAAACGCAGGGTCTCCACGCCAGTGGCCCTCGCGACGGTCACCCTCGTTCAGCTCGCGCAGTTTGTCACCACGATCATCCTGCTCATCGGGATCAGCCTCGCCACCGGCAAGATCGGCTCCCTGTCCATGCCCTCCGGCGCGGTCATCGTTGCGATCGCCATCGGCGTGCTTGCGGTCGCCGCCCTATTCCTCGTCAAGCCCCTGCGCAGGTGGGCAGCGAAGAAGGTCCGCCCGACGATCGACCAGGTATGGCCTCGCCTCGTGTGGCTCGCGACCCACCCCAGCAGGATCGCCTACGGATTCGCGGGGTCCACCGTCCAGACGATCGCCTTCGTCGCCTGCTTCGGCGGCTCGCTCGCCGCCTTCGGATACAACCTTCCGATCGTCACCTTGGCCCTGGCCTACCTCCTGTCGAACTCCCTGGGCTCCGTCGTCCCGTCCCCCGGCGGCATCGGCCCCGTCGAAACCGCGCTGACCACGGGCCTGACCGTGGCCGGAGTCCCGACGTCGATCGCCGTCTCCACCGCCGTGCTCTACCGTCTCCTCACCTTCTGGGGACGCGTGCCGCTGGGGTGGCTCGCGCTGCGGATGATCACCAAACGCGAGGTCATCTAGAGTGCGGTCGCCCACGCTGAGGCAAGCCGCACATATACGAGTTTTTCCCGTGATTTAGCCGTTTTGCGGGAATCTCGACGAGAAACGGAAGCTGTTTGTGGTAGAAGTACCCGCCACATTCCTAGGTTCTTACACTTCCGAAGTGTTATCGTGAAACAAAAGAATCGTTGCAGGCTATCAGGTAGCGGTCCGCCGAGTTGTCGGCTGCCTCTCACCCATGCGAGAACCTGGGCGCAACGACAAAACGGACGAAACAAAGGAAAGCTCGTGACACAATCGCATTCGCGCTCAAAGCGGGTACTTCCCCGCCACATCATCGCCACTCTCGCCATCTCCGGAGCCAGCGTGGCCGGCATGGCCGCGCCGAGCTTCGCTGGAGAAACACCCCAGACTCCCGACGCGCACGGTACCGCGGGGGCCGCCGTAAACGAGGCTCTGGCCAAGACCCAGCTGGCAAATCTGCCGCAGGACAAAGGCGACGCTCCGCGCGACGGAGACGAAAAAAGGAACCCGGGCGACGGCGACGCCGACCAAGGCGGCAACGACAACGGCAAAGGCGGCCAGAACAACAACGGCAACGGCGGCCAAGCCGGCGACAACGGCAACGGGGGTGAGAACGGCCAAGGCGGCAATGGCGGCCAGGACAACAACGGTCAGGGCGGCAACGGCCAAGCCGGCGACAACGGCAACGATGGCAACGGCAACGGCCAAGCCGGCGACAACGGCAACGATGGCAACGGCGGCGGCCAGGCCGGCGACAACGGCCAGGGCGACAACGGCACGCCGAGCCCGTCCACTCCCTCTGGCCAGCCCTCGTCGGGCAGCCCCTCGGCGCAGGACCCGAAGAGTCCGGGCGACCCCTCTCAGTCGGGCACGAGCAGCCCGAGTGACAACAAGGTTCCCGGGCTCAACACCGGCACCCCGCAGAAGACCGGCGCCGAGAACGGCGGCGATCACGGCGTGGCGCCCAACCAGCAGGATCCCGGAGCATCGGTTCCCGTCGTCCCGTCGCCTCGCGCGGGCTCGGGCCAGAAGGGCAGCGTCTCTGGCACTCAGCTTCCGCGCACGGGCGCTTCGGTCACGACCCTCGCCGCCGTCGCGGTCGCCGCAGCCGGAACCGGCGGAGTTCTCGTTGCACGCCGTCGCAGGGCCTACTGATCACTGATTCGGCTTTGGCTGGATCATCCTTCTCAACAAACTAGAGCGGTTGGGGCGAACCGAGTTTCGCCCCAACCGCTCTAGTTTGTCAGAGGACTTTAGTTTGTCGGAGGGCTCTGGGATTCGCCGGGCGCCCGACGTTCGTCCGAGTCTTTTCCGCACTCGC
>ERZ773059.402-NODE-402-length-23534-cov-73.315218_pt1 | contig 23534 bp, 20 predicted proteins | sample MGYA00580514_ERZ773059 | MGnify/ENA primary metagenome ERZ773059 (study PRJEB29015, sample SAMEA2737981) | human oral metagenome | biome: human oral; feature: human-associated habitat; material: dental | place: China | collected 2056 ...
GGTGTTCCTCCATATATCTACGCATTTCACCGCTACACATGGAATTCCACTCTCCCCTTCTGCACTCAAGTTAAACAGTTTCCAAAGCGTACTATGGTTAAGCCACAGCCTTTAACTTCAGACTTATCTAACCGCCTGCGCTCGCTTTACGCCCAATAAATCCGGACAACGCTCGGGACCTACGTATTACCGCGGCTGCTGGCACGTAGTTAGCCGTCCCTTTCTGGTAAGATACCGTCACAGTGTGAACTTTCCACTCTCACACTCGTTCTTCTCTTACAACAGAGCTTTACGATCCGAAAACCTTCTTCACTCACGCGGCGTTGCTCGGTCAGACTTCCGTCCATTGCCGAAGATTCCCTACTGCTGCCTCCCGTAGGAGTCTGGGCCGTGTCTCAGTCCCAGTGTGGCCGATCACCCTCTCAGGTCGGCTATGTATCGTCGCCTTGGTGAGCCGTTACCCCACCAACTAGCTAATACAACGCAGGTCCATCTGGTAGTGGTGCAATTGCACCTTTCAATTGACTATCATGCAATAGTCAATGTTATGCGGTATTAGCTATCGTTTCCAATAGTTATCCCCCGCTACCAGGCAGGTTACCTACGCGTTACTCACCCGTTCGCAACTCATCCAGAAGAGCAAGCTCTCCCTTCAGCGTTCTACTTGCATGTATTAGGCACGCCGCCAGCGTTCGTCCTGAGCCAGGATCAAACTCTCATTAAAAGTTTGAGTTCTCACTCATTTCTGTCACTGACAGATTTATTGTTTTTTTCTTTGTTCAGTACTACAACATATATTGTAGCGCCCTGCACATTGGTTCGTCTTGTTCAGTTTTCAAAGGTCTTTATCGCTCTCTCAAGCGACAACTATATCAGTATATCACCTATCCACTCCCTTGTCAACACTTTTTTTGAATTTTTTTATCTTTTTTACAAATTTATTTCCCACCACCATCAAAATCACTGATAAATCAATAACTAATAGGGAAAGGTAACATCTCCCTCTTACCTCTCCCTTATTCTCTATATCACCGTGCTGCTGAAGTCTATTAAATATTCCTCTAACTCTCGCAACAGTCTTTTACGCCCCTTAAAGCGTTCGTCGCCTAGTGAAATTTAGTATTCAAAGGCACTAACTTAAACATGATCAAAGTTGTAAAGTTGAGGATAGTGTTCGCACTCTGGATTTTTGGGGTGACAAATAGCCCGACCAAAGTAGATCATAGCCTGATGGGCAGCTAGCCAGCGTTCAGGTGGGAGAACATCCATAACACGTTTTTCAACTTCTAAAGGACTTGCTGACTTTTTGACAATATCGTGGTGTTTACAAATACGTTCAACATGCGTATCAACGGCAAAAGCTGGAATACCAAACCCTACACTCATGACCACGTTAGCTGTCTTACGCCCCACCCCAGCTAAACTTTCTAATTCTTCCCGAGTCTGAGGCACCTGTCCATTGAAATCGTCCAAGAGTTGCTGGGCGCATTTTTTTAGAAACTTGGCCTTATTTCGATAAAGTCCTAAGCGTGAAATGTGCTTGGCAATATCTGCCTCGGATGCTGCTGCCATAGCTTCTGGAGTAGGATAAGCTAAAAATAGATTTGGTGTAGCTTTATTAACCGCAGCATCTGTCGTTTGAGCTGATAACATGACTGCCACGAGTAGCTCAAAATGATTTCTAAAATCTAAACTCGGTTTGGCATCAGGAAATAGGGCAATAATCTCCTCGATGACATGGCGTGCTCGTTTTTTTGATAGAACCATCAGTATAGAATCTCCTTTGCTTGTTCTATATTATAGCATAAATTGATAAAGAAAAAGCCGAGCGTGCTCGACCTTTCTTATACTGTTTTTTCAACTTTTAGGATTTTGACGTCATAACTGCCAACTGGTGTTTCTACTGTTGCAATATCACCAGTCTTCTTACCAATCAATGCTTGACCAATCGGACTTTCATTTGAAACTTTTCCCGCAAAGGCATCCGCACCAGCTGAACCAACGATAATGTATACTTCTTCTTCAGTCTCACCGACTTCTTGAATCGTAACAGTTTTACCGATGGCAACTTCATCTTTAGCCACCGAATCACTATCAACAATCACAGCATAGCGAATTTTAGTCTCCAGACTTGAAATTTGTCCTTCAACGAAAGCCTGCTCGTCCTTTGCTGCTTCATATTCACTATTTTCTGATAAATCTCCGTAAGAACGAGCAATTTTAATGCGTTCTACTACTTCTGGACGTCGAACTAATTTCAATTCTTCTAATTCTTGTTCTAATTTTTCCTTTTCTACAAGGGTCATAGGATAAGTTTTTTCAGCCATTACTTTATTTTCTCTCTTCTTTCTATTTTTTTGATAAAACAAAATTATGTGGAAAACCACATAATTTAGTTAGAACTTTCACCTGATTGGTTTAATTTGCTATTAACGTGTTCTTCCACATTCTTAGCGTGTTCTTCGTAAGTATTTGCAAAATATACAGCCCCTGTTTCCACATTTGCTACAAAATACAAGTACTCTGTCTTACTTGGATTAATGGTAGCTTCGATAGCAGACAGGCTTGGACTATCTACTGGACCAGGCATCAAACCTTGCTTCTTGTACACATTATAAGGCGAGTCAAGATTTGTATCAATTTCAGCATCTTCTTTAAGAGTTGTCTTTTGACCAAGTTTTCCTTGAGCATAAAGAAGCGCAATATTGCTCTGAAGTGGCATAGCTTGGTTCAAACGATTATAAAAGACGCTCGCAATATCTTTGCGATCCTGATCAGTTGATCCCTCTTTTTCAACTAAAGAGGCGAGTGTTAAAACATCATTAACCGTCAGATTCTTAGACTCAATTGTTGAGTAATACTGCGATAGATTGGTATTCATAGCAGCCAACATTTGGTCAAGCAGTTCTTCAACCGTGGTTTCTTTTCCATAATCATAAGTAGCTGGGAAAAGATAACCTTCAAGACGATATTTAACACCACTATCCTTGCTCGGCAAAGTTGCTAGAAGCTGCGGATATTTAGCTGCCATTTTTGCAATAAAGTCTTCATCTTGAGCTTTATTTAGAAAATCTTCCTTACTGAATGGTGTTTTAGTATTCTTGTTCGCAGTTTTTGCAGCATTGACAGTAGTTGCTTCGGCAATTTGCTCCAAAGTGTATCCCTCAGGAATTGTTATCTTGCCAAGAACTGGAGGCTGTGGTGTATCTGTTCCACCTTCTTGTAATTGCTTAGCAATCGTGTCTAAGTCCATACTCTTTTGAAGATTATAGTAACCAGATTGGAAATTACCATAACTTCTGATTTTTGAATAAAGATTAAAGACTTGAGCGTTCTTAATCAGGCCTTTCTTTTCTAAAATCTCTCCGATTTGTTTGGTGCTAGAACCGGCAGGAATTTCCACTGTCACATACTCTGCTGATTTGGCATCTACTGGTTTCAGCGCTGAAGAGACATAATTGTATCCTACAAAACCAGTAATACCAAGGCCCAATAGGAAAAGTACCAAGACTGTCATCACGATTCGATTGGCTAGGCCGTTTTTACGTTTTTTCTTTTTACTACTATTGGTACGATCTGCACGTGAACGTTTCTTTCCATGAGCAACATCTCTACGGCTTAGCGTTGGTTCTGCAGTAGAAAAGTCTTTTTTAGCTTCTCTTTCATCTGTAGTGTTTGAATCAGGTAACATTGTTTCTTTTATCTCATCTGCAACTGGTACTGCCTTTTCTTGATAAACTTCTGAATGAGGCACAGAAGTTTGAACCTCTCCAGACTCTATATTTTCCTTCTTAGCAACATCAGCTTGTCCTGGTCCATCAACATTTGATGGAACTTCCGAAATCGTAGAATTACGAACTATATTTTCTAGCACATCTGCCTGAGTATGAACAGTAGGATCGCTTTTTCCCATTGGCTCTTCTACTTTGATCTTACTAGGTTCTTCCTCTACTGAAGTATCCTTCTCTAGAACCTCATGAGATTTTTCAACAGCAGAAACGAGAGATTCCAAGCTCTCCGCCAATTCCATTTCTTTACCTAAAAGAGGCTGCGCTTCTTCCTGAACTGAGTGATTTTGGGTACCATTGGCTGCTGCCAACTCATTCAAAATTTTCTCTTTAAAACTCAGCGTCTTTTCGTTATCCTGTGAATTTTCAGTCAAAAACTTGATCTCCTTCTTCATAATCCCTAACATTATATCTTAAAAGTCAGATAAATGCAATCATATCCGACTTTTAAAACTATATTATTTATGAAAGTTATATCTGGGGATTTTCCCAAACCATATCAAACCATACTTCATCTGCATACGTTGAGGCTGAACGGCCTTCGTTGACAAAGTCATGTTGCTCATAGTAGGCTATCAAATAATCATGACAAGTGAGATTAATGCCGTGGCGTTCATCAGCAATCGCAATCTCCTTCATAACTTTCAACAAGGCTTTTCCTACACCCAAGCCCTGTGCTTCTTTAGAAATGGATAGACTAGTCACAGAGATAAATCCGCCAGCCAGATAGCTATAATCTTCAACGTCCTCCGTAAAGGAAATATCTTTTAAATAGCGTTCTGGTCGGACAGGACCTTCTAAATAGCCCAAAATCTTGCCATTTTTTTCTGCAACCAAAAAAGTTGAGGAAATCTTTTCAATGTGTTTCGCCAGTATTTCACGACTAATAGCCTCTTCTGGACTAAAATTTTCCAATTCGATAGCATAAATGGCATCTAAATCAGCCATTTGAGCTTGACGGATAATCATTCTTTCTCCTTAAAATTGGGATTTTCCCACACCATATCAGACCAAACACCCCCACCATGAGTTGAGTCAGAAATGCCTTCGTGGACGAAACCATTCATCTCATAATAAGGTATCAGCTCATCATGACAGATTAGGCTAATACCCTGTCGATTTTGCTGAACAGCTGTCTCCTTGAGAGCTGCAAGCAATAAGGTTCCGACCCCCTGCCTCTGAAAATCAGGATGGACGGACAGCCTTTGGACAGCAATGAAGCTACCTGCTGAAGGGTTGGATCTGACCTTGCTAAAGAGATCATCTGTCAGATATCGCTCCTGAACAGCTGGCCCAACAATATAGCCCGCCAGCTGACCATGCAGCTCTGCCAGCAAAAAAGTATCCGAGATGCGTTCAATCCGCTCTTTGAGAACTTCTGCACCGACTGCTTCTGCTGCTGGAAAATTCAACTGCTCGATTGCAAAAATTTTTTCCCAGTCGCTAGAGTCGGCCTGCCTAATTCGAATTGGTGCTTCCATCCAGTCACCTCCTACTGAACGTTGCTGGTCAGATTGGACAAGAGACGTTCAAAGGAATATTCATAGGTCTGGATATCTCCAGCTCCCATAAAGACATAAACGGCATTATCGTGGTCAAGAAGCGGAGAAACATTATCCACGTCAATCACCTTGGCACGCTTCACAATCTTTTCAGCCAAATCTTCGACTTTGACATCGCCCCTATCCACCTCACGCGCAGATCCGTAAATCTGGGCTAGATAGACTGAGTCAGCTTGATTGAGGGCTTCCGCAAATTCGTCCAAGAGAGCAATGGTCCGAGTGAAGGTGTGCGGCTGGAAGATGGCCACAATTTCCTTGCTTGGATATTTCTGACGAGCTGCATCCAGAGTCGCGATAATTTCCGTTGGATGATGGGCAAAGTCATCAATAATGACTGTGTCGTTGACAATCTTTTCTGTAAAGCGGCGCTTAACCCCACTAAAGGTCTTGAGATGTTCCCTTACTAGATTCAAGTCAATACCTGCAATGTAGAGGAGACCGATGACCGCTGTCGCATTCATAATGTTGTGACGGCCAAAGCTTGGAATCTGGAACTCACCCAGCTCTTGCCCACGGAAGGAAACTTTAAATCCTGAACCACTAGTAGAACGCAAGAGGTCGTGAGCAACAAAGTCGTTGCCTTCTTCCTTGAAACCATAGTAGTAAATCGGCGCATTTGAAGTAATACGGCGTAGTTGCTCGTCTTCTCCATAAACGAAGAGTCCTTTTGTAATCTGCTTGGCGTAATCATTGAAAGCATTAAAGACATCTTCCAAGCTTGTGAAATAATCCGGATGATCGAAGTCAATATTGGTGATGATCGAATATTCCGGATGATAAGGCATAAAATGACGTTCGTACTCGTCTGATTCAAAGACAAAATACTTGGCATTAGCAGAACCGCGACCTGTACCATCCCCAATTAGATAGCTAGTATCTGTGATATTAGACAGAACATGAGAAAGAATACCCGTTGTCGAAGTTTTCCCGTGAGCACCTGCTACTCCTAAGCTGACAAAGTCACGCATAAAGCTACCCAAAAATTCATGGTAGCGCTTGTAGCTAATACCATTGGCATCTGCATAGGCAATTTCCACATTGTTATCTGGACGGAAGGCATTACCGGCAATAATTTCAAAATCTGACTGGAGATTTTTCTCATCGAAAGGCAAAATGGGAATCCCAGCCTGCTCCAGACCACGCTGAGTGAAATAATATTTATCAACATCGCTTCCCTGAACCTTATGGCCCATCTGATGCAACATCAAAGCCAAAGCGCTCATACCTGAGCCCTTAATTCCGATAAAATGATAGGTTTTCGTCATGATTACTCCTTAAATCTTAAACAACTGAAGCCTTATTGTCCTTGGGCATCTGAACTCAACTTGGTGATGTCCAATTCCTGTGCTTTTTTATGCTTATTGTGTTTTTCTCGCTTCTTGCCCTTGTTATAGACTTGGCTGGTTTTGAGAAAATCGTAGTTATTCTTTTTCTTTTTTTCTGGATTCGTTGGTACTTCTATGAGAGGTTGAGACTGAACATCTGCTAATATGTAGCTATCTTGCTTTAGCTTATCACTGAACTTCGTTAACTCACCTGGATTTTCCTTTTGGAAAGGGGCTGTTGGTTTAACTGGATTTCCCTCAAAAGGAGGTGCCACCTTCCGACTACGAACCTTATTTGGGAGCTTGCTCGTCAAATAAGCAGCTGAACGTTTTTTCCTCAGATCAGCCCGAGCTTCCTCTCGTGCTTGCTCAGCATAGCGAATAGCTGGATCTTTCTTATCAATCGGCTTTTTAAAGTCCGTAACTGGAGCTTGCTTCTTTCTAGCTTTACTTACAGTTTGACTAGGAGTAGCATGAGCAGGATTTTCTGGCTTAGCAATCGGCATCCATTCTAAATAATTACGGTCCTGATAGTCCCCTTTAATGTTGCTAATCAGATCCAACTCATCGTACAAATTCATGTGTGGCATTTCTGTCAACATGATTTCGTCATCAGCAATTATAGGAAATTTAGTATTTGTCATAGCATGTCCTTTCAACTCTTCATTATTATAAACTATTCAAACTATTTTTCAAGCGATTCAGATGAAATTCCAAGAATTTCTCGAATTTCTTCCATCGAAAGACTAGAGCGAGACTCTGCACCATCTAGAATCGTTGAAACTAGATTTCGTTTGGTGTCCTGTAATTCCTGAATTTTTTCTTCAATAGTCCCCCGTGTAATCATACGATAAACTTTTACATTCCGTTCCTGACCGATGCGATGAGCCCGACCAATAGCTTGGGCTTCTACTGCAGGATTCCACCAAAGATCCACTAAAATAACAGTATTTGCACCAGTTAGATTGAGACCGACACCACCAGCTTTAAGAGAAATCAGGAAGGCTGATCTTTCTCCTTGATTAAAGGCTTTGGTCATCTCCTGACGTTCTTTTGCTGGAGTTGAGCCTGTGATTTTGAAGGACTCCATTCCCATCTGGTTCAGTTCTTGCTCGATAATATCCAGCATGCCACGGAATTGTGAAAATATCAGAACACGATGTTCACCGTCTTGGATCTGCTCCAACAGCTCACGTAAACTTTCCAGCTTGCCGCTTTCCCCATCGTAATCATCCATAAAAAGCTTGGGAGTATCACAGATTTGACGGAGTCGCATAAGACCAGACAAAATTTCGATTTTACTACGATTGATTTCCTCCTCTGTTGCATGGAGAATTCGCTCCTGCATTTGCTTGAGCAGAGCTAGATAAATCGTTTTCTGGCTGTCTGCGAGTTCATTACGATAAGAAATCTCAATCAAATCAGGAAGCTCCTGCAAGACTTCTTCTTTCTTACGCCTCATGACAAAGGGTTTAATATAGCGCGCAACCGTTTCTGCCGGCATCTTCAAAAAAGCTTTCTTGCTCGGTAATAAGCCCGGAAGGACGATCTGAAAAATTGACCAAAGTTCGCCGAGATGATTTTCAATCGGCGTGCCAGACAAGGCATAAGTCCGCTCCACCTCAAATGCTCTCAGATATTGAGCAATCTTGCTCTGGTCATTCTTCATGACCTGCGCTTCGTCCAATACCAAATAGTCAAAATGAAGTCCTTTATACTCTTCAACATCTTGTCTGAAGGAAGCATAACTGGTAATGGTAATCTGATGGTCTTCCGCAATCACAGCATCTCGAACATTTTTCAGTCCATACACAACAGCGACATCTAGGTCTGGAGCAAATTTGGCAAACTCATCGCTCCAGTTGTAAATTAGACTCGACGGCGCCAAAATCAAAACTTTCTTAGACTTGGTCAAATGAGCAGTCAAGAAAGAAATGGTCTGAAGGGTCTTTCCCAAGCCCATGTCATCGGCTAGAATGCCACCAAATCCATATTTATTCAGAATGGATAGCCATTTTACACCCGTTTCTTGATAATCTCGAAGCTCTGCCTGAACTTTCAGCTTAGGCAGAGGAAAATCCTCTGGGTGGGTCAAATCATAAGCCAGCTGGCGAAAATCCTCCGACAAGTCAACCCTTTCCTGATCTTTGAACAATTCAGAGAGTTGATAGGCAGCCAGGCTATGCGTTTGGATGACCCCATTTCGGGAGTGTTTGCTTCTCAATTGTTGCAAGGTCTGGCTGATTCGCTTACTATTCTCATCAAAAATCACAACTTGACCCGTCTTGCTGATAAAGTAATCCTTTTGGCTCAACAACGAATCTAGAACATCATCTACCTCAGACTGATCGATACCAGTAAAATCAAAGCCAATATCCAAGAGCCCACCATTCATACTGATGGAAACCTTCGGAGGTGCTGTTTGTGATAGACTCTGCAGCTCATCTGACAAGTAGACATTGCCCAATGCTCTAAAGCGCGGAATCAAGACAGAGAAGAAACGGTAAATTTCTTCGGGTCGTAAAGGCGGACGCTGGCTGATAAAATCATCTGCAAAACCTGCCTCCAGCATTGCTTTAAAAACTTGCTGTTCCCGCTCAAAATTGCTGGCAAAAGGTAGATTTATCAGCTCTTCACGACTGGTTACAGTCTGACTACCATAATCAAAGACAAGATCCAGCAATACTTGCTTGTCAGCCCCTAAATAAAAATTGAAATCCACGGTAAAATCATGAATGAACAGTCGCTCAGGTGCTGTCACACGGCCAATTTTTTTAAACTCAAGCAGACTCACTGCCAGTTTGGACTGCTCAGACACATCAAACTGCAGGCGCTTGACGCGCTCTTGCTCAATCGGCAATTCCTGTAATGCCTTGACTAACTTGGTCTGCTGAGCTGTCAGTTGATAGAAGGTCTGATTATGAAAGATAAATTGCCCCCCATAGAGCAGCTTATAATTCTTTTCAGATATCAGCAGCTCAAAAAAGTTTTCCCGTTCTTGCACCTCAAACTGATAAATCTCCGCCTCTTCATGCAAATCTTGGAAAAATACCTCAGCATAATCATAAAAGCTATATTCCAAACGAAACGAAGTGAGATTCATCAAGCGAGTCACGCCTTCCTCAAAAAGACTGGCTGGAAAATAAAGGTGCCGCCCAGCATTGGGAAAGACCAACGAAGAGTCCTGTCCCTTATAATCCGTCACCAAGCCTCGTAAAAATTCTAGTAGGTCTTGACTAGCTTCATCAAAATTCTCCATTCGGATAGGCTCATAGTAGTTCTTACCGATTTGATAATGCCCACCCTTATTCAAGGTTCTCAAAAAGGACAAAATATCACGCACTACATAAGAGCGCTCATCCGGCAGACGGCTAATCCGCAGGCTCCATAAAAATTGTCCTGTGTAAGCATCTTCCTGTCCAGTCGCTGATAGCTCATAACGCATTTGCTGACTGGATTTATCTAGCAAAATCTTATCCAAAAAAAGGCTACCAAAAGAAACCAATTTCTGGGCTTCCTGACTAGAAGACTCTTTGTCTGTCATCTTCGCCAGCAGATCTTTACCCACCGAATCATTTTTCAAAAAATATTCCAAGGCAGCCAGATGGGCACAGTACTTCTTCTTTTGAAAAAAATCACAGGAGCAGAAAACTGCATCATCATCTAGACTATAGCGTAGATTGTACTGATCCACGCGCGTGTATAAAAAGGAATCTTTGACGTCAAGAATTTCGACTTTTTTGCTGTCACAGAGGGCAATTCCTTCCGTTCGAATTTTACCTGGAATTAATTTAGCCATACCTACCACCTAACATTTATCCCTTTATTATACCATAGGACAGCTATAAAAATAAAATAGAATTTCTTTATTTGCAAACATTCTTTGAAGTAGAATAAGCGAGAGCTTTCTCTACAACAAAGAGCCGTCCATTGGACAGCTCTTTTACATTATTTTACTTCTAACAAACCGATATCTCCATCTTCACGACGATAGATAACATTCGTTGTACTATCTTCAACATCTGTGTAGATGAAGAAGTCATGTCCCAACAAATCCATTTGCAAAATAGCTTCATCTAGATCCATTGGTTTCAAATCAATATGCTTAGAACGTACTACTTTGGAAGATGCTGCATCAGCGTCTTCTACTAAAGCATCAGTGAACAACTGGCTAGTTGCAACCTTGTTCCGGTTTTTCTTTTCAATTTTTGTCTTATTCTTACGAATCTGACGTTCAATCTTATCGATAACTAGGTCGATAGATCCGTACATATCTTGCGAAACATCTTCTGCCCGAAGGGTAATAGAACCAAGAGGAATCGTTACTTCGACTTTCGCCGTCTTCTCCCGGTACACTTTCAAATTTATCCGTGCATCAAGTTCTTGCTCTGCTTGGAAATACTTCTCAATCTTCTCAAGTTTAGAAACTACGTAGTCACGGAGAGCATCAGTTACTTCTAGGTTTTCACCACGGATACTATATTTAAGCATATAAGTACCTTCTTTCTAAACATAAATGTTTTATTTACAATATCATTATAACGCTTTCATTCTTTTTTTGCAAATATTTTCTTATCTTGCGAGTGAAAATGTCAAAACTTCTTTCACACCTGCTTCCAGCAATAATTCTCGAGCTAATTGCAAGGTTTTTCCAGTCGTATATACATCATCTATCAGAAGAATTTTTTCTGGCAGAAGGACATCTTTTACCAATGTAAAACATTGCTGGCTTTTTAAACGTTCTTGGCGATTTTTACTGGATTGGGCAAGCGCATCCTGCTTTTCCAGCAACTGTTTATAAGGCAAACCAGCCGCTTGCAAGAAGCCTTCCACCTGATTAAAACCTCGACTTTGGTATTTTTCAGGGCTGACTGGAATAGGAACCAGAGTATATTCTTTGAAGTTTCTGAGACTTTTTTTGAGAACTTCCGCAAAAACAAATCTCAGAAGATAATCTCCTTGAAACTTGTATTTGCTGAAGAAATCCTTCATCAAATCATTATAAAGAAAGCAAGCCTGATGCTGCACCAAATAGCCTTGCGTTTCCCATATTTGACAATCCGAGCAGACTTTCGCTTCCCCATCCTTCCAGCAACGTGGGCAATGGATAGAGGAAATCGCTTCAAATCCTGCTCGACAATGTTTACAAATTGTATTTTGCTCTTTTTGTAATAAAATCAAGGAAGAAAAAGTCCTATTTTCTTCTACTGCCTGGCTGCATAACAAGCAATTTCTCATAGGCCGGCCTCCTTGTTCATCAGTTTGATTTCACGAATCGCTTTTTCGATTGAATGTGTGGTACCATCGTGAAAGAAGAATAAATCTCCCGTTGGCCTCTCCATACTACGTCCCACTCGGCCAGAAATCTGAACCAAGGCGCTACGACTAAAGAGGCGATGGTTGGCTTCCAGAACAAAGACATCTACACAGGGAAAGGTCACACCACGCTCTAGGATGGTCGTCGTGACTAGAATAGTAATTTCTCGTTTGCGAAACTCTTCAACGATTTCTAGACGATTTTCAGTTGTCGAAGCCACAAATCCGACTCTTTCCGCTGGAAATATCTCCTCCAAAACTTGCGCAAATTCTTGACCTCTTTTGATTTCCGAGGCAAAGATCAGTAAGGGAAAGCCTGTTTTTCTCTGTCTCTCGATATACTTCTTCAATTTAGGTGGTAGTTTCTTTTTTGCTAGATATTTTTGAAAATCTGCCAGCCAAACTTTTTGGGGCACAATCAAAGGATTGCCATGGAAGCGACGAGGAAGACTAAGTCGTTTTAATTCTCCTTTTTGAACTTTTTTATCTAGCTCATCCGTCGAAGTGGCAGTTAAGAAAATCGTCGTTCCCTCCTCCTTGACTGACTGCTCCACGGCATGGTAGAGTACAGGATTGTCCACATAAGGAAAAGCATCTACCTCGTCCACAATCAGCAAATCAAAGGCTTGATAAAATTTGAGGAGCTGATGGGTAGTAGCAATGACCAAGGGACTACGAAAATATGGCTCGGATTCCCCATGCAAAAGCGAAATCGGGCAGGCAAAATCCAGCTTGAGCCGGCGATAAAGCTCCAAACAGACATCAATCCGAGGGCTGGCTAGGCAAACGGCACCTCCACGATCAATCACTTCTGCAATCACCTGATAAATCATTTCCGTTTTGCCCGCCCCAGTCACTGCATGGACTAGGCTATTCTGTTTTTGAGCAACTGACTCTAACAGTCCCTGAGAAACTTTCGCTTGAAAGGCTGTTAATTGTCCCTGCCACTTGAGTACCTGATTTTCTGGGAAATCTTCCTGTGGAAAATAGTAGAGTTCTTGATCACTCCGAACTCTCCCCAAAATCAAGCATTCCCTGCAATAGTAGGCATTGACAGGTAGTTGGTAGTTCTCCTTGTCCACTTGAGAGCCACAGCGGCCGCAAAACAACTTCTTCCTTTCCTCTCGCATACTGGGCAGTCGCTGGGCCTGCAAGCGCAGCTCAGGGCTGAGCTGATCCTTTGTAAATATTCTACCTAGGCAATCATTTCTTTCTAACATACTTTTTTATTCGTAAAACTTTTGGAAAAATCTATTTTTTTGTGTACAATAAAACTATGGAATATAGAACAATTAGACAAGACGGCCAAGCCCAAGAAGAAATTAAAAAATCTCGTTTCATTTGCCACGCCAAGCGCGTTTACTCAGAAGAGGAAGCCAGGGATTTTATTGCTGCTATCAAAAAAGAGCACTATAAAGCCACTCATAATTGCTCTGCTTTTATTGTCGGGGAGAAAAGTGAAATCAAACGAACCAGTGATGACGGCGAGCCCAGTGGTACGGCAGGCATTCCTATGCTAGGTGTCATGGAGAATCACCAGGTGACCAATGTCTGCTTTGTGGTCACGCGCTATTTTGGTGGGATTAAGCTAGGAGCTGGTGGGCTCATTCGGGCTTATGCTGGCAGCGTCGCTTTGGCAATTAAAGAAATTGGCCTGATCGAAATCAAAGAACAGGCGGGCCTGCGCCTCAAAATATATTACAGCCAGTACCAAAACTTCGATAACTTTTTAAAAGCTGAAGATCTGATCGAATTCGATACAGAGTTCACAGATCTAGTTGCCACAACCATCTATATCGACAAGCAGGAAAAAGAAACGCTAGAGCAGAAATTAGTTGAATTTTTCAATGGAAAAATCCAAATTGACGATCAAGGTTTGCGCGAGGTTGAAATTCCTTTAACAGTTGAATAATCTTAAGGGCTAGGCCTAGTGATAAAGAATTTTTATCGTGGCCATAGCTTTTTTATATTTTACAAAGTGCCACTTTCAGCTTATACTAGTCTCATTAAAGTATTGAGGTAGGAAAAATGGCAAACATTTATCAAAATATCACAGAATTAGTTGGAAGAACGCCAATTGTTAAACTTAATAATATTGTTCCTGAAGGAGCCGCTGAAGTTTATGTCAAGTTAGAAGCCTTCAACCCTGGCTCTTCTGTCAAAGACCGGATTGCTCTCAGTATGATTGAGGCCGCTGAACGCGATGGCCTTATCAAGCCTGGCGATACTATTGTGGAAGCAACCAGCGGAAATACTGGTATTGGTCTTTCATGGGTTGGAGCAGCTAAAGGCTACAAGGTTGTCATTGTGATGCCAGAAACTATGAGTGTGGAGCGCCGCAAGATTATCCAAGCTTATGGAGCGGAGCTAGTTTTGACTCCGGGTAGCGAAGGAATGAAAGGCGCTATTGCCAAGGCAGAAGAAATCGCTAAAGAACGAAATGGCTGGTTGCCACTGCAGTTTAACAATCCGGCTAATCCAGAGGTTCACGAACGAACAACAGGAGCAGAAGTTATCGCTGCTTTCGGTGAAACTGGACTGGACGCTTTTGTCGGTGGTGTCGGAACTGGTGGGACTATCTCTGGTGTCTCTCATGCTCTTAAAAAAGCGAATCCAAATGTCCAAATCTATGCGGTTGAAGCGGATGAATCTGCTATCCTTTCTGGTGAGAAACCAGGTCCTCACAAAATCCAAGGACTTTCAGCTGGCTTCATTCCAGAGACCTTGGATACAGCATCCTATGATGGTATTGTCCGCGTGACTTCTGATCAAGCGCTAGAGTTAGGACGCCATATTGGTGGTCAGGAAGGTTTCCTAGTCGGAATTTCATCTGCTGCGGCTATTTTTGCAGCCATCGAAGTCGCTAAAAAACTAGGAGCTGGTAAGAAAGTCCTTGCCCTAGCACCTGATAATGGTGAACGTTACCTATCTACCGCTCTCTACGAATTTGACGCTTAATCGTGAAAAGAGTTAACAAAATTCCTACCCGTTTGGGTAGGAATTTTTTACTCTTTTTGTTCTTTCAGAAAAGCTTTGGCTTCCCCTATCCAGATTGGCAATTGCTTACCTAAGGGCGCAAATCCAATTTTACAACGATCATTTGAAAAGCGATGTCGTCTCGGTAAACGATGTTTTTCCTCCTCCAAAGTTCGCATCGATAAGCTGGCCTTACCAGAAAACTCATCATAATCTACTACCTGCACAAGGACCTGATCCCCGATTTTTAAAATATCGTGAATATTGTCAATATAGCCCGTCCGAATCTCAGAAATATGAATGAGCCCGATCAAACCGCTTTCTAATTCGACAAAGGCACCGTAGGGCTGAATCCCTGTAATTTTGCCCTTTAACTTATCTCCGATTTTCATTAGTCTATAACCTCAATTGTCTCAATGACAACATCCTCAAGTGGTTTATCCATTGAAGCTGTCTCAACCGCTGCGATCTTGTCCAGAACTTCATAAGATGCCTCATCTATTAGCTGTCCAAACACAGTATGTCGACGGTCCAAATGCGGTGTCCCGCCCTGGCTAGCATAAACTTCAGCGATTGGCTTTGGCCATCCTCCCCGAGTCAATTCCTTGGTTGAATAAGGAAGACTGCTATTTTGGACAATAAAGAACTGACTGCCATTGGTATTTGGTCCGGCATTCGCCATTGATAGAGCGCCACGGATATTATAAAGTTCGGGTGAAAACTCGTCTTCAAAGCGTTCACCATAGATGGACTCCCCACCCATGCCAGTACCTGTCGGATCGCCACCTTGAATCATAAAATCTTTGATAACTCGATGGAAGATTACTCCGTCATAGTAGCCATCCTTAGATAAGGCGATAAAGTTTGCAACTGTTTTGGGCGCTTGCTCTGGGAAGAGTTGAATCTTCAACTCACCATGGTTTGTCTTGATCTTTGCCACTGGTCCTGCAAGCTCGTCAAGATGAAGCTGTGGGAAGGTCAATTCTTTCTCCACCATGCCCAATTGCTCCAAAGCATCAAAAATGCCCTCTTCTTCGACCCTTTTTGTAACGAAATCAGCTTTTTTCTGTAGCTCTTCATCGGAAACTCCCATAGCAATGCTGAGTCCTGCATAGTCAAACAACTCTAAATCATTGAGTCCGTCGCCAAAAACTAAAACATTTTCTGGTTTGAAACCGAGGTGCTCCACGACCTTGGCAACGCCAGCCGCCTTTGAACCTTCTTTCGGTACGACATCCGATGAATGCTCATGCCAACGTACCATACGGAGAGACTTGGCCAAATCTTCTGGCAACTGCAAACTGTCACCTACATCCTCAAAAGTCCACATTTGATAGATTTCATGATCTTGGTAAAAATCAGGATTGACAGCCAGATCTGGATAAATGATATCAATCGCTGACGAAATCATCGGATTGCGAACAGACAAAGCCGCTTCGTGACTGCCTACCAAACCGTACTCAATGCCCACTTCCTTGGTCCAAGAAATATAGGATTCCACGCACTCTTGCGGAATGACCGTTTTCGCAATAACTTCGCCCTTTCTATTTTCAACATAAGCCCCATTCAAGGTAACAAAAAAATCAGGATCCAAGTCACGAATTTCTGGAACAACTCCAAAAATGCCACGACCAGAAGCAATTCCTGTCAGAATTCCCTTTTCTCTCAGCTGCTTAAATACATCTTTGATCGACTCTGGAATGAAGCCCGTTTCCTTGACCCGCAAGGTATCGTCGATATCAAAGAAAACAATCTTAATTTTTTTCGCCTTATATTTTAATTTTGCCTTCATATTTTCCTCTTTCAATTTAATCTTTTCTATTATATCATTAAAAATCGTCTTGCGGAACAAGGTGATGCTGAAAAGCGTAGACGACTGCTTGAGTTCGATCGCTCACTTCCAGCTTAGACAAAATATTGGACACATGCGTCTTGACCGTTTTCAAGGAAATAAAGAGCTCATCAGCAATCCTCTGGTTTTCATATCCCTTGGCTAGAAGGCCCAAAATATCCCGCTCCCGGGCTGTTAAATCCTCGTGAAGCTCTATATGATTTCGATGGTATTCGACCTTCTTGCTGACTTCTGTTTCAATGGCAAATTCACCCTTTGCAACCTTTCTGACGGCGTGGAGAATTTCATCCGCACTAGAAGTCTTCAGCATATAGCCACGGGCACCCGCATCCAAGACGGGATAGATTTTTTCATTGTCCAGATAGGAGGTTAAAATCAAAATCTTTGCCTCTGGCCATTCTTTCAAGATAGCCAAGGTGGCATCAATGCCACTCATCTCTGGCATTACAATATCCATCATAATCACATCTGGACGGCTTTCCAGAGCCTTTTCGACACCTTCTCTACCATTGGTAGCCTCTGTCACCTCTTCAATATCGTCCTGTAATTCAAAAAAGCTTTTCAAGCCCAATCTGACCATTTGATGATCATCCACTAGTAATATTCTCATCCTTTTCCCCTTCTAACAATGGAACTCTGATTTCGATAGAAACTCCTTTTTTGGGAGCCGTTAGAATCTTCAAGGTTCCAGCCATATCATGCACTCGATCTTCAATATTTTTCAAACCATAACTCACGTCAGCCAAACTAGCTGGATCAAAACCGATTCCGTCATCAGAAACCTTGAGCTTGAGCCTATTTGGCGTCTGATATAGATAGATGTCCAGACGACTGGCCTGAGCATGACGCAAGGTATTATTGATTATTTCTTGGATAATCCTAAAAATATGCTCCTCTATCTGCTTGGGCAGACTGACCACCTCATGCTTAAACTGGACAGTCAAGTCCGACTTATCAGTCAACTCTTTGATTAAGACATTCATGCCCTCTACCAAGGTCCGATTTTCCAACTCTGTCGGCCTTAAGTGCAAGAGCAAGATCCGCAAATCTTTTTGCGCTGTATCTAGAATGTCTGCAATTCCCTTTAACTGCTGCTGGAGATTATCTTTATCAAGACGCTCCACATTTTCAGCAACGCCTGAAAGAATCATATTGGCAGCAAATAACTCCTGACTGACCGTATCATGCAAATCGCGAGCAATCCGCCTGCGTTCTTTTTCAATAATCTTCTCTTCCGCCTGCAAGGCCTGATTCTCAGATTTCTGCAAATTTTCGGTTAAACTATCCAACTTTTCTTTTAAGTGGACGAAAGAATCATCCAATTCTGCCTGCCCGGTTTCTTGTATGCCCCTGCCTTCTAAAATAGCTTTTAAATTCTTTTGAACTTGAGAAAGGGACAGATGCTGAAGAAAGCGCGCAGCAGCGGCCAAGAAAATAGTCAGCGCTAAGCCCAAAACCAGAACAAAAAAGGCAAAGGACTGGAGCAGTTCTAGATTATTCAGAAGCTTTTGCCATTCTAAATTAAAAAGATTAAAAATGTAATGAAAGATAATCCCTAAAACGAAGAAAGTATAGAGAAAGATGACCAAATAACTTGTTTTTTTCACTTTCTAACAACCTCCACATTTCCTAAAAAGCTGACCAAGACAATTTTTACTGTTTTGCTAGCCCGCTTATAGTCAGGCGTCGTCAGAGAAATCGTTTCATTGCGCAGCTTCCGTGGCGGATGATTTAAAAAATTCAAGTCTCCGTATAGGGTATTGATCTGAAGCTGGATTTCCACATCTAAAGGAATGACAATCTTGGTATCCCCAAAGCCCTTACGAATCACGATGACATTATCATGATTGACCACGATGACATCCTCTAAATGAATGGTATCCTTTCCCATCATTCTTAAGAGATTAATATCATGAAACTGGCAGTCATCCTTTGAGAAATGCTGTAAATCTCCCAACCAACGATTTTTTTCAGCTCGAACCTCGGTCGCATCTTCAAAGAAAAGATGAGTCTCCTGATTTTCCTTGTACAGATAAGGATAGGCCACAATCATGCCGTAAATCAAGGCAAAAAGGACAGCGGCAATAACATAAGGATTTAGCATGACAATGAAAAAGAAGACAATCATGGTCGCAACCAATAGCGAATTGCCTCTCTGCTTGCCGAAATAATAATATAAAAACAAGAGAAAGAGCAGCATGATGAGAACAACACGCGAAAAATCGGAGGCCAGCATGGTAACCAAGGCCATTGATAATAGAATCGCTTCAACAAAGATGAATAATTGAACTTTCCACATAGCTATTCCCTTCCTTACATGTCTATTGTAACAAAATTAAGCAAAAAAACCTCCGTCTGAGGCATGAAATAGCAAGATTATCCTATCTTAACCAGCAGAACTTCTTGGCTCTAGACTTCTTTGCACTTTTCCTCTAAAAAGCAAAGAATCGCTTCAAATGCTGTTTAAGCAAAACAAACATTTAAAGCGATTTTTTAGTTTATTTCGATTGTTCAGATAAGCTTAGAAATGGACTTGAGCTTCCAAGCCAAAATGGTCACTAACGACTGGACCACATTGCCCATCAAAAACAACAGCAGATTTTTCAATATTGAAATCTTTGCTTGTAAAGATATAATCAATTTTTAGAGCATCTTTGTTTCCTGCCCATCCAGCAATATCGCCTTCAACCGTCGCTGTACCAATTGCTTGGTCAGCCACCTTATGGCTGTCCTGGAGAGCAAGTGGACTTTGAATAATGTGCTGATAGCCTTCATAATCGACAGGATTGTTAAAATCTCCCATGAGAACCAGCGGAGTCTCAACTTGCAAGAGCTCAGATTCAAACTTAGTCCACTCTCCTTGGAAACCTTTATCCCACCAAGATAGGTGACAAGAAGCAACTGTGATGAGCTGACCATCGAGCTCCGTTTCTGCCAGCAAGACTTTACGCGTATGATAGTCACTTGGATCATTGACATCAGACACCAAGAGCTCTCTTGCCTTCAGGGGCTTTCTGGACAGAATTGCAACCCCTTCATTATAAATATCAAATCCAATATGGTTATAAGCCCAAGACCAGTAATAGTCCAGACCTGCCTCAGCTAGCTTTTCAACCAGACGTAGGGCATAGTGGTCCTGGTGAATCGGAATGGCGCCATCTACCGCATAATAAAATGGAGCCTGAACAACCTGTTCAGACTCCACTAATTGATTGACTTCCTGCAGGCAAATGACGTCATATTTTTCTTGAAGAATCCGCTCAGCTAGCTGATTTAGCTTGCTTTCTTGCTCTTCTTCCATCCAACTATGAGTATTTAAAGTCAGGAATTTTGCCATGATTTCTCTTTTCTATCTTACAATTCTACTTTAGCCACAACTGTCTTAGGAGCGACTTTACCGAATTTCTCAACTGCTACTGATTTGATTGCTGGAGCATTTGTGAAGACAACGATAGTGGTTGTTTCACGACCCGCTTCTTTAATAGCCGCCAAATCTGCTGTTACCAAAAGATCACCTGCAGCAACTGTTTGTCCTTCTGCTACATGTACTTCAAATGGTTTGCCTTCAAGGCTAACAGTATCCAAACCGATATGAACAAGCACTTCAAGACCAGCTTCAGTCAAAAGACCAAGAGCATGTTTTGTAGGGAAGACGCTTGTCACTTTACCAGCTACTGGAGAATAGATCTTGCCATTTGCTGGTTCAACTGCAAATCCGTCACCCATCATTTTTTGTGAGAAGACTGGATCTTTAACATCTTCCAACTTAACAACTTCACCATCAGCAACTGTTTCGATTGCTTCTGTTACGCCTTTATAGCTAACTGCTGCAGCTGCAGACTCAGCTTTTTGACTTGGCAAAGTTTCAGGGATCACTTCTCCTGAATCCAACAAGTCTTGGATATCAGATTTAAGAACGTCAGCTTTTGGTCCGTAGATTGCTTGAACGCCTTGACCTTTCATAACCAAGCCCATAGCGCCTTCAGCTTTCCATTCTTCTTCAGAACCAACTTTTGTTGCGTCCTTAACAGTCACACGGAGACGAGTCATACATGCATCAACATCAACGATATTAGCACGGCCACCTAGCAAGTTAATGATATTCACTGCTTGAGAAGAAGCAGCTACTTTTGCACCACCTTGTTCTGATGAAGCAGCTTCTGAACCTTCAGCTGTTTCATAGTTACCGTTACGTCCTGGAGTTGCATAATTGAATTTTTGAATCATGAAGTTCGCAATGAAGTACATGATTACTGCAAAGAGAACTGTTACCCAGATAAAGTTAATGATATCCATACCCAAACCAGCATTGATAGCCATTGGAGTACGAGTCAAGAATTCGATAGACCCGAATGAGTGCACACGAAGGTTAACAATGTCCGCCATAGCAAAGGCAGCACCTTGTACAAATGAGTAAATCAAGTAAAGTGGAGTTGCCACGAACATGAACATGTATTCGATTGGTTCAGTAACCCCTGTCAAGAAGGTTGCCAAAGCAGTCGCAATCATCATACCTTTGTATTGATGTTTCTTGTCAGCATCAACATTGCGGTAAATAGCTGCGGCAACACCCATAAGGATACCAAATGAACCGATCATTTGTCCAACTTTGAAGCGGGCTGGATGGAATGTGTCAAGCAAATATTGGTACTTAGTAGGATCAGCCGTCTTAGTACCAACCAAGTCATTTACCCAAGCCAACCAGAGTGGATCTTGACCAAATACTTGAGTACCTTTAGCAGCACCAGTCAATACTTCATAAGTACCACCAAGTTGTGTGTAGTTCATTGGGATCGTCAACATGTGGTGCAAACCGAATGGAAGCAAGAGACGTTCCAAAGTACCGTACAAGAACGGTGCCAAGATTGGAGCAGTATCTTGTGAGTTAGCAATCCAAATACCAAAGTTGTTGATACCTGTTTGAACAACTGGCCATACAAATGACAAAACAATTGCTACGATTACTGAACGCAAGATAACAACGAACGGTACAAAACGCTTACCATTGAAGAATGACAAAGCATCTGGCAATTTACGGAAGTTGTAGTATTTGTTATAAGCTGTTGCTCCGACAAAACCAGCGATAATCCCGACGAAAACCCCCATATTCAAAGCAGGAGACTCAAGGACACTGATAAAGTAATCAGAAACCTTGATGCTTCCTCCTAAGAGAGTGCTAACCATTGCTTTAGAATCTTTCAGCATATCGCTTGATACACCGAACATAACCCCAGTGATACGGTTAATCAAAATGAAGGATAAACCTGCCGCAAAGGCACCGCCAGCACGTTCTTTCGCCCAGCTACCTCCAATAGCGAGAGCAAAGAGGATATGCAGGTTTCCGATAATCCCCCAACCAATTTGTTCTAAAACGCCACCAGTAGTCACTAGAAAACCTAGTTCAGGGTTGATCATCGGAATTGACTTACCAATACTGATCATCAAACCTGCTGCGGGCATAACCGCAATAACCACCATCAAAGCTTTACCGAATTTTTGCCAAAATTCAAAGCTAAAAATGTTTTTGAATGAATCTTTCATCATCCAGACCTCCTTATATTTTACACAAACCACCCCTTGATGAAATCGTTTGCATTTCATGTTACTATTATACCACTATTTTGTATTTTGTAAAGGCTTTTATAAAAATTATTTTGGGACTTTTTCCTATATTTAGTGGAATAATATATAGAATAAGGTGAAATCATAGTATGCAAGCGATTGCGTATATTTCCGTAAATTTGCTGAAATAACAATAAAAAAAGCCGAGAAACATTCAAGTTCATGTTTCTACAGCTTCTTTTTTATTTATATTCTTTTTTATAACGGTCCGCTTCTGCCTTATTAGCCCAGACATAGTGTCCGGGACGAATCTCAACCATACTAGGTTGATCCACTGAGTAGTCATGCTGCTCTGGATCGTAAACCTTCAAGACCTTTTTGCGTTCCAGAATTGGGTCTGGAATCGGCACAGCAGACAATAGCGACTGCGTATAAGGGTGGATCGGGTTGTTAAACAACTCTTCTGTCTCTGCAACCTCAACAATAACACCTTTATAGATAACAGCAATTCGATCTGAAATAAAGCGAACTACCGATAGGTCGTGGGCAATAAATAGATAGGTCAAGCCAAGTTCTTTTTGGAATTTTTTCAAAAGGTTTAAAACTTGCGCACGGACAGATACGTCCAAGGCAGAGATTGGCTCATCCGCAATGACGAAATCTGGCTCCATCACCAAGGCACGAGCAATCCCAATCCGCTGACGTTGACCACCAGAAAATTCGTGGGGATAGCGTGTTAAATGCTCAGCTAAAAGACCAACTTCACGAATGATATTCTTAACTTTTTCTTGACGGTCTTCTTCATTTTCAAAAAGATGATAGTTATAAAGACCTTCTGAAATGATATAGTCAACCGTCGCACGCTCATTTAAGCTGGCAGCTGGGTCTTGGAAAATCATCTGAATCTTACGGATCAATTCAGCTTCCTCAGCTTTCGATTGCTTCCCGTTGATCTTTTTACCTTCGTATAAGATGTCGCCTGCACTGGTATCATTCAAGCCGATGATAGCACGGCCGATGGTTGTCTTACCAGAACCAGATTCACCTACTAGGGAAAAAGTTTCTCCTTTATTGATAAAGAAATTTGCATTTTTTACAGCTACAAATTTCTTACTTCCTTCGCCGAAGGAAATTTCTAAATCTTTAATTTCAA
>ERZ773059.405-NODE-405-length-23488-cov-15.086374_pt1 | contig 23488 bp, 22 predicted proteins | sample MGYA00580514_ERZ773059 | MGnify/ENA primary metagenome ERZ773059 (study PRJEB29015, sample SAMEA2737981) | human oral metagenome | biome: human oral; feature: human-associated habitat; material: dental | place: China | collected 2056 ...
CCCGCGCCTGGGCGCGGGCGCCTTCACCGGCGACCTGCCCGCCCGCGTCACCGCTTTCGGCGCCGGCCCGGCCCTGCGGTCCCTGTTCGTCTCCGACGACGACCTGCGCACCGGGGCGACGCAGGCCGAGGCCGACCGCACCGAGAAGCCCGAGGCCGGGCGGGCCGGGCAGACTGGTCAGTCCGGGCCCGGCAGGTCCACGACGTCGGACGCCGCTCCGGCCGCCCCCGAGACCGCGCCCGAGGCCTCGACGCCCCCGGCCCCGGCACCGCGCGTGAGCCTGCAGTCCCTGAGCGGCCAGGACGCCGTCGTGCGCGTGGACGGCGCAGACCACGACATCGCCTTCGCCATCCCCGGCATCCACAACCAGCTCAACGCCTGCGCGGCCCTCGCCGTCGCCCTGGAGACGCTGGGCGACAAGGCCGACCTGGCGGGGCTGCTGGCCACCCTGGCCCGCGTCCAGGCGGCCTTCGGGCGCGGAGAGGTCCTCACCCTGGACGGCCGGGACGTGCAGCTCTCGCTGGTGAAGAACCCCGCGGGCTTCCGCATGGGGCTGCTCACCGCCGCCGAGGCCGTGCGCGCCGGCGGTCCGGAGTCGGTCATGATCGCCATCAACGACGAGTACGCGGACGGCCGCGACATGTCCTGGCTGTGGGACGTCGAGTTCGCGGGCCTGCGCGATGAGGGCGTCGCCGTGGTCACCGGGGTGCGCGCCTGGGACATGGCGCTGCGGCTGCGCTACGACGAGGTGCCCATCGGCACGGTCGAGCCCGACCCGACCAGGGCCGTGGCGCTCCTGCGCCGGGCTGCCTCCGCCGCCGACGACGGGGCGGGCCGTCCCATGCGCATCTTCACCACCTACACCGCCATGCTCGCCCTGCGCTCCCACCTGGCCGAGCTCACCGACGTCGAGGAGGCCCTGACATGAGCGAGCCGACCTACCTGCACACGACCGACGGCGCCGCCCGCGGGCGCCTGCGCCTGCTGCAGCTCTACCCGCGCGACATGAACATCTACGGCGACTGGGGCAACACCCTGGTCCTGGCCCGTCGCGCGCAGTGGGCGGGCTACGACGTCGATCTGCTCTCCTACGACCCGGGCGACGAGTTCCCCGACGACGTCGACATCCTCGTGGGCGGAGGCGGGCAGGACTCCGGGCAGGAGCGCATCAAGACCGACCTGGTGGAGCGCGGCCCGCAGCTGCGCGCCTGGGCCTCCGACGGCGTGCCCATGCTCGTCATCTGCGGGCTCTACCAGCTCTTCGGGCACCGCTTCGTCACGGGCACCGGCGCCGAGATCCCCGGCATCTCGATCCTCGACGCCGAGACCGTGGCCGGCAGGGGGCGGCTGATCGGGAACATCACGCTGGAGTCGAAGGCGTTCGGGCGAATCGTCGGCTATGAGAACCACTCCGGCCTGACGACGCTGGCGACCGGTGTCACGCCCTTCGGGCGCGTGCGCTCCGGCGACGGCAACAACGGCAAGGACGGCACCGAGGGGGCTCGGGCCGACCACGTGATCGGCACCTACCTGCACGGCTCCCTGCTGCCCAAGAACCCGGCCGTGGCTGACTGGCTGCTGGCCCGCGCCGTCGAGCGCGCCGGGGGGACGTGGGAGGGAGACGGCCTGGACGAGCGCGCCGACGCCTGGGCCGAGCGGGCTCGCAAGGTCGCCGCGAACCGACCCCGGTGAGGCCCCCGAGTCGGGCCGCGCCAGCCCGACCGGCCCGGCCCATAGGGCGACGGCACTCCCGCGGCGGGCCCGGTCGGCCCCTCAGACGGCCTCGTACTGGGTGATGACGGGGGCGCCGCTGGAGAGCTCGACCAGCTCAGGGATGAGGGTGGTGAAGTGCGTGGAGCCGTTGTGGTTGTCGATGGCGGCATCGTCGGCCCAACCCTCGATGAAGGCGAAGGCGCCGGCATCCTCGCGGGCGACGACGAGCTGGTAGGAGATGTTGCCGGCCTCGGCGAGGCTGCCGGCGACGAGGCGTCGGCCGAGCTCGGCGAAGCGCTCGCGATTGGCCTCGGGGACGGTGAAGGTGGCGACGATGGTGATCATGAGACTCCTCGATCCGGTCTGCCGTCGACGTCCTCGGCGTCGTGACGCTTCCGATGCTATCGGGGCCGGGCGCATGAGGCATGCGGGTCCTGACTTCGCTCCCGGCGGCTGCTCTCAGTGACCGACTCCGGGGTGGCGGCCCGCCCACCGGGTGTCCCGGACCGTTCTCGGCGGCTGCTCTAGGCTCGGGCCATGGCGACTCCCGAGTTCATCGTGTCCCTGCGGCAGAAGATCGGCCACGACCAGCTGTGGCTGCCCGGCGTGAGTATCGTCGTCGTCGACGACTCCGGCCGCCTCCTGCTGGGGCGGCGCGCCGACAGCGGCCAGTGGGCCGTGGTCTCCGGCATCCCCGAGCCCGGTGAGCAGCCGGCGGCGGCGGCCCACCGCGAGTGCCTGGAGGAGACCGGCGTGGACGTCGAGGTCCTGGCCCTCGCCGGCGTGGATGCGGGCCGGCCGATGACCTTCGCCAACGGGGACAACTGCGTCTTCATGGACATCAACTTCGTGGGGCGGCCGCGCCCCGGCGCCGCGGCGCGCGCCCACGTGGCCGACGACGAGTCCACGCAGGTGGGGTGGTTCCGCCCCGAGTCGCTCCCCGAGCCCCTGTCGGCCTCCACCCCCTCCCGCATCCGGGCGGCCCTGGCCTGGCTGGCCGACCCGACGTCGGGGGCGCGCTTCCAGTCCTGAGCGGAGACGGCAACCCGCGGCGCACCCACCGGAAGCGCCGGACCTCTGGCCGGCTCCGGGGTGGTGGGCGGGTCGGGCCCTCCTCGACCGGCCCCGCGGCTCCCCTTCGTCGAGATCGGTCCGGTTTCCGGCTTGAGTGCGGTCCGCGGAGTCCTGTGGGTGTCTGGCCGTCGCCTCCGCCGGACCGGGGTGGTCATTCAGCCAGTCGCCGGGGTGATCGGCTCCGGTCTGGCGGGCGCGGAGGCCCTGCGGGCCGGTGCCGAGGCGGAACGTGAACGTACTTTTCCAACGTGAACGTACTTTTCTCCCATCCTTCTGGGGGTAAACCTCAGAAGGATGGGAGAAAAGGACGTTCACGCGACGAAGCTCCGTTGACGTTGGAGCGCCTCACCGACCCGGCCCGGCCCGCGCCCCGCTGGGCTCACGCGTCTAGGACTCCTCGGACGCCCGGGGGACCCGAATCCCGATGCGCTCCATGTTGCCGGCCTGCTCACTGTGCGGGTCCAAGGGCCTGGCGGCAGTCAGGATGACACGCGCGCCCTCGGGCGTGGCCACCTCGATCTCCCAGGAGTTCCACAGGGTGGTCCGGGGCCCCTGCACGCATCCCGGTCGAAGCCGCTCGCAGGCCTCGGCAGTCGTCTCGATCTGGTTCAGCACGCAGGCGAAGCTGACGGTCAGCGCAGGGGCCGGGCTCGCAGCAGGAGCAGTCGGAGCAGCGGGCACTGACGACGGCGACGGCTCCTCGCCAGCGGGAACCAGGAGCACATCCTGGAAGGCCCAGCGGCGCAGGTGCACGAGCTTGCCGGGAATGCTGAACAGTACGAAGAACCCGAGGCCGTCGGTCCAGAACTCCACCGATTGTGCCAGGTCCTGCGCCGAGACGGTCACGAACATCGGCATGCCGTAGATGCCGCGGAAGGGCTCAGGAGGTTGGGCGTCCTCAGCGGGCGCGGGAACCGGGCTCACCTCGAAGGCGTTGAAGAAGTCGCTCATACGCGCAGACTCCGCCCTCACGCAGGGTCAGGGTCAAGGAGAATCCCGCGGGGCCGGCGCGGGGATCGGACCTCCAGATGACCTCAGGCGCTCACCCGGACCCGATCGGCGGGAAAGGTAAGGCAGCCCTAATACTCGTATTTCGACATTGTCAAGTAGGAACGGCTAACCTAAATAGTGATGTGCGGGACATCCCGTGCGACGTCGAACCCGAGGAGCACCGTGACTGCCGCCACCGCGCCACAGACCAAGCCGACCCCCACCGACACGCACCACCAGGAGACCGCATCTCCACCGCAGTCACCATCGACGCTGGCATCGCTGCGCCCCGGCCAGTGCGCACGCATCGTCGCCGTCGAGGCCGAACGGGGAACACAGCTGGCGCAGCGCCTGACGGACCTGGGCTTCATCCCCGGCCGCACCGTCGAGGTCCTGCGCCGCGCGCCCCTGGGCGACCCGTTCCTCTTCCAGGTGGCCGACTACGAGATCAGCATGCGCAAGGCCGACGTGAGCATCGTCAAAGTCGAGGTGGTCGAACGATGAGCGCTCACGACCCCCTGCCCCTGACCGACGTCGGCTCGCAGTCCGGCGGCACCGACGTGCAGGAGCGCCCGGGCCACGCGTCCGAGCACGCGCCGGGCTGCCCCTGCTCCGCCCACTCCTCATCCACATCGGCCGACGCCGGTCCCTCCTGCCACTGCGGCTCCGCCTCCGGACCGGTCGACGCCTCCGCGCCCCGCGCCGCGCTGGCGGGCGCCCCCAATGCCGGCAAGACCTCCATCTACAACGCCCTGACCGGCCTGCGAGCCAAGACCGGCAACTACCCCGGTGTCACGGTCTCGCGCTCCCTGGGCACCTGCAGGCTGCCCGAGGGAAGCGCCACCAACACCATCACGATCGAGGACCTGCCCGGCGCCTACTCCCTGGACCCCATCAGCCCCGACGAGCAGATCGTGCGCGAGGTCCTGGACGGCCACCTCGCCTCCGTCAAGGCGCCCGATGCGCTCATCGTCGTCCTGGACTCCACGACCCTGCGCCGGGGCATGGCCTTCCTGGCCGAAGCCCTCCAGCTGGGCCTGCCCACCTGCCTGGCGATCACCATGACCGACGAGCTGACCAAGCGGGCCGGACACCTCGACGTCGAGGCCCTGGGCCGCGCCCTGGGGGTCCCGGCCGTGCGCGTCCTGGGCAACCGCGGCATCGGGATCCCCGAGCTGCGCGAGCGCCTGGCCAGCACCGCGACCTGGCCGACCTCCCCCATCGCACCGCCCACGGAGGCCGCCGAGTTCGCCTCCTGGGCGGACTCGATCCTGGAGGCGGCCGACTTCCAGCCGCCTCACGAGGACCGCACGACGGCGGCCATCGACCGGGTCCTGCTGCACCCGGTGGCGGGGACCATCGTCTTCTTCGCCATTATGTTCTTCTTCTTCCAGGCGATCTTCTCCTGGGCGGAGCCGCTCAAGGACGGCATCGGGGACGCCTTCACCGCGCTGGGAGGAGTGATCCACAACCTGCTGGACGACTCCCACCCGCTCCTGGCGGGCCTGCTGGGGGACGGCCTCATCGGCGGTGTGGGCGCCGTGCTCACCTTCATCCCCCAGATCATCATCATGTTCCTCGTCATCGCCCTCCTGGAGGGGGTGGGGTACATGTCGCGCGCCGCCTTCCTCATGGACCGGATCATGAGCCGGGCGGGCCTGGAGGGGCGGGCCTTCGTGGCACTGCTGTCGTCCTTCGCCTGCGCCATCCCGGGGATCATGGCCACCCGCACCCTGCCCAGCGCCAAGGACCGGGTCGCCACCATGCTCGCGGCGCCGCTGATGACCTGCTCGGCCCGCCTGCCCGTCTACGTCATCATGATCTCCCTGCTCGTGGACGACGACGCCAGGATCGGCCCCCTCGGCGCGCGCGGCACCATCATGTTCGCCCTCTACCTGCTGGGCGCGGTCTCGGCCATGATCGCGGCCTGGGTGGTCAAGCGCCTGACCGACCGCGGCGGGGTCCTCCTGCCCTTCTACATGGAGATGCCGCCCTACCGCCTGCCCCGCCCCAAGACCGTGGCCGTCATGGTGTGGGACGCCTGCAAGGGCTTCGCCAAGAAGGCCGGCACGATCATCACGACGACCACCATCATCCTGTGGGTCCTGCTGAACGTGCCCATGCGCTCCGACGTCCAGTTCGACGCCTACTGCGCCACCAGCACCGAGTGCGCCGCCATATCCGCGGCCGCCGACGACCCGTCGTCGTCAACCGTGACGAACGACGACGGCGAGACGGTCACCGACGCCGACGAGCTCGACAAGCTCCTGGAGGCCCAGAAGACCTCCTACACCATGGACAACTCGTGGGGCGCGGCCATCGGCAAGGCGGCGGAGCCGGTCTTCGAGCCGCTGGGCTTCGACTGGCGCATCAACGTGGCGGTCCTGTCCTCCCTGGCGGCGCGCGAGACCTTCGTGGCGACCCTCGGGCAGATCGCCGCGGCCGAGGACCCCGAGGAGCCGACCTCCCACCTGCAGACCATGACCTTCCGGGAGGACACGGTGACGAACCATGCCGGGGACCTGCTGTTCAACCCGGCGACGGTCGCCGCGATCCTCGTGTTCTTCGTCTACGCCCTGCAGTGCATGGCGACCGCGGGGGCGATGCGGCGGGAGACCGGCACCTGGAAGTGGCCGCTCATCGCCTACTTCTACATGCTCGCGACCGCCTGGGTGATGGCCGTGCTCACGCGCACCGTGGTCGCCCTGCTCGTGTGAGACCGCCGTGCCCGCTGTGCCCACGCACCCGCTGACCACGCCGGACCCCGACGTGCTGCGGTGGGTGGTTCCCGATGGCCTGCTGCCCTTCACCGGCGGGGTGGTCCGCGCCCCGTCGCTGCTCCAGGGGCTGCTCGACGACGGCACCCTGAGCGCCGTCCAGGTCGAGGCCGGCGCGGTCCTCACCCTGCTGGGCGATGGGCACAGCTGGAGCGACGAGGGCGCCCGGGTGCGCACCGCACTCGTGGACGCCCTGGGGGCGCCCGGCTCCTGGAGGGGCGGGGCGGGGGCGCACGACGTCGGCCCCGACGAGGTCCTGGAGGCCGCCGCCAGGCAGATCGCCGACGGCCCGGTGGGCGCCTTCGCCCGCAGCCACGGGGGCGCGCTGGTGGTGCGCGAGGTGCACGACGGCGTCGTCGAGGTGGGCCTGGAGGGCGCCTGCGACGACTGCCCGGCCGCTGTCATCACCATGCACGCCCGCTTCGAGCACCTCCTGCGCCGCCGCTGCCCCTGGCTGGTCGAGGTCCGCCGCGCCGAGGAGTGACGGGCGAGATCGGTTCACTCCCGCACTGATCTCAATGCGGGCCCTCTTGCATCGAGCATTACGATGCTATATCGTAATTTTGTGGATGGAACGACTGGCCCCCGACTCCGGGGGAGGCCGCAGAGCGAGCAGGTGAACCGTCGCCTGCTGGCGGCCGCGTTCGAGCTGGTGGCGGAGGTGGGCCAGGAGGCGATGTCGATCGCCGAGGTCGCCAGACGCGCAGGCACGACCACGCCCGCGGTGTACCGCCGGTATCACGACAAGGAGGCGCTTCTGACCGCCGTTGTCGATCGCGAGATGAAGGCGATCGAGTCCGAACCGGCCGACACCGGATCGCTCCGAGGCGACCTTGTTGAATCGGTTCGCTCCATCGTGGCCGCCCTGACACCGACGCGTGCGCGCTTCCTGGCCGGGCTCGTCCTGGCCGGGGGCGCCCACCAGGCCCCGGTGCAGCGCCTCAGTGACGCTTTGCAGAGAATCGCGACCGGTGCATTCGCCCGCGTCATCGACAGGGCCGTGCTCCGCGGGGAGCTCCACTCGGCATGCACCTCGGAGCTGCTGGCCCGGGTCCCCGGGGCAATCGTCATGAACATGGCGCTGCTCGGCGATGGGCCGATTTCCGAGGGTCAGATCATCGGCCTGGTCGATCAGATCATGCTGCCGGCATTGATGAGCACTGCCGACGAGCAAGACAACAGCAGGACAACACGGAGGCCTGTACATGACCGAGAGCGCCGAATCAGCGCCGCACGACATTGAGAAGATCTTCCGCGCCATACAACCGATCACGGATCCGAAGGCCCACTACCCCGGATTCCAGGCCGGGGCAGTGGAGAGGATCGCCAAAGGCTCGGTCAGGTACCGGGGGCACAGGCCGGTCCCCAGTGACATGATCTGGCAGCGCGACGTGGCCGTGCCGATGCGGGACGGAACGATCCTCTGCACCGACGTGTTCCGGCCCGCGGACCAGGACGGCCCGCTTCCGGTGATCACGGCGTGGAGCCCTTACGGCAAGCTCTCGGGGAGCCAGTCCGTCGAGCAGATCCCCGCACGGTCGGGCATCCCCCGAAGCGCCACAACCGGGTGGGAGTCATTCGAGGCCCCTGATCCGGGGTACTGGTGCGATGCCGGATACGTGGTGCTCACACCGGACATCCGGGGAGTGTTCAAATCCGGTGGGGACTATCTGTTCTGGGGCGAGCAGCCCGCTCGGGACGGTTACGACTTCGTCGAATGGGCGGCGGAGCAGGAATGGTCCAACGGCAGATTCGCCTTCACCGGCAACTCCCAGCTGTCGATCCTCCAGTGGTTCATCGCCGCCGAGCGCCCGCCGCACCTGACCGCCATCGCCCCGTGGGAGGCGCTCATCGACATGTACCGCAACGATGTGTGCATCGGCGGGATCCCCGACACCGCCTTCAACGAGTCCATCATCGCCGAGACGTACGGCCAGGGTCGCATCGAGGACGTTCCCGCGATGCTGGAGCGGTACCCGCTGTTCAACGAGTACTGGGCGGAGAAGATCGCCGCGGTCGAGAACATCGACGTCCCGGCCTACGTGGTGGGGAGCTGGACGAACCCGGTCCACTCCAGGGGCACGCTCCAGGCGTGGCAGCGCCTCCGTACTGAGGAGCGCTGGCTGCGCGTACACAACACGATGGAGTGGCCGGACTACTACTCGTCTGAATCCGTGGCCGACCTGCGCCGCTTCTTCGACCACTACCTCAAGGGCGTCGACAACGGGTGGGAGGCGACGCCCCGTGTCCGGCTCTCCGTCCTCGACCCCGGAGGCCAGGACACTGTCAACCGTGCGTACGGCGAGTTCCCACTGCCTCAGGCCCAGTACCGGGCCCTGTACCTGGACGGCACCACCGGCTCTCTGGTGGAGTCGCTCCCGGAGGAGGAGAGCACTGTGCGCTACGCCTCCGACGACGGCAGCTCCGTCGCCTCCCTGACCTACCGGTTCGACCACGACGCCGAGATCATCGGCCATGTCAGCATGCGGCTGTGGGTCGAGGTCGAGGGGCACGACGATGCCGACATCCACGTCTGGGTGCGCAAGCTCGATGCCGAGGGCAATCCGCTGAGCCACGTGGTCATCCCCTTGCCGGACCCGGCTAAGAAGGCGTTCCTGGCCGCCGCCGAATTGAAGCCGGTGAGTCGTCGCATGCCGGCGAGCTCCCGCTACAACGGCCCGTGGGGACGGCAGCGGGCATCATTGCGGGCCCTCGACCGCGAGCTCTCCGCAACCGGGCTGCCGATTCATGCGATGACGCACTCCGAGAAGCTCGCCCCCGGCCAGATCGTCCCGGTGGACATCTCCCTGTGGCCCACCGGGCTGCGATTCCGCCGTGGCGAGCAGCTCCGCCTCCAGATCGCCGGCTTCAACATGCGCGGCCCCAATCTCGCCGGCCTGCCGGAGACGGACAACCAGAACCACGGCACGCACATCATCCATACCGGTGGTCAGTTCGACTCGCACCTGCTGCTGCCGTTCACGCCCGGATCCTGAAGGAGCATCATGCTGGAGACGATCAAGAATCGTGCCATCCGCCTGGCGATGCAGACATATATGGCGACGCGCCGGCGCTCGATCACCGACGGGGTGGCGGGCATTCAGCTCCGGCGTCCCAAGAAGGCCCCGCACTACTCCAGCGAGGTTCTTCGGGCCGGCAGCGTGCAGAGCAAGGGGGCATCGCCCTTGCCAGTCGATATCCAGGCGGAGCGCGATGTGCCGGTTCGGCTTCGTGATGGCACAACGATCTACACTGACGTCTTCCGTCCGACTGGGGCGGACCGGGTGCCGGCTGTTGTGGCCTGGAGCCCGTATGGGAAGACCGAGCCGTTCGATAGTGTGGCGAAGCCTGAGAAGACTCTGTCCGGTCTGCAGAAATTCGAGGCGGCCGATCCGGGCTGGTGGGTGCCCCATGGGTATGCGGTGATCCAGCCGGATATTCGTGGTATCGGCAATTCCGGCGGCAGATTCACGCAATGGGGGAGCCAGGACGGACGCGATGGGTACGACCTGGTGGAATGGATCGCGGAACAATCATGGAGCAACGGGAAGGTGGGGTTCGCCGGGAACTCCTGGCTGTCCATCTCGCAGTGGTTCATCGGTGCGGAGCGGCCTCCTCATCTGGCGGCGCTGGCCCCGTGGGAGGGTTTCGCCGATGTGTACCGGAATACTGTCGCCCCCGGTGGTGTGCCATCACCGGAGTTCGCCGGGATGGTGCCGGTTGTGGTCCGTGGCCGGCAGCACGGCGAGGATCTGCCGGCGATGGTCGACCGGCACCCCTTGATGGATGACTACTGGCGAGACAAGATCGCCGCGGTCGAGCGGATCGCCGTGCCGACCTATGTGGTCAGCAGCTATACGAACAAGGTCCACACGAGGGGCACCATCCACGCCTTCAACTCGCTGACCGTGCAGGACAAGTGGCTGCGCATCCACAACACTCACGAGTGGCGCGACTTCTACCGGAATCAGGAGGATCTCCTGCGGTTCTTCGACCGGTACCTCAAAGGTGTTGACAACGGATGGGAATCCACTCCTCGCGTCCGGATGTCGGTTCTTGATCCCGGTGGTGAAGATGAGACAGATATCCCCACGGATAGCTTCCCACCGCCTGATACCGAGCCCGTTCGATTGTTCCTGACCAGCAATTCTGGTCTTAGCCGTGATCCCCAGTCGGTCGAAGGCTCAGTGACCTATATTGCGGACGACGGGAAGTCCCATGCGCAGTTCGCCATGGTTTTCACTGAGGAAACAACCATTGCAGGCCATTGGAGGCTGCGTCTATGGGTAGAGACAGAGGATGCCAACGACATAGACCTGTTCCTTCAGTGCCAGAAGCTCGATGCCGCCGGCAATGTCATCCCGGTCATCGTCAAGGGCGCGCCCTACGGTGACGCGAATGGGGTCGGTGAGTTCGAATGGGGACATGGGATGCTGAGGGCCTCGCGTCGAGCGGTGGATGAGGACAGGTCCACTCCCTTCGTCCCATTCCATCCCTTCGATCATGAGCAGAGGCTCAAGCGGGGTGAGGTGGTCCCGGTGGAGATCGAGATCCCTCCGATGGCGATGCGGTGGCATGCGGGCGAGCAGCTGCGGCTTCTGGTGGCGGGGTACAACATGCAGTCTCCCGAATTCAACTTCCTGGCTCCCACGAAAACCCTCAACAAGGGTCGAACCGTGCTGCACGTGGGTGGCCGCTACGACTCGCACCTGTTGGCGCCCGTGCTGAAACCGTGAGTGGCGGCGGACCGACCAGAGCCCTGCGGGATCGCCCTCCCCTTCGGCCCTCGGACGCGCAGGGCCCGGTCAGGCGGATTCCAGGCGATCCCGCAGGCGCTGAAGCGTCGCCAGCAGGTCCTCCCGCAAGGCCTCGGGATCGCGCTCGGCGTAGATGAGGCCTTGAAGGAAGAGCCCGTCGAGGGTGATGTGCAGCTCGGCGGCCGCCGCCTCGGCGACGTCGTCGGGCAGCGGGAGGCCCTGACCGCCGGCCTCCAGCCAGTCGCTCCGCCGCAGCAGGGCGGCGACGGCCATGCGGGCGGTGGAGCGCACCGTTTCCCAGGAGATCTCAGCCGATGGCTGGAGACCGGGTTCGCGGATGCTGCGCATCATGAGGGCCAGCCACAACAGCTGCTCGGAGCGGTGCCGCTCGTCGATCGGGAGCGCCTCCTCGCACAGGCGCAGAGCCACGTCGAGGGCGGATGAGTGCTCGGCCAGGGCCTGCCCGGTCTCGGCGGTCTCGACGATCCCTGCGATGCGGGCCTCGGCGTCGGCCAGGAGCTGGCGGCCCGCGAAAAGCAGCAGCTCGTCGCGGGTGGAGAAGTAGTACTGGACCGCCCCGAGCGACCAGCCCGCCTCGGCGGCGACGGCGCGGATCGAGGCCGATTCGACCCCACCACGGGAGACCACGCGCCGCAGGGCGGCCGCCAGCTCCCGGCGGCGCTGCTCGTGGTCGACCTTCTTGGGCATGGGACATGCATACCAGGCCGACCCGAATCTTGACTTCAGTCAACTGTATTGCTTTAATTCCATACAGTTGACTTGCTAACGGATGGTGTCGCAGGCAGGCGCCGGACCCCCCTTCCCTCCCAGATCTCTCAGACAGGTCCCAGAACCACATGAACCTCTCCGACATCGGAACCCTCGCCGGTCTCGCCCTCCTGGACTCCACGAGCACCGGGACGCTGACCATCCCCGCGGTCATGCTCCTCCAGCCGCGGGTGCGCTTCAGCCGGATCCTGGGCTACCTGACCACCATCAGCCTCTTCTACTGGGGGCTCGGGCTCGCGCTGACGACAGTGGGCACCCGGATCACGGCCTCCCCCGGGCTGCGGGACGCCCTGGAGTCGCGCACCGCCTACGCGGTGCAGCTGGCGATCGGCGTCGGCCTGGTCGCCGGCAGCTACCTGGTCGATGAGGAGGCCCAGGCACGACGGCGCGCCAAGCGCGGGGACCGCCCCTCCCCGACGAGCCGCTTGATGGGCACGGTCCTGGGCCCGCGCGCCCGCTGGGACGCGGTGATCGCCCTGGCCCTGGTGGCCGGGCTCATCGAGGCGGCCTCCATGCTGCCCTACCTGGGCGCCATCGGACTCATCACCCGGGCCGGGCCGCCCGCAGCGGCGGTGGCCACGGTGCTGGCGGCATATGTCGCGGTCATGGCGGCGCCCGCACTGCTCCTGACGACCGGGCGGGCAGCCGTCGGCGATCGCCTCAATGGGACCCTGGCCCGGATCAACGCCTTCATCGAGAAGCACTCCGCCAATTCACTGGCCTGGGTCATGGGCATCCTGGGCTTCCTTCTGGCGGCCGACGCCCTGGGCACCCTTCTGAAATGAGCCGCTCCGGCCGGCCACGATCCGCAGCCGCGCCTATCGCCCCACCTGCGTCGAGATTGACATTGTCGTACGAGATCGGCGGTGTCACCGTCTATCTCGTACGACAATGTCAATCTCGACGGGCCGTATTCTGCCACTCCGGGGATTCCCCGCACCGATTAGCCTTGCGACATGAGCTACGACATCCTGGTCTTCGATCCCGCAGCCGTCTCCGACGCCGACTTCTCCGCCTGGTGGGAGGAGCAGTCCGCCTGGCCCGAGGACCACTCCTACTCCGACCCGGCCGTGACCACCCCCGAGCTCCGGGCGTTCTACGCGGACATGCGCCAGCGGTTCCCGGATATGGATGCGCTGACCGACGAGGAGCTCGACGCCAACCCCGGCCTGGAGGACCGCATGATCGAGTACACCATCGGGACCCGCCTCATCTACATGGCCTTCCCCTGGAGCCGGGCCGAGCAGGCCGGCACCGCCGTCGAGACCACGGCCCTGCGTCACGGCGTGGCCATCGCCTGGGTCAGCGAGAGCACCACCACCGTCCCGATCCAGCGCCCCTGATTTCCGTCGCGCCTCAGAGACGCTGACGCCCCTGCCGCACAGCCCGTTACCATAGCGCGATGGGTGAGACCTCGCACGACAATGACCTGATGGCCCGCCTGGAGCGGATCAGCGCCGGGATCACCCAGCTCCCGTGCCCCGAGCCCGAACCGCCCTCGCCTGAGCTCAAGCTCATCCGCAGGCTGCTCGCGGTGCCCGAGGAACCCGAGCCGCACTGGGGGCCACCGCTGTCGGACGCCGAGCTCGCCGAGTGCGAGCAGTGCCTGGGCGTGAGCCTTCCCGAGGACTACCGGGCCTTTCTGACACGGGTGACACGTGGCGGCGACTGGCCGTTCTGTCTCGTGTGGGAGCCGGGCGAGGGGAGCTCCGAGTTCGGGGGCGGCCTGCGTCCAGACCTGCCCGACGACCTCGGGATCCGGCCCCTGCACGACCCCGGTACCGGCAGGCCCATGCGCTTCCTGGACTGGATGGAGCGCGCCATGGAACGCTGCCGCGCACTGCTCGAGGATGGGGAGGATCTCTACTTCCTCCACACGTTCGCCCGCCCTCCCATGTGAGATCCCGGGTCCCGGCCGCGCTTGAACGCTGCGGCCGTGCCTGTGTCTGAGCGGCACCCGCACCACAGTCTCTACCAGAGGGTCGTGAGTCCCGGGAACGTGGCGAACGCCGGGTCGACGGTGACGAGTACCAGGGACTCCCGGATCGCCTGGGCGGCGAGCGTGCGGTCGAACGGGTCGCGATGCCCCCACTCCAGCCGGCCGCTCAGACGAGCATGGTGCCACGCGATCGACAGCACCTCTGCTCCAAGCCGCACGACATGGTCCTCAAGCGCGTCCAACCATGGACCGGTCCCAGGGAGCTTGCCGACACGGTGCTTGGTGAACAGCTCCCACGCGCTCGCCGTGGACACCGCCAAACGGCTCTCCCGCGCGCGCAGCACCTCGACAGCACCGACCCCCAGACGAGAAGGCTCATTGATCGCCCGCATCAGGGCGTGCGCATCCAGCGGGCAGCCATTCATGCCTCCTCCCAGACGCGCAGCTCCTCCTCGGGCAGCTCGTCGAAGAAGGAGTCAGGCAGCCGATAGCCGCCGAACCCGAGCTCGTGCTCACCGTCGTCAACCGGGACCAGCCGTGCGACGGTCCGCCTCCCCCGAGCGATACTGATCGTGGAGCCGCTCTCAACCTCCTTCAGCAGCGCAGACAGATGGGTCTTCGCGTCCTGAACCTTCACCGTCCTCATGCGGCCACGATCACCCGTCTGGTTCATATTGGTCAACCAACCTGGTCAACCAGGACTCGCACATTCCGGAACCGATCTCGGTACAGGAATCGACCGATCTCGGTGAAGGGGCTCGGGCGGTCAGGAGTCCGGGGAACCAGCGGTCAGAGAATCAGGCGGTCAGGTCCCGACGGCGTCCGGCCGCGTCGGCCACAACCATCAGCACGACCGCGAGCGCCGCGCACACCGCAGGACCGATCCACGGCCCGCCCTCCCCCAGCAGTAGCCGCGCCCCCTCGCCCGCCCCGGCAGTCCCGGCCTCCGGCACCGGCAGCTGGGGGACGTGAGTGAAGGGCGAGAGGTCGAGCAGCCACTGCGGGGCCCGGGCCGTCGGCCCCAGCACCGAGATGCTCAGGGCCAGCAAGTAGACGCCCCAGCCCAGGGGCCGGGCGAGTCGGGGCACCACCGCGTGCAGGGCCAGCAGCCACGCGCCGGTCAGGAGCACCGCCGGCAGCTGAGCCGCCAACCCGGCGACAAGGCCGCCGGCGAGCACCCAGGGCCTGGCAGTCGCCGGCGAGTCCTGAGCCATGAGAGCGGGAACCGCACTGGCCGCCAGCCCCAGGGCGATGGCCATGAGCATGGCCGCGCTCCCGGCGGCCGCCACCAGGGCCCGGGCCGCGAGCCACCGGCGTCGGGACACCGGGGCGGACAGGACGGTCGCCGTCAGCCCGCGCTCCTCCTCCCCCACGGCGCCCCCGGCCAGGGCGACGGCGCAGGCCGCGGTGAGGATCCCGCCGTACCTGATGATCATGGCGAGATAGGACTGGACGCTCAGCTGGTCGCCGAGGAAGGCCTGCATGGCCGGGTTGTCGGCGACCATCTGCCGGAAGGAGCTCTCGATGGTGGGGGCGAAGACGCCGTAGGTCAGGCCGAAGGCTAGACCGCCCACCGCCCACCAGCTCCGGGCGGCGGCGCTCGTGCGCAGGGCCAGGCCCAGGGCGCCCACGGGAGCGCGGCGCCGGGCGCGCCAGGTCCCCGCGCCCGCGACCAGCCCCTCGCCCAGCTCGCGCCCGGCGTGCAGGGCCAGGCCCGCGCCGATGAGCACGACGGCGACGCCGGCCAGGAGTCCCAGGGGCGCCCAGCGCAGGTCCACGTACACGCGGCTCTGCTGGATGAGGCCGATGGGGGTCAGCCAGGACAGGAGGGAGACGGCGCTGCCGGTATCACCGCTGGCGCCGGCGTCGCCCAGGCCGCGCAGCAGGAACCAGGCCAGGACCAGCATGAGGCCTCCTCCGCGGGCGGAGCGGGCCGACGGCGCCAACGCGGCCAGGACCAGTCCGCTTCCGGCCGCGGCCAGGGCCACGAGGAGCAGCCCGACCCCCATCACCAGGCAGCCGGCCGTCTCCAGGCCTCCTGCCAGAGCGGCCAGGGCGCACAGCGCCGACATCACCAGGGCTGCCACCACCGTGGAGCACAGCGCCGCCCGGGCACTCTCACCGCGTCCCACGGGGGCGGAGCGCAGCAGCTCGCTCGGGCCGCCCTCCTCATCCCCGCGGGTGCGCGCGATCACCATGAGCACTCCCATGAGGGCGGCGACGAGGGCCAGCCAGCCCAGGGCCTGGGCGGCGAAGAGCGCGCCCATGGTGGGGGAGGCCGCGTCCATGCCGAAGCCGGGGCCGGTGAAGACGGCGGCCGCAGGGGTCGAGTAGGTCAGGGCGGCGGCCCTGCGCTCCTCGACGGTGGAGTACATGGTGTTGAACATGAGGATGCAGTAGAGAGCCAGCGCTCCTCCGCCCAGGGACCAGGCCAGGATGCTGCGCCTCTCCCGGCGCAGGACCAGGCGGGTCAACGGGGAGATCACGGCCCGGCGCACTCTCATCTCAGAACGTGCGGTGGCTCGGCCGGCGCTCATGAGGTCGTCTCCTCGTTCCGCGCCCCGGCGGAGCCGGCCGCCCCGGCGGACCCGGCCGGGCCGGTAGAGCCCGTCGCCGCGCCGTCGTCGGTGCTCCCGACGCCCTCGTAGTGGCGCAGGAAGAGCTCTTCAAGGCTCGGCGGGGCGGCGGTGAGCGAGCGCAGCCCGAGGGAGGCCAGGCGCTCCATGACCTCGGCGTTGCGGGCCGGCTCGATGCTCAGCTCGGCCGTCCAGCCCCCGCCGTCGCCCTGCGCCCGGGCGGTGACGTGCAGGTCGTGGACTCCGTCGAGCCCGCCCAGGGCCTGCGGGTCGCGCTCGACGACCGCCTGGACCCGGGTGCGCAGCATGCCGCGGATGCGGTGCAGGGGCCCGCTCTCGACGGTGCGCCCCGCGCGCACGATGGTGACGGTGTCGCACAGCCGGTCCACCTCGGACAGGATGTGGCTGGACAGCAGGACCGCCGCCCCGCGCCCGGCGGCCTCGGCGACGCACTGGTTGAAGACCTCCTCCATGAGCGGGTCCAGGCCGGAGGTCGGCTCGTCCAGGACGAGCAGGTCGACGGACTCGCTCAGGGCGGCGATGAGGGCGACCTTCTGCCGGTTGCCCTTGGAGTAGGCGCGGATCTTCTTGGAGGGGTCCAGGTCGAAGCGCTGGACGAGCTCGCCCCGCCGCCTGCTCGCCTCGGCCGCGCGCCCGGGGTCGCCGGCCCCTCCCGTATCTCGCCGACGGCGGCGCAGTGAGGCGAGGGCCTCAAGGGTCTGGCCTCCGGTGAGCCCCGGCCACAGGGAGACGTCGCCGGGCACGTAGGCCAGGCGGGAGTGGAGGGCGACGGCGTTGTCCCAGGGGTCGGCGCCGAAGAGCCGGGCCCGCCCGCCGTCGGCGCGGATCATGCCCAGCAGGATGCGCAGCGTCGTGGACTTCCCGGCGCCGTTGGGGCCGAGGAAGCCCGCCACCTCGCCGGGGGCGACGGCCAGGTCGAGGCCGTCCAGCGCGCGGGTGGTGCCGCGTCCGCGACCGAAGGTCTTGGTCAGGCCCGCGATATCGACGACGGGGCCGGATGCACTGAGATTCATGAGTCCTCCTGGGGAGAGTCGGGTCGGGAGGTGCGGTGCGTCTGAGGGGCGTCCGAGGGACCCTCCGGGGCCTCCGCCGGGGAAGCGGCCGACGTGGCCCGGACGTAGTCGGTGTAGAGCCCGGGATCGGTGAACAGGGGCCGGGAGTAGAGCTCGGCGGTGACGGGGCCGTAGCGGTCGATGAACTCCCGGATGGCGGACTCGACGTCGCCGGGATCGGAGGCCTCGTAGCGCAGGAAGAGCAGGATCGCGCCGAATCCGGCGTAGAGCAGGTAGCGGGCGCGGGCCTCCTCGTCATGGGAGGGGGTCACGGTGCCCGCCTTCACGGCGTCGGACATGTAGGAGACGGCGTCCCCCACGAAGAGGTCCATCAGGGCCGTGGCGAGCTCGCCGCCCTCCATGAGGGAGCGCATGGCGTAGGCCGTGGCCGGGATGTAGTCCTCGACCTGGGACATCTGGGTCATGAGGTCCACGGGGCCGCCGAAGTAGGTCGAGGCGCTCTTGACCTCCATGGTCAGGCGCAGCACCTCGGCGTCGCAGGCGCGGCGCAGCCCGTCCTTGGAGCCGAAGTGGTGGGTGATGAGCCCGGCGGTGACCCCGACGTCGGCCGCGATGGCGCGCAGGCCCACGTCGAAGCCGTCACGGGCGAAGCGGAGCAGGGCCGCATTGCGGATACGGGCGGCGGCGGTGAGGTCCGAGTCCGGAGACGACGATGTTGAACGCACGACCAGCATGTTATACAAGCGTTCAGTCAGACGCAAGAGCCGTCCTCGTCTCGTCCCGGCGCCCCCCGCCGCGGCGCGCCCGATCCCGCCCGCGCCCTCGGGCGGGAAGAACCGACGGGCCGCGGCGTGACCATACCGAGCCATTACGATTCGGTGTCCTCTCTTGAGAGGCCTGACATCGGGTCACTAATCTCCTCGAGAAAATGCGGGTAGGCCATGACCCCACATGAGATAGATATTTCTCACACCTTCCCGCACAGACCCTATCCCCTTCCGAGAGGACACCCATGTCTTTCTTATCGCGCGTGCGCGCTCCCGGGAGATCAGTCATCGCCAGCGCCATTGTGGCAATGCTGGTTCTGGCAGCCTCCTGGGCCGGGCTGACCTATTCAACCGCTCAAGCGGCGATCAATGAGAATATCAAGGTCAGCGACCTCTCGCTGATTCCCTCCAACGGAAATGGAGTTGAGGACCCCACCTACAACAAAACCAAGGTCAATGACATCCTCAAGCTGAAGTTCACCTGGGATGCCACCACCGCCGACCCCAAGAGCGGCCAGTCCTTCCAGATCGGGCTACCGAGACAGTTCCGCAACCGCGAGAACCTGACCGAGCCGATGACCGTGACCCACAACGGCGCCGACCACACGATCGGCGAGTGCGTCATGGACGACCAGACCATCACCTGCACCTTCAACGATACTCTTGACACCCTCAGAGGACAGGGCTTCAACGGTCTGAACGGCAAGGGCTCCGCACTGGTCGTGGCCTCCGAGGCCACTGAGGACAGCACTGCGACGATCAACGCCAACGGGGAGAAGACCGCCGTGCCGATCCCCGGCGGCCGCATCACCGAGAACCAGGGTCTCGACTACACGCCCGAGACCCTGCGCAAGTGGGCCTTCGACGTCACCGCCGCCTCGAAGCAGATGGACTGGGAGATCACCCTCGGCCCCTCCCAGCTCAAGGACGCCCTGGCGGCAGCGGGCGCTCCCATCGCTCTGGACGGGCGGACGCGCTCCACCATCACCATCACCGGCCCCTTCGCCGCGGACACCAACTACATCGTCTACTACGCCTCGGTGCCGACCTCCGAGAGCGGGTCGGTCCAGCCCGGGCTGGAGTACAAGAACAACGTTCACCTGAAGGGCACCGACCGAGAGGCGTCCTGGTCCATCTACTACACGAGGTCCTTCACCATCGACGTGGAGCTCGCCCCGGGCTTCGGGGGCTTCAGCGTCGCCAAGCTGCTCACCGGCTCCGGCGCACCGAAGGTGCCCGCCGGCACGACCTTCGACGTCGCCGTCGACTACACCTGCCCGGCGGCGCCACCGTCGACACCTACCAGGGCTGGACGGCCCCCGGCACCGTCAACGACTCCCGCACCGGAGGCCGTACGGTCCTGAAGGTCGCCAGCGGAGACACGACCGCCTACCCGGGGACCTTCCCCGCCGGCACCGTGCTCACCCTCAGCGAGGACACCTCCACGGCGTCCGCGACCCCGGAGGGGACCGCCTGGGGCAGTCCCGAGTTCACGGTCAACAACCAGGTCGGCTCCAGCCTCACCATCGCCGATCAGAAGTCGACCGCGGTGACGCTGAAGAACGCCTCCGAGGAGACCGCCCCTCGCACCGGCCAGTTCTCGATCGCCAAGACGGTGACCGGCGACGGCGACTTCACCGGCTCCACCTTCGTCTTCCCCTACGCCTGTGACGACGGCGCTGCAGGCGTCCTGCGCGTCCCCGGTGACGGGACCGTCGTCACGAGCCCCGAGCTGGCCCAGGGAGCGACCTGCGAGATCAGCGAGGACACCAGCGAGGCCGCGCAGGCCGGGTACTCGCTCGCCTCCTCGCTCTCGAAGAGCTCGGTGACCATCGCCGCCGGAGAGGTGATCGCGGTGACGGCCACCAATACCTATTCGCGCGAGACCGGCACTTTCTCCGTGGTCAAGCACGCGACGGACACGGAGGAGCCGCAGCCCGAGCCCGTCTCGGCCGCCGACGACCAGCAGAACGCCGGAAACGCGGCGCTGGCGGACAAGGAGTTCACCTTCACCTACACCTGCGATGACGCCGACGCCACCAAGGGCACGCTGAAGGCCAGGGGAGACGGATCCTCCGCGCCCTCCAACGTCCAGCTGCCGCTCGGAACCTCCTGCACCATCACCGAGGACGTGGCCGGCGCGCAGGTGCCCGGATACACGCTCAAGGCCCCCGAGGCGCAGACCGTGACGATCAGCTCCAAGGACCAGCTGGTGGAGGCCTTCTTCACCAACGTCTACACCCCGATGGAGCCGGAGCCGACCCCGACGCCGTCGCCCACGCCCAGCGAGGCCCCCTCGCCCGAGCCCACCCCGATGCCGTCCCCCGAGCCGAGCGAGGCGCCGTCGCCCGAGCCCAGCACCACGCCATCGCCCACGCCCAGCGAGGCGCCGTCGCCCGAGCCCAGCACCACGCCATCGCCCGAGCCGAGCGAAGCCCCCTCGCCCGAACCGAGCACGACGCCGGAGCCCACGCCCAGCGGGACACCGGAGCCGTCGTCGAGCACCACGCCGGAGCCCAGCACCACGCCGGACGCGTGCGTGACCCCGAGCTCCTCGACAGGCCCCTCGGGGACCCCTGGCGAGAGCTCTTCGGAGACGCCGGGCCCCTGCGCCGCACCGGATGAGCCGGGCGACTCGCCGAGCTCACCGGCACCGGACGGAGGGGACTCGCTGGCGCGCACCGGAGCGAGCGCATCGATCGCGCTCCTGGCCGCCACGGCCATTGCGGGCGGTGCCGCCCTGCTGGTCGAGCGCCGTCGGGCCTGATTCCGCTCAGCCCGTATAAGAGTGCCGGTGGAGTCCTCACGAGGGGCTCCACCGGCACTCGCGCACCCGGGGCCCGTTCCGGACGCGCCCCGGGGAGGCAGGCCTCGGGGCGCCGCCCGCGTGCGGGCCGCCTCCACGGACCCGGCCGAGACCGTGCGATAGGTTGGCAGGGCCCTGCGTCATAACGGGACGTGCTCTACGATTCCTGCCGCAGGAGGATCTCACGCTCACGTACCACACACTGGGAGCATCCTCGGCTCCCCGGCACCGTCTTCAGCGGTTGCTGCGTCGCCCTTCTCCTCGGGCTCGAAGAACCACTCCACTTACGGTTCTCCCCAGAACCTGGTCGTGATAACGGCCTTCAGCCTGTCGCCGCTCTTTCTCGCGCCGGAGAGCACACGACCGCGCGGGGTGATTGCCGTCGTCTCGGTCAGGCTCGCGGCTGACGCTCCGCCCACTCGCGCGGACTCACACGGGACCCCGTGTAGAAGGGGGTGTCCTGGCGCACGTGAAGGCGGGCCTCGGTGTAGCGCTGGTGGTGGATGACGCCCTCCAGGCGGTCTAGGGTGTCGGCCTCGAAGGCGAGCACCCACTCGTAGTCGCTCATGCCGAAGGTCGCGAGCGTGGAGCCCTTGACGTCCGGGTACTTCGAGAAGCCGTTGCGACCGTGCGCGGCCATGATGCGCGAGCGCTCCTCGTCGGGCAGCAGGTACCAGTCGTAGCTGCGCACGAACGGGTAGACCATGCACCAGTCGCGCGGGGCGACGCCGCCCAGGCAGGCGGGGATGTGCCTGCTGTTGAACTCGGCGGGAGTGTGCAGGCCCATGCAGGACCACACGGGCTCCAGGTAGCGGCCCAGCGCGCTGGCGCGCAGCCGGTGGCTGGCGTCCTGGAGCTTCTCGGGGTCGTCGTCGAGCCACCAGATCATGAGGTCGGCGTCCGAGCGGAACCCGGCGACGTCGTACCAGCCGCGCGTGGTGACCTCCGACTGGTCGACGAAGAAGTTCGACTCCCCGACCAGCCGGCGACGGGTGTCCTCCAGGGCGGGCAGGGGCGCCACCAGGCAGTAGACGGCGTAGAGGGCGTAGTGGAGCCGGTTGTTGACGGCGTCGAAGTCGACGTCGGTGGCGTCGCGCGGGTCGCGGTAGGGGCGGCGCTCCTCGTCCTCGAAGCGGTGCAGGCGCGGATCACCCGCGCCCGACTCGGCAGTGGGCTGGGAGGCAACATGGTTCGTCATCGCGTGCTTCCTTCATCGACGAGAGCAGTATCAGGAGCAGTATGCGGGCTCACGGATACCGATGGGAGTGATTTCGCGGTCGGGCGCATCCCGTGGCCGTGGACGGAGCGGGTCTCCGGCCGGCAGCACTGGGGCGGGCAGACGGTGTGGAAGGGGCCGACGCCGGTGGTCGACGCCGGGCGGACCTCCTCTCCGCGGGCCGCGGCGGCGCGCTCCGCGAGGACGTCCGCCAGGGAGGACACCAGGGCCGGGTGCGTCCCGGCGGTCGCGGCCCGCGCATAGGGCAGGCCCAGACGGGCGGCGGTCTCCGCGGCCTCGGTGTCCAGGTCGAAGACGACCTCCATGTGGTCGGCCACGAAGCCGATGGGCGCGACGACGACGCCGGCGGGCGCGATCACGGGCGCGCCGTCGGTCAGGCGGCCGCTCACGAGGGCCTCCAGGTGGTCGTTGACGTCCGGCTCGAGCCAGCGTGCGTGCGGCGGCCCGGAGCGCGAGCAGAACACGAGGTCGTGGTCGGGCGCCCCCCTCAGGCCGAGGCGCTCGACCAGAGCCGGCAGGAGGACCTCGATGAGGCGGCGGTGCTGCTCCACGTAGGAGATCTCCGTGGACAGGTCCGCGGCCATGCCCGGCTCACGGGAGGGGAGATCGGCCAGCGCCATCTCGGCGGGACCGGGCGCGGAGAGCTCCTCCATGGACTCGGGCACGGAGTGGGTGACCAGCACGAGCCTCACGCTCCGCGGAGGCAGGCCGCGCGCGCCCATCCGCTCGTAGGCCTCGGCAATGGCGTCGACATTGGCCGTCAGCATGCCGTCGGTGTTGTAGAAGGGGCGTGTCTTGTCCACCACGAGCTCCACCGGCGCTCCGCCCGCGCCGCCGACCCGCGAGGCGGCATCGGCCTCGGCGCCCTGCCCGGTGCTCCCGTCGGCGCCGGCGGCGAGCAGGGTCAGCGCCCCGGCCACGTCCTCGCGGTACTGCCGGCAGCCGGAGTAGGAGGCGTAGGCGGAGGTCGTGATCGCCAGGACGCGGCGCGCCCCGCCGTCGGCCAGGGCGCGCAGGGCCTCGGAGACG
>ERZ773059.408-NODE-408-length-23379-cov-15.284257_pt1 | contig 23379 bp, 25 predicted proteins | sample MGYA00580514_ERZ773059 | MGnify/ENA primary metagenome ERZ773059 (study PRJEB29015, sample SAMEA2737981) | human oral metagenome | biome: human oral; feature: human-associated habitat; material: dental | place: China | collected 2056 ...
GCGGTGGCCAGCGCGGGCACTCTCGCCGCGCTCGCGGCCGAGCTGCTGGCGATCCTGAGCGCTTGGGTCCTGCACCGCCTCGTCCTGCGTCGCACGACGGCGGAGGCGACCATCGGCGCCCTGGCCTCCGGCTATGTCAATGCCGCCAACCTCGGCATACCCGTCCTCGTCCTGATTCTGGGCGACGCGGCCCCGATCGCGCCGGTTCTGCTCCTGCAGCTCCTGGTCATCACGCCTGCGACCTTCGCGATCCTCGACACCGTCACCCGTCGCGGCAACCCCTCGCGCCTGGCGACTCTTACCATTCCGCTGCGCAATCCCCTGCTGCTCGCCGTGGTCGCCGGGGTCGCGGTCAATGTCAGCGGGGCGGACCTGGGTGGCATCGTCGGCGGGCACCTGCGCGAGACCCTTGACATCCTCGGACGCATCGCCGTGCCGCTCATGATGCTCTCCCTGGGCATGAGCCTGGCGGCCTCGCGCATGCGGACGCCGCCACCCGACGGCGCTGCCGCTGTGCCGCCCGAGCCGAACCACGACGCCGCCAGCCGGGTCGCCCTGCGCTGGGCGGTGGGCTGGAAGCTGCTGGTCGTACCCGGGTTGGCGGCGCTGGCGGGGCTCGGCCTGGACCTGCGCGGACCGGAACTTCTCGTGCCCATCACCACCGCTGCACTGCCGACCGCCCAGAACGTCTTCATGTACGCCTCGCGCTACGGCGCGGCCAAGCCACTGGCCCGTGATGCGGTGCTGATCACGACCGCCGGATTCGTCCCCATCGTCCTGATTGCCGCCGCGGCGCTGGGATGAAGGCGGGGCCGGGCACTCGCCGGCTGCGGTTTCGCGCGCTGACGGCCGGACCCCGACAATGTCGGCGTGATGAGCCATGAATCCAGCGCCTCGACCCGCAGCGATCCGGGAATTCTGGCCCGGGTGAGTGCGGGAGGCCGCTCCACGGCGGACCGGCTTCCGGCCCCGTTGATCTTCGTGGCCTCCTCCCTGTCCCAGTATCTCGGGGCGGGGCTGGCAGTCTCCCTGTTCTCGCTCATGCCCTCCATGACAGTGGCCTGGGGGCGCCTGGTGGTCGGGGCCGCCGTGCTGGTTGCCCTCAGACGTCCCTGGCGCCGTGCATGGACCAGGAGGACACTGCTCGTGGCCACCGCCTTCGGAGTGGCCACGGCCACGATGAACGTCATCTTCTACGCGGCGATCTCGCTGCTGCCGCTCGGGACGACCGTCTCCCTGGAGTTCCTGGGGCCGGTCGTGGTCGCGCTGGTGACCGGCCGCGGATGGCGGCCGCGCGTGGCTGCGATCCTCGCCCTTCTCGGCGTCGCCTCCATCTCCGGGCTCGGGGTGAACCTGGGCGATCCTGACCAGAGGATCGGCGTCCTGCTCGCATTGGGCGCCGGTGTCGCCTGGGCCGCCTACATTCTCCTGGGCAGGCGCGTGGCCTCGGACGGAGCGGGCACCGATTCCCTTGCGGTGGGCATGGTCGCCGGTGCGCTCGTCTATGCGCCCCTCGCCGTGGGAACGGCGGACGCCATCCTCGCCTCGCCGACTGCCGCTGTCACGGTGCTGGGAGTCGGCGTGCTGTCGACCGCGGTGCCCTACGGGCTCGAGCAGGTGGTGCTCAGACGACTCGGCACGGATGCCTTCGCACTCCTGTCCTCCCTCATGCCGGCCGCGTCATTGCTCGTGGGGGTGGTCGTGCTGCGTCAGCTGCCCAATGCATGGGAGATGACCGGGTTGGTGCTCGTCTCCGTGGCCGTCGCCCTGACGGCGGGGACGAGCGGCCGGGTTCCGTTTCCGCCGAACCGTGCCCGCGGCTGACCCGTGCCATGCGTCGAGATCGACATTCTCGAACGAGATCGACGGTGTCACCGCCAGCCTCGTTCGAAAAAGTCGATCTCGATGAGGTGGGGTGCGGTAGGTGTGAGGGGCGGTGCGCGACGGGGGAGGGCGAGGCCGGCCCCGCCCCCAGGACGCTCAGGTGTCGAGGAAGCCCCGCAGACCGCGGTCCAGCAGCACCTGACGCACCTCCGCGACCAACTCGCGCATGGAGGTCTCCGCAGTTGCGGCGTCCCCGGTCGCGATGGCGCGGGCGACGCGCACGTGGAGCTCCAGCGCCTCCGCCACGGGAACCTGAACCTGCCCGGTGAGTCGGGCGCGTCCGGAGAGCACTTCCGCGATGACGCCGGTGAGCGCCTCGAACGTGTCGTTGTGACTGGCCTTGAGCACGAGGCTGTGGAAGGCGATGTCCTCCTCGAGGTAGGAGGCCACCATTCCAGTGGTGCCCTTGGACCGGATCGAGGTCGCCAGCGTCAGCAGTGCGGAGCGCTGGCGCTCCGTGGCGCGGCGAGCCGCTGCCGCGGCGGCGACCGGTTCGATGGCGGTGCGCAGCTCGGTCAGGGCGCCGAGCTTGGGGCCCTGCGGGTCGACGTCGAGCTGCCAGCGCACGACCTGGGGGGCCAGTGCCGACCAGCTCTCACGGGGCCGCACCACGATGCCCACACGACGGCGCGGCTCGACCATGCCGAGGGATTCCAGAGCGCGCACGCAGTCGCGGGCGAGGGTGCGCGAGATGCCGTAGCGGGACTGAACGCCCTCCAGGGTCAATGATTCATCCGGCGCGATCTCGCCGGCGACGATGGCCCGCCCGATCGCATTGAGAACATCGTGGCGTCGGTCGCTGGAGGACATGTTCAAAACATACTACAAATCGGTTAAAATGATCGCACTCGTGACCGACAATGATGTCATCAAGGAGAGCGCATGAACCGCCCTGTTGAGCACCTCGTCCTCATGGGCGTGGCCGGCTGCGGCAAGACCACCGCCGCCGACAACCTTCACCGGGCCCTCGGCTGGCCCGTCGCCGAGGCCGACGAGTTCCACCCCGCCGCCAACATCGCCAAGATGAGTCGGGGCGTCCCCCTGACCGACGAGGACCGGTGGCCGTGGTTGGAATCCATGCGCGATTGGATGAGCGCGCGCGCCGCCGAGGGCGTCAAGACGATCGTCACCTGCTCCGCGCTCAAGCGCTCCTACCGGGATCTCCTGTCCCGCGCTGATGGTCGAGTCTTCTTCATCCACCTGATCGCGCAGCCCGACGAACTGCGTGAGCGCATGTCCCAGCGCGAGGGCCACTTCATGCCCTCCGCGCTCCTGCCCTCCCAGTTCGCCGACCTCGAGCCCCTGGCCGACGGCGAGGACGGCGTCACCGTCGCCTCGCGAGCCACCCCCGAGGAGACCTTCGACGCCATCCTCGCCGCGCTCGAGCACGCCTCGACCGCAGCCTGAGTCGCTGAACCCTTCCATAGCCCGCCCGTAGTCCTGCTGCAGTCCCGCTGCCCTACTTCGACCCGCCCCCTGACCCTGCTGAATCTCTGAACCTCGAACCCGCTGAACCCGTCCGCAACCTGGAGACCTGGAGACGACAACGATGTCCGCCCTGATACTCGCTCTTCCCGCCGCCGACCCGGCACCGGTGACCCATGCCGACAGTCCCACCCGACTGGTTATCGCCGCGATCCTCGGCATAGCCGCCATCGTCGCGCTCATCGTGTGGCGCAAGATGCATCCGTTCCTGGCGCTCACTCTCGGCTCGGCGGTACTCGCCGTCGTCGCCGGCATCCCGCTGGCCGACACCTTCACGGCCTTCACCACCGGCCTGGGATCGACGATCGGCAGCGTGGGCACGCTCATCGCCTTCGGGGCGATCATTGGCAGACTGCTCATCGACTCCGGCGGGGCCGACCAGATCGTCGATACCATCCTGGCGCGCATGCCCGGCTCCCGCCTGCCCTGGGCCATGGCGCTCATCGCCTTCGTCGTGGGAATCCCCCTGTTCTTCGAGGTCGGCATCGTCCTGCTCATCCCCGTGGTCATGATCGTCGCGCGCCGCGCCCACCAGCCCCTCATCCTCGTCGGCGTGCCGGCGCTCGCCGGCCTGTCCGCCCTCCACGGGCTCGTGCCCCCGCACCCCGGTCCGCTCATCGCCATCGAGGCCGTGAACGCGAACCTCGGGATGACGCTCGGCCTGGGGCTGCTGGTGGCCGTGCCCACCGTCGTCATCTCCGGTCCGATCGCCGCTCGCATCATGGCCAGGTGGGTGCCGATCGAGGCGCCCGACCTCCTCGGCGGCTCGGACGAGGCCCATGAGGGGCCGCGCCCCTCCTTCACCGCCTCGATCGCCGTCGTCCTGCTGCCCGTGGTGCTCATGCTGCTGCGCACCCTTGTCGAGACCCTTGTGCCCGAGGGGGCGACCGGTCTCGCCGTGCAGGCGGCGCTGTTCATCGGCCAACCGCTGGTCGCACTGCTGATCACGGTCCTGGCCGCGATGTATCTGTTCGGCACGCGCCTGGGGCTGGGCGCCGACGACGTATCCGGCCGGGTGGGCGCCTCCCTCGGGCCGATCGCCGGGATTCTGCTCATTGTGGGTGCCGGGGGAGGCTTCAAGCAGACCCTGGTCGACTCCGGCATCGCCGACATCATCGCCGCCTGGATCCAGCAGGCGGCGGTCCCGGCGCTTCTGGCCGGCTGGCTCGTCGCCGTCGCGGTGCGGCTGGCCACCGGCTCGGCGACTGTCGCCACCATCACCGCCGCGGGGATCATGGGGCAGGTGGCCGCGGACATGCCCTCGATCGAGGTGGCCCTCCTGGTGCTGGCCATCGGCGCGGGCTCGGTGTTCCTCTCCCACGTCAACGACGCCGGCTTCTGGCTGGTCAAGGAGTACTTCGGGATGACGGTGGGGCAGACCTTCAAGACCTGGTCGCTCATGGAGACGATCCTGTCGGTGGTCGCCATGATGGTCATCGGCGTCGTCGCCCTCGTCCTCGGAGTCGCCTAGGTGATCGAGTCCGGGCGCTCGTCCCTGTCGGGCCGCGAGAGGGATGGTGCGACTGCGTCAGGGGCGGTGGGCCCGCCCGGAACGTCAACAGCCCGTTGTCCGGCCCTGCGGGCTCGTGCGACCGGCGCCGTCCGGCTCGCGTCGGGGCGCGGCCCCCAGGGTCCCGGCCCAGGACAGGGCGCAGCGCCGCGCGGCAGTCGAGGCCGACCCTTGGCCTTGGGGGCCAGGGGCCCCGGAGGGACGACGGGAGACGGGAGTGGCCGCCCGCTCCGTCCCGAACCGATCTCGAGCCGGAGATCTACCGATCTCGACACCGCGCACCTCGACGGATCGTTTGTGCCGAGGAAGGACCGAGGCCCCGGAGCAGGGCTGATCGTGGCCGGGCCGGCCGAGCGCTTCCCCGCAGGAGGCGGATCGCTCTCCGGAGGTTGTTCGGAATATCTTCGGAAGCGACAAGGCTGACAACGAAGTTGCTATCAATCTGCAACAAATAAGGTTCGTTATGGATGTACTTTATTAAAAATAAGATTTGCGATTAGTGCGGGGGAGGGGTATGGTGCAAGACACCCCTCCCTTTTATGTCACAAAGGAGTCTCCTGTGTCTCAGCCCGTGCAGCCCTATGGGGGTCAGCAGCCGCAAGTAGTGTATGTTCCGGCTCCTCAACCGAAGAAGCCCCTGTGGAAGAGGTGGTGGTTCATTGCTCTTGCGATCTTCTTGGCCATTGGCGTTATCGGCTCGATGACGGGCGGCGGCAACAAGGGGGGCGCTGCCGGGGCCTCCGCGGCGCCGAGCGGTGGCGGGGGAGCTGCTGCGCAGGGGAGTCGGGACTCGGCGGGTCAGGCGGCGCCCACCGCCGGCTCGGGCGACTCGGGGGACCCCTCGTCGACTACTACCTACAATGGTATTCAGGATGGAGACGTGGCCGTCAACGCCGGCGAGTCCATCACTGCCAAAGGGGTTACCATCACCTCCACCCCGCTGATAGCGGGAGACGCGACGCTCGGTCCCACTGCGTGCACCGGTGTCACTATTCAGAATGCATCCGGCAAGGAGGTCGACTTCAATATCCTGGAGTTCGAGCTGCTGTCTCCCTCCGGGGCCATCATCAATACCGGGTTCGCCGGGTCGACCAATATTCTTCAGTCCGGAAAGCTCATTGACGGCGGCAGCACGAGCGGAGACGTCTGCTTCGACGCCGATGTGGCCACGGGCGGACAGTTCGTGGTGCTCTACGAACCGCTGAGCTTCTTCTCCAACCACCGCGAGGCATGGGTCAACAACCTCTGACGTTCGCCTGACAATCCGCCTGCGTGCCTGATCGCGAGGAATTCAGAAGCGTGCGGGATCGCCTCGACCGCACTAGCCGCGGACTTGGGTGCCGGTCAAGAGCAAGCCGCACATTCGCCCGCGTCCCGGGCCGAATGGAACCGCGGAATCATGCGGGATTCCCGCACTGCCCGCAGCGGACGAGACGCTCCCGTGTGCGCAGACCCCCCTCTGCGCACACGGGAGCGTGCCAGTTCGCCTTGACGGATGCTGAGAATTGTTGGAATTCCAACGAGAAGTGGCGTCCGTTCCGCGAAGGGGCCGCTCTCCCATGTGCGGCTCCGGCCGGCCCGGCGCTTGCAGGCCCGGCGGAGCGGGTCTCTGAGGGCGCGGAGACCGTGCGGCCGGTCGCCAGACCGCCGATCGCCGTGTGTGAGACTCGCATCATGGCGCGGACCGGCGGCGTGTGGAAGAGTGTGCCATCGGCCCGGCGACCTGCCGCGGCCCGGCTGGTGCCCCGGCTCCGGCGCGTGCACGTCCGATGACGACGTCGCGCCGTCGAGCCCTGAACGCCGGCACCTCAACGCACCGACGCGCACGCTCCGGCCGATCCGCGTCCGACGTGCGTCCGGTCCCGAACGACAGGACTTCCGTGCCCACCACGCGCACTTCTTCTCGCTCCGGTCGCCGCTCCAGGGTGGCCGAGACCACCAGGCCCGCCGCCGTGCCGGCGACCTTCGCCTCCCTCGGCGTCGACGCCGACCTCGCGGCCGACCTGGACGCCCGCGGCTTCGCCGCTCCCTTCCCCATCCAGACCGCGACCCTGCCCGACACCCTCGCCGGGCGCGACGTGCTCGGCCGCGGGCGCACCGGTTCCGGCAAGACCCTTGCCTTCGCCCTGCCGCTCGTCCAGCGTCTCGCCGAGGAGGACATGGCCCGCGCCGGCCATCCCATCGGTCTGGTCCTGGCCCCCACCCGCGAGCTGGTCCTCCAGATCGCCGAGACCATCAGGCCCCTGGCCGACGCGCTCGAGCTGAGCGTGACCACCATCTTCGGCGGCGTGTCCCAGAAGCCCCAGGAGAAGGCCCTCGCCGGGGGCGTCGATATCGTCGTCGCCTGCCCGGGACGCCTGCTCGACCTCATGGGGCAGGGCATCGTCGTCCTCGACGACGTGTCCGTCACGGTCCTCGACGAGGCCGACCACATGGCCGACCTCGGCTTCCTGCCCGGCGTGCGCCGCATCATGCGCGCCACCCCGCGACGCGGCCAGCGCCTGCTGTTCTCCGCCACCCTGGATGGCGGCGTCGACAAGATCGTGGACGAGTTCCTCCACAATCCGCTCCACCACGCCGTCGACCCCTCGACCTCGCCGGTGGCCGCCATGGACCACCGTGTGTGGACGGTGGCGGACAGGACCGCCAAGGACGGCGTCGTGCGCCGCCTCGCCTCGGGTGCCGGTCAGCGCATCCTGTTCACCCGCACCAAGCACCTGGCCCGGCGCCTGGCGCGCAGGCTCACCCAGGACGGCATCCCCGCCGTCGAGCTCCAGGGCAATATGAGCCAGAACGCCCGCGAGCGCGCCATGCGGGCCTTCTCCACCGGCCAGGTCCACGTCATGGTCGCCACCGACATCGCCGCCCGCGGCATCGACATCAGCGGCGTCGAGCTGGTCGTCCACGTCGACCCGCCCGCAGAGCACAAGGCCTACCTGCACCGCTCCGGGCGCACCGCCCGCGCCGGTGCCGCCGGCGTCGTCGTCACCCTCGTGCTGCCCGAGCAGAGGGAGGATGTCCGGGGCCTGCTCAGGAAGGCCGGCATCCGGGCCGGCATCGAGCGCATTCGTCCCGCCGACGACGCCGTGACCGCCCTGGTGGGCGAGGTCGCCCCAGTCGTCGCCGCCGAGGACATGCCCGAGGGCGTCGCCGTCAAGGGAGGCGGCCCCGCAGCGCGGGCGTCGACCGGGCGGCCGGGGCGCGGCTCCGGGCGAGGTGCCCGACGGTACGGGCGCGGGCGGTCCGGCGGACGCGACCGCAGGGGCGCGTCGGCACGAGTCGCATAGCCGGTGTGCGCACCGGGCCCTGTGCCCGCCGATCGAGCAGGTGAACGAGGACCGTGAAGCGGTCGAGATCGTCTCAGGCAAGGGCTGCGCTGCCGCGCCTGCGGTCCGGCCCGGCCGCCTCAGCGAGAGCGCCTGATGGTCTCGACCTCACGGGTCGCCGCCTCGGCGACCCGCCCCAGGAAGTCCCGGCGCTGCTGCGGGGTGTCATCCTCGCCCTCCATGCCGCCCATGACGAGGCGCTGGGTGACGCGCACCCCGCAGTAGCCCAGGACGGCGCGCCCGACGCGGGACACCGACCCGTTCGGCGCCAGCCGGGTCCACAGGCGCGGGCCGTGGGAGGTGGTGATGATGGTGGCCGTGCGGCCATCGAGCAGCCGCTCCGGCATCAGCTTGCCGGTTCGGTACCGGTAGGCGATGCCGGGGGTCAGGACCCGGTCGAACCAGCCCTTGAGCAGGGAGGGCTCGGCCGACCACCAGGTGGGGAAGGCGAGGACCAGGTGGTCGCAGGCGACGAGCTCGTTCTGCGAGCGGGAGATGAAGAGGTCCTCCGGCATGCGCTTGCGGTAGCCCCCGCGCAGGACCGGGTCGAAGTCGGTGGTCGCCAGGTCCAGGAAGGTGACGGCGGCGCCTGCCTGCTGAGCAGCATCGGCGTATGCGCGGGCGAGGGCGTGGGAGTAGCTCTGCGGGTCGGGGTGCCCGGCGACGACGAGGAGGCGGGGCCGGCGGACAGTGGATCGCGACGTCGTGGTACTCACGACTGACCAGCGTAGGGAAGGCCGGCAGGAGACGACATCCGGGATCCCCCGGGCGTGTCCCGGGGCGCCCGGATCATCTCAGAATGTGAAGGTTTCTTGACATGAATGTCAAGGAAACCATACACTCTGGTGCATGACCACGCCCGCTGAACCTTCTGCATCCTCTGAATCCGTCTCCCCGGCTGCCGGCACCGACGGCACCGCCGCTCGCGCTCTTCCCCGCACCGCGGCTTCTGCCGTCCCCGGCGCCGTCGCGACTCCCGCCGCCCCCGTCGTCGGCACCCCCTGGTCCCGACTGGCCCTGGCCATGGGGGCCCGGCCCGCTCTCGTCATCGCCTTCGGCGCCGCGCTCTGGGCGATGGGGCGGCCCCTGCTATGGATGAACGTCCTCATCGTGGTGATCGACGTCGTCACCCTCGCCCTGGTCCACCGCCTTCTGGGTGCCGAGGGACGCGGGCTGGTTGACCTGCTGCGCTTCCAGGGCGCCGACGTCGGCTGGGGCCTGCTGTGCGGGCTCATCGTCCTGGTCGCCTGGGTGCCCGCCGTCTTCATCGGCAACCTCGTCGCCTACCAGGGGGCTCCGCCCGCGTCGTCGTACCCTCCGGTGCCCCTGTGGGTCGGGGTGCTGAGCGTCACGATCATGCCGGTGACCATCGGGCTCGCCGAGGAGGCCCTCTACCGCGGCTATCTCCAGCCCCGCCTCCAGGGGCGCATCGGGCTGGTCGGGGCCGTGCTCGTGGCCTCCGTCGTCTTCGGCCTTCAGCACATCGGTTTCGCCCTGCCCGACGCCCGGGCGATGGTCGCCAGCGTGGTGCGGACCTTCCTGGCCGGGCTCGTGTTCGCCGGCCTGCTCGTGTGGCGCAGGCGGGTGGCGCCGCTGGCCGTCGGGCACTGGTTGATGGACCTGCTCGGGCTGGGGCTCCCCATGCTGATCTGGTCGCTACAGTAAGGGCGGTGAAGTCGGCGAGAGCGGCAGGGCCGCGATGAGGGCGGTAGGCGGAGCAAGGCGCAGTAAGGCTGCAGAGCGGTGAGGATGATGAGACTGATGAGGCTTGGGGATCTTGGGGAGATGGAGCCCGCAACCCGTCGCTACCTCGTCCGCTTCTTTGCGGCGATGGCGGCCTACTGCGTGCTGCTCGCAGTCGCCCTGCTCGTCGGGCGCGCCGTGGCCCCGCCGTGGCGAATGCTCGGCGTTCTGGTCGTGCTCCCCTCGGTCGTGCTCCTCGTGCGCGCGATCATGCTGCACTGGCGGGACGTGGACGAGCTCGCCCGCAGCCTCATGGTGGAGTCCCTCGCCATCGGCTTCGCCGTCGGGACCCCGATCATTCTGGTGATCGGGCTCTTCCAGGCGTTCGGCCTGGCCGACCTGTCCTTCATGTGGGCCTACGCGATCCTCATGGCCGGCTGGCTGCTCGGGGCGTTCCTGGCTCGGCGGCGCTACTTCTGAACCCGGGCGGCCTGTCATGTGGAACCGCGTGCGGAGCCTGCGCCGGGACCGGCGCTGGACCCAGGCGGAGCTCGGCAAGGCGCTGGGGGTCTCGCGGCAGACGATCATCGCCATTGAGAACGGCAAGTACGACCCGTCGCTGCGCCTGGCCTTCACGATCGCCGAGGTGTTCGGGCTGCGGGTCGACGAGGTCTTCAGCCCCGACGACGGCGGTGCGATGGGGGACTGAGTCGCTGAGTCGCTGCCCGTCGGCTGGTCTGCTTGCCGGCTGGTCTTCCCGGTGGTTCGGTCGGGACATCCGGCCTCCTGGGAGTCGACCGGCTCCTGGTATCCTATGAGGGTGCGATTATTAATCGCTGGCGCTTACCGTGTGGCGCTGCTGCGCGGGGTGTCTCGCCAACGCACCTCAAGGAGTGCATCCCATGATCGTCCAGCTCATCGGCATGATCGTCGTCGGCGCCGTCGTCGGGGCCCTCGCCCGTCTCTTCCTCAAGGGGGAGCAGCAGATCTCGATCCTGTGGACCATTGTCCTCGGCGCGGGCGGCGCTGCCATCGGCGCCTGGCTCGCGGGCCTGTTCGGCGTGGCCTCGACGGCGGGCATCGACTGGATCCGCTGGATCTTCTCCGTCATCGCCGCGATGATCCTCATCAACGTCTTCATCGCCATCAGGCGCAGGTGAGCGTGCCGGCCGCCGGCGTGGCGACCGTCCTCCGTCCCGCCGGCGAGCCCGCAGGCGGAGGACGTGGTGCCGACGGCGCCCGCACCAGCCGCACCATCGCCCACCGCCGCATCGTCGTCGCCGAGTGCGCGGCCGATCCCGGCGCCGGGGTCCTCGTCGCCGAGCCGGCGTCCCTGTCCGGGGGAGCGAGATCCTCCGGCAGTCTCTCTGAGCAGCTCATCGCATGATCGTCGTCGCACAAGTGTGAGAGAGGCGACTATCATGTGCTCGCCCCACCCCTTCCCGTAGATGAGGACCACATGACTACCTCCGCGCAACCCGATGCCCTCATGACCGAATGAGGACAGTGAGATCGCATGATCAGGACGAAGCTGCTCACAAGCCGCCTCGGCGACGTGGGGCTGAGATCCTGCCAGCAGGATGGGGGACAGTTGGTGAGTTTGTCCCCGGTGTCGGCGGAGAATGGTGGACGCTGCTGTGCGACTCCGGGCGCAAGCGGTTCACGGAGGAGGTGAGCGCTCTGCGCAGCACCTGCTCGGGCAACGAGTGGCCGCTGCTCGTAGCAGACCTGTCGAGACTCCTGGAGGATGCCGAGGGCGGCCTCCTCGTCTTTGACACCACCAACACCCGCGGCGAGGTCTGCCGACCGCGTGGACTCAAAAGTTGCGAGGACGACAAGACCCGCCTGGACGTCCAGGAGGTGCTCGAGCTGCGCATCGAACGCACCTTCAACCTTGATGACCGGCGCAGGCACCTGCGCCTCTACTACAGCGAACCCAGTGACCAGCTGGGGATGCTGCTCCATCTGCACTTGGCGCATAAGACGAGTCGTGCTGACGGTCTGGCGGAGCAGAACTGTCAGATCATTGAGGCACAGCGGAGGTTCAACACCTGGTGGCCCGGAAGACCCGACGGCGCCGAGCGCATGAGACCACTGTGATCATCGGCCCAGCGCTTGGCCTCAGACACCAGAGCCTCTAACATGTCGTTGACGACATATCACTACGCAGTGATGAAGGAGGATTGACGTGGATCTCTACGAACTCCTCGGCGAGGACAAGAACGCCCCTGAGCACAAGTTGGCGCGCGCCCTGCGCGACGCCGACGGTCAGCTCTTCAAGGATCTCGTTGCTGCTCGCAAGAGCCAGGGGCTCACCCAGAAGCAGATGGCGCAACGGATGGACACCACCCAGGCCGCCGTCTCCCGCTTCGAGTCGGGCCGCACTGATCCCCATCTGTCCACCCTGCGCTCCTACGCCATGGCGCTGGGCGTTGTCGTCCGTCATGAGGTCGTCAGTCAGGCGGATCGCCCGACTTGGGAATGCGCGCCCGGTCAACACTCCACGTGGGACACCGCGGAACACGCCGCGCACCTGGCCGGCAGCAGGGCATCGCAGATCAAGAGCCTGGCATGACCGAGTCCACCGCCCCCAGCAGCCTGGTCAGCAGGACCGCGCTCATCGGCAGCCTGGAGGTTTTCCGCGTCGTCTGTCAGCCCACCGACGCTGACGACGCTCCATTGCGGTGGACTATCGGCTCCATCCCGGTGCGCTTAGCCGATCCTGAGGGGGCTGATGGCCTGGCTCCCCTCGGACTGTTCGGAGACCTCCTCACCATCCAAGATGGGCAGCTCGTCGGAGCCACTGCCCGCATCATGTTCGCATCGGACAGCCATACGACATGGGATGACGAGACCCCCGAGGGCCTCAATGAGATCACCGAGCATTTCGCCGGATGGGCCACCCATATGCTGTGGGACACCGCATCCTCCGCGGCACGGACCGTTGTCGCCCTGTGTGGAGCCGTCGGCTCCATTGCGCTTCCCCGCGCCGCGCCGCCTCACGACCTCATTCTCGTGCAGGCCGGCGAGAACTGACTGGCACCGTCCGCCTCTCTGCTACCGCTAGCAAGGTGGCAATGGGGTGGGGCGGAACGAACGATCGCGGCTGTCCACAGGTTTTGGGGATCCTGGTAGAGCAATCTCTTGTCTTGCCGCGCCAACCTTTGGCGTGCAGCGGGCATGAAGAACGTGAGCGCCTCCCGTATTCCAGTGGGCTGGGATCGATCATTTGATGGCGCCGCGGACTTCTCGTCGGTACACCTGGGCAGCATCAATCCGAACAACTGGCTACCCCTGCTCGCCTTCCGAAAGCGCCTCATCGCGGGTGAGGTTGCTCCGGAGTCGAGCACGGCTAGCGTAGCGCCTACCGCCGAGGCGAGCGAGACCGCGACGGTAGGCATCATCTGCAACGCGGCCAGCCGTACGATCAGCGCGGGGAAGAAGCAGCGGATCCTGAGCCTTGAAGCCTTGGGCATGTCTGCCCGCGAGATCGCTGCCGAGGTCGGTGTTACTGAGTCCACCGTCCGCGCTACGTGCCGCCAGGCCACGCAGCCACCTCTCCGCAAGCGACGCTTCACCGACGACGATCTCCGGCGTGCTCAGCAACTCCATGCTCAAGGCCGTACCTACATCGAGATCGGACTGGAGCTCGGCTTCGGGCGGGATACGGTGAGCAACGATCATCTGATTGCTGCGCGAGCATAATCGGTGTCTGACGACTCCTCCCCCTTTCCTAAGCAGATAGCCACGGCACTTCGGCGTCTACCGAACCACCGTAAATAAACAGATGGGGTAAACATTGCGTGACGACTCAACCGCATATGCCTTTCAGGAACAGGTGAGGAAAGCCTATATCGAGAATGGTGTGGTTAAGTGCCTTGTCCGGTAGCTGAGCGCCAATGGAACATGGTTCGAAGGACGCTAGAATATCGTGACAGAAGTTAACCTAGGTGCCGTCAACCGATCCGAATGAAAAAAGATGACTGCCTATACGTGATGGGGTGCGACAATGACATAGGCATGGCGCGTTAGTTACGCCAACCGAACACGCACGTTCTGCCTTCGTTGCCGCAATAGAACTCTAGTTTATCTGCTGGCGCATATCTTGCGCGTTATCGGAGAATGCTTTTCGTACCGATGCACATGGGTGTCGCCTTGCGGCACTAACAAGTTGCTCTGGTATTTCGTGTTCTTTGTGGTCGCGCATTGCTTCCACGATAGCCATTCCTGTAGAGCGTGTTCCATGCTCAAGCCTGTTCGCGACTATGTCTATAACGCTCTGATCGGGGCGTTCTGAGCGAACAAGGTCACGGCAGAGACCGTACAGGGATGCACACTGGACTACCCGATCTGAGTCATGCAAGAGACCAAGAAGAGTTTCGCGCTGGCTCGCCTGGCCGAAGTGTGAGATTATCCATGCTGCTGAGGCGCGTTCATCTGATTCATGCGTCAGCAACTCATTCACTAAACGTGTGCGGGTAGAAGCATCACTTACCGCAGCTAACGCTTCCACGGCTAGCTCGCGCGAGCCGTCAGCACCGAAAGGCATTTTGTTGTGCCTATCGTCTCGATAGAATGATTCGAGGCACAAAGCAAGGCTAGACCTCACCTCGGACGACAGATTCGGCCCAGCACTCCTAATTGCCATAAGTGTGCCCTTGTGTGTATTTGCCATGGGAGGCAAGGTGCGTAGGCGACGCTCGATATAGTCCCAACGTGCATAGTTGGGAAATAAGACTGAAAGTTGGGCAAGTGCGCCGCCAATATCGATATAACTATGAAGGTCAAAAATTCCATCACGAGTTTGACTAATTTCCTCCTCAACCACTTCGCAAAGCCGAGAAATCAGGCGAGCTGCAGCAGTATCCGAAAGGTCCTGCATGCGCGAGTCGAGGCTTGCCAGCACCATCAGGTCGCCGGCGCAAGCTCGCCGCTCGATCTCCTCAGCAGCTTCGTACGAGGCGACAGATAGTAGAGCCTCGCGAAGGAACTGCGCATCACTACTGTAGCGTTCTAACGCGCGCTTTTGATCCGACTCCGTCCAAGAATTCCTTGGTACAGCATAAACCAACTTCGCAAGTAACTGTGCTTCACCGCCATCATCCGTAACTACAGGAAGAGAGAGTACGTAGTCAATTATCCAACGAATCGAATTCTCATCCAATGCAGGAATGAGCGACCTTACCATGTTGAGTAGATGACTAAAGACATCGAAGGCCGGTTGCGTCCGTTCTATGTAGTCAGTTGAGTCCGTGAGGGCCTTGATAGCCCAGCAGCACACATCGTTTGCTTGACTCGGCTCTAGAACATCACCATATGCCGTCAACAGTTTAATATCTGCCAACGCCGTCGTTCGAGTAGAAGAATCTAATGTGATCTCGCGTGCTGCTAGTCTCCCGATTTGAGCATCTACTTGATCGACAAGATACTGAGCTGCATCATATGAGCCGTCGCTGTCTCCTGCCAACCGCAACATAGACAGAGCGAATACATACCGCTCAATAGGACTTTCGGTAGTCGATGTAACGAGGATATGTTGACCGAGTTGCTTCATGGCGTCACGCCAGCCATTCTGATCGCCAGCGAGCGACGACACCAGCGATGCTGACCTCAAACGTGTGTACGCTCCGTCGCGCCACCTGAACTGGATGGAACGCTTTTGTGTCCAGGTGCGAAACGTCTCAGATAAATGTTGTGATAAACCAGCCGAAACAAGTTCGGAGCGCCACCACATCGCGGTGTTGTCATAGTAATCATTGACGATGCCGGTGTCACCACGCAACCAGCCCGCGGCGTAGAATGCTGTTATGGCGCATGCTCCAGCGATTGCTGATGCTGTTATATCGGTGGGGTGATTCGATCGAACTTGAATCGTGTCATTTGCGAGATTGTATGCATCCTGCGTACGTCCAAGCTCTAAAAGGGCTCGAGACTTTTGGGCCTGGAGCCATGCGTGGTCTACTGGAGAGTAGTCGTCGTGGTTCAGTGCTTCGTTAATGCACGCAAGAGCGGATTTCGCGTCGTTGTTATCGAAGTGTGTCATAACGGCAAGAACATACGAAGCCGCTCGTTCGTTGCTCGTTGAGGAATGTGAGACTAAGTGTAAGACTTGGTCGCTGTCCCCCTTGTGAAGGTAGTTGTAGAGTGCTGCGGTAGCCCGCCATGTCCACTCACTCGATTCAGATGCCTCCTTGAGTGTTGGAATGCCAAAACCACCGTTTTCCGTCAATTTTCGGCGATTGACGCTAGTGAACAGTTTCTCGAACCAACCATTCATGAGAACTTGAAGCGCTAGAGCTTCGATACCAGGCAGAATATCACCTGCTTCGCGAGGGTTGGTGGCAACCATTCGTGGAACTAGTAGAGCACATCGAATAAGCATCTCGTGATTAATGGTGGAGGATCCTCGCCAGGCTGAACCTTCCCAGACAGGACTCGGAAGCATGCTGAGAGCTGCGTTCTGTAGGTCGCGATTATGCAATTCGTCGATGGTTTGGTCTAGGGGGATGAGAATTTTCGCCGTTTTGCTTGTGCGTCGAATATTGTCGGGTGTCACCAACTGCCAGTACGATGTATTGGTGTGTTGATCGCGGAGAATGATGATATGCGGAATGGCGTGATTCGACCAGTATTCAAAGTGCATGAGGTCTGTCGAGAACCACCAGCCAGCTACTTGGCCGTCTATACATTTATTGCGGAACTGTGATGGGCCAGTTTTGACCTGCGCTCCCAACGCCGTTCCGAGGTCGAAGCGACGCTCATCACGCGGTAATAGCAACAGGTCGGTGCCGAGATCGTGTTCAGCCCCCAACATTACTCCCCAACCAAGTCGCTCAAATTCAGCTTTGACCTCCGATTCCCCAGAGGTGCCGGTCGCTTCATTTCTAGGAGCTCTCATGTGTTTCCTTAGTCGTGAGAGAAGGGATGTAGCGCCAAGCGACGCCGGTGTCGCCATGGGTGACAGGGGCTGGAGGATGCCTCCAACAGGGACGGGGCTGCGTTGCCACAATCGATAGTAGATCGCCGAGCGGCGAGCCAGTAGCCGTCTCCCGTCCTGGCGGGCTGTTTGCGGCTGGATCGTGATCTGATGTAGTTGAAGCGCCGCGCTCGGGTGCTCCACTATGAGGGGTCGTGTGCCTGTGGCAACCAGGGCGTCCTTGCGGGCTACCCGCGTATGCGGCGCGGGGGCCTCTGCCTCTCTTGGCGCTGGAGAACGTCACCGTTGCAGCACGACAGAGCAGCAGATGCAGGTGAGTAGCGTCCAACGGAGTGATCGAGATGCCTGCGCCGATATACCGCCTGCGACTTACTCGCCTACCCCACCCACCAACGTCTCCGCCCGCATTTCCAACGCCGTCGCTAGGGTGATGCGGGCACACATGATGGGCAGCAGGGTGCTGAACAAGGAGCCGGCGATGCCAGCGGGGGAGGAACTGCTGATGCTGACACGCCAATCCTGACGCCGCGCCTCATCCACCTCGCCGACACCGGCTCCGGCACTCGCCTCAGCGCTCTGCTCACCCCACCCTTCGACCAGCTGATCAGCCCCGGCCTGCACGCCGCCGCCCATACGCACCACCTGCAGCACCTGGGTCAGCCCGACAAGCCGATCACGTCGCCCACCGCTTGCGATGAGCTCACGAGCTCCACAACACGAACAACGCCCACCCTGGTGGGTGAGCGTTGTTCATCATCTGGAACCACATCCCAGCCTGTTTCGACTGGGGTGGGTTCGGGTAAGAGCTTGCTGGTACACCTGGGCAGCATCAATCCGAACAACTGGCTACCCCTGCTCGCCTTCCGAAAGCGCCTCATCGCGGGTGAGGTGACTCCGGAATCGAGCACGTCCAGCGTAGCGCCTACCGCTGAGGCGAGCGAGACCGCGATGACAGGCAGCATCCACAACGCTGCCTGCCGTCCGATCATCGCGGCGAAGAGGCAGCAGATCTTGAGCCTTGAGCCCACAGGCATGTCTGCCCGCGAGATCGCTGTCGAGGTCGGTGTCACTGAGTCCACCGTCCGCGCTACGTGCCGCCAGGCCAAGCAACGACCCCGCCGCAAGCGGCGCTTCACCGACGACGATCTCCGGCGTGCTCAGCAGCGCCATGCTGAGGGGTGCGCCTACATCGAGATCGGCTTAGGGCTTGGCCTCTGGCGAGACACGGTCAAAATGGATTTGGAGAAAAAATGAGCGGTCAAAGTGGCGCGATAAAAATAACACTGTTTCCCAGCGGATACCCAGGATGGTCACAAATCGCCTGCCAGCTTGACGGTGACATAAATCATAATTCGCAGCTCACACAATATATTTTTTTAATAAATTTTGTAGTACAATGAGTCTCATGGAAGTCAACTCACTACTGTCGGCGACTAAACAAGCAGTTGATGCGTATATCATGGATCGTATTTACGAACGGGTAGCGCAGGCTTCAGTGGTGCATCCGCGTTACGAGCGGTTGTGGCGAGAGATCGCGCGCATTTACCAGGCAGGCGGCAAGCGAATGCGCCCGTATTTGACAGTGGTGGGGTATGGCGAGTTGGATAAAGCGATCGTGCCAGTTGCGGCGGTGCAAGAATTATTGCATGTGGCCATGTTAGTGCACGATGATATTCTTGACCAAGACGCGTTGCGGCACAGCCAAGCTACCGTCAACGGCGCGTACGAAACTGACTATGCCTCGCTATTGCCGGCGCAGCAGACCACCCATTATGCCAATAGTGTGGCGCTACTGGCGGGTGATGCGCTGCTATCTGAAGCGTATCGCTCGGTGCAGTTAGCGCCGTTCTCATCATTAGTAATTCGCCAGTTATCGGAGCGATTGTCGCAGTCAGTGTTTGAGGCAATTGGCGGCGAATTGATTGACGTTGAAGCGGGTTTTATCATGACTGAAAAGTTTGATCCGATGACTATTTACCGCTACAAAACAGCTAGCTACAGCCTGGTGGGTCCGCTTGCATCTGGTGCATTGTGCGCTGAGGTTGATGAAACGACGCGGGGAATTCTACAAGAATTTGGCGCGCAATGCGGCATTGCTTTTCAACTGCAGGATGATTTGATTGGAATGTTTGGTGATGAAGCGACGACAGGCAAATCGGCCGACACGGATGTGCGCGAAGGTAAGCGAACAGTGCTGATCGCCGAACATCAAGCTATGATGAGTGACGAGCAGGCGACTCGCTTCGCTGAGTGGTTCGGCGTGCGTGATGCACCGGGCCAAGCGCTTCGCCAATTAAAGCAGGATATTGACTCTTCCGGTGCGCGCGAAAAAACCGAAGCTATTACTCAGCAGTATTTTGCTCAGGCGCGGGCTACACTCGCCAAGCTACAACATGGTTTTCGGCGTGACGAGTTAGAGCAATTTGTCGATCACCTGCAAGGAAGGCGTTACTGATGGAACTATATCGGCAAGTAAGCTACGAGCTGGCAGAGCGATTAACGCGGCGATATTCGACCTCGTTTTCGATGAGCAGCCGGCTGTTCGCGTCACGCATTCGGCCGCATATTTACGCAGTCTATGGCATGGTGCGGCTAGCGGATGAAATTGTCGATACGTACCGTGGCGATGATGCGATGGCTCAGCTCGACAACTTTGAAGCAGTGGTTTACCAGGCGTGCAAGCAGGGCTATTCAACCAATCCAATCGTTCATGCTTTTGCTCTCACGGCCCAAAAGTACGGCATCGAGCGAGAGCTAATTTCCCCATTTTTTGCGAGTATGCGGATGGATATTACGGCCATGGAATATGATGAAGCGGCATACCGACGCTATATTTACGGCTCGGCGGAAGTGGTGGGTTTGATGTGTCTCAAGGTGTTCGTTGAAGGCGATGTGGCTCAGTATGAACAGCTGCGTGATGGTGCCAGCCGCTTGGGTGCGGCCTACCAAAAAGTGAATTTTTTGCGTGACATGAAGGCAGATCACGAAGTTTTGGGGCGGGTGTATTTTCCGGGCGTTGATTACCCGTCGTTTAGTGATGCCAGCAAGCGGACCATCGAAGCGGATATTGCGGCAGATTTTGCCATAGCCAAAGCGAGTGTGCAGCAACTTCCGTCAACTGCCCGCCGAGCAGTGCATACTAGTGTAATATATTATGAAGCACTGTTTCAGCGGCTGCAGAATGCATCAGCTGCCGATCTTAAAGCGCGGCGCATTCGGGTGCCGAACAGTGTGAAGTCTGTACTATTCGCGCGAGGAGCGGTGGGATTATGAAAAAGAAGGCGGTGATTATCGGCGCGGGATATGGCGGGTTGGCACTGGCAAATTTGCTGGCGAAAGCGGGACATGAGGTGGCGATATACGAAAAAAATCCGTCAGCCGGTGGCCGGATTCAGGTGGTCAAGCAAAACGGATTTACCTTCGATCTTGGCCCGTCATGGTATTTGATGCCAGAGATTTTTGAGCAGTATTATCAATTGTTTGGTCGATCAGCCAAAACAGAACTCGACTTGGTGCGATTTTCGCCAGGCTACAAAGTGTGGAGCGAAGGCTATGAGCCACTGATCATTCAGGGTGATGTTGACAAAGACATGACAACCTTTGAAGCCATTGAGCCTGGTGCGGGTAAAAAATTGCGGCGCTATGTGGCACGCAGCAGCCAGGTATATGAGGTGGCGGTGAAGCACGCGCTATATAACAATTTCACGCAGTTTAGTGATGTATTGCAGTGGCCGCTCCTGCGTCAACTACCAACCATGTTGCCACTGGCGTGGCGAACACTGGACGCGCATGTTAGCCGCCGGTTTCGGAATCTTCGGCTCAAACAATTGCTGGAATATCATATGGTATTTTTAGGTTCCAGCCCGTTTCAAGCCCCGGCCGTCTACAGTCTGATGAGTCATCTCGATTTTCGTAGCGGTGTGTATTATCCGCGGCGTGGCATGTTGGAATTGGTGAACAGCATGGAGCGGTTGGGAAGAAGTTTGGGTGCGGTATATCACTATAACTCACCGGTGAAGCAGATTGTGCTGGATAGTCATCAAGCCACGGGTATTGAGCTAGTGAACGGCGAGCGCATCGCGGCAGACTTGGTGATTTCGGCAGCCGATATTCATCACACCGAAACCAAATTATTACCACCAGCTGCTCGAAGCTACTCCGAAAAGTACTGGCAAAAACGCCAGCCGGGGCCAGGCGCGCTGCTAGTCTCGCTAGGCATCAAAGGAAAACTGTCGAATTTACACCATCACAACCTCTACTTTGTGAAAAATTGGCGCGAAAACTTTGCGGCGATTTATGAAACTGGTACCGTGCCAGAGCATGCCTCACTTTACGTCTGCAACCCATCCAAAACCCACCCTGAATTGGCGCCGATAGGGCATGAGAATTTGTTTGTGTTGCTGCCATTGCCAGCGGGCGTGACGCTGACGCCAGAACAAGAATTGGTTTGTACGGACAAGATTATCAAGATTCTTGGTGAGATGACCAGAGAGCCAGACTTACCCAGGCGCATTGTCTCCCAGCTCATCTATGGTCCAGAGAAGTTTGGCGAGCAATTTAATGCCTGGCAATACAACGCTTTTGGTGGTGAATCGCACTTGCTTCGTCAGAGTGTCATGTTTCGCACGCGTAATCGCAGCAAAAAAGTACCGAATCTGTATTATGTGGGTGCGGGAACATTGCCTGGGATTGGCCTACCGATGTGCCTGATTAGTGCGCAGCTGACCTATAAGCGCATCACAAGAAATCACCGCCACGGCCCTCTTGCTAAGGAGGATGTATGAACTGGCTGTATCTAGCGGGAATCATTTTTAGTTTTATAGGGATGGTGGTGCTGGATTCGCGGCACAGGCTGGCTTACTGGCATGATGCTCGCCGTGCAGTACTGACAGTGCTAATTATGACCAGCGTGTTCATTGTGTGGGATATTTGTGGCATCTCGCTCGGCATTTTTTATAGCGGCCATTCCCCGTACATGTCGGGTATCTACCTTTTCTCAGAGTTTCCACTAGAAGAACTACTCTTTCTGCTGTTTTTGAGCTATTTTAGCCTGGTGGTTTACCGCGCGGGAGTGAAGCGATGGCAACATATATAGTGCTTAATATGCTTTTTTTGGCGTCAGCGCTGGGTCTACTGGCATGGCGGAGATTATTGGCATTTAGCCGTCCAGTGTGCCTGACGCTGGCGGTGCTGCTGGTGATGACGATTCTGTTTGACTCGCTACTGATTTACCTCGGCATTGTTGCCTATTCTCTAGATAAAATTTCGGGCATGAGCGTTGGGTTAGCGCCAATTGAAGATTTTTTTTATCCACTATTGGCTGGCCTGGCTGTACCAGCGATTTGGGAGGGTTTGGATCGTGAAGAAAACGATTAAGGTATTATTCATGACTTCACGACCGCTGTCTTGGGTAAACACGGCCTACCCGTTTGCGACGGGCTATTTGGTTATGGGCGGGGCGATCGATGTGCGGCTTATTATCGGTACATTGTTTTTTCTCATTCCGTACAATCTGCTGATGTATGGCATTAATGACGTGTGTGACTACGAATCAGACATGCGCAATCCTCGTAAGGGTGGCGTCGAAGGGGCGGTGACGCCGCGAAGATATCACCAGGTAATCGTGTGGCTGGCGGTATTATTATGCCTTCCATTTGTGCTGACGTTGGTAATTATGGGCAACTGGCAAAGTGGGTTGGTGTTAACAGTTGTGTTGTTTTTTGTGGTGGCTTATAGTGCCACGGGGCTGCGATTTAAGGAAGTGCCACTGCTGGATTCGGTGACCTCGAGCCTGCATTTTGTCGGTCCGCTACTCTACGCATATTCATTGGTTGGCACGACGCAGGCGGGGTGGCTAGCAGCTTCAGCGTTCTTTTGTTGGGGTATGGCCAGCCAGGCGTTCGGTGCAGTGCAAGATATTGTTCCAGACCGGGAAGCAGAAATTTGCTCTATCGCCACTTTTTTTGGTGCGCGGGTCACAGTCTGGCTAGCGATGCTGCTTTATGTCGCGGCGATCGGGTTGGTAGCGTGCCTAGGTGTGGCGGCATGGCCAGTGTTGGCTGCGGGCGGCTTATATATCATCAATCTGCTGCCCTTTGTGCAAATTCGTGACGAACGATCGGCGGAGGCGCGAACCGGATGGCGACGCTTTTTATGGCTAAACTATTTTACCGGAGCGGTAGTGACAATGACTTTATTGAAGGTTGTGTGGGGCGTGTCATGAAGATGCGTGATCGACGTGCTGGTGACCATCGCCCACTCACGAGCCCCACAACACGAACAACGCCCACCCTGGTGGGTGAGCGTTGTTCATCATCTGGAACCACATCCCGGCCTGTTTCGACTGGGGTGGGTTCGGGTAAGAGCTTGCTGGTGCACCTGGGCAGCATCAATCCGAACAACTGGCTACCCCTGCTCGCCTTCCGCAAGCGTCTCATCGAGGGTGAGGTTGCTCCGGAGTCGAGCACGGCTAGCGTAGCGCCTACGTCGGAAGCAAGCGAGACCACTGCAGCCCGCGGTATCCGCAAGACGGCCTGCCGTCCGATCAGCGCGGC
>ERZ773059.410-NODE-410-length-23310-cov-3.787831_pt1 | contig 23310 bp, 19 predicted proteins | sample MGYA00580514_ERZ773059 | MGnify/ENA primary metagenome ERZ773059 (study PRJEB29015, sample SAMEA2737981) | human oral metagenome | biome: human oral; feature: human-associated habitat; material: dental | place: China | collected 2056 ...
CGCAGCGTCGGCCACCTACCCCAAACGCCCACACTTATCGGCTGCTGATTTTTAAGGAACGAGCCGCCAACACCATTCGTCCGTTAGGACTTCACGCTGATCGGAAGACTGTGTCTTTCGTCGCGTCGCTGTGTCAGCAGCGAAGAAATGGAATTATGGGGATACCCCGAATGGATGTCAACTGCTTTCTACCCTCAGAAGCGCCGCCCGTGGCAGAAATCGACCGTTCATCCTATCCATATCGCCCGAAGATCGGCTCAGAAAGCCAATCTCCGCGACAGAACACTCATGTTGTAATAATTTGTAACCACCTGGCATCTGGTGCTCTTTTCGCGTCCAGCAGAGCGGCGGGAGCCTGAAGACTGCCGTCAATGCGCGCGCTCCGGTCGTCTGCACGGCACTTCAGTTGCTTCAGTCGTATCGCTGCAACACGTCACGACCACAGGATGGCCGCAGAACATGCTCTCTGAGCCCGTGCTGATGCGGTTTGCAGCCCATGCGTCGCTCACCCTGCTGTTGACACGAGCCCAAGCCGGCCCCACTCCCATCTTCTGCCCCCCATCCCCCTGCATCAACCAGGACTCAGGACCCAGGACTCAGGACCCAGGACCGTGCTCCGTGCCCTTGCATTCGTTTGCGCTGGATTGAGGCCAGCGCTTGTATTTACCTGTGGGGCGGGGTTGCGCTCACATGCCCAAGGGTCAGCGATGCTTGAAGCTGGCGGGACGTTTCTCGAGGAAGGCACGCATGCCTTCTTTCTGGTCCTCGGTGGCAAAGAGGCCGTGGAAGAGGCGTCGTTCGAAGCGCAGGCCTTCTGCGAGAGGCGCCTCAAAGGCACGCTGGACGGATTCCTTGAGGGCGATGACGGCCATGAGGGGCATGGCGGCGATTTCGGCGGCGACCTGGAGAGCAGTTGGAAGCGTTTCTTCGGCAGGCACGACACGTGAGACCAGACCGGCTCGTTCGGCTTCGTGGGCATCGATGAGACGCCCGGTGAGCATCCAGTCCATGGCCTTGGCCTTGCCGACGGCGCGCGGCAGGCGCTGGGTACCCCCGGCCCCCGGCATGATGCCGAGCTTGATCTCCGGTTGCGCGAAGCGGGCGCTGTCTGCGGCGATGATCAGATCGCACATCATGGCCAGCTCACAGCCGCCCCCCAGGGCGACGCCTTCGACGGCCGCGATGATGGGCTTGCGGATGCGAGTGACGGTTTCCCAGTTGCGGGTGATGAAGTCGTTGCCGTAGGCATCCACGAAGTCGTAGTCGCTCATGGCAGCAATGTCGGCACCGGCGGCAAAGGCGCGGGCGTTCCCCGTCAGGACGATGGCACCGATGTCGGGGTTCCGGTCGAACATCAGCAACGCGTCGCCGAGCTGGTCCATCAGGGCATCGTTCAGGGCGTTGAGCTGTTTGGGGCGATCGAGCCGGATGAGCCCCACGCGGCCATGGGTCTCGGTCTGGATGCAAGCGGTCTCGGGCTGCGACTGGCTCATGGTGTCTCCTGGTCGGAATGTCGTCGTTGATGGATAAGCATAGCGCAGCCTTCCTGCCGTACAGGCCCATCGCGGGTACTGCACCAGTCGATATAGGGAACAACCCTCCCCGGAGGTTACCCGGATCATGGCAATCTACCGTCATGGGCGGCGTTGACAACGGTGTCCCGGCTGATGGTTGCCAGCATTTTGGGTGCTCGGCGAAAATGGTTTGGTCGCTCCAGACAAACAGTCGCGAAGCCTGCCGGATGGGGAAAGCACGTGGCAGACACGTGTGCTACCCAAACCATGACTGCCGGGCGTGCGAGCCGGTGGCTGCACAACCCTATTGTCAGCGTGGTCGTTGAAGGTGGAGCGCTTGGATCAGGTGGACTCAGGAAGGATGAGGATGGCAGTGGAAGACGTTCATTACTCGATTTTCCCGGTGGATCCGGGTGCGCATCTGTTCGAGGTGTCGGTGTGGGTGGCCAGGCCGGACCCGGCGGGGCAGCGGCTGTCCTTGCCGGTATGGATTCCGGGCAGCTATCTGGTGCGGGAGTTTGCGCGACATCTGGACAGTGTTTCCGCGCGTGCTTGTCGACGTCCGCCCAAGGGGTTCCACGGTGAGTCTGCTGCAGCGCAGGCTTCTGTTGCTGCAAGATCGACGAAGCGTCCTGCTGCCAGGGCCTCTGCTTCGGACGACGCCGACACGATGACGGTCGGTATCCGGAAGATCGACAAGAACACCTGGCTCTGTGATGCGTTGCCGGATACGGGGCTGGGCCTGATGGTCCGCTATCAGGTCTATGCGTGGGATCTGTCCGTGCGGGCAGCCCATCTGGATACGACGCATGGGTTCTTCAATGGCAGCAGCGTGTTCCTGTGCGTGCAGGGGCAGGAAGACAGGCCCTGTTCGGTGGACATCCTGCCGCCCGACGGGGAGGCCTTCGTACACTGGAAGGTGGCAACGACGCTGCCCCGCCCCGAGATGTCTGCGGGTGGTTCGAGAAGCGCCAAAGGGTCTGCTGACGCCCTGTACCAGTTCGGGCGCTTCCGGGCACCGGACTATGACGCACTGATCGATCACCCGGTGGAGATGGGCGATTTCCAGCTTGCGCATTTCGATGCAGGTGGCTGCCGGCACGAGATCGCGGTCACGGGCCGGGCCTCGGTGGATTTCGAACGGCTGATACGCGACCTGAAGCCGATCTGCGAGACGGAGATCGCGATGTTCGACCCCGAGCACAGGAAGGCGCCCGTCCAGCGCTATCTGTTCCTGGTGATGGCGGTGGGCGATGGTTACGGCGGCCTGGAGCATCGGGCCAGCACGGCACTGATCTGCTCGCGCGATGACCTGCCCTGGCCCGGGATGCAGGGTACGCCGTCCGGCTACCAGACTTTCCTGGGGCTGGCGAGCCACGAATACTTCCACACCTGGCATGTGAAGCGGATCAAGCCGGCTCGGTTCGCCCCCTACGATCTGGACCGCGAGGTATATACCGATCTGCTGTGGGTATTCGAGGGCTTCACGTCGTATTACGACGATCTGACGTTGGTCCGCTCGGGTGCCATCGATGAAGCCGCCTATCTGAAGCTGTTGGCACAGGCGATGCAGCGTGTGGCATCGAACCCGGGACGCAGACTGCAGAGTGTGGCGGAATCCAGCTTCGATGCATGGATCAAGTATTACCGCCCGGACGAGAATACGCAGAACGCGGTGTCCAGCTATTACGTGAAGGGATCACTGGTGGCGCTCTGTCTGGATCTGCTGATCCGGGAGAGGACCCAGGGCCAGCGTTCGCTGGACGATGTGATGCGGCTTCTTTGGCAGCGGTACGGCCGGGGTTTCTATGACACCGACACACAACGGACCGGATCGGGGACAGGTAAACCCGCCGGAGTGAAAGGCCCAGCGGGACGCTCCCGGTCCGTGGCAACGAAGACGGCGGCCCATGCCGCGCACCGCACGGTGGAAGAAACTGTCAGCCCGGATACCGCCCTGGATGTTGTTCAGGAGGTCACCACAGGGCGAGGCGTGGGCGAAGCCGACATGCCGGCCCTCATCCAGGAGGCGACAGGGCTGGACCTGCGACGGCAGATCCGTGCCTGGGCCTATGGAACGGAAGAGCTTCCCCTGGCTCGGCTGCTGAAACCGATGGGACTGACCGTCGTCACGGAGCGTCCGGAGGATTTGCGGGTATCGCTGGGGATGCGCACGGGCATGCGTGATGGTGAACTGACGATCCTGACTGCGGAACGGGATGGACCGGCCGCCGCTGCCGGCCTGTCAGCCGGCGACCGCCTGGTGGCGGTGGATGGGTTGCGTTGCACGGAGGCTCGACTGAAGACGCTGCTGGCACGCAAGGCACCTGGCGAGACGGTGCTGGTGGCGGCCTTCCGGCGCGACGAACTGCTGATGGCGACCGTGGAGCTGGCTGAGGCGCCGGGGACGATCCGGCTGGAAGCCCAACCCGGAGCCCAGGCCATGCGGGCAGCCTGGCTGGGCACGGCGCAGAAACGGAGCGGCAACAAGAGCAGCGCTCGCCCATCGCGACGCACGTCCCGCGCGGTCAGTGGCCAGACGCGGGTGAAAGCCGGGAAGTGACGCTTCTGAAGCCCCGGCAGCTTGCCGGGGGCTTTCTCAGCTTGCCAGCCAGCCGGCGAGTTCCTGACCGGGGTCAGGGGCTCGCATCAGGGCCTCGCCGATGAGGAAGGCGTGGATGCCGCCAGCACGCAGCTGGCCGATGTCCTGGGCACCGAAGATACCGCTCTCGGAGACGGTGACCCGATCGGCAGGCAGCCGGTCCTGCAGGTCCAGCGTGGTGTCGAGGCTGACGTGGAAGTCGTGCAGGTTGCGGTTGTTGATGCCGATGAGAGGCGTATCGAGCTTCAGGGCACGATCGAGTTCGGCGGCATCATGAACCTCGACGAGGACATCAAGGTGATTCTCGCGTGCGCAGGCAGCGAGTTCCGCCATCTGGGCATCGGCCAGTGCGGCGACGATGAGCAGGATGCAGTCGGCACCAATGGCAGTGGCTTCAAGAACCTGCCAGGGGTCGATGGTGAAGTCCTTGCGCAGCACGGGCAGGGAGACGGCGGTACGTGCCTGGCGCAGGAAGTCGTCGTGGCCCTGGAAGTACTGCTGATCCGTCAGCACCGACAGGCAGGTGGCCCCACCCTTTTCATAGCTGCGCGCAAACGCCACAGGATCGAAGTCGGGACGGATGACGCCCTTGCTGGGGCTGGCCTTCTTGACCTCGGCGATGATGGCAGGGGGCGCCTGCAGATCGGCGGCAGCCTGAGCGACCTTGGCCTGAATGGCCCTGGCAAAGCCGCGCGGCGGATCTTCGGCAAGGCGCTCGGCGGCCTGACGCTGCAGAGCGGCTTCGCCGATGGTGGCACGGGCGTGGGTGATTTCCGTGCGCTTGGTCTGGAGGATCTTCTCCAGAATGGTGGGGATCTTCGGGGTGGTCATGTGATCAGGCCAGGGATTGCGTGACGCGGACGAATTCATCGAGCTTGCGGCGTGCAGCACCGGAAGCCAGGGTCTGTTGAGCCAGACGGATGCCATCGGCGATGGAGTCGGACACGCCACAGCAATAAAGGGCCGCACCGGCGTTGAGTGCGACGATGTCGCGGGCCGGGCCGGGCTGATCATCCAGGACGCTCAGCAGCATGTCACGCGACTGCTCGCGGTTCTCGACACGAAGCTGGCGGTTGGAGGCCATGGCGAAACCGAAGTCCTCGGGGTGGATGCTGTATTCGCGGATCTGACCATCACGCAGCTCACCCACCAGGGTTTCGGCCCCCAGCGAGATCTCGTCCATGCCATCCATGCCGTGAACGGCCAGCACCCGTTCGGCCCCCAACTGCTTCATGACGCGCACGAAGATGCCCACGAGGTCGGGATGGAAGACACCCAGCAGATTGTTTGGCGCCGACGCAGGATTGGTGAGAGGCCCCAGAATGTTGAAGATCGTGCGCACGCCAAGTTCCTTGCGGACGGGAGCGACGTTCTTCATGGCTGGATGGTGGTTGGGCGCGAACATGAAGCCGATGCCACACTGGGCGATGCTGGCAGCGACCTGTTCACTGTTCAGCATGATGTTGGCGCCCAGGGCCTCCAGCACATCAGCAGCCCCCGACTTGGAGGAAACACTACGGTTGCCGTGCTTGGCAACGGTGCCGCCTGCCGCGGCCACCACGAACATGACGGTGGAGGAGATGTTGAAGGAGTGCGCACCGTCACCGCCGGTCCCCACGATGTCGATGAAGTTGCGACGATCAGCCACGTGGACCGGGTTGGCGAACTGGCGCATGACCTCGGCAGCGGCCGTGATCTCACCGATGGACTCCTTCTTGACCCGCAGGCCGGCCAGGATGGCCGACGTCATGACCGGCGAGACCTCGCCCTGCATGATCATGCGCATCAGGTGCAGCATTTCGTCATGGAAGATTTCCCGGTGGTCGATGATGCGCTTGAGGGCGTCCTGCGGCGTGATGCTCATGATGGTGGCTGGTTCGTGGTTGTTCAGATGACTGCAGCGGCATGCCCGCGGCAGCCCCGTGGCGAGGGGCTGCCTGGCGATGTCAGGCCCGGCGGTCCAGGAAGGTCTTCAGCATGGCATGGCCATGTTCGCTTTCGATGGATTCGGGGTGGAACTGCACGCCCTCGATGCTGAGTTCGCGGTGGCGCAGGCCCATGATCTCGCCGTCTTCGGTCCAGGCCGTGACCTCGAGGCTGTCGGGTACGGTGTCCGGGCCGATGACCAGCGAGTGGTAGCGCACGACCCGGAAACGCTCAGGCAGGCCGGCAAAGACGCCCTGGCCTTTGTGGATGACATCGTCGTGCTTGCCGTGCATGACGCGCCGGGCACGGACGACCTTCCCGCCATAGGCCTGCCCGATGGCCTGGTGGCCAAGACAGACGCCCAGGATGGGCAGCTGGCCGGCAAAGGTGCGGATGGCCTCCAGCGTGATGCCGGCGCCATCCGGGTCTCCGGGGCCGGGCGAAAGCACCAGGTGCGATGGCGCCAGGCGACGGATGTCGTCCAGGCTGATGGCATCGCTTCGATGCGTGACGACGTCCGCCCCCAGTTCGCCCAGGTACTGGACGATGTTGTAGGTGAAGGAGTCGTAGTTGTCGATCATCAGGACTTTGGCGGACATGACAATCTCTTGGGATTCCTTGATATGAATGCGAACGTGATGGTGCCGCGCCCTTCGGCCGGACGGCAACCTGCTAGACCCGACAGTGTAAACGGTTCCCGGGGCTACCGCGTGCTGTATGAGGCACTAGAATGACCCCGACCTGTCGGACCATCGTTCTGTTTCGAGTCCATCATCATGCCATCCGCTGACGCCTCCCCCCCGCCCTCCTCCCGGCTGCACCTGGTGGCCGCCGTGGCATTGACCGGAGTGGCCGCAGGCCTGGGTGCTGCGGCACTGTCATGGCTGATCCACATGGTGCAGCACCTGGCCTACGGGCATAGCGAAGCGCAGATGCGGATCGTGACGGACGGCACGACATCGGAGCACCGGTTGTGGGCATTGCTGGCGGGCGGACTGGTGGTGGCGCTGGGCTGGACCTGCCTGCAGCTGAAGGGTCGGCCGGTGGTGGGCGTCAATGGGGCGGTCGCGGCCGACACACCGGCACGGCGGCGGCCACCGTTTCTGGAGAACGTGCTGCACGCCGTGCTGCAGATCGTGGCGGTGGGCTCCGGTGCACCAATCGGGCGCGAGGTAGCCCCCCGTGAGCTGGGGGCGCTGTTTGCCGGACGGATCGCCGACAGTTTCCGGCTGGACGACGAGATGCGCCGGATTCTGGTGGCCAGTGGTGCGGCGGCTGGGCTGGCCGGGGTTTATCAGGTACCGCTGGCGGGCACGATCTTCGCGCTGGAGATCCTCCTGGGCGCGTTCTCGATCCGTGCCGGGGTGGTGGCCCTGGCTGTGTCGGTCATCGCAACACTGGTGGCGCGCATGGATGTATCGACAGAGACCTTCTATCTGGTGGGCCAGGTGGAAGGCGGCACCGTCATGGTGCTGTGGGCGGCGCTGGTGGGGGCGCTGGTCGGGCTGCCTGGCGCAGCGTTCCGTCGGGCCGTGCAGCAGGTGGAAAGCCGCCGGGCCCGGGGCTGGGGGGTTCTGTGGGCGCTGCCGCTGGCGTGTCTTGTCACCGGTGTGGTGGCGATGTGGCTGCCGCAGGTACTGGGCAACGGGCGTTCCGCCGCACAGGCGGCCTATGACGGCACGACGCTGGCACTGTGCGCAGCACTGCTGGTGGGCAAGACGGTTGTGGTGCTGCTGACGCTGCGGGCCGGCGCCTTTGGCGGCACGCTGACCCCCGGGCTGTCGATCGGCGCGCTGGCGGGGCTTCTGCTGGCGCTGCTGGTACGTCTGCTGCCACAGACGGGGTGGGTGCCGGATGTGGTGGTGCCCGGGCTGGGCACACTGTCACAGATGGACCTGCTGCTCTCGGCACTGGCAGGGTCGGTCGGGTTCCTGGCGGTGTCGATGAACGCGCCGCTGACGGCCTTTGCGCTGGTCCTGGGCTTCACGGGACAGCATTCAGCCGCGATTCTGCCGATGCTGGCCGCGGTGACGATGGCCATGGCAACGGCTTCGCTGTGGCCGGCGCGACGCTGAACTGCGGTGACAGACAAGCGTTTCACCTCGCAGGGACCGACGGTCCTCCACGGAGGACTGCAGCGGACTGGGCTTCCGACGTGAATGATGAGTGCAGACTGCGCTCAAACAGCACGCGCGCCTGACCGGACACTCGCTGCTCAGCCGGCGGGGATCTCTTCTTCTGCTCCGCCCTGCAGCTCGAAAGGCCGATGCGCCTGTTCGTGGGCGATGAGCCACTGCTTGCGCGACAGCCCCCCGCCATAGCCGACCAGCCCCCCATCCTTGCCGATGACACGGTGGCAGGGAATGATGATGGAGATGCGGTTGGCCCCATTGGCAGTGGCCACCGCGCGGATGGCGCGCGGGTTGCCCAGCGCCTTGGCCTCGTGCTGGTAGCTGATGGTGCGGCCGTAGGGGATGCGTTGCAGGATGGACCAGACCCCCTGCTGGAAGGCCGTGCCGGGGGTGTGGAGCGTCACATCGAAGTGCTGACGACTGCCGGAAAAATACTCGGCGATCTCCTGTTCGGCCTGCATCGTGTGAGTGTTGTGCCCGGGCTCTATGCAGGTGTGGAGCAGGCGGCAGAGGTCCTGGCGCTCGTGGTCCAGGCGAACGGTATCAGTGAACTCCAGCAGGCACAGGCCCTGCGGGCTGGCACAGGCCTGCATGGGACCAAGCGGGGTCTCGAAGGTATGGGCCACCAGGGGCAGCGTGCGGGCTTGCGTGGGTGAAGTCATCATCAGATCCGACAGATGGCTAGGATGCATGGCAACGGCCTTGTTTGCGGCTGCAACGGTGCGGCAATGGCGGCCTTCATCCTGCCATTGTCTATCCTGGAGACATCATGTCAACGACGCCCACCCGACGCTTCGATACCGACCTGCCCGATGCCAAGGGCTATTTTGGCCCCTATGGGGGGCAGCTGGTGCCGCCTGTACTGAAGCAGGTGATGGACGACATCGACGCCGCCTACGAGACGATCCGGCAACGTGCGGACTTCCAGGAGGAGCTGGCGGCACTGCTGGCCGACTACGTGGGCCGTCCGAGCCCGATCTTCCATGCGCGGCGGCTGTCGAAGCAGCTGGGCGGCGCGCAGATCCACCTCAAGCGCGAGGACCTCAACCATACGGGTGCGCACAAGATCAACCACTGCCTGGGCGAGGCACTGCTGGCCCGCTTCATGGGCAAGAAGAAGGTGATTGCCGAAACCGGAGCCGGTCAGCACGGGGTGGCACTGGCAACCGCCTGTGCGCTGGTGGGCATTCCCTGCGAGATCCACATGGGACAGGTGGACATCGAGAAAGAGCACCCGAACGTCACCAAGATGCGCATTCTGGGGTGCCGGCTGGTGCCGGTGACGCGGGGGGCGGCCACGCTGAAGGAAGCCGTGGACAGTGCCTTCGAGGAATACCTGAAGAACCCGACCGATTACCTGTATGCAATCGGCTCGGTCGTGGGACCGCATCCGTTCCCGAAGATGGTTCGGGACTTCCAGGCGATCATCGGGCGCGAGGCACGCGCACAGTTCCTGGATCGGCACGGCCGGCTGCCCCAGCACGTCGCAGCCTGCGTGGGCGGCGGATCGAACGCCATCGGCATGTTCACGGCCTTCCTAGATGACGCAGACGTGCATCTGGTGGGCGTGGAGCCTGCCGGTGAAGGTGTGGACCACCCGGGCCGCCATGCGGCGACACTCACCCGGGGCAAGCCGGGCGAGATCCATGGCATGAGCTGCTATGTGCTGGAAAACGCAGACGGGTCGCCGGCTGCCGTGCACAGCATTGCTTCGGGCCTGGACTATCCGGGCGTGGGACCGGAGCACAGCTACCTGAAGGACGTGGGCCGCGTGGAGTACACGACGGCCAGCGACAAGGAAACGCTGGACGCCTTCCTGACGCTGTCCCGGGTGGAGGGCATCATCCCTGCGCTGGAAAGCGCCCACGCCGTGGCCTGGGCAATTCGCGAGGCGCCGAAGCACTCGCCCGACGTGCACATCCTGGTGAACCTGTCGGGCCGGGGTGACAAGGACGCCGACTACGTGGCCAGCAAGCTGGGGCTCTGAACCCCGACCGCGCAATGCTGGCCGATCAGACGCCCAGGGACGGGATGGCGGCCAGCAACTGACGGGTGTAGGGATCCTGCGGGTCGTCCAGCACGGCCTGCGCCCTGCCCTGCTCCACCATCCGTCCCTGCTGCATAACACCGATGTCATCGCACATGAAGCGGATGACAGCGAGGTCATGGCTGATGAGCAGATAGGTCAGGCCATACTCGTCCTGCAGGTCACGCATGAGGTTGAGCACCTGGGCCTGCACCGAAACGTCCAGAGCCGAGGTGGGCTCGTCGCAGATGATGAAATCCGGCTGACTGATGAGGGCGCGAGCAATGGCGATGCGCTGGCGCTGTCCACCGGAGAACTGGTGTGGATACTTGCGTGCATCATCGGGCGACATGCGCACATGGCGCAGCATGTCGATGACGCGCGCCTCGATTTCATCGCGATCCGTGGCCAGCCCCAGCACATGCAAGGGTTCGGCGATGAGCCGGGCCACACGCCAGCGCGGATTCAGGCTGGCGTAGGGATCCTGGAAGATCATCTGGCAGCGGCGGCGCAAGGCCAACCGCTGCTCGGCCGGCAAGCGTGCAGCATCACGACTCCAGCGATCGACGCCCTCGAAGACGATGCGTCCGCTGTCCGGTTTCAGCAAGCCCGCCACCATGCGGGCCACGGTGGACTTGCCCGAGCCGGATTCACCGACCAGACCAAAGGTGCGGCCACGCGTGATGGTGAAGCCCACATTGTCGACGGCCTGCAGGATGCGCCGGGGCTCACGCGAGAGCAGGCGCTGCAACCAGCCCGAGGACAGATCGAAGCGACGAGAGAGGTTCTCGACAGCGAGCAGTGGCGTGCCGGCATCCGCTTCCTCGGATTGATCAGCGGCTGACGCACTTTCGACAGCCTTCGGAGGCTGGGCCTGCCATTGCGGGACGCCGTCATCCACCTCAGACAATGATTGCGGCACGTTGCCATCATCCGGCGCGGACGACGACGGTTCAACACCTGGCACGGGCAGGCGGTGCTGGCGCCGGGTGACGGAAGGGATGGCGGCCATCAACGCCCGGGTATAGCGGTGACGGGGGTTCTGCAGCACCTGGCGGACCGGGCCCGTTTCCAGGACGCGGCCACCGTACATCACCATCACGCGGTCTGCAGTCTCGGCAATGACGCCCATGTCGTGGGTGATGAGCATGGCCGACAGGCCCCGCTGACGGCAGAGACGCCGCAGCAGCGCGATGATCTGCGCCTGCACGGAAACATCCAGTGCAGTGGTAGGTTCATCGGCAATCAGCAGGCAGGGGTCGGCACACAGCGCCAGGGCGATGGCCACACGCTGACGCATGCCGCCGGAGAGCTGGTGCGGATACTGGGAGAGCCGCCACTCGGGTTGCGGAATCTCGACTTCAGCCAGCAGGGCAAGCGCGCGTTCGGTGGCCTGCCCCTCAGACAGTGGCAGGTGGGTGCGAATGGTCTCGGTGAGCTGCTGCCCGATGGTGAGCACCGGGTTGAGGCTGGTGAGCGGATCCTGAAAGACCATGCCGATGCGTCGGCCACGCAGGCGACGGATGGCCTCACCCTGCAGCGTATCGATGCGCACACCTTCCAGCGTGACGCTACCGTGTGCCAGCCGACCCGGCGCCTCGATGAGTCCGGCAACGGCCAGACCGGTCATCGATTTCCCGGCGCCGGATTCACCGACCACACCGAGAATCTCGCCCGGCGCGATCTGGAACGAGACCTGGTGCAGCACCTGGTGCGGGCCGCGGTAGGTGTCGAAGATGACATCGAGCGCATCGGCGACCAGCAGGGGTTTCGGGGTGTCTGTCACGGGCACCTCAGTGCAGGCGGGGGTCGAGGGCGTCACGCAGCCAGTCACCCACCAGGTTGACCGACAGAGCGAGAGCCAGCAGCATCAGCGACGGAAAGAGCAGGATCCACCATTCGCCGGAGAACAGGAAGCCCTGGCCGATGCGGATGAGCGTGCCCAGCGAGGGCTGGGTCGGCGGCAGCCCCACGCCGAGATAGGACAGCGTGGATTCGGCGACGATGGCCAGCGCCAGACTGATGGTGCCGATGACGAGCACGGGCGCCAGCACGTTGGGCAGCACGTGGAAGAACAGGATGCCCGGCGAGGAGCGCCCCAGCATGCGGGCGGCCGCCACGTAGTCCTTCTGCTTCTCGACCATCACGGCGCCGCGCACGGTGCGGGCGTACTGAACCCAGTCGGACAGCGCAATGGCGACGATGATGACGTAGACGGCCACGTCGTCCCCCAGACCGCTGGGCAGGACGCCCCGGGCAATACCGAAGATGAGCAGTGCCACCAGCAGCACCGGGAAGGTGAGCTGCACGTCGGCAATGCGCATGATGAGCACATCCAGCCAGCCACCTCGATAACCGGCCAGCACGCCGAGCGTGACGCCGATGAGCATGGACAGCAGCACGGACAGGCCACCGACCAGCACCGACATGCGCAGCCCATACAGAATGGCGGACCAGACATCACGCCCCTGGTCGTCGGCGCCCAGCCAGTAGCTGCGCCCCGAGATGCCCTCCCCGCCCGGCGGCGTGAAGGCATCGAGCAGATCGAGCGCAGCAGGATCGAAGGGATTTTGCGAGGCGATCCAGGGGGCGACAATGGCCAGGCCGATGCAGGTCAGCAGCACCAGCAGGGCAGCCTGGGTCAGGCGCGATCCGGCCAGGCTGCGCACCAGCAGCGAGTCCGACTGGCGCCAGCTGCGACGTGTCGGTGGCGCATCCGGGCCATCGGAGCCATTCACCATGGCGTCCGAAGCATCAACCGGGGAAACCGGTGCTCCCCCTGAGGGAGCAGGTGCATCCCGCCGGGATTCAGAGGAAACGGCTTTCATGGGGCAGGAGGGAAAGAAGCATGGGCTGCGCGGCCTCAACGCCGGCGCAGGCGCGGGTCAGCCCAGGCATAGAGCAGATCCACCACCAGATTGATGGCGACGTAGAGCAGCCCGATCATCAGCAGGTAGGCGGCGATCACCGGCACGTCCACCCCCTGGATGGAAGTGATGAACAGGAGCCCCAGTCCCGGCCACTGGAAGACGGTCTCGGTGACGATGGCAAAGGCGATGAGCGAGCCCAGCTGCAGGCCGATGATGGTGATGACGGGGATGAGGGTGTTGCGCAGCGCGTGCCGACCATACAGCGCGGCGTTGCGCAGACCCCGGGCGCGTGCAAAGCGGATGTAGTCGCTGCGCAGCACGTCAAGCATCTCGGTACGCACCAGCCGCATGATGAGCGTGAGCTTGAAGAAGCCCAGCGTGATGGCGGGCAGCACCAGCGCCGACAACCCGGAGACGGTGAGCAGCCCGGTCTGCCAGCCGCCGACATCGACCAGCGTGCCCCGCCCGAAGGCCGGCAGCCACTTCAGCTCGACCGAGAACAGGTAGATGAGGCCGATGCCGATGAGGAAGGTGGGCAGCGAGACGCCAACCAGCGAGACGCCCATGATGGTGCGCGACACGAGCGACTGCCGGCGCATGGCAGTGTAGACGCCCAGGCCGATGCCGCCCACCACCGCGAAGAGCGCGGCGGCCAGCGACAGCTCGACGGTGGCCGGCACACGCGAAGCAATCACCTCGGTGACCGGCTGGCGGAAGCGATAGGAGATGCCGAACTGGCCACTGAGGACCTGTTTCAGGTAGCCGGCGTACTGCACCGGCACCGACTGGTCGAAGCCCAGTTCCTGCAGCAGGGCCTCGCGCTCGGCCACCGAGGCATCCTCACCCAGCAGGCTGACGGTGGGGTCGCCGATGTAGCGGAACACGAGGAACGAGACCATCGACACCACCAGCAGCACCAGCACCAATTGGCCAAGGCGGCCGAGCAGACGGGCAAGCATGGGTCAGGGCTTCTTGACCTTCACCAGCTTGAAGTAGGTGATGTTGTTGGGATGAATGGGCACGTCCAGGCTGGGAATGGAGGCGTTGCTGATCATCTGGTCATGCAGCGGGATGTAGAAGCCCGCCTGGCGAGTGGCCTCCCAGATGCTCTGGATGGTGGCGTTGCGCTTGTCGCGGTTGCCTTCGGAGGACAGCGACTCGATCTGGGCATCCAGCTGCGGGTTGCTGTAACCCGTGATGTTCCAGGTGCCCAGACGATTCTTGCCCCGTGTGTGGACCAGGTAGTCGAAGACATAGGCCGAGTCGTGGGTGGGCACACCCCAGCCATACAGGTAGAAATCGCTGTCGCCCTTGGTGAGCAGCGCATTGTGCAAGGCGAACGGCCGCGCCTGGACCGTGACCTTGACGCCGATGCGCGCCAGGAAGCCTGCCACGGCGGTGGCGATGGCTTCGTCGTTCACGTAGCGATCATTGGGCGCATCCAGCGTGAGCGTGAAGCCCTCGGGGTAGCCGGCTTCGGCCAGCAGCTTGCGAGCGCGCGCCGGATCTGCCTTGGGATAGGCGGCCAGCGCCTTGGTGTAGCCATTGACGAAGGGAGCCGCCAGCATGCCGGTGGGGCTGGAGAGCCCGCGCATCACGGCCTTCTGGATGGCATCACGGTCGATGGCCAGCGCCAGCGCCTCGCGCACCCGGGCATCGGCCAGCGGGTTGCGGTCGGTGACCGAGGAATGGCGCAGCTTGGCCGACCCCACGTCGAGCCCCAGGAAGATGGTGCGGTTCTCGAGCCCGCTGGCCACCTTCAGGTTGGCGTTGGACTTGAGCCGGGCCACGTCCTGGGCAGGCACGTCCTGCAGGAAGTCGATCTCACCGGACAGCAGGGCCGCCACCCGGGTCGCGGGCGACTTGATGGGCACATAGGTGAGCTCGGTGACCTGCAGCGGGAACTGGCCCTTGCCCCAGTAGGTGGGGTTGAGCTTCATGACCGTGCGCGAATCCACCTCACGCGAGACAAGCGTGTACGGACCGGTGCCGTTCACGTGACGCGTGGCGTAGTTCTCGGTTTTTGACGCCGTGTCCTGGGGTGCCTCCGCCTGGTGAGCGCGCGTCCAGGCCTCGCTCATGATGAAGAGGTTGGTGAGGTTGTCGGGCAGCACCAGGTCCGGCCCCTGGGTCCTGATGTGGACGGTAAGCGGATCGACCGCCACCACCTCGCGGACCGAGGACAGCAACGACTTCATCTGCGAGGACGGCGCCTGCGCCCGCTTGAGCGAGAACACCACGTCGGCAGCCGTCAGCGGGGTACCGTCATGGAACTTGACGCCCGGACGCAGCTTGAACGCCCAGACGGAAGGATCGTCGGTCTGCTTCCAGCTTTCGGCCAGCGCACCCTGCAGCGAGTTGTCAGCCAGCCGGATCACCAGCGGCTCGTACATCTGATGCAGCAGGTTGAAGTTGAGGCCAACGTTGACAGCGTGCGGGTCAAGCGTGGCAGGATCTGCCGAACGCGCCCAGCGCACGGGCGTGGCCTGGGTGGCCGCCAGCGGCAGCAGCGTGGTGGACAGCAGGGAAGCGACAAGCAGTTTCTTGATCATCTTGGTCCTTCGTTCGGCCAGCGGCCCTTGCAGGGGTTGCAAGAATGCCGCATTTCGCGGTCGGCAGATAGGGAGGCACGCCCCTCCGAGCGGCGACAAACAAGGAAGCATATGCAGTTTTCGCATATGCGCGCAGGGTGTCGAGCTGGGCGTGAATGCCGGGTGTGGGCACACCCCTCGCAAAGGAACAATTCGGTTACACCTTCGACGCTGCAGCCCCAATCCTGTTGACTTTTCCTTGAGAGTTTCCGTAGAGAAACGCCAGTAATCTTCCGTCATCCAAAATATGCATTATCAGTGGCGCATCTTCCGCTATTTGAGGCCTGCTACAGACAGATCGACCGTTTTCGGGCCATGAAGCGAAGAGCAACCGCGAGAGCAGCCAGGGGCCCCTCCTGCTGAAATTGCGTGCAATACGTGAGGAGACGCAAGCAAGCGGAGATCTGTCTCAGATACAAACCGTCCAAACCAGACAACGATATTATAACAATCGTTAAATTTGACTAAATTTAAACAAATGTCGTCGACTTCAAACCAACACCCGCTGAAAAAACAGGCAATTGAGCGAATACATTAGCACTGCTCACGAATATTCACACTGGAAACGCTGTCACAACAAGATTCAGCGAAGTCCATACCGTCATGAATCCGCTGTCATCGTATGCTCGACGCCGTTCATCAGCATAGAGATAGCGAATGATCACAACAGATGACGGAAGCATGAACCTCGTGTTCAAAAACACCGACACCCGTCGTTATGAATCCCGGTCATGCTGATGATCGTCGATGATCCGGGAATGGACAGCAGGAAGATTCAGATCTTCTTGTGTTTGTCAAGGCCCTCTTGCCGACGAACGCGCTGCCCATGTCGCCCTGGATGGAGATCTTGCATGCCTTGTTGTAACCGAAAGTAATTTCATACAACGCTCATAGACCTCAGCCCCCTTTCCGGTCGGCTTCGCTACCTGGGCACAGGACGCGAGGCCCCTTCTTTCGATCCTTTCCGTCCATTTCCATTCATTCCTAACCCGTCGACACTCATGAACAAGCCCTCGTCCAGAAAGTCCTCGCTTGCCATCGGCCTGCTGGCCCTGATGACCGTCAGTACCTCCATTCAGGCACAGAGTGCCGGTGACGCCGTATGCGCGCGGCCGGCCCGAATGATCGCGGACCAGGGCTGGGGAGATGGCTATCTGGCGGGGATCAATCCGGCCTGGACGTGGTCGCACGCAGGCTACTCGATCAGCGCACTGGGTGGCTGGAGCCACTGGCCGTGGTGGGAGAAGCAGCGTCTGCCGCAATTCCGCGGCGTGGGTGGCACCTGGAACCGGCTGATGCCCTGGTTCGTGATCTCGGGGCCGCAGGGTAGCCGCAGCCCGGCCCACATCCAGGTGGGCCGGATGTCGGTGTTCTATTTCTCGCGCAGCACGCAGCGCTGGCGACTGCTGGCCAAGGACATCCGTCCCGAGATCGGCACCTGCACGGCCAATACTGCCCTGACCGATTGCCGCATGACCAGCTCGCCAGCGGCCACGGCCTACTCGCCGAACCCGCTGCATGGCTGGTTCAACTTCGTGAGCATTCCGGGTGACGTGCAGGCCATCTCGGTCAGCGTGCAGGCACGACTGATCAGCGGTGGCCGTGCGCTGATGACGGTGGGCGCCGACTACTACCCGCCGGCCCACATCAGCATGCGCGGCGTGGCGATCCCGGCTGCCGGCAATTCGGCTCCGAAATCGCTGCGCAACGGCTGGACGACGGTAACGATGACGACGCTGGCCGATCAGACGAACGACAACACCGGGATCAGCCGCAACGCGCTCTACCGCAACGCCCCCGCCTGCAGCAACCCGGCAAGCTGATCGCCACCGCGCCCGGCGCTCGGCCGGGCGCCCGCTGGCCTCAGCCTCCGTTGGCCAGCCCGCTTTCCACCATTTCGGCGGCGCGCAGCACCGCCCGAGCCTTCATCTCGGTCTCCTGCCACTCCTTCTCGGGGACCGAGTCATAGACAACACCGGCCGCCGCCTGAACGTTCAGGATGCCGTCCTTGAGCACGCCGGTGCGGATGGCGATGGCCACGTCCATCTCGCCCGAATAGCTGAGGTAGCCACAGGCGCCGCCATAGATGCCGCGCTTGACGGGCTCCAGCTGCTCGATGAGTTCCATGGCACGCACCTTGGGCGCGCCGGTGAGCGTGCCGGCCGGGAAGGTGGCGCGCAGCACGTCAATGGCGTCCATCTCTTTCTCGAGCTGGCCCTGGACGTTGGAAACGATGTGGATGACGTGCGAGTACTTCTCGATGGCCATCTGCTCGGTGACCTTGACGGTACCGGTGCGGGCCAGGCGACCGATGTCGTTGCGGGCCAGGTCGATGAGCATCAGGTGCTCGGCGCGCTCCTTCGGGTCGGCCAGCAGTTCCTCGGCAGCACGAGCATCGTCGGCCTCGGTCAGTCCCCGCTTGCGGGTGCCGGCGATGGGCCGCAGGATGACACGCGGCTCGGGCCCCTTCTCCTGACGCACCAGGATCTCGGGCGAGGAGCCCGCCACGTGGAAGTCCCCGAAGTCGTAGTAGTACATGTAGGGGGACGGGTTGATGGAGCGCAGCGCCCGGTACAGCGACAGCGGTGAATGGGCAAAGGGCTTGCGCAACATCTGGCCGATCTGCACCTGCATCAGGTCGCCGGCGATGATGTGTTCACGGGCCACGGCCACGGTGGCCAGATAGTCTTCCTTCGCAAACGGGCGCTCGATGGGCGTATGCGCGGCATGGCCGCCACCGCCCATCACCAGGTCCTCGGGAGCCAATGCCGCGTTGCGCATCCGCATGCGCAGCTCATGCAGCCGCTCGCGGGCCTTGCCGTAGGCTTCGGGCTCGGACGGATCGGCATAGACGATGAGATAGATCATGCCGCTGAGGTTGTCGATGATGGCCAGCTCATCCACCACCAGCAGCAGCAGGTCGGGCACGCCGATGGGATCGGGTTTCTCGACATTGCCGACCTTGGGCTCAATGAAGTGCACCACGTCGTAGCCGAAATAGCCGGCCAGACCACCGCAGAAGCGCGGCAGCCCGGGCAGCAGGTGGACGCGGTTGCGGCGCTGGTACTGCTGCACGAAGGCCAGCGGATCGCCCTCGACGGCCTCAATCACCTGGCCGTCACGCACCACCTCGATATGGGCGCCCTTGGCGCGGATGGCGGTGCGGGCCGGCAGGCCGATGAAGGAATAGCGTCCGAAGCGCTCGCCGCCCACCACGGATTCGAGCAGGAAGGAATTTCGACGGTTGGCGGAGTCGGTCAGCTTGAGATAGAGGCCGAGCGGACTGTCCAGATCAGCCAGCGTCTGCAGCATGACGGGGATGCGGTTATAGCCCTGTGCTGCCAGCGCCTTGAATTCGAGTTCGGTCATTTGCGATGCCTGGGAAAGATCTGCAGAACGGGCAAAAGCATACCAGTCTGTCGGCACATGGACGTATCGCCCGGGAACACATGTTCCCGGACAACATCGCCATGCGCCCCTTCCAGGACACGCGGCAAGGTGGAAACCGTCCCTTACGGCTTCGCCGACGGCGCGGTGGGTGTCAGCCCTCGCGACAGTTCCAGCCAGGTCGCCAACTGATCGAGGTCCTCGACCATGGCGTCGGCATCCACCGAATCCAGCGGACGCCCCTCGTTGTAGCCATAGGGCAGCATCACCACCGGCATGTGGGCAGCACGGGCAGCTTGGGCGTCATTGAGCGAGTCGCCCACCATCAGCACCTGACCGGGGGCCAGGTACCAGCGATGGGCTGCCTCCAGCAGCGGCCCCGGATCCGGCTTTTTGGTGGGCAGTGTGTCGCCGCCAATGAAGAAGTCGAAATACTGGCGCAGATGGAAGTGCAGCAGCAGCGGCTGGATGTATTCCTGCGGCTTGTTGGTGACGCAGGCCATGGGCAGGCCGATGTCGGCCATGCGCTTGAGGCCGCTGGCCACGCCCGGATAGAGGCGTGCCTCCTTGCCGTTGCAGTGCCGGTAGTGCGTATGGAAGCGCTTGCGTGCCTGCGCGAAGGCGTCGGAGCCTTCCTCGGTGGGCTGCCCGGCCGCCTCCAGCATGCGCAGGATCAGGCGGTCGGCCCCCTTGCCCACGTAGGTGCCCACCTCGTCCACGGGGCGCGGCGCCAGCCCCAGATCGACCAGCATGCCGTTGGCCGCTGCCGCCAGGTCGGGGATGGTGTCCAGCAGCGTGCCATCCAGGTCGAAGCACAGGGCGCGCACGGCGGCCAGCCGGAGCTGCATCCCGGGTGGCAGGGAGGATGACGACGGGACGTTGGCTTGTGACATGGTGGCTGGCTCCTGTAATGGCAGCGGATGCCCGCAGGCATGGGCTTGCGCTTTTCACTTTCGCCCCTGGGCCCATCACGCTCCCAGGGGCAGCCAGAGCCGGCCTGCGGACCTGCGGCTCTAGGCCAGCGCCTCGCGGAAGCGCTTCAGGACTCCATGGTACCCCCCGTCCGGATCGGGCGCGCCGAAAACCGCCGAACCGGCTACGAAGGTATCGGCCCCTGCAGCAGCAATCTCGGCGATGTTGTCGACCTTGACGCCACCATCGACCTCCAGCCAGATGTCACGGCCGCTGCGCGCCTTCTCGGCATCGATGCGCTGACGTGCATCGCGCAGCTTGGCCAGGGTTCCAGGAATGAAGGACTGGCCGCCGAAGCCGGGGTTGACCGACATGAGCAGCACGATGTCGAGCTGGTCCAGCGTGTAGTCCAGCCACGACAGTGGTGTGGCCGGGTTGAACACCAGCCCCGCCTTGCAGCCACGCGAGCGGATCAGCTGCAGGGTCCGGTCCACGTGAGGGCTGGCCTCGGGGTGAAAGGTGATGATATCGGCGCCGGCGTCCGCAAAGGCTGCGGCCAGCGAATCCACCGGCGAGACCATGAGGTGCACATCGATGGGCATGCGGATGTGCGGGCGCAGCGCCTTGCAGACCATCGGCCCCACCGTCAGGTTGGGAACGTAATGGTTGTCCATCACGTCGAAATGCAGAAGATCCGCGCCTGCGGCCTCGATGGCCTGCACTTCTTCCTTCAGCCTGCCGAAGTCGGCCGAAAGCATGCTGGGAGCGATCCGGTATGTCATGTGGCTTGCCCTGCCCTTGAAGCGAGTGTTGAATAGAATCATCACATTGTATTCAGGAACCCGTCCGGGTCCGCTGCCGGAAACGCCCGGTCCGCACCCGCCCTCACCCTCTTCCCAGGAATCGCCCATGACCCCGGAAAACCGGTATGCAGTGGACATCACCGTCGAGAGCCGATACGTGGAGGAGCAGTCGGCGCCGATGGACGGCGTGTTCGCATTCGCCTACACCATCACCATCACCAACCGCGGCACGGTCGGCACGCAGCTGATCAGCCGGCACTGGATCATTCAGGACGACACCGGCGAGCGCCGCGAGGTGAAAGGGCTGGGCGTGGTGGGCCATCAGCCGCTGCTCAAGCCTGGAGAGAGCTTCCAGTACACCAGCGGCAGCCAGCTGCCCACCCCGGGGGGCACCATGCAGGGCAGCTACTTCTTCGTGGCCGAGGACGGTGCCCGCTTCGACGCCGAGATCCCGAGTTTTCCGCTGAACATGTCGCGGACGCTGCACTGAGGAACGACAGGGACATGCAGGACAGCACGAACGCCGCTCGGGCGGTGAACATCCATGGTGCATCGCTCAGTATCGGCATGACGCCAACGCAGGAACGCAGCCTTGCCGGAGCAACACCTCCGCCATCAGGTGCAGCCCGCCCCTCCCGGCGGCACCGCCACGCACTGCCGGCTGCCTCGCTGGCGGTGCTGCTGGCGCTGGCTGCCTGCAGCACGACACCCACCAAACCCACCGCGCCGGCGGTGCCCGCTGAAATCCCCGTCAGTCGTCTGCCGGGCCTGGCCAGCGATGACCTGCAGGGCTTTGCCGACGCCGTGCGCCGGCAGTGTGCGCTGCCCCGCCCCCCCGGCAAGTGGCCAACGCTATGCGCAGAGTTTGCCCTGCTGGGTGACGACGCTGCACTGCGCCAGTGGCTGGGCAGCCGCTTCGTGGCCCGGGAACTGCTGGATGCCGGCCAACCCGATGGCCTGCTGACGGGTTATTACGAGCCGCTGCTGACCGGCAGCCGGATGCAGGAGCGCCCGAACCAGGTCCCGCTTCGGGCCATTCCCACCGACCTGCTGACCATCGACCTGAGCGCGATTCAGCCCCAGCTCAAGGGTCTGCGGCTGCGCGGCCGCCTGGACGGCCAGCGCGTGGTGCCCTATGCCGACCGACGCGAGATCGAGACCCGCGAGACGAAGCGTGGTTATGCCTCGCAGCCGGTGATCGCCTGGCTGGATGATCCGGTGGATGCCTTCTTCCTGGAGATCCAGGGCTCGGGCCGTGTTCAGCTGCGCGACGGCTCGCTGATCCGTGTGGGCTACGCCGACCAGAACGGGCATCCGTACCAGGCCATCGGCCGGACGCTGGTGCAGCAGGGCGCCCTCAAGCGCGAGGAAGTGACAGCGCCCGCCATTCAGCAATGGCTGCGCGAGCATCCGGCGCAGGCGCGCCAGGTGATGCAGACCAACCCGGGCGTGGTGTTCTTCCGCGAACTGGCCACCGACCCGGCCGATCCCGAAGCCGGCCCGGTCGGTGCACTGGGTGTGCCACTGACTCCCGGACGCTCGCTGGCGGTGGACCGCAGCCGCATCCCGCTGGGCTCGGCCGTGTTCATCCAGAGCACCCACCCGGTCAGCCAGCAGCCCATCGAGCGGCTGATGCTGGCACAGGATACGGGCGGCGCCATCAAGGGCGGGCGCCGTGCCGACTACTTCTGGGGGTTCGGCCACGAGGCCGGCCTGAACGCCGGCCTGATGAAGGCGCCGGTGCGCATGTGGCTGCTGGCGCCCCGATAGGAAGGGATCAGCCCTTCTTGGCCGTAGCCTTGCCCTGAGCGTCGAGCAGCTGCTCCAGCTGCTCCGGCGAGATGGCGCCCGGCACACGGTTGCCGTCCGGGAAGAACAGCGTGGGCGTGCCGGTGACGTTGAGCTTGCGGCCCAGGGCCAGCACTTCCTGCACCGGCGTCTTGCAGTCACCCGCGTTGTCGGGTTCCTTGCCGTTGCTCATCAGATCGGCCCAGGCGGAGGACGGATCCTTCGCGCACCAGGCCTTCTGCGACTTGGTCAGCGACGACGGCGCCAGGATCGGATAGGTGAAGGTATAGATGGTCAGGTCGTCGATGCCGGCCAGCACGCTGCGCATCCGGCGGCAGTACGAGCAGTTCGGATCCTCGAAGATGGCCAGCACGCGCTTGCCATTGCCATGGACCTGCTTGATGGCCTTGTCCAGCGGCAGATCACGCTTGAAGTCGATGCGCGACAGCTCGGTGGCACGCTCACGCGTGAGGTTGCGCTGATTCTCGATGTCGATCAGCTCACCCTCGGCCAGCACGTACTTGCCGGCGCCATCCGCATAGACCAGTATCTGGCCGACCTGCACCTCGTAGAGGCCCGGGATCGGCGTGGGGCGGATCTCCTCGATCTTCATGCCGGTGTTGCCCGCCATCAGGCGCTGCAGACCATTGCGGATGGCGGTCTGGGTGGCATCATCGACCTTGCCCGATGCGGCCTGGGCAGCCGTCGCCACGGACTCTGCCGGAGACTGTCCGTTATCAGCCTTCGTCTCGGCCGCCG
>ERZ773059.411-NODE-411-length-23291-cov-14.296480_pt1 | contig 23291 bp, 21 predicted proteins | sample MGYA00580514_ERZ773059 | MGnify/ENA primary metagenome ERZ773059 (study PRJEB29015, sample SAMEA2737981) | human oral metagenome | biome: human oral; feature: human-associated habitat; material: dental | place: China | collected 2056 ...
CAGCAGGGCCCGGGCGTGCAGCTCGAACTCGCTCAGGCGCTGACTGGCCAGCGTCACCAGGCCAGTGTCGTGAGGCCTGGGGGAGACCTCGGAGAAGAGGACCTCATCGCCGCGGATGAACAGCTCCACTCCGAACAGGCCCCAGCCGCCGAGCGCCCCCGTGACCGCGACCGCCACGCGCCGGGCGCGCTCCAGGACCGCCGGCGCCAGGGCCTGCGGCTGCCAGGACTCCACATAGTCGCCATCGACCTGGCGGTGCCCGATGGGGGCGCAGAAGCTGGTCGCGGTCCCGCCGGTGCGCGGATCGCGAGAGCGCACGGTCAGCAGCGTGACCTCGGCGTCGAAGTCGACGAACCCCTCGACGATCACCCGCCCGCGGTCCACCCGCCCCTCCACGGCCGCTGCGCGCCAGGCCGCCGCGACGTCGTCGGGGGAGCGCAGCACCGTCTGCCCGTGCCCCGAGGAGGACATGACCGGCTTGACGACGCAGGGGAGGCCGACCCGCCGTGCCGCGGCCCCGAGCTCCTCGCACCCGGAGGCGAAGACATAGGGGCTGGTGGGAACGCCCAGCTCCTCGGCGGCCAGACGCCGGATCCCCTCGCGGTCCATGGTCAGGTGGGCGGCCCTCGCGGTCGGCACGACCCGGACCTCGCCGGCGTCCTCCAGGGCCACCAGGGCATCCGTCGCCAGCGCCTCGATCTCCGGGACCACGATGTCCGCGCCGCTGGAACGGATCGCTGCGGTGAGCGCCCCCGGGTCGCCCATATCCGCCGTCAGGGCGTTGTGCGCCACCTGCTGGGCGGGAGCGCCGTCGTAGCGGTCGATGGCGGTGACCTCCGCACCGAGCCGCATGAGGGCGATGGCGATCTCCTTGCCGATCTCCCCCGAGCCGAGCAGCGCCACACGGGTGGCCGACCGCGTCCACGGCGTTCCGATGAGGGGCGGGGCGGTGCGGCCGCCGGCGGTCTCAGCGGCTTCTACGGCGTCGGGGGCTTCAGTGGCCATGGGCGTCTCCAGCAGCGGGGGTCGAGGGCGAGTCACCCGCAACGCTACCCATGGCGCGCCCCGGCTGCTCGCGCGAAGCGTGCCATGCTAGGCGCATGGACGCCCACCGCTCGCAGCCTGCCGCCAGCTCCGCCCGCGACCCAGGACGGGGCCGCGACCCTCTGCGGGACACCGTGCCCCCCTTCATCCCCGTCATCGACGACGCGACTCCGCCCGTCCCACCGGCCCAGCGCCCAGAGATGATCATCGTCACCGGCATGTCCGGCGCCGGCCGCTCCCGTGCCGCCAACGCTCTGGAGGACCTGGACTGGTACGTGGTCGACAACCTCCCGCCCCAGCTGCTGCCCGCGATGGCGGGCATGATGACGACGGTCGGCGCGGGGGTCCACCGTCTGGCCGCCGTGGTCGATGTGCGCAGCCGCGAGTTCTTCGCCTCCTTCATGCAGTACCTCGGTCAGCTGCGCACGTCGGGGGTCAGCCTGCGCCTGATCTTCCTGGACGCCTCCGACTCCGCCCTCGTCCGGCGCTTCGAGTCCTCCCGGCGTCCCCACCCGCTGCAGGGCACGGGCTCGATCCTGGACGGCATCAAGCACGAGCGCACCCTGCTGGCGGGTCTGAAGGCCCAGGCCGACCACGTCATCGACACCACCGACTACTCGGTCCACGACCTGGCGCGGCGCGTGCGGGAGCTGGTCGCCACCGACTCCGAGCTGGCGCTCCAGGTGACGGTCATGTCCTTCGGATTCAAGTACGGCCTGCCCATGGACGCCGATCACGTCCTGGACGTGCGCTTCATCCCCAACCCCTACTGGGTCGCCGAGCTGCGCCACCTCACCGGACGCGACGCGCCCGTCGCCGAGTACGTCTTCCGGCAGAAGGGCGCAGCCGCCTTCGTCGACGGCTACGCCGCTCTGCTGACCCCCGCCCTGCCCGCCTACCTCGAGGAGCTCAAGCCGAACGTGACGATCGCGGTGGGCTGCACCGGCGGCAAGCACCGCTCGGTGGCCTCGGCCGAGCGGATCTCCGCCCACCTGCGCGCCGCCGGGTTCAAGGTCTCCACCCAGCACCGCGACCTGGGGCGGGAGTGAGAGCCCCATGAACACGCACTCGATGCTCGACTCCGCGGGCTGGCCGCGACGCGGCGAGGACGGGCCGGCGGTCGTGGCTCTCGGCGGGGGGCACGGCCTGTCGGCGACGCTGCGGGCGCTGCGCCACGTCACCCATCGCCTCACCGCGGTCGTCACCGTCGCCGACGACGGCGGGTCCTCGGGGCGTCTGCGCCGCGAGTTCGACTGCCTGCCGCCCGGGGACCTGCGCATGGCCCTGGCCGCGCTGACCGACGACTCCGAGTGGGGGCTGACCTGGCGCGATGTGCTCCAGCACCGTTTCGCCGGCCAGGGCGAGCTCGATAACCACGCCCTGGGCAACCTGCTCATCCTCGCGCTGTGGCAGCTTCTCGGCGATGAGGTCGAGGGCCTGGACTGGGTCGGGCGGCTCCTGGCGATCCACGGACGGGTGGTCCCCATGAGCGCCTCGCCCCTGATCATCGAGGCGGACATCGTCGACGGCGCCGACCGCAGGCGAGTGCGCGGTCAGGTGGCCGTGGCCACCGAGCGCGGCCAGATGGAGAACGTGGGCATCGTCCCCGCCGATGCGGACGCACACCCCGAGGCCGTGCAGGCCATCGACGAGGCGGACTGGGTGGTTCTGGGGCCCGGCTCCTGGTACACATCGGTCCTGCCCCACCTGATCCTGCCCTCCATGCGGCGGGCCCTGGAGAGCACCGGGGCCCTCAAGGCGGTCGTGCTCAACCTGTCTGCCCAGCGCGGGGAGACGGACGGGATGACCTCCGCCGATCATCTGCGCGTCCTCAATGAGTACGCACCGGACCTGCAGTTGGACGTTATCATTGCCGATCCGAGCGTCGTGGAGGACATCGACGACCTGGAGGCTGTCGCGGGACGGCTCGGCGCCGTCGTCGTCCTGCGTCAGGTGCGCACGGGCGAGACCCTGTGCAACCATGACCCCTTGCGTCTGGCCGCTGCTTTCCGCGACGCTTTTGACGGCGTGATGGGTGACGTCGCCTGGACCCGCGCGGACTGATCGTCCGCCTTCACCGACCGAGGAGGTTCTCCGCCATGTCACTGACAGTGGCCGTCAAGGACGAGCTCGCGCACGTCGCCGCTCAGAATGCCGCTCAGCGGCGTGCGGAGGTGGCCTCCATGCTCCGCTTCTCCGGCGGGCTGCACATTGTCTCCGGCAGGATCGTCGTCGAGGCCGAGCTCGATCACGGGGGAGCGGCGCGCCGCCTCCACCGCGAGCTGCGCGACCTGTTCTCCATGGAGCCCGAGGTCATCGGGGTCCAGTCCGGCTCGCTGCACCGCGGCAACCACTACGTGCTGCGCGTCGTCGATCGTGGCAAGGACCTGGCGCGCCTGACCGGCCTCGTCGACGGGCGGGGGCGGCCGGTCCGCGGCATGCCGGTCGCCGTCGTTCAGGGCGGGCGCAACGCCTCGGCCGCCGCCTGGCGGGGGGCCTTCCTGGCGCGCGGCTCGCTGACCGAGCCCGGGCGCTCCTCCTCCCTGGAGGTCACCTGCCCCGGCAGCGAGGCCGCTCTGGCCCTGGTCGGCGCGGCCAGGCGGTTCGACATCGCCGCCAAGGCCCGTGAGGTGCGCGGGGCCGATCGCGTCGTCGTGCGCGACGGCGAGGCCATCGGCATCCTGCTGGAGCGGATGGGCGCCGTGGAGACCTTCGCGACCTGGGGCGAGCGGCGCTCCCGCCGGGAGACGCGGGGCACGGCCAACCGGCTGGCCAACTTCGACGACGCCAACCTGCGTCGCTCCGCCCGTGCCGCCGTGGCCTCGGGCGCACGCGTGGAGCGGGCCTTCGAGATCCTGGGCGACGATGTTCCCGAGCACCTGGTGCAGGCCGGGCGCCTGCGCATGGAGCACAAGCAGGCGAGCCTGGAGGAGCTCGGCCAGCTCTCCGACCCCCAGCTGACCAAGGACGCCGTCGCGGGCCGTATCCGGCGTCTGCTCGCCATGGCGGACAAGCGCGCCCGTGAGCTGGGCGTGCCGGACACCGAGTCCGCCCTCACCCAGGACATGCTCGACATGTGATCTCGGCATGCGGTGCTGCTGGTGCCGCGATCGGATGCCGGCCGCGACCCGCGGCCGGGCCCCGGCGCGCGCTGCACCGGTGCGCCCGCAAATGGGACATCGGTCCTGATTCAGGGTGTCAAACGTATGCCAGGTCACGTGCGCGGCCTTTTTCGGCCATGACTGTTCGCCCTTGGCGTGGCCGATCCTCGCGTGAGGCGCGTCGCAAACGCTAGACTCCCGAGTGCCGGAGCGCAGGCGTCCGCCCCAGCGGTCCGGGGCACACTCCGGTGTGCGAAGACTCGAATAGCGTGCGCCGTACCGGCGTACTAGGAGGACCTAAAGTGACCACCCGCGTTGGTATCAACGGCTTCGGTCGTATCGGCCGCAACTTCTTCCGCGCCGCCCTCGAGCAGAAGGCGGACCTCGAGGTTGTGGCGGTCAACGACCTGACGGACAACAAGACCCTCGCTCACCTGCTCAAGTACGACTCCATCCTCGGCCGTTTCAGTGGTGAGGTCTCCTACGATGACGACGGCATCGTCGTCAACGGCAGGCACATCAAGGTCCTCGCCCACCGCGACCCGGCCGAGCTGCCCTGGGGGGACCTGGGCGTCGAGGTCGTCGTCGAGTCCACCGGCTTCTTCACCGACGGCGAGAAGGCGAAGGCCCACATCGACGGCGGCGCCAAGAAGGTCGTCATCTCGGCCCCGGCCAAGAACGTCGACGGCACTTTCGTCATCGGCGTCAACGAGGAGACCTACGACTCGGCCACGATGAACATCGTGTCCAACGCCTCCTGCACGACCAACTGCCTCGCCCCGCTGGCCAAGGTCCTCAACGACAAGTTCGGGATCGTCCGCGGCATCATGACGACGGTGCACTCCTACACCGGCGACCAGCGCATCCTCGACGCCCCCCACAAGGACCTGCGTCGCGCTCGCGCCGCCGCCCTGTCCATGATCCCGACCAAGACCGGCGCGGCCCAGGCGGTCGCCCTGGTCATCCCCGAGCTCAAGGGCAAGTTCGACGGCCTGGCGGTCCGCGTCCCCACCCCGACCGGCTCCCTGACGGACCTCACCTTCCAGGCCGAGAAGGAGGTCTCCGTCGAGTCCGTCAAGGCCGCCGTCAAGGAGGCCGCCGAGGGCCCGCTCAAGGGCATCCTGGCCTACACCGAGGACCCGATCGTCTCCGCCGACATCGTGGGCGACTCGCACTCCTCGATCTTCGACGCCAACGAGACCAAGGTCATCGGCGACCTCGTCAAGGTCCTGTCCTGGTACGACAACGAGTGGGGCTACTCCAACCGCCTCGTCGACCTGACCGAGTACGTCGCCGAGCGCCTCTGAGCACGACGCCCGAGAGCATGATGCTCCTTTGAGACTGCGCCCGCGCACGCCACTGCGTGCGCGGGCGCAGTCCGTCGGCCCGCTACCGGTGCCACCACCGGCGGCAGGTCCCCCGGTTCCGGCGTGCCCGTCGAACCGGGCTCCCTATGCCAGCCACCACCACCGATAAGAGGTTTCGCATGAAGACCATCGAGTCCCTGGGCGACCTGAAGGGCAAGCGCGTCCTGGTCCGCTCCGACTTCAACGTCCCGCTCGACGCCGACAAGAACATCACCGACGACGGCCGTATCCAGGCCGCCCTGCCGACTCTCAAGGCCCTCCTGGACGCCGGCGCCAAGGTCGTCATCGTCGCGCACCTCGGCCGCCCCAAGGGCAAGGTCAACCCCGACTTCTCCCTGGCCCCGGTCGCCAAGCGCCTCGCCGAGGTCACCGGCGTGCACGTCACGCTGGCCGAGGACACCGTCGGCCCCTCCGCCAGGGCGGCGGTCGCCGACCTGAAGGACGGCGAGATCGTCCTGCTGGAGAACGTCCGCTTCAACGCCGCCGAGACCTCCAAGGACGACGCCGAGCGCGCCGCCTTCGCCAAGGAGCTGGCGGCCCTGGGCGACGTCTTCGTCTCCGACGGCTTCGGCGTCGTCCACCGCAAGCAGGCCTCCGTCTACGACGTCGCCACGATCCTGCCGGCCGCTGCGGGCCTGCTCGTGCGCAAGGAGATCGAGTCCCTGGGCCGGGCCGTCAACAACCCCGAGCGCCCCTACACGGTCGTCCTGGGCGGATCGAAGGTCTCCGACAAGCTCGGCGTCATCGCCAACCTCCTGGGCAAGGCCGACCGTCTCCTCATCGGCGGCGGCATGGCCTACACCTTCCTGGTCGCCCAGGGCCACGAGGTCGGCACCTCGCTGCTGGAGAAGGACCAGGTCGACACCGTCAAGGGCTACCTGGCCACCGCCAAGGAGCGCGGCGTCGAGCTCCTCCTGCCCGTCGACACCGTCGTCGCGCCCGAGTTCAAGGCCGATGCCCCCGCCACCGTCGTGCCCTCCGACGCCATCCCGGCCGACCAGATGGGCCTGGACATCGGCCCCAGGACCCGCGAGCTCTTCGCGCAGGCCATCGCGTCGTCCAAGACCGTCGTGTGGAACGGCCCCATGGGCGTCTTCGAGTTCCCCGCCTTCGCCGCGGGCACCAAGGCCGTCGCCGAGGCGATCTCCGCCTCCGACGCCTTCAGCGTCATCGGCGGGGGCGACTCCGCCGCCGCCGTGCGCACGCTCGGGTTCGACGTGTCCACGTTCTCCCACATCTCCACCGGCGGGGGCGCCTCCCTCGAGCTCCTCGAGGGCAAGACCCTGCCCGGAATCGCTGTCCTGGAAGGCTGATCCACTATGACGAACCGCATCCCGCTCATGGCGGGCAACTGGAAGATGAACCTCGACCACCTCGAGGCCAACCACCTGATCCAGGGCCTGGCCATGGCCCTGAAGGACGACGACCACGACTACGCCAAGTGCGAGGTCCTGGTCATCCCGCCCTTCACCGACATCCGCACCGTGCAGACGATCGTCGACGCCGACGACCTCGACATCAAGTACGGCGCCCAGGACGTTTCCGTGCACGACAACGGCGCCTACACCGGTGAGGTCTCCACCGCGATGCTCACCAAGCTCGGCTGCACCTACGCGGTCATGGGCCACTCCGAGCGCCGCGAGTACCACAACGAGTCCGATGAGCTCGTGGGCGCCAAGGCACGCAAGGTCCTCGACGCCGGCATGACCCCGATCCTGTGCTGTGGGGAGGCCCTGGAGATCCGCAAGGCCGGCACGCACGTGGAGTTCGTGCTCGGTCAGATCCGCGCGGCCCTCAAGGGCTGGAGCCCCGCGGACGTCGCCAGGATCGTCATCGCCTACGAGCCCATCTGGGCCATCGGCACCGGTGAGACCGCCACCGCCGCCGACGCCCAGGAGGTCTGCCGCGCGATCCGCGAGGCCCTGCGCGCCGACTTCGGCGACGCCACCGCCGACGCCACGCGCATCCTGTACGGCGGGAGCGCCAAGCCCGGCAACATCAAGGAGCTCATGGCCCAGCCGGATGTCGACGGCGCCCTCGTCGGCGGCGCCTCGCTCAAGGCGGACTCCTTCGCCGCCATGGCGGGCTTCTACGCCTGAGAGCACCGCGCGGCGCCGGAGTCCTCCGGTGCGCACGGTAGGTCCCGCAGTCGGGGCCCGGCCGTCTCGCAACCGAGACGGCCGGGCCCGGTGGCGTGGATCGGACGCGGATCGGGTAGAGTCCGGCACGGATCGGGCAGACGACTGCCCCACACGAGCGCCTACCGGCCCGCGGAGGTGCGATACACGAAGGGAACACAGCGTGACCGCGCTGAGAATCATCCTCCAGGTGCTCCTCGTCCTGTCGAGCTTCTTCCTGATCATGTCGATCCTCCTGCACAAGGGCAAGGGAGGCGGACTGTCCGACATGTTCGGCGGGGGCATCTCCTCGTCCGCAGGCTCCTCGGGCGTGGCCGAGCGCAACCTGGACCGCATCACGGTCGGCGTCGCCCTGCTGTGGACCATCACGATCGTGGGTCTCGGGCTCGTCGCCAGGTTCTCCTGAGCGCTGTCGGGACACGGCCACGACCACCTTCGCGGGCACCGGAACCGAGACGGACCCGCGTGGGGATGCGCTCCAGCGGTCCCTGCGCGGGTACTTCGCCCACCTGCGTGTCGAGCGCGGCCTGAGCCAGAACACCCTGGCCGCCTATGAGCGGGACCTGAGCCGCTATGCAGACTTCCTGCGCACGCGCCGCGCCCACGCGTTCGCCGATGTCAGGGAGGCGGATGTGGCGGCCTTCCTCGAGGCGCTGCGCACCGGCTCGGACGGGGGCCGGCCCCTGGTGGCCTCATCGGCGGCGCGCACCGTCACCGCCGTGCGCGGATTTCACCGCTTCCTGCTGGACGAGGGCCTGACCGAGGCCGATCCCGCGGCCCGAGTCCGCCCGCCCCAGGTGGGACGGCGGCTTCCCAAGGCCTTGAGCATCGAGGACGTGACCCGTCTGCTCGACGCCGCCTCGGCCGGTGACGATGCGGTCGGTCTGCGCGACCGGGCGCTTCTGGAGGTCCTGTACGCCACTGGCGCACGTATCTCGGAGGCTGTGGGCCTGGTCGTGGACGACCTCGACGCGGGCTCCGGATGCCTGCGTCTGCTCGGCAAGGGGCGCAAGGAGCGGGTCGTGCCCATGGGCCAGTGCGCCTGGAAGGCCCTGGAGGCCTACCTGGTGCAGGGGCGCCCCGAGCTGGCCGCCCGGGGCAGGGGGGTGCCGCAGGTCTTCCTCAACACCCTGGGCAGGCCGCTGTCGCGCCAGTCCGCCTGGGCCGTGCTCCAGCGCGCTGCCGAGCGCGCCGGCCTGACGGGTGGAGACGGCGACGAGGCTGAGGAGCGGCACATCTCGCCGCACACCCTGCGCCACTCCTTCGCCACCCACCTGCTCGCCGGGGGCGCCGACGTCCGCGTCGTCCAGGAGATGCTAGGCCACGCCTCGGTGACGACCACCCAGATCTACACGAAGGTCACCGTCGACCACCTCCGGGAGGTCTACGCCACCAGTCATCCGCGCGCCCGCGGCTGATGCGGGCGCGGGCGGGCATCGCGGAGCATGAACACGACATGGCTATAGACACGCCTGTCACAGTCTGTGAGCGGTTATCGACTAGGCTGCCAATGTGAGTGAGTCCAACCAGTCCGGCCTGATCGACCTGAACTCCTCCACGGAAGAGCCCGAGGAGAAGGTCTTCCCTGACCCCGCCCCGCTGGAGTCGCATGGCCCCGCACGCGTGATCTCCATGTGCAACCAGAAGGGCGGTGTCGGGAAGACCACCACCACCATCAACCTCGGGGCAGCCCTGGCCGAGTACGGGCGCAAGGTCCTCATTGTTGATTTCGACCCGCAGGGCGCCGCCAGTGCAGGCCTGGGCGTCAATGCCCACGAGCTGGAGTCCACCATCTACAGCCTGCTGGTCTCCGCCAGTCCTGATGTGCGATCTGTGATCTATCCCACTCCCGCCGAGGGGCTCGACATCGTCCCGGCCAATATCGACCTGTCCGCGGCCGAGGTCCAGCTGGTCAACGAGGTCGCCCGTGAGCAGGCGCTGGCTCGGGTCATCCGCCCGGTGCTGGATGAGTACGACGCCATCCTGGTGGACTGCCAGCCCTCGCTGGGGCTGCTGACCATCAACGCCCTGACCGCCTCCCACGGCGTCATCATCCCGCTGGAGACCGAGTTCTTCGCCCTGCGCGGCGTCGCCCTGCTGGTGGAGACCGTCGACCGGGTCCGTGACCGCCTCAACCCCCGTCTGCAGATCGACGGTATCCTGGCCACCATGGTCGACCACCGCACCCTGCACTCCCGGGAGGTCCTCGAGCGCCTCGACGACGCCTTCGGCGAGCAGCTCTACGACACCCGGATCCGCAGGACCATCAAGTTCCCCGACGCCACTGTCGCCAACGAGCCGATCACCAGCTACGCCCCGGCCCACCCCGGTGCCGAGGCCTACCGCCGGCTCGCCCGGGAGGTTATCGCCCGCGGCAATGTCGCCTGAGGCCGCTCCCGCGAGTCCCGCAGCCCCTCTTGCGGCGTCCGCGGGCGGCGATGAGGAGACGACGGCGCGCGTCCCCGGCTTCTCCGTCAGCCTGCCCCAGTTCGAGGGCCCCTTCGACCTACTCCTGGCCCTCATTGCGCGCCGCCGCCTCGACGTCACCGAGCTCGCCCTGGCGGAGGTCACCGACGAGTTCATCGCTCATATGCGCGCCGACTGGGACCTGGGAAGGGCCAGCGAGTTCCTCGTCGTGGCCTCCACCCTGCTCGCCCTCAAGGCCCACCGCCTTCTGCCGCACGAGGACGGCGACGAGGAGGAGGACCTCGAGCTCCTTGAGGCCCAGGACCTCCTGTTCGCACGGCTCCTGCAGTACCGCGCCTACAAGCAGGCCTCACGGTGGCTCGCGGATATGGCCGCCACCGCCTCGCGCAGCCGCCCCCGCGTCGTCGGCCCGACCCCCGAGCTCGCCGCGCTGCTGCCCCGGCTCGTGGCCACCGTCGACGCCGCCGAGCTCGCCCGGCTGGCGGTGCGGGCCCTCACCAGACCGGCGGATCCCGGCGTCCAGACCGTCCACCTGCACGAACGGGTGCCCGTGGGGGAGCAGCTCAACCTGATCGTGCTGCGCCTGCGGCGACACGGCACCCTGACCTTCGGCCGCCTCATCGCCGACGCCGAGCGCACCGCCGTCGTCGTGGCCCGCTTCCTGGCCCTGCTCATCCTGCACCGGCAGGGCAGCGCGGACCTCGACCAGGGCGAGCCGATGGGGGAGATCACCGTGGTGTGGTGCGGCGGCGAAGGGGACCTGGCGGGCATCATGTCCCCGGATATCGAGGAGGAATTCGGATGAGCCAGAACCCGCCCGCCCGTCAGGGCGAGCTGAGGGCCGTTCCCGAGGGCCGTCTGCGGTCCGCGGCCGAGGCGATCCTCGTCGTCGCCGACGAGCCCGTCACCACCGCGGCGCTGTCCGAGGCCCTCGGACTGGGGGAGGCCGCCGCCGAGACGCTCCTGGAGTCCCTGGCCGCCGAGTACGCCGGCCGCGGCGATGCCGGGCGCCCCCGCGGCTTCGCGCTGCGCCGCGCCGCCGGGGGGTGGAGGCTCGCCTCGGCGCCGGAGTTCTCCGACTTCGTCGAGCGCTTCGTCGTCGGCGGGGCGACGTCCCGCCTGTCCCAGGCGGCCCTGGAGACCCTCGCCGTCGTCGCCTACCGCCAGCCCGTCACCCGCGGGCGCATCGCCGCGATCCGCGGCGTCAATGTCGACGGCGTCGTGCGCACCCTGCACGCGCGCGGACTCATCGAGGAGACCGGCGCCGAGCCCAGCGGCGCGATCCTGTACCGCACGACCGCCGAGTTCCTGGAGTACCTGGGCCTGGACTCCCTGGAGGATCTGCCGCCCCTGGCCCCCTACCTGCCCGATACCACGGCCCTGGACGACATCGAGGACGAGATGAGCGAGAGGAACCACCGATGAGCGGCGACGAGCTCGACCTGACCGGTCAGGAGTTCTACGACGAGGACGACCTGGAGGAGCTGGGCGAGACCGCCGACCCCGATCGGCTGGCCGCCTTCGACGCCGAGGCGCTGGGCGAGGACGAGGAGGCCGAGCTCCTCGCCGCCCGCCGTCGCGCCGCCCGAGGCGGGATCGACGACCCGCACGTCGCCGACGGCGAGCGCCTCCAGAAGGTCCTGGCCCACGCCGGCATCGCCTCCCGACGCGCCTGCGAGGCGCTCATCGCCTCGGGACGGGTCAGTGCGGACGGGGTGACCGTGACCGGGCCCGGGGTGAGGATCGACCCCGCGGTGCAGGAGATCCGGGTCGACGGCACCCGCGTCCTGACCGACCCCGACGTCGTCACCGTCGTGCTGCACAAGCCCGCCGGGGTGGTCACCACCATGGAGGATCCGGAGGGCCGCCCCACCGTCGCCGAGCTGGGGGCCCGGTGGGTGGCCGAGCACGCCGGTGAGCTGGAGAGCCGCGGCTCCATCCGCCTCGTGCACGTGGGGCGTCTGGACACCGAGACCGAGGGGCTGCTGCTGCTGTCCAACGACGGCGAGCTCGCGCACCGCCTCATGCACCCCAGCTATGAGATCGCCAAGACCTATGTGGCCATCGTCAAGGGGAGGGTGGAGCACTGGGTGCCGCGCAGGCTCAGGCGCGGCGTCGAGCTGGACGACGGCGAGGCCCGGGCGGACCGCGTCGTCGTCAAGGACTCCGGGCCGACCGGCTCGATCGTCGAGATCACGCTGCACTCCGGACGGAATCGCATCGTGCGGCGCATGCTGGCCGCGGTCGATCACCCGGTGACGCGCCTGGTCCGCACCAGGCTGGGGCCGTTGACGCTCGGGTCCCTGAGCCCTGGGGAGATGCGGCGACTCACCGGCGACGAGGTCGTGGCCCTGCAGAACGAGGTCGGGCTGTGAACGGCTCCGCCTCGCCCGCGTTCTCGACCCGAGGTCCTGTGCTCGTCGTGGGCACCGGCCTGCTGGGCACCTCGCTCGCCCTGGCCCTGACCGCCGCCGGCGTCCAGGTGCAGCTGTCCGACACCTCGCCCACGTCCCTGGCCCTGGCCCGCGACATGGGCGCCGGGCGGGTGCGGGCCGGCGGTGATGCAGAGCCGCGCATGGTCGTGGTCGCCACGCCCCCCGACGTCGCCGCGAGCGTCGTGGTGCGCGAGCTGGACGCTCACCCGGGCGCTGTGGTCACCGACGTCGCCTCCGTCAAGGACCGCGTCGCCGCAGAGGTCCGCGCCCACGGGGGCGAGGGCGCCCGCCGCTACGTCGGCTCCCACCCCATGGCGGGCCGCGAGCGCTCCGGGGCCGCCGCTGCCGACTCCGACCTGTTCGCCGGCCGCCCCTGGGTGGTCGTGGGGGAGGGGGCGGACTCGGAGGCGGTGCTCCGGGTCCGCAACCTCGCCGTCGACGTCGGCGCCACCCCGGTGACCATGGGCGCAACCGAGCACGACGCCGCTGTGGCGGCCGTCTCCCACGTCCCCCAGCTGCTCAGCTCGTTGCTCGCTGCACGGCTGGAGGACCTGCCCGAGTCGGCCCTGGCACTGGCGGGCCAGGGGCTGCGCGACACCACCCGTATCGCCGCCTCCGACCCGCGCCTGTGGTCGGCGATCGTGGTCGGCAACGCCGGGCCGGTGGTCGGGCTGCTGCGCGCCGTGCGCGCCGACCTCGACCGTCTCATCGAGGGTGTCGGCCCCGCTGCGCTGCCGCCCGACTCGCCCGAGTACGCCGCCCCCGGCTGCGCGGAGACGATCGCTCCGGGAGCAGTGAGCGCCGTCACCGACATCATGAGCCGCGGCAACACCGGGCGGGCTCGTATTCCCGGCAAGCACGGCGGTGCGCCTCGCCGCTACGCCGTGGTCCAGGTCCTCGTGCCGGACTCCGCCGGCGAGCTCGGGAGGCTCTTCTCCGACGTGGGCGCCGCCGGGGTCAATATCGAGGACTTCTCCCTGGAGCACTCCGCAGGGCAGAGCGCCGGCCTCGCCATGCTCTCCGTGCTGCCCGCGGCGGCCCAGGGCCTCCAGGAGGCGCTGGACGCGAAGGGCTGGCGGGTCGTCGCCGGCTAGGACTCCGCTCCGGTTCTCCGGCTCCTCTTCTCGACGTGCGACTTCAAGAATGACAGGCCGACTGCTATCAGCAAGAACGCTGTAGCAGGATTGTGCGGCAGATCGAGGAAAAGACCTCCCACTGCAAGGCAGAGGCCCAGGATTCCGAATGCAATGATCAACCAGTGCAAGACCCTCGTCGCGGTCACTATCATTCCTTCGGCGCTTACTCGCTATCAGCGTCCTTTTTGTCTCTCTTTTCAAGATGTTCTCTGAGCAGAGACAGGCTGCCTCCTGCCAGCAGGCAGAAGATCAGGATACCGACCAGGTTCCAATCGAGTATCCAAATCCCCAGGGCGAGGCAGAGGCTCAAGACTGCCAGTGCCCGAGTGATCCAGCGCAGGAAGCTCATCGCGGCCGGCACCAGGTCGCTCCTGGAATATAGGGCGTCCAGTGGATTCCGATCCCGCTGTCATTCCGGTCGCAGATGCGTGTGCGCCGCACGGTCACCCGCCCCTCTTTTTGAGGTCTCGTTCAGGTGCGGCTATGCTAACCGGAGTCCGTCGTGGCGGCAACCTCCACGAGAGATTGTCGGCGGTTGCTGCGACGCGCATCCACCGCCTATCACCGGTCTTGCTAGAGACGTGTTCGCAAAATATGCGTCAGGAGATGACAGTCCTGTCAGTTCTAAGGAAGTCGCACGTATTGCTGCGGGCCCGCGGCGGTGACGTCGTGCGGCGTGATGCATACATGCTTGCGATGGCGGGGGATAATGCCGGGGCCGGTCGTCCTGCGCCTGCCGGTCGATCTTCAGGGGAGCGGTTCAGCGGACGCCGGCAGCGGGTGGATCGCCTGCGCCGATCCCGTCCGCATTGCTGGCGCCGGCCCAAGACATGGGGCAGCCTTCGAGCCGGGCGTTACTTTCAACCAGGCTCTTCACCTGGTAAGTCTCAGGCGATTCTCAACTGATTTACCGGCAGGTGAGGCCCCGCGTGCGGGAGTGACTGGGCTGGGCCCTTCACAGGATCGACGGGCTCGGGCCGCGACGTGCCGCCGTGGGCGACGGCGGCCGGGGCGGGGGCGCCGCGGCCCTCCGGTCGTGCGCGATCTCATGACGGCGGCGCACCGAGGACGTGCGTCGCCTGTGGGACCCTTGGACGGGTTCATCGAGATCTGGAGGAGCACATGGGAGTCGTCGTCGCCATCGACGGGCCGAGCGGATCGGGCAAGTCCACCGTCTCCAGGCGCGTCGCCTCCAGGCTCGGCCTGGCCTATCTCGACACCGGCGCCATGTACCGGGCCGCCGCCTGGTGGTGCGAGCACGAGGGCGTGGACCTTGATGACTCAGGCGCCGTGGCGCGCGCGGTCGAGGCCATGCCCCTCACCATGGGGACTGATCCCGGGGCGCCCGGTGTCGTGTGCGACGGCGAGGACATCGCCGCCGCCATCCGCGATCCCCATATCGCCACCATCGTCTCCAGGGTCGCCACCAACCTCGCGGTCCGCGCCGAGCTGGCCCGCCTCCAGCGAGAGCTCATCCGCGCCGAGGCCGCCGGGCTTCCCGGCACCTTCTCCGGCGGTGCCGGCGTCGTGGCCGAGGGCCGCGACATCACCACCGTCATCGCGCCCGACGCGGACGTCCGCCTGCTCCTGACCGCCAGCGAGGAGGCCCGGCTCTCCCGCCGGGCCGCGGACCTGGAGGCCGCGGGCAAGAGCGTCGACGCCGCCGCCCTGCGCGACCAGGTGGTCCGCCGTGACCGGGACGACGCCACCGTCTCCCAGTTCCTCACTGCTCCGGAGGGCGTCACTCTTGTCGACACCTCTGAGATGGACCTGCCCGAGACCGTCGAGCACGTCACGTCCCTGGTCGCGGAGTCCCTCGACCAGGTCGCCGAGCGCGACCGCCAGGACATTCTGCGGGCCGAGGCCCTGCGCCAGGGGCTGGCCGACTACGAGCTCGAGGAGGAGGACCTCGCCCTGCTGGACGGTCAGGACGCCCCTGCCGCCGACACTGGCCCGGAGGCCGGCCTGCCCGTCCTGGCCGTCATCGGCCGGCCCAACGTCGGCAAGTCGACCCTGGTCAACCGCGTCCTGGGGCGCCGGGCGGCCGTGGTTCAGGACACCCCCGGCGTGACCCGCGACCGCGTCTCCTATCCGGCGGAGTGGGCCGGGCGCCGCTTCGCCATCGTGGACACCGGCGGCTGGGAGGTCGACGTCGCGGGGCTGGAGGCCGCCGTCGCCACCCAGGCCGAGGTTGCCGTCGAGATGTCCGACGCCGTGCTGCTCGTCGTCGACGCCCAGGTCGGCATCACCGAGACCGACGCGCGCATCGTGCGCATGCTGCGCGGGTCGGGCAGGCCCGTCGTGCTGGTCGCCAACAAGGTGGACTCACCGGCCCAGGAGGGCGACGCCGCCGCCCTGTGGAGCCTGGGGCTCGGCGAGCCCTACGCGGTCTCCGCTCTGCACGGACGCGGCAGCGGGGAGGTCCTGGACGCTGCTATGGCGATCCTGCCCGAGGTCTCCGCCGTCGCCGGACCGGGACCCGACGACGACCTGCACCGCATCGCCCTGGTGGGGCGGCCGAACGTCGGCAAGTCCTCCCTGCTCAACTCCATCGCCAGGGCCACCCGCGTGGTGGTCAACGAGGCGGCGGGCACGACCCGCGACCCTGTCGACGAGGTCCTCGAGCTCGACGGGCGCCAGTGGGTCTTCGTGGACACCGCCGGGATCCGCCGTCGTGTGAGGCAGGCCCGCGGCGCCGACTACTACGCGGTCCTGCGCACCCAGGGCGCCCTTGAGAAGGCCGAGGTCGCCGTCGTCCTCCTGGATGCCTCCGAGCCGGTCACCGACCAGGACGTGCGTGTCATCCAGCAGGCGGTGGACGCCGGGAGGGCCCTCGTGCTGGTCAACAACAAGTGGGACCTGGTCGGCGAGGATCGCCGCAGGACGCTCGCCCGGGAGGCCGAGCGCGACCTGGCGCACGTGGCCTGGGCGCCGCACATCAACCTGTCTGCGCGCACCGGCTGGCACACCAACCGGCTCGTCCGGGCGCTGGACGCCGCCCTTGGGGGATGGACGACGCGCATCCCGACCGGTCGCCTCAACGCATTCCTCGGGGAGCTGCAGTCCGCGACCCCGCACCCGCTGCGCGGCGGCAAGCAGCCCCGGATCCTGTTTGCCACCCAGGTGCAGACCGCGCCGCCGCGCATCGTCGTGTTCGCCACGGGTTTCCTGGAGGCCGGGTACCGCCGATTCATCGAGCGGCGACTGCGCGAGGAGTTCGGGTTCGTCGGCACGCCCATCCAGATCGGGGTGCGTGTGCGCGAGAAGCGTAAACGGCGCTGAGGGGCCCGGGACTTGCACCGTCCTCTTGCCGCGCGAGAATCGCGCGCATGTCCCGCCTCATCGATGTCCATGCCCACTATGTTCCGGACTTCTACCGTCAGGCGCTTATCGACTCGGGCAACAGCGCTCCCGATGGCTCGCCCATCCCCGCATGGGACGAGAGAACCCACCTGGCCCGCCTGGAAGAGCTGCAGCTGGACGCGGCGGTCCTGTCATTATCCAGCCCCGGGGTGAGTGGTCTGCCCGATCCAGCGGCAATGGCGCGACGTGTCAATGAGCGCGGTCATGAGATCGCGTGCAGGCACCCCGGCGCCTTCGCCTATCTCGCCTGCCTCCCGCTTCCCGATGTTCCCGCGTCCTGCGCCGAGGCCGTGTGGGCGCTCACCGAGGGAGGCGCTGCAGGAATCGGTCTTCTGACCAGCTACGACGGGATCTATCCGGGTGCTCCCGAGCTCGAGCCGCTGCTCCAGCTCCTCAACGCTCACGCGGCGACGGTCGTCATCCACCCGACCTCGCCCCGGGGAGCCGAGCACCTGACCTGCGGAAGGCCGAGCCCCGTCATCGAGTACCTCTTCGAGACCACCCGCGCCGTCACCGATCTCCTTCTCACCGGCGCGGTGGCCCGCCACCCGCGCATCCGGTGGGTCGTGCTCCACAACGGCGCGGCGATCCCGTCCGTGATCGACCGGGTCGCCATGTTCGCCGAGGTGATCCTCGGGGCCGAGGCGGATCCGTTGGAGCAGCTGCGCTCCATGTTCTTCGAGATAGGCTCTTCCGCGCCTTTTCCCCGGGCCGCGCGGAGCATCGCCGACCTGGCCGGAGCCGAGCAGCTGGTCCTGGGCACCGATACCCCCTATGCCCCACCGCAGGTTGTCACCGAGAGCGTCTCTCGGATTCTTGCCGGGGAGCTGAATCAGATCATGGACATCGATCGCCTCTCATCCACTGCGGCGCGACTCTTCCCGACCCTGGCCTGAGGGTCATCAGCCAACGGTCGATCACACAGGAAAGAAGGAAGAACGACAATGAGTCTCCCAGGCGCCGGCCAGTCACCCGCCGTCGAAGCAGCGATCCCGCACCGGGCCGTGGACCCGGTCATGCTGTTCTTCGACCTCGTCTACGTCTTCCTCATCACCGAGCTCAACGACGTGCTGCGCGCCGAGACGGGATGGCGGGGCATCGTCCACTGCACCGTCCTGCTCGCGCTCATCTACTGGCAGTGGGTGCTGGTGACCGTGCAGTCGAGCATTCGCGACGCCTCCACGAGCCGCCACCGCTTCGTCATCATGCTCCTCATGATCCTTGCCATGGTCAGCGCGGTGGCGCTGCCCCAGGCCTTCGGGGAGCGGGCGCTGCTGTTCGCCATCACCTGCTGGACATCACGTCTGGTCATCACCTTCCTGCTCGCCCGCAGCGAGAACAGCAACGCCTTCCGCATGGACCTCACCTCCAGCCTGATCCAGGGGCCGCTCCTGCTGGGCGGCGCAGTTCTGGGCGGCGCCGGGCAGCTGGCGCTGTGGAGTCTGGCCGCGCTGTCGGAGATCACCGCCCCCTTCCTGCACAGCCGGACCATGAGCGCCCAGCGATACGACGTCGGCAATGTGGTTGAGCGCTTCAGCCTCCTCATTATCGTGGCGCTGGGGGAGACGATCGTCTCGATCGTCACTCCTCAGGCCGAGCTCGAGCACCTGTCCTGGTCCGGCCTGGGCGGGCTCGTCGCCGCCTTCATCCTCGTGGGCGGGCTGTGGTGGGCCTACTTCCACCACAGCCTCGGCCTCATGGAGCACTACATCAGCCGGGCGCGCGTCCCCTTCTTCGCAGTGCGCAGCCTCCTGGCCTACGGCCACCTCGCTCTGGCCGCCGGGCTCATCGCCCTGGCGGCGGGGCTCCACCAGGTGATGGAGGATCCGCACCACCACGTCCCGGTGGAGTCGGCCGCCCTGCTGTGCGGGGGCGTTGTCGTCTTCCTCTCCATGTTCGCCGTCGTGCGCCTGCGCAACGCCCGGCAGATCTACCGGGCGCGCGTGGTGGCTGGTCTGCTGTGCCTGGCCCTGATACCGGTGGGAACCCGCATGACCGGGCTGCTCCTGGTCACCCTCCTCGCGGTCGTCGCCGTGGCCGAGTGCGCCTGGGAGACCCTCGCCCCGCGCAGCGCGGGCGTGCCCGATCACGAGGAGCTCGCGCACCTGGCGGCGGCCGTCTGAGCGAGTGCTGCCGTCGTCGTTCCATCCTTCGAGCCGGCGCGCCCGGGGCTGTAGCGTGCACGGCGTCCGCCCCGGCGCCGGCCGGCCCGGCCTCCCGACGCGGGCGGACACGGGACCTCGGCCTGGGGAGCCGGGGCGCACTCCCCTAGACTGACCTCATGCTGAAGCCTGTTGACGCCACCACCACGCCCGCCTGGAAACAGCTCACCGACCTCCACGAGAGTCTCCGCCCCGACCTGCGCTCCTGGTTCGCCGACGACCCGCAGCGCGCCGAACGCTACTCCTACGAGGTGGGCGATCTCTTTGTCGACCTGTCCAAGAACCTTCTCACCGACGAGGTACGCGACTCCCTCGTCGAGCTTGCCGAGGCCGTTGACGTCCCGGGCCGCCGCGACGCCATGTTCGCCGGCGAGCACATCAACATCACCGAGGACCGAGCCGTCCTCCACACCGCGCTGCGCCGCCCCGTGTGGGACTCCCTGACCGTGGACGGCCAGGATGTCGTCGTTGACGTCCACGAGGTCCTGGAGAAGATCTACGCCTTCGCGCGGCGCGTGCGCTCGGGGGAGTGGACCGGCATCACCGGCAAGCGCATCGAGACGGTCGTCAACATCGGCATCGGAGGATCCGACCTGGGTCCGGTCATGGTCTACGAGGCGCTCAGGCCCTACGTCCAGCCGGGTCTGTGCGCCCGCTTCATCTCCAACATCGACCCCACCGACTGCGCCGAGAAGGTGGCCGACCTCGACCCGGAGACGACACTGTTCATCATCGCCTCCAAGACCTTCACCACCCTGGAGACCCTCACCAACGCCCGCATGGCCCGCGACTGGTTCCTCGGCGCGCTCAAGGCGCGGGGCATCGACGCCGAGGGCGCCATCGCCAAGCACTTCGTGGCCGTGTCCACCGCCCTGGACAAGGTCGAGGCCTTCGGCATCGACCCCGACAACGCCTTCGGCTTCTGGAGCTGGGTGGGCGGACGCTACTCGGTGGACTCCGCCGTCGGCACCGTCCTGGCCGTTGCCATCGGCCCGGAGAACTTCAAGGAGTTCCTGGCCGGCTTCCGCACCGTCGACGAGCACTTCGCCACCAGGCCTCCGGCGGAGAACGTTCCCATGCTCATGGGCCTGCTCAATGTCTGGTACGTCAACTTCTACAAGGCCGACTCGCACGCCATCCTGCCCTACGCCCAGTACCTGCACCGCTTCCCGGCCTACCTCCAGCAGCTGACCATGGAGTCCAACGGCAAGTCCGTGCGCTGGGACGGCACGCCGGTGACCACTGAGACCGGTGAGATCTTCTGGGGCGAGCCCGGCACCAACGGCCAGCACGCCTTCTACCAGCTCATCCACCAGGGCACCCGCCTCATTCCCGCGGACTTCATCGCCGTGGCCAACCCCGCCCACCCGGTCAAGGACGGCGAGGTGGATGTCCACGAGCTCTTCCTGTCCAACTACCTGGCCCAGACCGCTGCGCTCGCCTTCGGCAAGACCGCTGAGGAGGTGCGTGCCGAGGGTACGGCCGAGGCGATCGTTCCGGCGCGCGTCTTCGCCGGCAACAAGCCGACGACGTCGATCCTCGCCCCGGCTCTCACCCCCTCCGTGGTGGGACAGCTCATCGCCCTGTACGAGCACATCACCTTCACCGAGGGCATTGTGTGGGGCATCGACTCCTTCGACCAGTGGGGTGTGGAGCTCGGCAAGAAGCTGGCCCTTCAGATCGCCCCCGCCGTCCAGGGCGACACAGCCGCGCTCGCGACCCAGGACTCCTCCACCCAGCAGCTGATCCGTCGCTACCGGGAGCTGCGTCGCTAGGGAGAGGGCGCTGTGAACGGCAATGGCACCATGGTGGGGCGGCGGCACGCGATCGAGATGCGCACCGGCGCCGATGAGATCGATGCGGATGCACGCCGGTTCTGCGAACGGCACGGATTCGCGAACGCCGGGCCCGGAACCGATAGCAGAACGCTCTGCTATCTCAAGGATCTGGGGAATACGGAGCCGTCGGGGCCATGAGGCGGTGATTCCTCGTGCAACGTACGGGACCAGGAGAATCAGTGGTCGAGTCGGAGCGCCTGCGACCACTGTCCGCTGCGGAGAGGCGCCGCTACTGCCGCAATATGCTCGTCCCCGAGGTGGGCGTGGCCGGGCAGCAGCGCATCCGTGCGGCTCGCGTCCTGCTCGTGGGAGCGGGCGCACTCGGTTCCCCCGCGGCCCTCTACCTGGCGGCTGCGGGGGTGGGATGTCTCGGGATCGTCGACGACGACGTCGTGGACGTCTCCAACCTGCAGCGCCAGGTCATCCACACGACGCCGGGAGTCGGCGAGGCGAAGGTGGACTCGGTCGGTCGCGCCGTGGAGGCCCTCAACCCCGACGTCGAGGTCATCGCGCACCGGGCGGCGCTGACGAGCGCGAACACGATGGAGCTGCTCGCCGGGTGGGACGTCGTCATCGACGGGACCGACAACTTCCCGACGCGCTACCTGCTCAACGACGCCTGCGTCATGCGCGGCATTCCGCTTGTGCACGGGGCCGTGTTCCGCTCAGACGGACAGGTGACGGTGTTCGACGCTCCGAACGGCCCGTGCTACCGCTGCGTGCACCCGACGCCGCCCGAGCCGGAGGCGGTCCCGTCGTGCGCCGAGGGCGGGGTGCTGGGTGTCATGCCGGGAATTGTCGGGACCATGCAGGCCACTGAAGCGCTCAAGCTCATCATCGGGGGAGCTCGGCCACTCATCGGCCGCATGGTGCTGCTCAACGCCTGGACGGGAAGAGGGAGCGAGCTGCCGGTCGTCAAGAATCCGGCCTGCCCCGTGTGCGGAATCGAGCCCACCATCACCGGGCTCATTGACTACGAGGCCTTCTGCGGCGTCCGGTCGCCGGGGGATACTGCGGATGGAAGCACTGACGAGCTGAAAGGACGCGCCATGAATGAGATCACCGCCTCCGAGCTGCGCGCACGGATCGCCGCAGGTCGGGCGCCCGGGAGCACATATACGCTGCTGGACGTGCGCGAGCCGAACGAGGTCGCGATCGATGCCATCGAGGGCTCCCTGCGGATCCCGCTGGGAGAGGTCGTGGAGCGCATGGGTCAGCTGGATCCGAGTCGGGAGACCGTCGTCCACTGCGCCGCCGGAGTGCGCTCGGCGCGAGCCATTGAGGCGCTGACGGCGGCCGGCTACGCGGGGGCGCTCACCAACCTCGCCGGTGGCATGAAGGCCTGGAACGAGAGCACCTGAGCCGGAGGCCGCCTCGGTCGGCCTGTCGGAGCAGGCGGTGAGTGGCGTCACCGTTGACGGATTTCGAGACCGGGGTCCTCATGGGCTAAGGTTCTACTCGTTCCGAGCGGCGCTGAGCCGCGAGGCGACGGGCTGTGGCGCAGCTTGGTAGCGCACTTGACTGGGGGTCAAGGGGTCGTGGGTTCAAATCCCGCCAGCCCGACCAAACACTCGACACTCAAACCCACGTCCTGAGAGACCTCAGACGTGGGTTTTTGGGTTGAAAGCGGCTTGTTCTGGACGGTTTTTGGTGGTTTGGGGCCATGAGGTCGGTTCGGCGGCTGCGTGGCGGGGCTGGTGCTTGCGACCTCGTGACCCCCTGCAGCCTGGTGATTCCGTGGTGCTTGCAGGGTCTGTGCTGCGCCTGGCGGCTGTGGCGTGTGGGGTTGGTTGCTGGCTGTGGTGGCAGGGGCTGCTGCCTGGTCTGCCTTCAGGCAGTCGGCTGGCTGGGGCGCTGTCGCTGCTACCCTGGGCCGGCTGTGCTGGGTGGTTCCGGTCGTGCTGGCGATAGCCTCGTCAGTGCTGTGTGGGTTCTGGTCCTCGTCTGGTTCCTGCGGGTCCGTGGTGAGAGGCTTCATACTCTCCTCGCCCTCGGGCAGGGTCTGCTCGCTGTCTGTCGGGCTCCCGCCCCAGCCCAGGATGCTGTTGAAGGGCGGCAGGCAGGTCGCTGTGGCAGTGAGCTGTCCGGCATCCTGGTCTGGCACCAGGTACACATGCTTGAAGAGCAGCTGGTTGAGCATGCGGCGGATGTGGGTGGGGGCGTGGTGGTAGGCGCTGGCCATGTGCTGGGCGATGTCCAGTGCCTGGCCGATCAGCTTCTCTGGACTGCTTGGTGTTTTGTGGACAGGGGTGAAAGCCTGGTTTCAGGCTGCTTGTCTTG